>MDTB01188557.1_pt1 | contig 174275 bp, 170 predicted proteins | sample 811161 | NCBI WGS metagenome assembly MDTB01 (sample SAMN05326650, study PRJNA326480) | marine metagenome | isolation source: seawater | place: Mediterranean Sea | collected 2009
ACGTTCTAACAATATGTATGAGAATCGATTTGGATTCCCATTCTTGATGGTATGTGATGGATTAACTGATAATCAAATTTTGACCGCCCTTAAGATGCGGATGAATAATGACAGAAACACAGAAATTCAGTCCCTTGGGGGGGCGCGTGTCTATTGGGTTTAATCCAAGATTGGTGCGTGTGGAGTACCGCTACTTCTAAATCTTGACCCTGTCCTAGTTAATTATCACCCAAATACCGTTTAGCATTGATCTAGAGATTATGAAGTTGGGAACCTGATAAGATTCATGTAAATATTGTTAGATATTAGTAGGTTATATGGAACGTAAAGCTCAACGAGGTAAATCCGGTAAAGCTATGGATGGATAAAGAAAAGTTGAGGCATTACTAAATCGTAAATTAAACCATATGATGTAAAGTAATACCTTTAATGTCTGTTTATTTCTAAAAAAAATTTCACTTTTAATAACCGTAAGGCGTAAACAGTTAAGACTTAAGAATCAAATTGAACATGCCATGCTTTAGGTTCTGCGACGTATCCGTGGCATCGCTACTCTAGCGTTTGCATAAGCCCCAGCATCAATTTGACCCGCTCTTCCAGAGACGAGTAATAAATGAACTCATCAAAACTGTGGGCCCCATGGCCATCTGCCCCCAAGCCATCTAAGGTAGGAATTCCGAGCGCGCCAGTAAAATTTCCATCTGATCCACCGCCAGTTTTTAAGTCCTCTAAATCAAAGCCTATTTTGTCAGCTAAACCTTTTGCATGCTCGAAGAGTTCTTCAATACCTCTAAACTTATCATAAGGGGGGCGATCAATACCACCCTCAACCTCAAGCATACAATCGGGGTCAAACGTCGTCAGACTCGTAAAAAAATCCAGAACTCTCTGCTGATAGTCCTCGTCCGGCACGCGAATATCGACGCTAACTTTGCATTCGTGGGGTACCACATTGGTTGTAGTACCACCAGTAATTGTGCCAACAGAGCAAGTGCGGCCCTCATCATAGTTAGTTAATTCATCTTCCATACGTAAAATCTGTTTAGCCATTTCCTTTATAGCACTCCGCCCGTCCATATGGCGTGACCCCGCGTGGGACGGCTGACCAATAACTTTTACAGTATACTGCAACCTGCCATTCCGGGCGGTTACGATCTTGCCACCTTCGCGCGCCGGTTCTGTCACTAAAACATATTTGTTTTTTTTTTGCGGCCTCGACGATAAGATCACGAGAGGTAGGACTTCCGACCTCCTCCTCTGGGATATACATTAAAGTAACCGGTAAGGGCGTTTTCTCATTTTTGCGAATAATATGACGCATGGCATAAAATGCAATATAGGCTCCTGCCTTCATATCGTAGATACCCGGGCCAAAGACTTTATCACCCTCACGTCTAATTTTTAATAGAGCATCTTTAGTACCAAGTGGATGCACAGTGTCCAAATGGCTGAGAATTAAAATGCCCGGCTGCTCCCCACCCCAAGGCGTACGTGCGCTTAAAATATCGCCAAACCCATCACGGCCCAGTTTGCGATCGACCAGTAAACCCAAGTTTTTCACGCTACCTTCGACACAATCAACCATATTGTTGACGGCATCCCGATCATGACTGGGGCTTTCAATATCAACCCAACGTAAAACACCTTCTAGGATTTCATCGGGGTCAATAACCGGCTCGTTTTTCACTTTTTCACTCATCATACCCCTCTTGAAGGCTTAAGACAAAAGTTGTTCAGTAAAACTAAATAGCAAATTTTTAACGCTTGCCTCTCACTGACACAGAAAGATTATTTTCTGATTTTTGGTAGCAAAAAATGAACATCCGCCGTACCGACTGGTTCATTCCAACTCGTTTGCCAAGACCTTACCCGCACGTTCGCAATTCTAGCTCCTTGACGCACCGTAATACAACCAGCCAAGACATCCTCTGGAACGACAGGACGCAGATAGTTAATAGAGATATTAATCACCTTTGGGAGACGCAGTCGTTTTAAATCATGCAGTAGATGCACGTAAGCAGCCTGTTCCATCAGCGCGCCTAAAACGCCACCATGAAAGATACGTGTTGTGTAATTACCAATCATATCTTCACGGAATGGCAACCGTGATACTAATTCACCACCCTCGAAGGCTGAAACCACACCTAAAAAATCTGCATAGGGGACGAGACCATTGATATCCGTCAAGCGATCCTCGTCACGTAAAATATTGATAACCTTCGATAACGGCAAAATATCAGCGCTCGTCGCATTCATGGCCCTGCTTCCCAAACCCCCATTTTAATTCCAACGGGTTTAATCATATATGTGGCGATAAAATTTGCGATAGGGTCATCGGGGTTATCCTCTTCATAAGCAACCCCTCTCGTAAACGCTACGTTTCGCGTCAACTTATAACAATGGGCACATCCGATCAGAGAGACCTCAGGCTCCGCACCTCTCAGATAATCGAGCCTGAGATCCAGTGTCGCCACAGGTGTCCCCTTGGGCACCGAAGCCATTACGGCTAGACCACCAGTCGCGTCCATTAGCGTCGTTATAAGCCCCCCATGTAAAATACCTGTATCCGGATTTCCAACAAAGCGTGGGTCATAAGCTATTCGCATCTGGGCCATCTCAAGATTAGCGGATACAGCTTCCAAGCCAATAGCGTTATGATGCGGTATGCTCGCATAAAAAGCAAAAATAGACTCTACGTCGGGAGGCAACGCATCCTGAAATTTAGACATAGAAAATGACAAACCTCTCATGTCAGCCTTGACGGCCTTCACTGCCCAAACACAGACAAATCCTAACCGAAACAAGAATAGAGTGGGTAGTAAGTAAAACTAAACCAATGACTTCGCTATACATACATGTTCCACTTTTTATTTAAGTAATTTTACTAACGGCCAAGACAATCCAACAAAATACTTCGGTTTTTAGCGTCCGATAGCGCAGTTAGATCCATCAATTTATCGTATATAGAGTGACATTCTTAATCAGAAAATCGCTCCATATTGAACCCTCTCTTTTTTCATGCAAAAACAACGTGCAACACACCCTACGCCAATTTACGCTGGCACATATCCATAAAATGCAAATACACTTTTTCCGCAGCATCCTTGTCGTAGACGTCACGAAGTGGGAAGCAAAAGCCATGTTGAGTGCCAAGATGAATGTCTAAAGTGTAATTTATACTATGCTCGTCTAATGATGCCTTGAGTGTCGGTATTACATAAGAGGGGACGGTATTGTCAGTCTCAGCAAAGCCAAAATAAATTTCACCTTTTATCTCTCCAACCCGGAGGTGCGGCGAATCGTCATCGCTGGTGACGATCCCAACACCGTAAAGCGACGCAATTGCCGAGTATTCATCAGCAAACTCAGCAGCAGCCGTGGTTACCAAGCGCCCACTCATGCAAAACCCAATGCAAGCTTTGGAGCCCAATCTAATAATCGATTGATCATTCAAATACTCAAGCACCACCCTTGTATCGTCCATGACCATTGCATTAGACAACTCCCCCATTACAGCATTCCAAACGACGCGTGAATATTTGTTGCGGGTTGGAAATCGAATAGTACCAAATCGGTAAAAGAGGTCTGGTAAAATGACGTAGTAGCCTTCAGCTGCCATACGGCGGGCCATGTCATACAACTCCTCGCGGATAGCCGGGGCGTCCATATAAAAAACAATGGCCGGATAAGGGCCATCTCCATTTGGCCAACACGCAAAAGTCGGCATTCCGCCGTCTGGGGTTATTATTGTAACATGTTGTTCGTTTATCATATGACGCATATTTCACTTATACTTCGATTGCCATGCCGTCGCGACCCGGGTCTGCGCCACCGTCCCAACCAGCCCCAGTTAGCCGCACAGCGTGTACGCCAGCGAAATGATAGCTTAAATAGGTTCGCCGGGTCGGATAACCATTCAAATTAAGCCCTGCCTCAACGGAGCGGAGAATTCGATTAGAGACGTCAATTGTGTTGGATGTAGCACAAAACCTAGGTGCAGAAATAGCTTGTTGCGCATCCATGCCGAATTCAACGGCGTTTAAAATCACTTGAAGTACGCCCATGGTAATAAAAGTCCCACCCGGCGCACCAACGATGAAAAATGGGTCATCACCCTTGAAAACAATAGTGGGGCACATCGCGGTAAACCGCGCCTTCCCGGGGGCGAGAGAGTCGGGGTTTCCGGGCCGTGGATCAAAGACCGCCATACAACCGTTATACATAAAGCCCAGCCCAGCTGAGACAACCCCTGAGGGCATGCCCAATGAGTGAGTTAGGGATACGCAATTACCGTGCTCATCTATAGACGTCACTTGTGTCGTATCTTTAGACTCCTCTACTTGAGGTCCCAACCGCGAGACATAAGTTTTCTCTCCTGACTTAATTCGCAACGCCATATCTGCACCGTGGGTCTTGGAAATCAAACGCTCCGTCGGTACATCAACAAAATTTGGATCCCCCAAGTAATTATCTTTATCAACGGTAGCTATCTTCATAGCCTCTGATAAGGTGGAAATATATTTTATCGAATTATGCCCCATGGACTTGAGATCAAAGTTCTCAAGAATGTTGAGCATCTCTAAAACCATAACGCCACCTCCAGGTGGAGGGTTAGTAGCGACACGAAGACCTCGATATTCACCCCAAAGTGGTGGATTATCTGACGTCCTGGCGAGATTTAGGTCTCCAGCTGCGAGCATTCCCCCATTAGTGCGCATATCTTCAATAATCTCTTGAGCAATAGTGCCTGAATAGAAATCATCAACGCCATCTTTAGCAATGCGACGGTAAGTATTGGCCATGTCTGAGTTTGTAAGAATTTCACCCGGAGCCCGAAGTTGCCCGTTTTCCTTAAAATATATGGCGCGTGTGGCAGCATAGTTTTTTAGCTTCTCAATCGTAGGAACGCGGCCTGCCCCCTCCTTGACATTCCAAAAATAACTAACGTGTGGACGTACCATAAAGCCCTCAGCTGCATAATGAATTGCAGGTTGCAGTAGATCAGCGATATCCATTGTACCAAACCGCTTAAGCGCAGTATCAAGTGCACGAAGTGTCATCGGAGTCGTGATAGACTGGTAGCCCATCTCGTTTACTCGATCCTTTAAAATGAAGCCAAAGCCATCTTCCGCTTCGCGTTCGATCAAATCTTGCCACATGTCCGACTTAACCGCCGCAGGCGCGCGACCATAAAAGTCGAGCAAAAGATGCTCGCCTAGCGTAGGGAGATAGAGATGCATTGATCCGAAACCTGCGATACCACACATCTGCGGGTCAACAGCAGTTTGCACCAATGCAGTCGCTACGGCCGCATCGATGGCATTTCCGCCAGCTTTCAGAGCTTCCGCACCAGCTTCAACAGCTTCCGGTTGAGGAGCCGTGACGATGCCATGGGTCATAATTTAATCCTCTAGTTTATAAATAGTAAAAGCATTCATAAAAAAATGGCAAAGGAGATTTAATGCAAGTAACTTTGATCGTCAGCATCGAGCACACGCCGCAGCGCTGCCCAAGCGGCATCATTTGAGTGCTGGTTGGAGCCCAGTTTATCAAATTGCTTAGCAGCGTGCTCACAGACCTCGTCTGAGGGCACGGAGAGTGGCCCGCCACCTTGCGCGGCTATTTGTACTTCACAAGCACGTTGAAGATAGCGCATTAAAGAATAAGCTTCAGCTACGGTTGCGCCAAGAGTCAGCAAGCCATGATTACGAAGCACCATCGCCTTATTAATGCTCAAATCAGAGACTAGACGTTCACGTTCACTCAAATCTGTCGCAATACCCTCATAGTCATGATAGGAAAGACGATTGTAGAACCGCATGGAAGTTTGTGCTAACGGAAGCAAGCCTCTCTCCTGCGCAGAGACAGCCATGCCCGCGACAGTATGAGTATGAATAACGCAACGTGCATCGTCGCGAGCCATGTGAATGGCGGAATGGATCGTGAATCCAGCATCAATAATATCCGCATCAAACCCCAAAGCGCCGCCATCAATGATCGTGCCGTCGATATCGACTTTAACCAAGCTTGAGGCATTAATCTCACAGAACATCAACCCATAAGGGTTTATCAAGAAATGCTCGTCCGCACCTGGAATTCTAACCGAATTATGGGTGAAAATTCCGTCATCCCATCCATTTCGGTAAATTAGCCTATAACAAGCGGCCAAATCCTCGCGAAGCGCCCATTCAGCTGAACTTACACGTTCGCGGACTTCCACATCAACCGGAGCCATCCCATTTTCCATCTTTTACCCCTTTAACCATCAAATATAAAACTTGCCCACCAAGGCCAATTGAGGCAAGGATTTCGCGCGCATCAACAATGAACCTCGTCTGCAAGTACTTACCAAACTGAAAGTCAGGGTAAAAGAGGATTTAATTGTGGCTTCGAGAATCAGCAAAACCTAGTTATATGGATGCAAGCGATCGCCCACTATGCTATTCGTGACGATAGAGTTAATATAACCTGAAAGTAAAAACAATTGCACAACCGCGTACCCCTTCAACCACTTGGTTCTCATTTTCCCTCAGGTTTCAATTTGCATCATCCATGCATATACAAAAGAAAGCAAAATTCGAGGCTGTCCTGTGCATTATACGAGAGCTATAACAGAAATACGCCACCATCAATAGAATTGGACAACAGCTAGCCGCCATGAATGACCAAACCGCCCACACTATCGCCGCAGCCCTTCAACCAAAGCCAGAGAGTTGTAACTTTGATTTAGATCATGCGCTCTCGTCAGTGGTTAGCGTCCAAACAAAAATTCCCAGCAATGGGTATACGGTTCAGGCTCTGGGCGCGGACCGCGCCGGCCATGGTGTCGTAATTAGCGATACCGGCTTAGTCCTAACCATCGGCTATTTAGTAGTGGAAGCTGATACGGTTTGGTTAGTCAATCATTCAGGGCAAGCAGTGCCGGGGCATGTTGCGGCGTACGATCAAGAGACGGGTTTCGGCTTGGTGCAAGCGCTGGGGCACTTGGAAACGCCGGCCATACCAATCGGCAGCGCAAAAACAATTCAGATCGGCGACCCCGTCATTCTCGCCGGTCATGGAGGGAGGACAAATGCGATTACAGCCATTCTTGCAGACAAAAGAGAGTTTGCTGGGTATTGGGAGTATCTTCTTGACGAGGCTCTTTTCACAGAGCCTCCACATCCTTTTTGGGGTGGCGGCGCATTACTTGATATCGAGGGGAAGCTCTGCGGAATAGGCTCATTATTTATTCAGAAAAACCCGGATGAATTTGGCTCTTTTGAAGGAAACATGGTGGTGCCCATAGACATATTGTTACCAATTATTGATGATTTGCAGCTCTTTGGTCGTGTTCAGCGTCCCGCGCGTCCTTGGATTGGCGCGTTATCGACAGAGGCTGAAGATCGCATCATCGTAATTAATACTTGGGACGGTGGTCCTGCAGCCGAAGCAGGTTTAGAGGCTGGCGATCTAGTGCTCGCCGTCAATGGCGAGTCCGTTACCTCACTTGCACAATTTTACCGGCGAGTTTGGGCTCTGGGGGATGCCGGCACCAAAGTTCCGCTCGATATCATTCGCTCTGGCAGATTAGCCGAAGTTACAATTCAATCTGCAGACCGCGCAGCTTTTTATTTAGCACCAAAAATACATTGAAAATTTATTACGAGCGTCTCCCCATTGATGACTCTGAATTGCGACTTTACCACAAAGTTTTCTCGACAACTGAATCCGAAGATATCTTTAAGACCTTAAAACTCAAACTTGATTGGCAAGAACGTCGCATTAATTTATTTGGAAGAGAGGTCGCTTCTCCTCGGCTCAGTGCCTGGTATGGGGGGCGCCCCTATACCTATTCCGGGCTTACTTGGCCAAAGAGAGACATGCCAAGAGAGTTAATTCGCGTCCAATTGGAAATTGAAAAAATAACGGGTTACCGTTTCAATACGGTTTTGGCTAACCTGTATCGGAATGGAGAGGACTCAATGGGTTGGCATGCCGACGATGAACCTGAATTAGGCCTAAACCCTATTATTGCATCTACTGTTTTTGGCGCGACCCGTCGTTTTCAATTTCGCCGAAAAGATAATCATAGAGATAAGCGAGAGGTTGCACTCACCGCAGGCGACGTCCTGATAATGGGCGCTGCGTGTCAAACACATTGGCAACACGCTGTGCCAAAAACAAAAAAGCAGGTGGGTCAGCGGGTCAACTTAACTTACCGCTGGATCTTCTGAAATCAAACACTGCGTTCAGAGGCGCAAGACGAAGGCGCATGTAATTGATTGGGCTGATATGGAGACAGATCCCAGTTATACCAATGTCCCGTTAACTCGGTTAGTACCCAAAACCCTCGACGAGATCAAAACGACTACCCTCACCTTTCAATAACCCGATTATGTACTTAAGCGAGTTAAAAAATATCCAATGGGAAGATTGGGCGCCGAACTCGCTTATACTCGCGTTCACAATAATTGCGTGATGTTACCCCACCTCCGTCGACTAAAATAATCTCTTTAGCAATCGGTTGAAACGCCGCGCGAAAATGATGTGCCGATTTGACAGCAATAACGCTTTTCAATAGCGGATCAATCCGCGCGTGCTTAAAATACATTTGATCATAAACCTGTGATCGACTTGAGGTGACTAAAACATCAATACCGCCAATAGAAACAACCACAGTAGTTCCGATATTCACTCTTAAGCCAGACATCATGGGACCCTCAAGACGAAACAGACCATCCGTTACAGCTTTGACCGTGCCGCGCACTTCAAAAGATTCATCTCTCTCCGGATCGGTATTGCCCCCAAGGCTTAGATGAACTATCGCACCCAATCCATTCTCCACGCATAGATTAGCCGATACTGGGTCGTAAATCGCGGCAAAGGCCGCGTTTTGAAGGTTAGCTTCTACCATACCACGTAATAAGCGGATATCATCACCGTAACCACCGCCTCCAGGGTTATCAGAAAAATCCGCCAAAATAATTGGTTTGTTACTATATACAAAAGCCTTAACTTGCAACATGGCATCATCGACTGACATTGTTTGGATAGTGGAAATTTGACGTTTGTACCAAATATCCTGCACTAACAACTCCGCTAACGCGCCATGTGCCGCCTTAACTCCATCCGAGACGACTATAACACTCGGGCCTGCATCGTGAATGTCAGCCCAGGGAAACCCCGCGCATATGCCCACATTCAGAATATCAGGGCTAGAGAGTAAATCGGCCGCACGTTTTAGCATCTCTGTCATAGGACCAGGCATTGTTGTCCGACCATGGTCAACGCCATCCAGCATTGATCCGCGCCGAACGGTTACTACCGGCTTTATCTCGCCATTTAAAGCCCGCTTTACTAACCCGGCCACTTCCAAGCCCACCTCGTATTGGTCAATATGGGGGTAGGTACGATAAGGAATGAGAATATCCGCCAGTTCTGCCATGCGATCGGTTACATTCGCGTGAAGGTCGAGGGTGGCGGCAACAATCACATCAGGGCCCAGACGGCCGCGGATTACACCTAGTAACTCACCTTCTCCATCTTCCGTGTGTTCACATACCATGGCACCGTGCAAACATAGAAGCACCGCATCAAACGGTTCATTATCGCAAATACAGTCGAGAATTCGATCGCATACAAAGTCAAAAACGTCTTTTTTTACCGGGCCGGATGGTGTCGCGTTGGCATGTATAGGATGCCGAATACCCCAACCCTCAGTTTTAGCAAAATCCAAAAATGCCGCAATTTCCGTGCGAGTGTTTAAAAAATTTCCGCGAACCTCCCCTTCTTGATAGAGAGCCCTTGCACGGTATGCATTCATATCCGCCGGCAAAGAACAAAATGTGTTTGTTTCATGCTTAAAACCCGCAATCAAAACCTTTGTCAACGTGGAACCCTCGTTTATCTACCAAGCTCGTTCTTCATCACGACCCCAAGGATCGGCATCCAATGGCCATACAGGACGTGCAACCCGCTCCAAAGGCAGCCTCTCAATATTGTGATCAACCACACCGGGCGAGGAGACATAAATCACGCAATCCGATATCAAGGTATAATTCGAATAGAAATGCTGCATAGATTTTACCACAAGAAGCCGTTTTGCAGCCCAATCGATCCCTGCATTAGCAAAGAAACTGTGATGCACGTTCTGCGTCCGTTTGGCATGAACGACAAATTCAATTCCCTCAGCCTCTACGGTAGCAACATTACCAAGACGACGGGTCGATCCACCAAGACCTTCCGCGAGCATATCGTCAAACACGCCTTTTACCGTGACGCGGAGATCCAGCGGATCCCCTGACCATAGCCCCGCCTTACCACCCAAACGTAGATCTAACTGAGCGCCGACACCCGCACCCCGACAAATATCAACCGCAACTGGGTCCCAGATACCGCCGATAGCTGCATTTTGGAAGCCACGGTCGATCAACGCGCGCGCTATAAAAGTGGAGTCTCCGGCCGCACCGCCGCCGGGGTTATCAGCAATGTCGCCGAAGACTAGAAGGCCATCCCCTGCCGCTAAGGCCGTATCTAAAGCATCAGATAAGTCTACAATTTGTGGCACAATGTCATCACGAATTGACCAGAGTTTACGCCCTAACTCCTCAGCCACACGATCACCGGTTTCCTGTCCATTATCAGTTATCACTATCATTCGCGCTCCCACATGGGGAATATTCGCCCAAGGAAACCCATGCCCGAGTGAAACCGAAATTATGCCATTCTTGCCCTCTAAGGATGCCATTTCATCGACAAACGAACGCATGGGTTCACGCGTTGTATGGAAAAGGTTTATCATGCGACAATCAAAGGTACTTACGATAGGGCGGATTTCACCTGACAGCGTCCGCACCATAATAGTCCATAGATCTTCTGCACGCGCTGCAAAATCAATGTGCGGATATTCCTTATAAATGACACAGGCGGACACTTCTGCAACAAAACGGCGCGTGATGTGGCAATGCAAATCGAGTTCACAACCGACAAACACGTCAGGCCCAATTAGCTTCCGAATCTCATGGACGAGGTCGTCCTGACAGTCATCATACCCATCTGCAACCATGGCGCCATGCAGTGACAGCATCACCGCATCAACTGGCAAAGCATTTTTCAAATCACCCAGGATCTCATCCCTAAATTTCTCATACGTTCGCTTCACGGTCACTCCGGACGGGGTCGCAAATGCGCATAAACTTTCAATACTCTCCCACCCTAATGTGTCTGCATGGCCACGCCAAATCTGTAACGGCACACCAAACATGTTTACAGCCTCAGGATGCGCACCCCCGCGCACAACATAGGTGTCCTCAAATGCCTTGTTATCAGTTGGCAGCGGCGCCCACGTGTGAGTTTCTGTCCCTAGGCACGCCAAAAAAATTCGCATTTACTTTACCTTTACACTCAGTGCAGCAATATCAGGCCGGGGGCGTGACGTCATCGGATCCCTTTTCAAAACACCCTCAAGTGCATGCGCAACCTCAAGAACAAAGCGGTCCGATCCATTAGGCCCACTAATCTGCAACCCAAAGGGTAACCCTTTATCATCCAGACCACATGGCACGGCGCAAGCGGCTGGCATCGCCATAGTAAGCGCGTAGCAGGGTGATAACCATCGCATGTAAGTCGGCATTTTTTTTCCGTTAATTTCCTCCACATAAAGTTGCTGATGGGGAAATGGTGAGACGCTGTTCACAGGTGAGATGAGGATGTCTACCTCCCGAGTTAAACCAAGAAACTGCAGGTAATATCGAGTTTGCGCAGCATAGGCCCAAGCTACATCAGCGGCACTATATTTGAAGGCCCGTTCCGTATTATCAATAACATTTGGGCCGAGCTTATCGCGCTGATTTTCAAGTCGCTCTTTGTGTTGGGACATAAAATTTGTCGCACGAAGAATCTCGAAGGCGTCGTGCAAGTCATTATCGAAACCTGGATCTCGATCTTCTGCCGATGCAAAAATATGGCGAATAGTATTTACCCTCTCACGAAAAATTGACCGAATATTATTGTCAATGGGCGCAACGCCCAAATCTTCCGATACAGCAATACGGAGCGGGGAAAGGTCAACATCTGGGATAGGGTCAAGGAAGATCGGGTCAAAGGGCTTCGAAAATGGGTCGCGAGGATCCTCGTCAGCTAAGACACCGAGTAGCAATGCCGCATCAGCTACAGTTCGTCCCATAGGCCCAAGTACAGAATAGGGGTTCAAGCCAACAGCTCGTTTTTCATTGGGCACCACGCCGGGCGATGGCCGGAAACCGGTAACCCCACAAAACCCCGCCGGGATTCTGAGCGATCCACCATAATCTGACCCACTTGCCAGAGGCATCATCCCCGTGGCTAAAGCAACCGCCGATCCGCCAGAAGAGCCCCCACATGTTAATTTTGGATCGAAGGGGTTACCCGTCGCCCCATAGACCCGGTTTGTCGTGTTGGCGCCCGCACCAAATTCTGGGGTATTAGTCTTTGCAAATACAATGCCCCCCGCACGCCGAATTTCGGCCACAGACCGCTGATCTGAGTCAGGAACGTGTCCTTCGTAGAGTAAAGAGCCCCAAGTCGTAATAATACCCTCGGTAACTTCCAAATCCTTGATTCCAATCGGCAAGCCATGAAGCGGTCCCAACTCAGCACCCTGCATAACAGCCGTCTCAGCTACTTTCGCCTCCTTTCTCGCGCGTTCATAATTCCACGCTATCACAGCATTTAGAACTCCGTTGACAGCCTCAATCCGGTCAATACAACTTTCTAAAAGCTCAACGGGTGAAATTTCCTTGGTACCAATCATACGCCGCGCTTCAATGGCACTGAGATCACAAAGCTCTGTCATGTTGTACATTTTATCCAAGATAAGCCCGGATTTTTAAGGCCAGGCAATGTTGCAATTTTATCTTCTAACGCTGCGGCTGCATCGAGCAAAAATTTATCACCATGTCGCGGTCCAACAATCTGAACGCCGAATGGAAGACCCAAATGATCAAGGCCTGCTGGAATAGCGATAACGGGGTGCCCACTGAGCGTAAGTATAGACCTCACTAATGAGGCATCCACATAATTTTCCATAGCGCAACCACCCACAGTTTTTGGGATTCCTTCATCCAGACGAAAAGCCGAAACAGCGTTTCCCGGCACTATTAAAAGATCAATGCCTTTGAAAAAATTTTGAAACTCGGCATATAATTGAGCCCACCCTCGCTCAGCTCTTGCAACATCTTCCAAACCCATTGCCCGGCCAGCTTCAACGTTAGCAATGATGTTGGGCGACAACACATCAGCGTGGTTACGAACCCGGTCCCCATGATTGGCAAGATAATAAACGCAGCGCAATGTCCACAAAACATCCCGCACACCCGGCAGCGCTGGCGAGGCCTCCTCGAAGGCTCCAAAGGTTCCACCTAGGAGTCCAACGACACCATGAAAGGCCTCAGCTATAGCAACATCCATTGGAGCTTGGCCGTCAAAATCCGTACTCCAAGCAACATTTAGATTAGATAGTTCGACCGATTTAGTCTCAAAGAATAGCAGGGGTTCACAGAACCCGGACATCGGGTCACGTGGGTCAAACCCAACCAAACCGTTCATCATCAATGTCGCATCTCGCACGTTTCGAGCCATTGGTCCTTGGACGCTAAAATGCGTATGTGGCAGTGTTCGAGTCTCACGTGCTACCAGCCCCGGCGTCGGACGAAACCCGACGACCCCACACCATGTTGCGGGGTTCCGCAGGCTTCCAAATGTGTCCGACCCGTGAGCCATCGGCAGCATCCCAGCAGCCACAGCTGCGGCTGACCCCCCGGACGAGCCACCAGAAGTTCTTTCCAAGTCATAAGGATTACGGGTTGGCCCAAAAACTTCATTAGTTGTTGAAGACCCAGCGCCAAACTCTGGCGTATTCGTCTTAGCCAATATAATAGCACCCGCATCGCGTAAACGTGCTACCAGCCCTTCATCAGTATCAGGAATATCATCTGAATGCAGTAATGAGCCGAATGTCGTTCGCAATCCTGCAGTTATATTGAGGTCTTTGATTCCTATTGGCAGCCCGCCAAGTGGTCCCAATTTTTCTCCACATACGACACATTTCTCAGCTTCTTCAGCTTCACGCATCGCACGGCCTACATCCATAGCGGTAATGGCATTGAGCGACTCATTTGCAATATCAATGCGATGAAGGCAGCTCTTGAGAAGATCAACAGGTGACAAATCTCCAGAGTCGATGAGTTCTTTTGCTTCCAAAGCATTAAGATCACAAGGAAAGGTCATAATATTTTATTCAGGCTCCAATGTCGTGAATTTACACAAGGTGTTTTGGCGTATCACCCTCACCAAGATCCCAATAAATACCCGCCATGATGCCAAGCGCTTCTCGGAATTGAGCCATCAGGATATGCTCATTAGGCGCGTGTTGACAGCACGCTGCATAGGAATGGGGTACCCAGATCGTAGGTAGGCCAAGTGAAATATTAAAAAGATCATTGCAAATAGAACCACCAAGGCTAGGTAAAATGACCGTCTCCTTGCCCGTTGTTCGCTCAATAGATTCAGACACCCATGTCGCCCAAGGATCATCGGGTGCCGTCGCAGAGGCAATGAAGTCAACCGCATTGATCTCTGGCGGTGGCTGAATTTCCACCACAGAAAAGCCCCGCTCATCCAAATGCTCTCGAAGTACAGGTAAAAAATTTTTATGATCTGTGCCCGCGACGTAACGAATTTGACAATTAGCGCGAGCACGAGGTGGAACCGCATTAACTGGCCTCTCAGGATTACCTGTTTTAAACGCTAGAACCTCAAAATTATTCCAAGCATAAACTCGCTCAGCGGGCTTAAGACCGGGCTCGCCCCAATCCATATCAATCTCAGGTGCGTCATTTCCGCCACTTATAATAATTTCAGCCAGTGAATTACGCACGGTATTAGATAAGGGTGGTGGCAGCCATTTTTTTATTAAAATCTGGCCTGCTGGGGAAATTATAGAGGATAATGCATGAGATAAAATAATTCCTGGATTAGACAAGAGCCCGCCCCAGTTGCCAGAATGATGCGCACCCTCTCGCAAATCAACGGACAAGTCGAAATTAATACAACCCCTTGCACCAAGAAAAATTGTTGGTTGATTCGGGGCAACACGTGGGCCATCTGAAGCGATAAAAACATCTGCAGAAAAAGCATCCAAATTATCGTCAATAATTTGATCTAGCCCCGGAGAACCAGCCTCCTCACCCATTTCAACCACAAATTTTGAGTTAAAACCCAATTTACCTCGAGCGATAAGAACCTTCTCCAAGGCAGCCATATTGACAGTGTGTTGACCCTTATTATCAGCTGTGCCCCGGCCGTAAAGTTTACCCCCCACTTGGGTAATTTTCCATGGATTTAACCCTTTACCCCACTGGTCCTCAAGGCCACGAATGACATCGCCATGGCCATAACCAAGCACTGTCGGTAGGCCTTTGCCCTCAATACGGGTCGCCAAAAGTACCGGCCCTCTGTTCCCCACTGGGTTTTCAAATACCCGGCACTCATGTCCCATAGTATCAAAAGCTGGGATCATTTCATCGTTGAGATAGGTATATAGATGGTGCAAGCTACTGGGCTTTTGGCTTTCTGTGGGGATGGCAATTCGCCGTGAAAGATCATTGGTAAATTTTTCACTATCAAAATAGTCGTGGGCAGCGGCAATTACGGCGTCACGGCTCATGCGGTAAGTTCCTATTGAAGACCATATGAATAAATACCACCCATACTATTTGGAATTAACTGCAGGTTTGTCGCAGAATACATTACAAAAAAGTTTGTCGCCAATTTTTTTTAAACCTCAACAATCACGGGCACGATTAAGGGTCAACAAATAAACGGAGACATTTCTGCTAGATAGGCTCTCGTCGTAACTAATTGGCCATAATGTCAGGTATTTACCTAAACTAATTTCAAAAGCTCAGATGCACAGGTTAATGTGTCAAAATTAGACGCATCCTATTCTTACCTGTGCCGCTCATAGTTACGGTAATTTGATATCTGGAATGTAGAGTAAAAATGCACGGGAATAGTGTGATATGAATCATTAGAGACAGCAGCCGACGTGTCCTGCTCTAATCAAGTTTTCGAGAATCGAGTAAAAGTCAGAGTTCGAGTCTGATTAATTACTCAATTTAATCTGGGGAAACTCTCTAAGTTAGGCAGTTTTAAGTTTGTCTGGGATGCCCTGCCTCGGATCAGGTGTCAATATGGAATTTAATAGCTTTTGAGTGTAGGAGTGCTTTGGTTGGGAAAATAGGGTGCTGGTCTCTGCCTCCTCCACCATCTTGCCAAAATACATCACAGCAACCCGAGACGCCATGTGTTCGACAACGGCCAAATTATGACTGATTATTATGTAAGTGAGATTAAGCTCTTTTCGAAGTTCATTCAGAAGATTTAATATTTGTGACTGAACGGAAACGTCAAGAGCCGAAGTTGGTTCGTCACAGATAACCACCGCAGGTCGATTGATTAATGCGCGGGCTATGGCAACACGTTGCCTTTGCCCGCCTGATAGCTGATTCGGATACTGGTGAAACATTCGCTGGTGCAAGCCAACTAAATCCATTGTTTTTCGCACCCGGTTTTCCCAAGTTTGCGGGTTTCTATCACCTTGAACCGTCAAAGGGAGCGTAATTATTGAGCCTATTGTTTTTCTTGGATTGAGGGAAGAATAAGGATCTTGGAAAACTGGCTGAACCATTTTCGCAAGTTTAAGCCGAGGAATTTGGTTCAGAAGTTGACCGTTCAACTGCACAAAACCAGACGTTTGAGGCAGTAGACCTAATATTATTTTCGCGAGAGTTGTTTTCCCGCAACCAGACTCACCTACCAGAGCTAATACCTCACCTCTTAAAACTTTAAGACTAACCCCATCAACGGCTCTCAAAATTTCTTTCTTCCTGAAAACCCCTTGTGAGAGGCTGTAATCTTTTACCACATTTTCTGCATTAATTATCACTTCACTCATTGCGCCAGATCCTCCCCGATTTGATGACCTGATTTATGGAGGCAATCATCACAGCAGAAATGGACAAAATGTTTTGGACTCTCATCAACGGAGAAAGATCGATTTTTTCCCTGCAGAGGCGCCAAAGATGCTGTTTTAACTGATGAGCCCGAAGCACCGGATTCCCACCTTCCATCAAAACGGCACCGTGAAAATTCTCCGACCAAGGATGGAACCATGCCCGGAATAGTACCTAAAGGTTTTGTTCGATCAATCTTTCCCGGAATCGGTATGCATCGCATTAATCCTCTGGTATATGGATGAGTGGGGTTATCGAAAATTTCTAAAACTGGTCCTTCCTCGACGACTTGCCCTGCGTACATTACTGCTACTCGGTCAGCTACACTTGCTACAACTCCCATGTCATGCGTAATAAGCATTAAACCCATTTTGAAATCAGATTGTAATTCCCTAAGCAAGCGAAGAATTTGTGCTTGAATTGTAACGTCTAATGCAGTTGTGGGCTCATCTGCAATAATTAGCTCAGGATTGCAGAGCAACGTCATTGCGATCATAACTCTTTGTCGAAGGCCGCCAGAAAGCTGATGCGGATATTGACGTAACCGTTGAGTGGCTGGCTCAATCCCAACACGTTCTAGCATCTGAACTGCGAGGTTGCTTGCTTCTTGTCCTGTCACTCCGCGGTGTCGACTAAGTGTTTCTACCATCTGATTTTCAACCGTGAACGAGGGATTGAGACTTGTCATGGGCTCTTGAAAAATCATCCCCATCCTATTGCCCCTAATATCGGACATTTCTTGTTCCGTGCATTCAAGGATGCTCTCTCCACAAAGTTCTAAAGAGTTAACTTTTCGCACAGCCTTTTTGGGGAGGAGGTCCATAATAGCAAGTGACGTAAGAGATTTACCGCAACCCGACTCCCCCACAATACACAGGGTCTCACCGCGATTTACGTGCAAACTGATACCGTCCACGGCATGAAGAATACCCTCCGAGACAGGTATATCAACATATAGCTTTTCAACATTTAAAACTTGATCCGACATGGCCGTAGTTAATTCCGATTCTCGGGTGCGGTTACATCGCGAATACCGTCACCCAGAAGGTTGATGCACAAAACAAGCATAAAAAGAGCTGTTCCCGGTATTGCAATTACCCAAGGCTTAAAGAACATCATGCCTTTACCCTCAGATATCATTAAGCCCCAGCTTGGTGTGGGCGGTTGAACTCCGAGCCCTAAAAAAGACAGTGCTGCTTCAAGTAACACAGCATGAGCAACCTCAAGGGTTGCTACCACGATCAAGGCATTGACAATATTAGGCATAATCTCCGACATTATGATCCGCGCTGTTGAACACCCTAGTGCCTGTGCGGAAGCAACATAATCCATGTTACGCACCTGCTGGGTTGTAGATCGCATTACCACCGCAAATCTATCCCATATCAGCAGGCCAAGAACCCAAATGACGATCCACATCGAGCTCCCAACTAGCGCGACCACAGCAAGAGCCACCAAGATCACTGGCATGGCGAGCCGGGTCGTGATCAAGAATGTGATAACCATATCAACGCGGCCACCAAAATAACCAGCCGCCACTCCCAATGCAGTGCCGATCACGCCAGAAATCAGCATCGCAGCAAAGCCGATTAGTAATGATACTTGAGCGCCAAAAATAATTCGGCTCAGGTAGTCCCTTCCCTGACCGTCAGTTCCAAGAATATGTTCCCATGAACCATTAGCCGCCCACACAGGGCTAATATACTTGTTCGCTAAATCAAAGTCATAGGGATCATGCGGGGCTAAATATGGCGCGAAAATCGCCATGAGGAAAATTACCAACAGCACTCCGCCTCCTATAGTCATGCCAAAGTGTCTAACCGAGCGATTCAGCAACAGATACAAGGGCGATGTCGCAATAATTTTTTCGGCAGATGGAATCTGATCATCAGTAACTGTCGTTTTAGACATGCGGACAGCCTCCTCAATGAACTCTAATGCGTGGGTCTAAGAACGCATTGAGCATATCCGCCAAGAAGGTTAGAATAATATAAAACGAAGCGATGGAAAGCACGATTCCCTGCATAATCTCAAAATCCGACCTTTGAATAGATTGCCAAGCTAAGCTGCCAAGTCCGTTCAATGAGAATATTGTTTCAATAACGATTGACCCACCAAGCATAAAGCCAAGCTGAACTGCAGATAGCGAGACGACCGGTATTACAGCGTTTCGTAATGCGTGCTTAAACAAAACGGTGCGCGGCCGCAGCCCTTTAGCTCGTGCTGTTCGTATGTAATCTGAGGATAAAACATCCATCATACCAGCACGGGTCAATCTCATGATCGCTGGCGTGGCATAATACCCGAGCGCGATAGATGGCATGATAAAATTTAGCCAAGATGCGTGACCTGATATCGGCAGCCATCGGAGCCACACTCCAAAGATAATAATCAATATCAACCCAAAGAAAAAACTAGGTAACGCCTGACCTATCACAGCAGTCGTAAGCGCGACTCGGTCAAGCATTGTGTTCGGATACATTGCAGCCAATACCCCGAGTGGGATCGCCAATATAAGAGCAAAGGTAAGAGCACAGAGGCCCAGTGTCATAGTGGTTGGCGCGCGACTGAAAATTACGTCGGCAACCGGTGTTTTAAGATAAATTGATATCCCGAGATCACCGCGAACAGCATTAGTCAGCCAATTATAATACTGAACAGGTATTGGTTGATCAAAACCATAATGGGTCCTTACATACTCGATATCTTCTTGCGTTGCGCCCTCTCCAGCCATAGCCGCGGCGGGGTCACCTGATAATCTTAACAAAGTAAATGTGACTAAAGAAACAGCGAGCGCCACTAAAAACGCCACACCCAATCGTTTTATGGCATAAATTAACATGGTCTAGGTTCCGCCTAAAGTCGAAACCGGCCCGGACAAAATTTCCGGGCCGGAATTGCGTTCTTTATCCAATATCACTTCCACTTCGCGGTAAAAAATCTTGGTATTTCATCCGCAGTAGGAGTGAAGTTTAGATCATGCGTATAAGCATAGAACTTTGCATAAGTGAACATTGGTAACCAACAAAGTTCGGCTGATAACTTAGACAGCGCTTTCTTGTAAGCTGCTTTCCGAATTTTTGGGTCCGTGTTTGTGTCCCCCTCTTCCAAAGCAGCCTTTACCTCGTCATCCCGGCAATAGTCATCACGTCCATGCTTGAAGAAATGGGATGTGATTGCTGAGACATCGTTCATTGAGTACGAGCCCCAAGTCATATGGTGGAAGGGTGCAGTTGAGTCCCAGACCTTCCCTCGCAGGGCCTTGTATTGCATGTACTTGAGCTTGCTTTTAATACCTATTTTTGCCAAATAGCCCATTACAGCCTCAGTATACTCGCGCTGACGGTAGGCAAAGATGTCTGTGGTAAAGCCGTTAGGATAACCCGCCTCAGCGAGCAATTTCTTGGATTTGCTTGGGTTATACTCATACTTAGTTACGTCTTGGGTACATCCAAATTGACTCGGATAGCAGTTAGAGTGAATTTCTGACGAAGCTCCGCCAACTAGGTTTTTAGCCATAGAATTGCGATCGATGGCATGAGCAACTGCTTGACGCACCTTTTTGTCATAAAAAGGATTGCTCTTATCTTTTCCAGTTCGGCCTGCACGATCCATCGTCAGGTAGCTGATGCGCATTGTTGGCGCATTAACAACCTTGGCAATACCAATCTGCTTCAACTCTTGCGCCTTATCTTTTGGCACATCCCAAATCCAATCTAAACTTCCAGACAACAGTTCTGCGATCTGTGCTTCCGGATCAGAAACCGTCCGGAAAACGATTTTGCCAATTGACGGTTGGCCTTTTGCAGAGCCCTTCCAGTAATTTTCATTCTTTTCCAAAACTACCGTTTCACCGGGAACGACCTTCACCGTTTTGTAGGGACCTGTTCCAATCGGCGCAACAGTGCCATAATCCGGTCGGCCTTTCGCGTCCTTCTTGGCAGTTGACCAGATGTCTTTTGGGAAAATCGCCATTGGGCCAGAAACATACTCGAGTGCCGCTGGAAAGGTTTTTGTAAGATAGACGCGTACTGTATCTGGCGCGGTTTTTTCCGCACGCTTAATCCAGCTTACATTCCGCTTGGTGAGCACACCGCTATCTTTTCCTGATACGTGATTATAAGTAGCCACCACATCATCAGCCGTTAATTCATTGCCGTTATGAAACTTTACGCCTTTACGAATTTTAAATTCCAAAGTCGTATTATCTACCCACTTATACGAGCTTGCTAAAAGGGGCCGATACTCAAAGGTTTTAGTATCCCGATAAAGAAGATTATCCCATGTATGACGTTGCAAGATCACCATCTCACGGACGTTGTTATAGTACGGAAGCGCAACATCGACTTCCCTTGTAGTCGACCAATTCAATGTATCATTTGCCTTACCGGCAAATGTTGCACTGCTGGTCATTGTCGTCGCTGCAAGCGCGGCTGCAATGATTAGCTTATCTCTCATAAATTTTACTCCTCCAAAAATGTTTTCTTGATGTTATTTAGACGCCTCAGTGATTTCCTCATTTTACCTGCCGGCTCTTAATCCCGACACATGATTATCATTCCGTATTGATTAAGTGATAAACATTTCACAAAAAGTTTACCTACCCCGACCATGCAGGCAACCGACAATTTACAATTGTGTTACACTATAGTTTTTTATATTAATATATGATATTATAAGGTTCTGGAAATTTATTTGCCAATGGAGGCTACTGATGGGCCAACAGGATACTTTATTTGTTGCATCACTTGAAAAGGGCCTTCGGGTACTCGAAGTCTTTCGCAATCAGCGCGAGAACTTGGGCATAACCGATATTGCCCACGCAACAGGGTTTGACAAAAGCACGGCACAGAGGTTTACCACCACTCTTCACCGCTTAGGTTATCTCAACCGAGATGAACGAACGCGGCGTTATAGTCCATCTATCAGATTAATGGATTTGGCATTTACTTACTCCCATCAGGACCGTCTCGCAGAAATTGCGAGGCCTCGGCTTATCGAGGCAGGAAAAAGATACAATACCAGTGTAAATTTGTGTGTGTTGGAGGGAACAGATATCATATATACACTCTGCATTCCCAACCAAACTGCGAGCTTTATGATGACTTTATCCGGTCGTCGAGCCCCCGCTCTTTGCCTAGCCGAGGGCATCTGTATTATAGCGTTTCGCAGATCCGACGAAATCAAGGCTATCGTGGGCGCATCCGAAATTACACGCTTTACTGAAGATACAATCATCAATCGTAGTGCTATCATGCGTTGGATTGCAGACGCACACTCGAAAGGCTATGGTATAGGTAAAGGTCAAATATCGTCGGATGAGATTAGCGTTGCGGCACCAATTTTAGATAGCACGGGCGTCGCTTTCGCTGCCGTCCAAATTCCAGTCTTCCAGCCAAATTGGAACTTGTCAGATGTCGAGAGCAACTTGGCACCTCTAGTTTTAGATACGGCGCGATCACTATCTCGAACGCTCTACCGAACGACTTAAGAGTTTTAAAATAGGAACTCCACCATGCCTTCGCGAGTGCTTACAGGCCTATTTGGGCACGAGACGAACACGTTTAGCCGCCTATCTACAACGATAGTTGAATTCTCGGACTACCTTTTAGCCTATGGGGACGAAATCCCTAATGCAGTCAAAGGAACCGTAATTGAGCCTAATGGCGTAGAGGAAGTTGCCGAATTTTATAATTGGGAACTCGTTCGCTCAGTCGTAGCTTGGGCGACGCCGTCCGGTCGGGTTACGCGCGATGCATGGAATTCTTGTGTTGGGCATGTGCTCAGAACTGCAGAGGAAGGGGGCACCCTAGACGGCGTATTGTTTAATCTGCATGGTGCAATGGCTACTGATGACCATGATGATGCAGAGGGCGTGTTCCTTGAGGAACTTCGTCGCATAATCGGGCCAGATATACCTGTGGCAATTACCTTAGATTTACACGCCAATGTTACAGATAAAATGGCACAGCATGCGAATATTATCTCTGCCTACCGAACCTATCCACATGTAGATCAAATCGACACCGTCAAACGCGCAGCAGCTATTTTAGATCGCGCAATGGTGGGTAAAATAAAGCCTATTTCTCATATTGCGCGTCGCGCGATGCTAACGGGGCTTGATAGCGGAAGAACAACAAGCAAAACTCCCATGACAGAGATCCTCTCGCAGGCAGATCAACAAGAAGCTGCCGACCCCAACGTTCTATTAATCAGTGTTCAGGCTGGATTTTGTCCAGCTGACCTTGACCAAGCCGGACCCAGTGTTGTCGTGTGCGGAAATGGTCGAAATGAGCGATATCAGGCTATTGCCGAGACATTCATGGACTTTGCTTGGGAAACGCGGCACTTCGACTCGAATGTGTATCTCTCCGTTGATGCGACCATGGCACGCCTAAAAGAACTTGGACCGAGCAATGGACCTATAGTAATTGCAGACTGCTCCGATAACCCCGGATCCGGCGCGTATGGTGACTCCACTTTTTTACTTGCAAGCATGCTCCAGTCCAACTTGGATAATGCGGCGTTCGCGACAATATTTGACCCAAAGGCCGCCTCTCAATTACAAAAAGAACGCATTAACGCGAGAGTAACTCTGGAGATTGGCGGCAAGACTGACCCCAAGTACGGCCCGCCGCTGAGAGTCACCGGAAGAATTGTAAGCCATACTGATGGTAGTTACTTAGCGCGGGGTCCTCGTTGGGGCGGAACCACCCAGCAACTTGGGCCAACGGCTGTGCTGCGCGTAGACGGCATCGATATTGTCGTCGCCTCTCGAAGACTTCAATGCACAGAGCTAGAGACATTTTATCATACCGGGATCGACCCGAGGGAAAAAAAAGTTTTGGCCGTAAAATCACTTCATCACTTTCGTGCTGCCTACGCCCCAATTGCGAGCCACATTTTAATTTGCGATTCTGGTGGATTAGCCACTAAAGATCTCACCAAATTACCATACGAGAACCTGCGACGCCCAATTTATCCTCTGGATATCCCATGACCCAGCTCTCGAGGCCGGTTGAAGGTGCCCTCTGGATGGCGCTATCTTGCGCAAGCCTGACAGTCTTAGCCGCACTAATTCGGCACCTGACTCTCGAGATGGATCCAATGATGGTGCTATTTTTTCGTATGATTTTTGCACAAGCAATACTGATGCCTTGGCTTTTTAAACACGGCTTAAAAGCCCTAAGTACATCTCGGTTAAAGCTCCACGCAGTCCGAGCCATTTTTACCTGCGGTGCCATGGTTTCATCCTTCTACGCTTGGTCCATGATACCACTTGCTGATGTAACTGCATTAAGCTTTTTAGCTCCTATTTTTGCGACAGTTGGTGCTGCTTTATTTCTCGGAGAAACAGTAAGAGGTCGAAGATGGGCTGCGACATTTACTGGTTTCATAGGGGCGATGGTTATCTTAAGGCCAGGCTTTATAGATCTTGAACTTGGTCATTGGCTAGCTCTCATATTTGCGGGTTTTATGGCATGTACAATGCTAGTCGTAAAAAGCCTATCACGAACTGAAAATCCAATTAAGGTTGTCTTCTTCGTTGGCATTTTTATTACACCAGTGTCGTTAGCCCTCGCTTTGCAAAACTGGCAATGGCCACCAACCCATTTATGGTTGTGGCTATTTTTACTGGGCCCGTCTGCAGTAGTGGGGCACGTCACATTTGTGAGAGCATTCAGTTGTGCCGATGCCTCAGCTATCTTACCTTTCGATTTTCTGCGCTTACCCTTTGCCGCTCTATTTGGGTTCGTGATATTCGGAGAAGTCGCCGATGGATGGATATGGGCTGGAGCGGCTATAATTTTTTCATCCACTTTCTACATATCTAAACGAGAGGCATACCTACGAAAGTCCCCGAAAATTTCAAAGGCCGACGGACCTCGCTTAACGTGATAAGCCTGGTCCAGCAGCAGTGACTGAGCCCTGTGCACGGCTTTCACGGAAAGTAATATAGATAGTAGCACCGAAGACAACAGCGCCTCCAATCCAGGTCCATAGATCCGGAAATTCACCAAACCATAGATATCCTGCCGCAGCGGCCCAGAGTAAACGAGTAAAGTCTATAGGCATTATGGCGGTCGTCTCCGCCTCCTTCATTGCACGTGCCATCGCCAAATGCCCTACCAAAGCCAAAAGCCCTGTAGTCACCAGTAGTAGAAACTGCTCAACCGTTGGCCAAACCCAAAAATAAACAGCCGGCACAGCTGCGAACAATGTAAAATATAGTGATGAGTAGAACACAATAGTTGGACTCGATTCCGTTCGCGCTAATACTTTAACTACTAGCAGCGTCGCCGCCCAAAATACTGACGAAATCAGGGCAATAAACGAGCCCCAACTAATAACCTGAAGTCCGGGGCGAAGAATGATAAGTGTTCCTGCTATTCCCACGGCAATCGCAACCCATCTCCGCAGACCCATGCGCTCACCCAGAAAAAAAACAGCGCCAACAGACGCAAAAATTACAACGGAAAAACTTAATGCTGTTGCATCTCCAACTGGAATTTCAGAGAGAGTATAAAACCATGTAACCATCGCGGCTGCTCCAAGGATACCGCGAACGAACTGCAGACCCGGCCTAGTAGTCCGCCACCAAGCTTTTTTAGTCTGCTGCCCTTGACGCACTAACAATGGTACCAAAACGAATAATGGCACAACAGTTCGAAAAAATGCAATTTGCATAGGATGGATATCAGAGCTCAAAGCTCGCACTATGGTGTGCAACAATGCGACCATGCATGCGAAAATACCCATTAAAAGCATTCCACGTAAATTGGGCGAAAGCCCTTGCCAAGGCCGAGACTCAACATACTCGTCGCTTCGGTCATCCATATTTGACATGGTCCTATCATAGTCTAATTCTCATAGATCACCAGCACGTCCCCCCAGCTTGCCGGAAGCCCAAGATACCCTCATAATATTGAGACATGAAATTATACCTTTTCATCCCCTCCTACGCTTTTCTGGTTCTGACCCTTGCCGCTCTGAGTTTTCTGGGCGGCTGTTCAACCAATCCCGCCACTGGCAGTCAGAGCTTTACGGCATTCATGTCGCCCGAGGATGAGGCTCGAGTGGGTGCTGAAGAGCACCCAAAGATAGTGAGAGAACTTGGCGGAGCTTACAAAGCCATACCGCTTGACGCCTACGTTCGTAAGATCGGCACCAAGCTGGCATCTGTTTCTGAAATGCCTAATGTGCCATGGCATTTCACTGTGTTAAACGATCCTCAAGTAAATGCTTTCGCATTGCCGGGCGGTTATGTCTATATCACTCGTGGGTTATTGGCTTTGGCAGAGAACGAGGCGGAAATGGCCAGTGTATTAGCTCACGAAATTGGTCACGTGACCGCGCGTCACGCAGCACAACGCTACTCGACCACAATGGCAACACAGATAGGGCTTACAGGGTTGGGTATCCTTGGCAGCGTTTTTGGCATGCCAAACGGACTGGGCCGCATAGTTTCGACGGGCGCTCAAGTTGCGCTTCAGCAATACTCACAGAGCCAAGAGCTTGAAGCCGATATGCTTAGTGTGCGCTATCTTATCCGGGCCGGCTATGACCCGAATGCTATGACGAGCTTTTTCTGGAAACTCAAGCTCCATTCCGAGCTGGCCGCACGTGAGCAAGGGAAAGACGGCGTCAATCACAATATCATGTCAACTCATCCAAGAACAAAAGACCGCATATCACAAGCTATTGAAGTGTCAAAAATAAAAAATTTAAAAAATCCAATCGTTCGGCGCAACGAATATTTGAAGCGCATCGATGGCATGGTTTTCGGCGACGATCCCAAGCAAGGGATCCGAAAAGGCCGGGAATTTCTTCACCCGGAACTTCGCATTGCTTTCACCGTGCCGCCAAAATTCATTCTTTTTAATTCGCCAAGACAGGTAGTTGCCTTTGGACCAAAAAAATCGAGAATCGTTTTTGACGTCACCAACCAAAAAGAAGCCAAAAAAATAGATAACTTAGCTCATTATATACATTCTGTTTGGGGGCGTAGACTTGGCATTACAACTACAGAAAAACTCAACATAAACGGTATGGAAGCAGCGATGGGAATAGCAAAAGTCGGCAAAGGCAGCAATGCAAGAGATGTTCGCTTAGTTGTCGCACGGGCCAGCAGTAAGCATATTTTCCGCATGGCATTTATCTTAACCCCGTCAGAGGCGCATCGACTGAATTTGGCACTCCGACGTACTACTTATAGTTTACGGCGCTTGTCACCGGCGGAAGCTGGGGCAATAAGACCACTAAGATTAAAGGTTCAAAAGGTGCAAACTGGTGACAGCATCGCTAAGCTAGCTCGGCGTTTGCCGCTAGAGCGGTTTAAGCGTGAATGGTTTAGGCTATTAAATAGTTTGAGCATTGGCCAAAAGCTAATACGCGGACACTCCGTGAAAATGGTAGTTGAATAGAGGGCCGCTAAGCATTTATGCTGGAATGAAAATTACGACGTGGTCAGGACCGTCTCCAACTTCTCAGTTGCCGCCTCTACATCGGTTTTATCGACAGCCGCCAGCTCAGCAGCTAACCGATCACGGGCGGCTTCATAAATCTGACGCTCAGAGAATGATTGATCTGGCTGTCCAACATTGCGATGAAGGTCGCGGACTACTTCGGCGATTGAGATAGGATCTCCCGAATTAATTTTAGCCTCATACTCCTGAGCACGGCGGCTCCACATTGTCCGCTTGACCCTTGCCCGACCCCTCAGGGTTTGCATTGCATCTTCCATAATTTTTTTGGATGATAACTTACGTAAGCCCGACGCTGGCGCTTTTTCAACCGGCACTCGCAAAGTCATCCTGTCCCGATCAAAAGTAATTACAACAAGATCAAGCGTAAGCCCAGCAATTTCCTGCTCTTCTACTCCGATCACAGTACCCACGCCGTGAGTGGGATAAACCACAAAATCACCGGTTTTATATGTTGTAGCCTTTGGCATATCTTGATCGTCTCCGCTAAAAACGTACCTTACCGATAGATGTTCAGCCTGATAAAAATAGAACTAACGATCAGAAACACAGAAGTTGGCTGCACGAATCCAAAACATATTTTCTACTATTGGGTGTTACCACAGATTTTTGGCTAAAAAAAGCACCCCGGTAACTTCTAGATATACGTCTAACTTACACAGATAACTCATCCGTCACCTTTTCCTGGATTTTCGCTCAGCATTTCTAATTTTCCCGACTTATCTCTCCATTCTTCAGCGTCTGACGGCTCTTCACCCTTACGAGTGATATTCGGCCAGACTGCGGAAAATTTCGTGTTAATATCAAGCCATTGCTCAATGCCAGGCTCGGTATCAGGCAAGATTGCCTCAGCCGGACATTCAGGTTCGCAAACGCCGCAGTCGATACATTCGTCAGGGTGGATCACAAGAAAATTTTCTCCCTCGTAAAAGCAATCAACAGGGCACACCTCCACGCAATCCTGGAATTTGCATTTGATGCAGTTTTCCGTGACGATATATGTCATCGTATTCTCCGGTTTTTCTCTGCCATAGCCTTGATGCTTTGATTAAAGATCACGCTTTGGATTCTTATTCCGTAGGCATAAACTCTTCAAATTGGTTTACGACTCTCCGCCCGTAATGTCCAGTTGTTCTAATGCACGCCTCCGTGCGAAGGCGCTCTCGCGGTCAGGCACGTGCAAAAGTCCTGCAACCCGCCTAGCCAAATTAGCCTCATAATCATGAACCCTTCCATCAGCGTAAACCACTTGCCATAGTATCTCCATGATTTTCAGCCGTTGATCATAATCTAGGCCCTCCTTCAGAATGCGAGTGATCCCGTACAGCTCCACCGCATTTTCCGCGGCACGCTCACCTTCTTCGATAAGCGCAGCGACCTCGACCGCAGACAATGAAAATCTCTCTGCTAAAAGCCTTGAAATAATTACCCGCTCATTTGCGTCAAAATCACCATCCAAAACGGCCGATTCAATCAACAATGTGGCTGCAGCCACGGGTATTTGATCTTTCTCTGGCTTACCGTCTGCCGGTGAAAACAATCGAGATTTGATTTGATCCAACATGAGTGTGTTGGTATCACGGCATAGGAGGCGCAGCAAGCCTCCGAACACCGGATTAATTTACTGACGCTTGCACCATATGGCGTCATGTCTTAGTTGTTAAACATGCACGATGATATGCGTTTGGATTTCCCGGCAACTCGACGTAACGCTAAAGCCATTGAAACGGTTCTTCGGGACATTTTACCAAAAACTGGATTGGTTCTTGAAATTGCTTCCGGATCAGGCCAGCACATGGCGAGATTTGCATCAGTTTTTCGACATCTACATTGGCAACCAAGCGACCCCGACCCTCTTCACCTTCAATCCATAACGGCATGGACTGACACCCTTGAAAACGTACATTCTCCAATAGAATTAGATACGACGGAGAGTTGTTGGCCAGTTAACAATGTGCAGATCATCTATTGCGCTAATATGGTGCATATTGCGCCGTGGGAGGCTTCCATTGGGTTGTTTAAAGGTGCTGAAAAAACTCTCTCGTTGGGTGGCCTTTTAATATTATACGGACCGTTTAAAATCGAAGGGACACATATTGCACAAAGTAATGTCGATTTTGATCGCAACCTTAAACGGCAAGATCCAAGATGGGGGGTGCGGGATTTGGGTGCAGTGAGAGAATTAGCCAAAGATAAGAGTCTGGTATTTAAGACAAAAATAAACCTACCGGCCAATAATCTTATCGTGATTTTTGAAAAAGTGGATTGAGCTTGAACTTTTTATACCTTTCCGACTGGGGCCACACTTACAAATCAACCTTGATACGTTTTGGTTCACAGCAATGGCAATATAGGCCAAAATCCGATACAGAAATATCAAACCAAAGCCTCAATTAGGTATCTCAATTGAATGTCAATCCATGATAAAATTTTATGGCTTTTGGGGCCAACATCAGCGGGGAAATCGACCATCGCAAGTGCGCTGGAAGAACAACTACGAAAAACTTACGATTTTCCCGCAGTGCATTGGGACGGGGATCATATCCGTAATATGTTTGGGCCTAAATTTGATTTCAGCGCAAAAAACCGTTTAAAGGTAGTGCAAACTCTGGCTGCTCTTGCACAGGTATCAAGCTCAGCTGGCATTATAACTATTGTGTCTGCACTGACAGCCCATGATGACGCTAGACAGTTTATTCAGGCCACCCTACCAAACCTAATTTTGTGTTACGTTCACTGCTCAATTGATCAATGTATCGAGCGCGACCCAAAAGGTCTCTACCGGCGAGCTGCCGCTGGGGAGATTAAAACCGTGATCGGCTATAATTCTGTGTACAATCCCCCAGCTCACCCACGGGTTAATCTCGACACTTCCCGCCAGAGCGTACCTGAGTGCGTTGACATATTGGCTAAATTAGCTATCCACCCGTAAACATTACACGATAGGTTCACGGAGGTCTTTGGTAAGTTGAGAGAACCCGCATTGTCAATGTCAACTACAAATGGACAATGCTTGGAAAAGTCAAATCAAATTCGCCGTGAAAAAGAGTTGATCCCGCTTAAATTCAAAACGTTTAATTAAATGGAATCTTTTAGGCATTAAGCACCAACCGCGATAACGTCCCCTTAAGCATGCATAATCCTTGTAACACCCGGCTACGCTCGAGGTTTACCTCACTCAACATACCTATTCGGTGGGAATAGCATTACTTGAGACAGGCTATAAAAGTTTTAGTCAGCAGATTAAATTGATACGGATAAATTGGTCACCGACGATAGTTATTTCATTTTTTACCTCGCCTACCATGCTCCATCCCTTCTTACTCTCCTCTGCTGATCACATCTACTTACGCCAAGGTATCTAATGAGTGGTCGCGAGCAATGCATCAATATCTAGGCAAGCCTCCAGATGCGATGCCAAGTCGTCTAAAACTGCATCAACCTCAATTTCGTAAGACACCTGACTGATACGACCACTTTTAATTCCTTTTAAAAAGCCGGACCGAAAATCATCAGAACTGAAAATCCCGTGGACATAGCTTGCCATCACGCGGCCATCATATGACCGCGCACCATCCGGCCGTGTCTTATTCATACTGTTTTCTGTATTTAAATACACCCATGGGCGTGAACTATCTGGCCCTTCGGTGACACCAATGTGCATTTCGTATCCACTAATTTGCTCCCCACCTTGAGCCGCGTTGCCACTGACAGCGCTCAATGACTTGTCACCGCCCATTATCGTGTGCACATTTAAGAGGCCAAGTCCCTCGGCCGTCCCCGGCAATCCCTCTATACCCCTCGGGTCCGCCAATGTGCGGCCCAACATTTGATAACCACCGCATAGTCCAACCACCAAACCACCCTGCCGCCGATGGGCTAAAATATCAATATCCCAACCCTCTGCCTTTAAATAATTGAGATCGGCTAATGTTGACTTCGAGCCCGGTAGAAGGATCACATCCGCATCAAGCGGCAATGGGAACCCTGCTTCAATCACTTGAACTAAAACATCCGGCTCCGCAATCAATGGGTCAAGATCATCAAAGTTAGAGATCCGGGAAAGACGAGGAACCACAATCTTAATAGTGGCGTCAAGCTCGATCTCAGGCCCCCGTTGGTCAAGAGACATAGCATCCTCAGCGGGGAGCTTCTTGGCCGCTGCAAAATGGGGTACCACACCGAACGCACGCCATCCGGTTTCTTCTGTAATGATTTTAAGGCCATCATTAAATAGCGTCGTATCTCCCCGAAATTTATTTACGATATAACCGACGACGCGCGCGCGCTCGTCCAAGCTCAGCACGGCATGGGTGCCAATCAGACTTGCAATCACACCACCCCTGTCAATATCCGCACAAATTATAACCGCAACGTCTGCTGCCTCAGCAAAACCCATGTTTGCAATATCACCCGCCCTTAAATTAACTTCAGCTGGGCTTCCTGCTCCCTCGACAATTAAAATATCAGCATCCTGTCCTAAGAGCTCAAAACTTCGGAGTACAGCGTTTAAGAGCTCCGGCTTAAGTGCATGAAAATCGCGTGCTTTAGCATTTCCTTTAACACGGCCCTGCACGATTACCTGCGCGCCAATATCCGATTGGGGCTTTAAAAGCACTGGATTCATATGGACACTGGCTTTTATACCTGCGGCCCGGGCTTGAAGTGCTTGTGCCCTGCCAATTTCACCCCCATCAGGTGTTACGGCTGCATTGTTCGACATATTTTGCGGCTTGAATGGAGCCGCTCTCAAACCACGTTTTTTGAGAGCACGACAAAGGCCCGCGACAATAAGAGACTTCCCCACATCGGAACCGGTACCTTGGATCATTAAGGCCCGAAAACTGCGTCGTTCTTTATCAGCGGCTAGCGGCATTTGTCAGCGCAGACTTTAATTTTTCAGCAATCGTCGTTTGAAATTTTCCCGAGAGGATAGCCTCAGGCGTCGCGCCTCTTCCATAAACACCCTCATTCATGTCACGGCGCACGGCCAAGACACTTCCTTCTAAAGAGCTCCCAATATAGACACCTAATACCGGGGCGGCAAAAGCAATAATGTCAGCGCCTAAATTAGCCGTAGTAGCAGCCTCTGCACCAACACCAGCGTACACTATTGTAGCACCTATATCTGCGCCCAGTTTTCCTTGATACTTCAACACCGATTGCAGTGCACTCTCATTACGCAAAATCAAAATGACCGAAGTGTCCTGCACACCAACCTGCAATCCAACGCTGGCCGCTGCTAGGGTATGAAAGGTAGGATCCGACCATTTTCCGTCTAGATCGCGGGCTAAAAGCACGCCATTCCCAGCTTCTGCGGCAAAAAACCAACCAGCCTTCATAACGTCAGGGAAAATAATTACTCCCGCGGCATCTTTCAGATAATCCGAATAGCTCATCAAGTCTCGATGTTGGCTAAATATTTTTAGGGCCTCCGCGGAATCTCTAATCAAATTGGTTGCCTTTAGGGTTGGAGCTTCCATTGAGGCACAGCCCCAGAGTAGACTGTTAAAATAAAATATAACAAAAAAGAGCGAATAGCGAGATGAACGGCAGCGTTTTTTCAAAACTCAACCCCCTTTTGCGCTTTTACGCCAGCCCGAAAGGGGTGCTTGACCAATGTCATTTCGGTAACCAAATCCGCAGCATGTATCAATTCATCCTTCGCATTGCGCCCAGTCACAACTACATGTAACATTTCAGGCCTTGCCGTTAACGTACTAACGACGTCGTCAATGTCTAAGTTCCCATAACGCAGCGGAATGTTTAACTCGTCAAGGATGATCATGTCATATTTACCGGAGACCATCATTTCTCTCGACGTCGACCACGCTTGCTTAGCGGCGGAGATATCGCGCTGCCGGTCCTGTGTATCCCAACTGAAGCCTTCGCCCATAGCTTTGATTTTTACTTGATCGGGAAAAGCATCTAAAACTAACCGCTCCCCAGTCTCCCAGACACCTTTCACAAACTGCACGATGCCTACACGCATGCCATTACCGATAGCTCGAATAGCCAGACCCATAGCGGCCGTTGATTTACCTTTCCCCTTGCCAGTATGAACAATTAGAAGGCCTTTCTCGATGGTTTTCGAGGCGATGATCTTATCACGCGCAGCCTTTTTTTTCATCATCTTCTCAGCATGACGTCGATCTAATTCGTCAGTATCCATTTCAACCTTAGCCTTTTCACGCATGCTCTCACCGTTTGTTTGTCCTATCTATACACTTTTGGTAACATTTCATCCATGTGTCAGGCAAGAACCCGTTCCGTCTTTTTCGCTGTTCTTTCTATGTTTTTGAGCTTCGTATCGTCCATAAGTTTTGATGAGGGCGCAGAAGCATTTAGTGAAAATATTCAACATTGGACTCGCGAGTTTCCAAAAACAGACTTTTCTAAACGTCTGGTTAAGCTCTCCGACATTCGTTCTGATGGCGCCGTACGTGACTCAATTCCATCCATTACCGGACCTCAATTCATATCAGTTGCAGAAGTTAGCGGCATTGGTGATCTGGAGCCTGTTATCAGTTTTAAACATGGAGAAGAAGCACGAGCATATCCTCTCCGCATCATGCTTTGGCACGAGATTGTCAACGATATGGTAGGAGGCTTGCCGGTTGTTGTAACCTATTGTGCTCTATGCAACTCAGGTGTTATTTTCGAGCGCCAAATAGAGGGTAAGGAGGCTGTTTTTGGTAATACGGGACGCCTAAGAAATTTTGATATGGTAATGTATGATTACGCTACCGAGAGCTGGTGGCAACAGTTTAGTGGCCAAGCGATAATCGGTAAAAAAGCAGGAGTCCACCTAAAAGCTTTGCCAAGTCGAGTGGAGGCTCTAGGTCATTTTCGCAAACGTTTTCCTACCGGAAAAATTTTAATCCCAAATGATCCAGCAGAACGGCCTTATGGGACAACCCCATTTGTGCGAATGGATTCTTCTGCCGGTGTAGGCCTCGGTAATATTCTACTGCCGGACGAGGTGAAGCCATTTGAGAGGGTAGTTGTTATTGGCGAAGAAGCATGGACTGTCAAACGGCTTCGTGAAAAAGGTACGGTAGTCCGTGACAATCTAAAAATTACCTTTTTCCGGGGTCAGAATTCTATTCATGACACCAAATGGATTCATTTTGGTCGCGATGTCGGTAACGTTATCGCTCGTCGCTTTGACACAAAAAAACAAGTCTGGAAAGATGCCGTGCACGACGTAACTTTCGCCTTCGCCTTTGCGGTATTTAGGCCGAACGGTGTCCTTTACACGTGGTGACAATTCCCTCACTATCCCGAGGCGGTTTTAAGAACTCGTACAGCCCAAGGCCTAAGCCCGCCCCTTGCTACATTAGTGTTTTCAGACCCCACCGCGCCCATCCTAGTCCAGTCTTCAATCGGCACATTAAATCCAGTCTTCGAGCGATTAAACACTTGTTGAGGTAATGGCTTTTCAGGTGTTGCTGCCATACACCATTTAGTGGGCGCATCAAGCCTGCCCAGATACGGCGCCAACGTCTCAAAAAGCACTGGGTCAACAAACGGCACTCGAATTTCTACGGAATGTGCCATCCCCGCCCAATCAGCATCGCGTAATAACTGGTTGCGCATATAGTGAGTTGTCTCAAGAACTCGGATCTTATTTTGCGGAGAAAAAACCTGACCCACCTGCCGTTCCATTGATAGCAGTGGTTGTAGGTTCTCCCAACCCGTTCGAGCCATTTCAGGGTCTATCAGTTCTGGTAGTTCCCAAGGCATAAAAAGACCTCGGCGCAGCAGATAAGCGCCAGAGTAGCTACCCCCGAACTCAAACAAACCAGCGTATTTAGCGTTCATCATTCGCGCCACCAGTGGGCCCGCCAAACACCTGAATACCCTGCCAAAAGGAACCAGTCCCGGCACGGCCCCCAATAGGCTAACCAAACGGGGAACCTGTTTAAAAGTATCATAACCCCCAAATAATTCGTCTCCACCGAGGCCCGATAGCACAACTTTAAGCCCGGAGCTAGCCGCAATGCGTGCAATAAAATACGTATTCACGCCATCTATACTGGGTTGGTCCATTGCGGTAAGAATATTGGTCAGCGCAGAATCGAAATACGATTTTTCTATCCGCTCTGTTAAATGCCGGGTGCCATAATGCGCACTTACAACTTCAGCCAAAGGGACCTCGTCATGAGGCGTGTCCTTAAATTCATCAAAGCCTAGCGTGAAAGTTCGCAAGTCGCTACCTTGAGTTTCTGAGGCTAAAGCACATATTGTCGACGAATCAAGACCCGCTGACAAAAAAACTCCAACGGGCACGTCTGAGACAAAATGATGATTTATGCTGTCCAACAATAACTTCCTAAGATCAAGTAATTTTGGGGCTTCTTGATATTCCGCCCTTTGTAGTCGCTCTGAAACGGAAAAAAATCTGTATTCTTTCCTCTCGCCACCTCGAGCGATGGTAACAGCCTGTCCGGCGGGTAATGCTTCGATATTTTTATAGAGCGTATGCGGTTCGGGAACGGTCCCGAACAATAAAAACCCAACATACCCGGCTGGATTAGGTCCAGCATGGCCTACTTGCCCGCCGGCCAAAAGTGCCTTTACCTGAGATGCAATACGAAGGGTCTTGCCATCATCAGCCAAATAAAGCGGCTTAATCCCAAATGGGTCACGCGCAATGAACATTGTTTCTCCCACCGCATCCCAGATTACGAAGGTGTACATGCCCCTGAGAAACTCCAACATATTTGCACCGTCGCGTTCGTACAGCCTCAGGAGGACCTCAGTATCCGACTCCGTGGAGAAAGTTATACCCTTCCCCTCCAACTCCTTTTTTAGTTCACGGAAATTGTAAATCTCACCATTGAATATGATCCGGTAACGTTCTTTAAATCCCTCTCGACTATCGATCGCCATTGGTTGAGCCGCTTGGGGTTTTGGGTCAATGATAGCGAGCCGGCGGTGCCCCATTGCAATCCGACCCGCGTTGTCGGCCCAAAAGCCGCCCCCGTCAGGGCCGCGCTGGAACATTGCATTACTAATAGCTTTTACCTCTCCGTGCACCACGGCAGGCGCCTCCGGGTGATAAGCAAAAATAGCAGTAATCCCACACATAACAGCTTCATAGCGCGTCATCGCCAATGAACAAAGTTTTTTCAATAGAATCAGGTCTTTGCATCCAAGGGTAAAATCAGGTTAAAAAGTCCTATGAAACAGGTCATTCAAAGTCGTAAGTCAGGTAAATTGGCACTCAAGAACGTGCCTGAGCCTAAGGTTAAACCGGGCCATCTCTTGGTTGAGACCCGAGCTTCATTGATATCAGCCGGTACCGAGAGGCTAATCATTGACTTTGCAAAAAAAAGTTTAGCCGGAAAGGCTCGGGCTAGGCCCGATTTGATGAAGAAAGTCATCAGTAAGGCAAAGCGTGACGGCCTCAAGGCCACAATGGAAACAGTGATGGCGCGGCTGGATGAACCCTTGCCTCTAGGTTATTCAGCGGCGGGTGTTGTGAAAGTTGTGGGCGCAGGATTAGAGGGTCGCTTCCGCGTTGGCCAACGCGTTGCAATGGCCGGGGCTGCTCTCGCCAATCATGCAGAGCTCAATGTGGTCCCAGAAAATCTTATTTCCGCAATCCCAGATGGAGTAGAAGATGAAGAAGCAGCTTTTGGGACGCTGGGCGCGATAGCAATGCATGCGGTCCGCAACGCTCAAGTTTCCTTAGGCGATATAATTGTAATAATCGGTTGTGGATTAGTGGGGCAGTTGACGGCACAACTCGTCTCCCTTGCGGGAGGCCGTGCAGTCGTATTGGATTACAATCTGGCGAGGCTCAAATTAGTAAAATCTCTTGGTGCGGAATATGCAATCGACGCAGCAAAGGAGAGTGCCAGCGAAATTGTTCGAGAGATGACCGATGGCCGCGGCGCAGATGCGATTATCATCGCTGCTGCTACCACTTCTAATAAACCACTTGAAAGCGCTGCCGATTTAGCCCGTGATCGTGCGCGTGTAGTTTTAGTCGGAATGACGGGCACAGAATTTTCCTATGCAAACTTTATGAAGAAAGAGCTTAATATCATTATTTCGCGGTCTTACGGTCCAGGCAGGTACGACTCCGATTTTGAACGCCGGCAGGTCAAGTACCCCGAAGGATGGGTAAGGTGGACTGAAACACAAAACCTAGCCGAAACCCTTCGACTGATGTCTCCCAAATTAAGCGATCGGCTTAACGTCGGGCCATTAATCTCCCACCGTTTCCCCCTAGATAAAGCGATAAGAGCCTATGATTTGGTAACCGGAAAAGACCCCCACTTAGGCGTTGTTCTCACTTACAGTGGCATCCGGCAAGTACCAAGGACCCAATCCATTTTAACCCCGTCTGTCACTCACCCATCCCAGCCATGCAGACTTGGTGTAATTGGGGGCGGGAATTATGCACGAAGCGTAATACTGCCGACTTTACAGGCATGTAAAGGCGTCATTCTAGACACCTTAGTCACGGAACACGGCACCAGTGCTGAACACGGGCAGGCTCAGTTCGGCTTTGTAAGCAGTACAACCGATCCAGATAAAGTGTTTTCAACCAAGGGCATTAACGCAGTTATTATAGCAACCCGACACAGTTCCCACGCGGCATTAACGGTTGCGTCTCTAAAAGCAGGAAAATCCGTGTGGGTAGAGAAACCCCTAGCCCTCGACTGGAAAGGTTTAAACGCCGTTATTGATGCCCGCAACAATATTGCAAAAGGACCAAGAAGCTTTTTCCAAATAGGCTTTAACCGACGCTTCGCACCCGCTGTAACCCGCCTTATAGAAGGCTTGAGCCTCAAGGCAGGGCGACGGGTGATTTTCATGAGAATTAATGCTGGCGCTGTTCCCGCTGATCACTGGGTGCATTCAGCAGACGAGGGTGGCGGACGCATTTTAGGTGAAGCATGTCACTTCATTGATTTGGCAAGGGCATTAGCTGGAAGCCCTATATTACAGGTAGACGCACATGTAGCAGGAAATGCAGACGGGGCCCCTGATAACGTTGCCATATCACTAGAGTTTACCAACGGCTCACTGGCAACGCTTCTCTACACTGCGTTGGGCGATAACTCAGAAGGGAAAGAATTGATTGAGGTCCACTCAGGTGGGGCAACCTATACTATAAACGATTTTCGCTCACTAAGCATTTCCGGTGAGCAGACTACCAAAGCATGGAGAGGAGCGCAGGATAAAGGCGCCAAGCATGCCTTAGGAGAATTTATCGCTGCTGTTAACTCAGGAGCGGCGGCCCCGATTAATGAAGCGGAGCTAATCGAAACAAGTGCGGCCGCACTTGCCGTTATGGAGAGCCTGCGCTCTGGCACAAGCGTTATATTGACTTAAGGGGCCATAAGGACCAAGTACTCGTAAATGAATTTAGATACTTTCTTCGATAACGAGTTTGACGAACAAGCCGTTGTCTCAGCCGCAACTAAAACCATCTTAAGAGAGCCATTTAGTCAGTTGGTTAGGCATGCAGTAAACTGTATCCAAAGCGGCGGAAAATTGATGCTTTTTGGCAACGGTGGCAGCGCTGCTGATTGCCAACATCTAGCAACAGAACTTACAATACGGTTTAGAAAAGATCGATCTGCTATTGCAGCCATCGCATTAACAACGGACACCTCTACATTAACAGCGGCTGGGAACGACCTCGGTTTTGACTATATTTTTTCGCGTCAAGTAGAGGCGCTAGGAAAGCCCGGCGACCTAGTTATAGGCATTTCAACCTCAGGAAATTCTAAAAATGTAATCCATGGGCTAAGTCAGGCAAAAAAAATAGGGGCTATCGCTGCGGGTCTGGGCGGCAAAGGTGGTGGAGATATGATTAATGTAGCAGATCCTTACCTGATTGTTCCCTCCAACACTACAGCTAGAATTCAAGAGATGCACATCACACTCGGACAGATGCTCTGCGGGGCGCTCGAAATAAAGCTCGGTTTAGTATGAAAGAGGCGATAGAATTTACCCATTTACTGAGGACTGTTAGAGAAAAACACGTCCTATGTGTGGGAGATGTTATGCTAGACCGATACGTCTCAGGCAATGTAGAACGCATTTCACCCGAGGCGCCGGTGCCCGTCCTCCAAATTGTATCGGAAACAGAAATGCCCGGCGGCGCAGGGAATGTCGCGCGAAATCTCGATGCGTTAGGCGCGCAAGTAACGTTGGTAAGCTGCGTGGGTATAGACCAAGCCGCTAACTCATTACGTGAACAAATAAGAGCAGAGCTCATGAATTGTGAGGCAATCTTTATATCAGACAAAAATCGACCCACCTGCATAAAATCACGATACATGGCAGGCAATCAACAAATTATGCGCGCGGATCACGAAGATACTGAACCACTGACGACCCAAACTGCCGACGCTCTAATGGCCGAAGCCACCGCGCATTTGAGTGCATGCGATATGGTTGTACTGTCCGACTACGGGAAGGGCGTTCTAGGTGCGGGGCGCGCGGCAGCCCTTATAAAGTTGGCTCAGATAGCCGGTAAGCGGGTAATTGTCGATCCCAAGGGTATCGATTACGGCATATATTCAGGTGCCGATATAATTACACCAAATCGCAAAGAACTAAGTGATGTAGTAGGTAACGATTTAATGTCGACAAGTTCTGCCATAGAGGCTGCAAAAAAACTCCGCAAAATGAGTAACTTTGGGGCAGTATTGGTGACGCTAAGCGGCGATGGCATGGCTTTAATAACTGACAAAGCGGCTCTTCACGTCCAGGCCGAAGCCCGCGAAGTTTTTGATGTTTCAGGTGCCGGAGATACAGTTGTAGCCGCTCTAGCGGCCGCGCTAACAACAGGCGTTGAACTCGCCGTCGCGGTGCGCATTGCCAATACAGCGGCAGGGATCGTTGTGGGTAAAGTAGGAACGGCAGTTGTTTACACGACCGAATTATCAGCAAAGTTGAACCGTAATAATATTTCCAAAGTGAAGGCCAAGGTCGTGACGCACGCCGAGGCATTGGACCGTGTCGCGATTTGGCGGCGGCAGGATCAAAGGATTAGCTTCACCAATGGTTGCTTCGATTTATTACACCCCGGACACATATCACTCCTGGACCAAGCCAAAAAGGCGGCTGACAAACTCATCGTCGCCTTAAACTCCGACGCCTCAACAGCCTTCCTCAAGGGACCGAAACGCCCAATACAGAACGAGGAGGCTCGGGCAACAGTTTTGGCTTCATTATCCTATGTCGATTTGATTGTTGTGTTCGAAGAAGACACTCCGTTGGAACTAATTAAGGCGTTAAAACCAGATGTATTAATAAAGGGAGCTGACTACGCAAAGGAAGATGTGGTTGGTGGTAAAGATGTGGAAAGTTGGGGTGGTCAAGTTAAACTAGCTAAATTAATAGACGGGCAAAGTACCACTGCTACTATCAAGAAACTTAGCGAGACAGAGTAATGACATTCCCAATTTCTGAATTTCTGAGAATATTTAAATTACTCAAGAATTTTTCAGTACCATCTTCGCAGCGGGGCAAAGTCTAACGAATTAAGTTTTGTTCATCCGGGCATTTTAAAAAGTGAAGCATTAATTTAGACTCGACAAGAACCCTAAAAACTGTTCCACAAAATCATTTTCATCCCTCTTCGCCAATGGTTTTTTTTGAGTGTGAGCAGAATTTCTGAGCCGAATAGGCCTTGCTCCATCAATTCCCGCAAGTTCTCTTGCGCGCATGCCAGCATGTGCATCTGACATAAAATTGCGCCATATGTGGGCCGGCAAACCGCCACCCGTAACCTTTTCCATTGGCGCGCCATTGTCATTTCCAACCCACACGCCTGTGATTAAATCAGCCGTATAGCCAATAAACCAAGCATCACGATGGTTTTGACTAGTGCCAGTCTTACCCGCCGCCGGCCGAGCCAAAGCTGCAGCCCGACCCGTGCCATTTTTTATCACACCCGACAGCATGTGGCTCATGGACGCGGCATCTTCTGCGTCTACAACCCGTCCGAGACCAGAGCCAACCCTATTGAAAAGGACTACACCTCTGTCATTTTCAATTTGCAAAATACCAAAAGGCCAAGCTGCAGTCCCACCATTAGCGAAAGGTGCATAGGCCGCGGTTAGGTCAATTAAACTCATATCGTGCGTACCCAAGGTAAGGCTTGGCCTGGGTGAAATATTGCCTGGAACACCGAGACGCGCGGCAACAGATGCGATCTTACCAAAGCCAATTTCCTGACCGATTCGTGCCGCGGCTGCATTGGATGATATTGCGAGCGCTTCACTAAGTGATATACGGCCTCTATACCTCCCATTGAAGTTTCGTGGTTTCCAGCCATCAATTTCAATGGGCAAGTCATCGACCGGGCTAGAGGGCTTGTATCCAGCCTCAAGAGCCGCCAAATAGACAAAAGGCTTAAATGCAGAGCCTGGCTGACGCGTTGCTTGCGTCGCCCGGTTAAACGGACTCTCGGCATGACTACGCCCTCCAACCAATGCTTGAACCGCACCATCCCTCGTCATAGTAACTAGAGCACCCTGCCCGGCTTTAACGATTTTACCCGAATTTGACAAACCCCCCGAGAGATATCTCTCAGCGACCCTTTGTAAGCCGGGGTCTAAGGTTGTTCGTACAACTAGATCGTGCTTTCCAACGGTTACATAATCACCGAGACGCTGTAAAACCCAATCAGCAAAATAGCGGCCGTTTACCGCTGGTGGGCGATAACGTCTTATAGGTCGACGAATTATCGCGTTAACCTCGGCATCAGTTAGGTACCCAGCAGCCACCATATTCAACAGGACTTGCCGGGTGCGTTTAGCAGCAGCAATCGGACTTGCTATTGGGTTATAACGGCTAGGTGCTTTCAGTAAACCAGCCAGAAGAGCGGCCTCATAAGTTGTAACCTCCGTAATGCTCTTGCCAAAGTACCGGCGCGCCGCTGCATCGACGCCATAAGTGCCGGCTCCAAAATAAACGCGGTTTAAGTAGATCGTCAAAATTTGATCTTTTGTAAACTTTCGCTCCATCCAGAATGCCAAAATAATCTCTTGAATTTTTCTCTTATAGGATTGCTCGGGAGTGAGAAATAAATTCTTTGCCGCTTGCTGGGTTAACGTACTCCCACCTTGGACGATTCTCCCGGCTTTGATATTAGCCCAAGCGGCACGCACAATCCCGAACGGGTCTATTCCAAAATGAGATCTAAAACGGCGGTCCTCAGTTGAAATAACGGCGTTTGGCAGAGCAACAGGCAGGTCCCTAAGGTGGAACGGTAATCCATAAAGGTCTCCACGGGTGGCAAAAACTGATCCATCAGAGGCCAAAATAGTCACAGTAGGGCGACGGGTAGCCTGAAATGCTTGATCTGCGTCAGGGAGATCTAAAGCAAACCAACCAAAAATACAGACGAGGAAAATTGTGACCCACACACCAAAAGTTGCCGCAGCCTTAATCGCTGACCACACCAATTGTAAAGAAAATAACCCGCTCATTTAATTCTCTTTTCTCACAACCTTGGTTATGCCCCAGTGACAGTTAGCATGAAGTTAACAGCTGAAATAAAGAGCTTTTTCTATTTTTGATATCCAGCTATTTTTGGCGGCTGATGTTAAATTTTTAACGAACCAAAAATATTGGAATATATTGAAAAAATATAAATGAATAGCGTATCAATACGTATAAAATTTTTTAAAGACTGTCGTGTATTCTTCTAGATACACTTCAAACCGCGCAAGCTAGGTAATTTTGTTATCACACATCAAGATTGTTAACCTTTAGCGCATTCTTCTGAATGAAGTCTCGTCTTGGCTCTACTACATCGCCCATTAGCGTTGAAAATACATCTTCAGCATCGTCTGTATGACTAACCTTTACTCGTAAAAGTGTCCGTGCGTCAGGATCTAGGGTCGTCTCCCACAGTTGATCAGGATTCATCTCACCGAGGCCTTTATATCTCTGCATGGAGATTCCCTTCCGGCCTGCCTCCATAATGCCATTAACTAATGCTATCGGTCCAGTGACCAAGAGTTCTCTATCCTTGATGGTAAGGGTACCATGCTTTTCATACAATTTTTGCAAACTTCCTGCCCGATTGTTAAGACGACGAGCGTCTTGGGACCGCAGCAACGCCGAATCAATAGCATGACGTTCTGTAACACCGCGTAAAGTTCTCTCGAATTCAAGCCCACCATCTTCTCGCCCTTCACCTATCCAGCCTCGCTCTAGCGGGTCGGCTAGCGCATCTAACCGCTTAGCAATGAAATCAGCGATTTGCGCCGCTTGCTTAGGGTCTGCCAGTAAGCTAGGGTCCAAGGCACTTAAAATTGCAGCTTGCTCCACCACATCAGCCGGCACGTAACAAGCCACCCCAATAATCTCAGTTTTTGCAGCGCGTGCCTCGATCAGGGCATGACGCAGATCGTCACCAGCTATCTGCACCCCACTGAATGAGGTAAACACGGCGCCCTCGTCAATGGCTGCATTAAAAAGATAATCCTCTAAAAGTGCATCATCTTTTAGATAAACCTCTGAAGATCCCCTCTTGGCCCTATAGAGCGGCGGCTGCGCTATATAGAGATAACCTCGCTGAACCAATTCCGGCATCTGGCGGAAGAAAAAGGTGAGCAAAAGCGTTCGGATATGACTACCGTCAACATCAGCATCAGTCATAATAATGATTTTGTGATAACGGCATTTTTCAATATCAAAATCTTCACGCCCGATACCAGTACCCAGCGCAGCAATCAATGTCCCGATCTCGCTCGATGAGAGCATCTTGTCAAAGCGCGCGCGTTCTACGTTAAGGATTTTCCCACGTAACGGAAGTATCGCTTGATTCGCCCTGTTCCGGCCTTGCTTGGCGGAACCTCCCGCACTATCACCCTCTACGATAAACAGTTCTGATTGTGCGGGGTCACGTTCTTGGCAATCAGCTAATTTGCCGGGCAGCGATGAGATATCTAGAGCCCCCTTGCGCCGTGTCAGCTCACGTGCTTTGCGAGCAGCCTCACGCGCAGTCGCTGCATCGATGATCTTACTTATCACTTTCTTAGCTTCCCCGGGATGCTCTTCAAACCACTGATCTAAAGCTTCACTTAGCACGCTTTCAACGACTGGGCGCACTTCTGATGATACGAGTTTATCCTTAGTTTGTGAGGAAAATTTTGGATCCGGCACCTTTACCGATAGGACACAGGTAACCCCCTCTCGGGCATCTTCGCCAGTAATAGAAATCTTTGCTCTGGATGCGACACCAGAATTAGATGCATAATTATTAATTGTCCGGGTGAGCGCCCCCCGAAACCCCGCTAAATGTGTTCCACCATCCCGCTGGGGAATGTTATTCGTAAAACACAATGTTGTCTCGTGATAGCTGTCATTCCACTGCAAGGCCATCTCAACTGTAATATCCTCTTTTTCGCTCGTTACAGCGATGACTGACTCGTGCAAAGCCGATTTTGATCGATCGAGGTAATTGACAAACTCCTCTAGCCCCCCTTGATAAACCAAATCAATAGTTTTTGGCTCAACGCCCCTGTCATCAGTCAACTGCAAGGCCACTCCTGAGTTCAAAAATGCGAGCTCGCGTAACCTGTGTTCCAAAGTATTGAGGTTAAACTCTGTCATTGTGAATGTATCTGAAGACGGCAGAAAGGTGATTTCACTGCCGGTCAGGATAGAGCCATCATCAGCCTCTGGGGCTGAGCCAGTTATCTCAAGCGGCAAGGTGGTGTTACCCCCTTCAAAGCGGACAAAATGGGCTTTCCCATCACGCCAGATTCGAAGCTCTAACCATTCAGATAGTGCGTTTACCACAGACACTCCTACCCCATGTAACCCCCCTGATACCTTGTACGAATTTTGATCAAATTTACCGCCAGCATGTAATTGCGTCATAATTACCTCAGCGGCGGATACTCCCTCCTCTTCATGGATATCGACCGGAATTCCTCGTCCATTGTCTGAGACGCTTACAGATCCGTCGCCATTTAGCCGCACTTTCACAAGGTCACAATGATCCGCCAATGCCTCGTCGATGGCGTTGTCAACCACCTCGTAAACCATGTGATGTAGACCAGAGCCATCATCTGTATCACCGATGTACATGCCGGGGCGCTTGCGAACAGCCTCAAGCCCACGCAATACTGTAATAGAATCCGCAACGTAGTCTTCAGCACTATTCTGAATTTTTGGGTCCGAGTGGGGGTCTTCGCTCATGATTTTCCTTAAATATATGAGTTATCAATTATCGCAATCTGGAACAATTATCTCATCCTTTACCGTAAAAAAATTTGCTCTATCCTCTAAGGGAGCAAAAAGCGCACGATCTGTGCCGGTCAACCAGACCTGACCAGACGCAACCTCTAAAGCCTCAAACAAAGCTGCGCGACGCGCTTCGTCTAAATGCGCCGCTACTTCGTCCATTAAGAGTATGGGTTGGCACCCTGACTCCGCCGCGCGAGTTCGCGCGTCGGCCAAAACCAAGCCTATGAGCAACGCCTTTTGTTCACCAGTGGAGCACCGCGCGGCATCTTGACCTTTCGGCCGATGTTGGACCAAAAGGTCTGTCCGGTGGGGTCCCGCGCTAGTGCGGCCTATTCGAGCATCTTCACGCCGCGCAGTCACGAGCGTAGCACGAAAATTCTCCTCAGCTTTCAAAGCTGGCCCATCCATTAACCAATTCTCCAAATCACCGTCCAGTGAGACTCTAGCGCCGGGAAACGGTCCCCAACCGTCAACCGCAGCTGATGCAATCCGACCCACTACGTCTATACGAGCCGCTGTGACAGCTATACCCTTAGACACCATAGTTTCCTCTAGCGCTGATAGCCATGCTACATCAGGTTGGTGGGAACTCCGTAATAATTTCATACGTTCACGCATAGCCCGTTCGTATGACAATACTCGTCCAGCATGAGCGGGGTCCCAACCGAATACCATACGGTCTAAAAATCGCCTGCGCGCCGAAGACCCCTCCTGAAATAACTGGTCCATCTGAGGCGTCAACCAGTGGACATTAATGGCTGAAGATAGGGCTGCTTGACCACGCATGGTTTCACCATCTATCCGAACCGTGCGACGTCCACCAGAAACATTCTCACCATCTACTCCGCAAAAGCCTGTGCCAATGTCGCGAACACCAGCTGGCGTATCAACTCTTGCCGCAACAGCCCATCCCCGGGACGGAACATTATTAGCGACTGTCTGTCGACTCATATCCCCAAGCTTTGCCCGCCTTAATCCCCGTCCCGGCGCCAGCATAGAAACCGCCTCCAAAAGATTAGTCTTACCCGCTCCATTAGCTCCTATAAGAACCGATATGCCGGGCAAAAGCTCAACCCGCAGAGATTGGTAATTACGAAAGTCCCTCAACGTCAGCCTGCGGACAGAAAAGTGACCGCCATTAAGAGAGTTCATTTCAACATGAGTCCGTTTGGAACCTCCGTCTCCTCTGTTCACGAACAGTATAGATCTCCCTGCCTCAGCTTAGTTATAATTGGCATACTACACGCGCATCGGCATCAGTACGTAAAGCGCATTATCATCATCAATTTCTCTCATGACGGTTGGCGACGAAGAGTCAGCCATTGAGAACCGCGCCATCTCCCCTTCGATTTGCCGAGTTATATCCAATAAATATGCAGAGTTAAAACCAATCTCAATCTTTTCCCCTTGATATGAGACTTCAACCTCCTCGGTAGCAGTACCGTGCTCTGGACTAGATGCAGACAGCACCAATAACCCGTTCATCAAAACTAGTTTAACAGCTTTAGACTTTTCATTAGAAATCGCGGAAACTCGATCCACTGCCTCAGAAAAGGTCTTACACTCAACCTGCATGGTTTTGTCATTCCCCGACGGGATAACCCGTTCATAATCGGGGAAGGTGCCATCAATGAGTTTAGATGTAAGTATCGCGTTATCGAAAGCAAAGCGGATTTTAGAGTCCGACAGCGACACCTGGACGTCATCCGCAGATTCATCAATTAGCTTACGTAACTCTATCACTGCTTTTCGGGGCACGATTATCCCCGGAATTTTCCCCGCCCCCGGCGGCAATGGCACCTCAACACTCGCCAAGCGATGTCCATCAGTTGCAACTGCTCGCAAAAATACAGTGCTATTACGTTCCGCTTTGTGCAAATAAATCCCGTTTAAATAATAGCGGGTTTCTTCGGTCGAAATAGCAAACTTCGATCGATCAATCAGTTTCCGCAATTCAACAGCCCCAAGTGGAAACGTATGGGGTAACTCTCCACCAGAGAGAACGGGAAATTCATCCGTGGGCAAACATTGCAAAGTAAAACGTGACCGTCCAGCTGTTAGTATTAGCTCCCCGCCAGCTGCATCAAGGTCAATTTGCGCTCCGTCAGGGAGCTTGCGGACAATATCGTAAAGTGTATGCGCAGAGACGGTTATGGCGCCGGGTGTCGAGACTTTTGCAGTAGTTGAATCAACTATATCCAAATCCATATCTGTTGCGTTTAGCTTTACCGCCCCATCACCAGCATCAATTTTAACGTTGGACAGAATCGGGATGGTATTACGCCGCTCTACCACGCTTTGGACATGGCCCAACGATTTCAAAAAATCAGTACGCTCAATAATAAGTTTCATGTCGAAATTTCATATGTTTAAGGTCACCTTTTTTGAAAACTCGAAGATTCAGACTACGTCCAGTAATGCTGAATAAAACCCGCACTTCCCTCACCGTTGAGGGAATGCATCATTATAGCAAAAACCCTTGTTTTCCAAAATCTTTTCAGGGTTTTTTTAACTTGGCTCTTTCGCTCGAAGCCAAAAGCAAAGGAGAGTACGCCGCGCCCTCGTAATATCCTGGCATCCGTCCTTCTTAACCTTTCCGCTTAGCGTCATCCCTCAAGCATTCGGCGCAGCAATTCGACATCCTCATTAAAGCCAGTATCGTGCTCGCGAAGCTCCTCAACCTTGCGGACGGCGTGCATTACCGTCGTATGATCACGACCGCCAAACTTACGGCCAATTTCCGGCAAAGACCTCGAGGTTAGCTGCTTAGCAAGATACATAGCTACTTGTCGGGGGCGCGCAACGGATCGCGCTCGGCGCGCAGAGTGCATGTCAGAAATTCTAACATTAAAATGAGACGCGACCTGCTTTTGAATTTCTTCAATCGTCACCCGCCTGTCATTAGCGCGAAGCAAATCTCGAAGAACATCTTGGGTAGTTTCCAAAGAAATATCACGCCCAACTAATTGGGCATGCGCCACCACCCGATTTAATGCGCCTTCCAGCTCCCGAACATTAGCAGTAATTTTATGAGCAAGAAATTCTAAAACCTTGACTGACACCTCAACACCTAGTTTATGTGCTTTTGACTGAAGTATACCTAATCGAAGCTCATATGTAGTCGCGTGGATATCAGCTACTAAGCCGCAATTAAGACGCGACACCAACCGCTCCTCCATACCCTCAAGGTATGACGGGGATTTATCCGCAGAAATGACAATCTGACGGCCTTGGTCGACCAATGCATTAAAAGTATGAAAAAATTCTTCCTGAGTGGAGTCTTTGCCTGCAATAAACTGAACGTCATCAATCATCAAAACATCAACGGAACGGAATTGAGATTTGAAATCCACCGTGTTTTGCTCCCGAAGCGCTTGAATGAACCGATACATAAATTTCTCTGCTGAGAGATAAATTACATTGCGCTCAGGCTGGCTTTGAGAAATATGCCATGCAATCGCATGCATTAGATGGGTCTTGCCTAGACCAACCCCTCCATACAGGAATAATGGGTTAAATGGAACACTATCAGCCTCCGCTACACGTCGAGCGGCAGCATATGCAAATTCATTCGGTTTACCGACAACAAATTGCTCGAATGTAAATCTCCCATCCAAGGGGGCGCTCAAGTCATTTCCACGCTCGCGACGTCGTTGAACAATATCAGCCGCTTCACGCTTTTGACGAATATCAGTCGTATCACCGAAAGGGGGAGCTGAACGGACGACCATCATTATACTTTTAACAGAGTCATTTTCAACGCCCCAGAGCTCCGTCAACCGATCTTGGTAATGTGCTGCCGCCCAATCCCGCATAAATCGTGTTGGCACGGCAATCGTCAAAACGCCCCCATCGATCCCACGCATGCTCATTGGACGCAACCAACTTTGGTATGGGGCCTCTCCGATTTCAGCTCGCATAATAGCGGATACATTCTCCCAATGAGTGGCTAGCTCATCTGCACTCACTTCTACCCCACCAACACTGGCTCCCGAATGCGCTGAAATATCAACCTCATCTCTTGTATCGAATCGCCCGTTCGAAGTCGCCCCGTTTGTCGCCACTTTTTTTGGTTTGTCGCGAATTGGTCCCATATTTTTTCAAGCCCTTAACCTGCAGCATTGTCGCTGCATTTTGTCCGTCGTTTGACTGCGACGATCCCGCCCCGTGCAAGCTCAATTAAACTCAAGTTTTCTCAAAAATTCCGTATTCAAGCCTCAACACTTTACTTACTAAAAAACCTTATCCGAAAATGCCTGCTTTATATTACATTAATATCGACTTGTCGTCCCAGTGCCCCTCCCCCTTTGAAACCAAGTGACACCATTTCAACAAAAGTTTGTATCTCCTAATATTCGTATTAACAGGCAATATCATCCAAATGTCTTGCTTATGTGAATGCCATAAAGTTTTTAACCCAAAGTTAGCAATGGTCGCACACACTCAATTTCCAACACACGTTTACAACAATGACATTATAAGCCATTGCAATGGCTTTCAATGGGGCCGTAAGGAGAACACTGAAAATATTGTTCTTGACTCTGACAGCACTATGAGTCCCGCCGTCAAAATATAATGAATTATTTAGTGTACAAGTCACCTAGCCACCGGGACGTTGGGAGAACGGATAAAATATCCTTTTAGGCGAGAAAAATAATTAGGTTTCCATCATTTTAATGCGAGCAGACAGACGTGATAGTTTGCGCGCTAAAGTGTTACGGTGGATAAGCCCTTTATTAACGCCCCGCGCCATTTGCGGCTCTGCCAGCTTGAATGCAGTTTCAGCTAGAGGACGGTTCCCCCCAAGGATAGCCTCTTCCACTGCACGCAGACACGTGCGAATAGGTCCGCGCCGAGACCGATTGACATTAGTGCGGCGCGAGCTTTGCCGGATGCGTTTTTTAGAAGAAGCATGATTTGCCATTATAGCATTTCCTCAGAACATACCACTTGATTAAATTGACCAGCAACACTGTATCTTTGTTTGAAAAACCGACCCCGAATTTCGCGGTTATAAAGCTGCGATAAACCATCGTCAAGCACTCTAGCGCCAAGATAGCACGAGCAAGACACCCTTACGCAGAACATCAATTAAGTTTTTGAGGCCGCAAAGCAAACCGAACCGATACGCCAACCCCACTTTCAGATGAAATTAATAATTCAAGGGTCTCCCCGGCACGATGAAATGTGTGGTCAGATAATGGCCGCCATCCCAATTGTGGCAAAGATGCAGCGTAAAACGCGCGCACAGCATCAGCAATAGCCGAACCACCTTTATCTAATCTGGAGTTATAATAAGCCTGGGCCTCTGCAATACGCCCATCTATACTGTCAAATGTTATTGCAGCGTCTTTATCCTCGCTTAGACCCGGCATCAATGGGAGATCCTCTATTACACTCAAAAATCGAGCGGCATTATCTGCATAACAAATCTGCGTGATAAATACCGCGGATAAACTCCACATCATAAAAATTAAGTACCACCGGCCAAGTTTTCTCAAAACCGCATTATTCCTCTATCTTTGGCAATGAGAACAAAAGAATGTGGACCGCCCCGATTGAACGATCCGTTTTACCAAATAACCCGACCCACATTTTATACAATCCTCGCCTTCTCGATTATAAACTTGAAAATTATGTTGAAAATATCCTAGTTCCCCATTGGGCTGGCGATGATCACGAAGCGACGAGCCACCAGCCTGAATGGCGCGCTTCAAAACTAATTTAATACCATCGCTCAGGCGTGCAGCCCGCAAAGTCCCGACGGTTCCCGCTCTCCGACGGGGAGATAGCCCAGCTAAATGGAGTGCCTCGCACACATAAATGTTACCAAGACCCGCAACAATGCGTTGGTCAAGCAAAGCCGCTTTTAAAGACGTCATTTTTTTTGCCAGTCGGTAAATTAACAAAGACCCATCAAAGGCGTCATCAAGTGGCTCAGGGCCAAGATTTTTGAGATATCGATGAGTATTAAGGTAACTCCCATCCACTATATCTAAAAACCCGAACCGGCGCGGATCATTGAACCGAATCGTGACGCCCGAGTTAGTCTCAAATATTACGTGGTCGTGACGCTCTTCAGGCGGGGGGGTGCTATTAAAAATTCGAATCCTCCCAGACATACCTAAGTGTCCAATCAACACGCTATCGTTATCCAGCGAAATCAGAATAAATTTAGCACGCCGAGCAACCGAACTTATTGTGCGCCCAGTGAGACGTTGGCCAAAGTCCTCGGGCAAGGGCAACCGGAGATCCGAACGTCGCGCGATGACTTTTTCCAAGCGCGAGCCTGTTATGGTATCTTGGAGGCCGCGGCAGACCGTTTCTACTTCGGGCAGTTCAGGCATAGCGGAGACTCTAACTTTCGTTATATTTTCGGATCGATATGCCGCGTGCAACGGACTTTGTCCATAGCAGACACTAGCAAAATTTATTTTTTTGTCGTTTATTTATTTTGTTATCATGGTTTTCTGGCCTCTGAGGGTAGCTTGAGCTATCTTCCGCTAATAATGGGCAAACTTATTGACGAACAAACAACATACTTCGGATACCGCAAGGTGGGCGAAACTGAAAAAGCATCTTTAGTAAAAGAAGTATTCGACAACGTCTCAAATAAATACGATTTGATGAACGACGTCATGAGCATGGGCGTTCACCGCCTCTGGAAAAATGTCATGATCGATTGGCTGGCCCCAAAACCCGGTATGACATTATTAGACGTAGGCGGGGGAACAGGAGATATTCCCTTTAGGGTCTTAGCGCGACTGCCCAAGGCCCATCCCGGATCAATAACAGTCGTTGATATAAATTCGGCAATGCTCAGGCGCGGACGCGAACATGCAATAAACAGAGGAATAATTAATAGTATTAAATGGATTAATGGCGACGCTGAGAACCTCCCTGTTAACGACATGTCAGTCGATGCTTACACAATCGCATTTTGCATCCGGAATGTTACCCATATTGCACGCGCGCTATCGGAGGCGCGAAGAGTTTTGAAACCAGGGGGTCGATTCTTATGTCTAGAATTTTCCCACGTCACTGCTCCGATCTTATCTAAAATATACGACGCATATTCCTTTAAAGTACTTCCAATGCTGGGAGCTCAGATTGCCGGCGACAGAACAGCCTATCAATACCTTGCGGAGAGTATCCGCCAATTCCCTGATCAGAGTCGTTTCACCACCATGATTTTGGATTCTGGTCTTGGAAATGTGAAAGTGCGGAATCTTTCAGGGGGAATAGCCGCTCTTCACTCAGCATGGCGGATTTAGAGGGTGTTCTCAACTATCCGTAATAGCACTAACTTAATGCGCGTCGCACTCGTACTAGCACGCCACGATGCCCTATTCCTTCTCGAACTTTTTGGTTTAGCGCCCTCAGTCGTCTCCATAGTCAGGCTGATTGCGGGGCGTAAGGCTGGAGGGCGACCGGGTGAGCGCCTGGCACAAGCACTCACCGAGGCGGGGCCAAGTTTTATAAAGATGGGACAAGCTTTCGCTACACGCTCCGACCTTTTGGGTGAAGAAATGTGTGAGGACCTATCAAAGCTGCAGGACCGCTTGCCGCCTTTTCCCACAGACCAAGCACGCGACACCATCGAGAGAGAATTAGGCCAGACTCTTGAGAAATTATTTTTTACTTTCGATGATACTCCCATTGCCGCTGCATCAATAGCGCAAGTACATTTTGCCGTAACGGAAAGTGGTCGAAAGGTAGCCGTAAAAGTCCTTCGACCTCATATCGAACAGGCCTTTCAACGCGACATAAATCTGTTGTATTGGATAGCGGAACTAGTTGAAAATTTACGTCCCGAGCTCCGCAGATTAAAGCCCGTCCAAGTAATTAAAAAATTAGCTGAAACTGTTGAGATGGAGATGGACCTCAGATTCGAAGCCGCCGCCGCCGATGAAATGCGTGAGAATTTCCGGGGTGACCCAGATTTTTTTATACCTGAGATTGATTGGAGTCGCACCAGCCAGCGCGTGATGGTTACGGAGCGGTTAGACGGCTTCCCTCTTGATGATCGAGACGCACTATCAAATGCTGGTTTAATCCCCAGTGAAGTTTTGACCAAGGCCGCTAACGCAACCTTCCTTCAGGTTTTTCGAGACGGTTTTTTTCATGCAGATGTTCATCCAGGCAATTTATTTGTGATGCCTGATGGCGCTATTGGAGTCGTTGACTTTGGTATAATGGGTCGAATTGATGTAAAAACTCGCAGGTATTTAGCTGAGATGCTTCTTGCCTTCCTTACTCGCAATTACCGTCGCGCAGCTGAAGTGCATTTTGAGGCTGGATGGGTGCCCCCGCATCGTTCCGTTGAAATATTTACCCAAGCCTGCCGATCAATAGCTGAACCTATCCTTGATAAACCGCAAAATGAGATCTCCATCGCTCAATTACTTGGCCAATTATTTAAAATTACCGAGACCTTTGAAATGGAGACTCAGCCGCAATTACTGTTATTGCAAAAAACTTTATTAGTCGCCGAGGGGACCGCCCGTAAACTCGACCCAGAGGCAAATATGTGGATGCTTGCACGTCCACTGATCGAAGGCTGGATGCGGGCTAATCTCGGCCCTGAGGCTCGAGTTAAAAATGCTGTTGAAGGGGCAGCAGAAACGCTTAGTCGTCTGCCGCGGATCATGGACACTATAGAAGAAAGTGCCGCGATCATTTCGAGCGGTGAAATACGGCTGCGCTCCAAAAGGGTTGTTTCACATAAAAACCTAGGTGAAAATACAAACCGTATAATGTCATGGATTTGTATCGCACTACTAGGCTCAATCGTGCTGTTGACATTTTCATAAATTAACTCGTACCGATAGTCTTGCGTGCTGCTATTCCTCGGGCTAATTAATACTATTCGTTGGAAGTTGAATCGGGAATTCAGCCCATGCTTTTTGGGAAAAGCATTTTACTGATCGTTACTGCCGGCATAGCGGCTTATAAATGTCCTGAATTAGTCCGCCGTCTTCGCGAGCTCGGCGCAACAGTTCGCTGTGTCATGACGGACGGTGCAAAAGAGTTTGTGACCCCATTAACGCTTAGCGCAGTTAGCGAAGATAAAGTGTATGAGGATTTATTTTCGCTCACCGATGAACAAGAGATGGGCCATATCCAATTGAGTCGCGACGCCGATGTATTACTAGTGGCACCCGCATCCGCCAATACACTCGCTAAGATGGCAGGAGGACAGGCTGATAATCTAGCAGCAACAGTCCTGCTTGCTACTGATAAGCCTGTTCTAGTCGCCCCTGCCATGAATGTCCGCATGTGGGAGCATAAGGCTACCCAGGCCAATCTTAAAACAATAACTTCTCGCGGTGTTGATCTGATCGGTCCGGTCGAAGGCGAAATGGCATGCGGTGAATATGGTATGGGTCGCATGAGCGAACCAGCTGACATCGCCGCCGCTGTTGATAGCTTCTTTAATACTGTAAAGCCGTTAACAGGCAAGCGAGCAATCGTCACCAGCGGTCCCACCTTGGAGCCAATAGACCCTGTGCGCTTTATTTCCAACCGCTCATCCGGCAAGCAAGGTCACGCTATCGCCGAGGCGCTAGCTTCATTTGGAGCGGACGTTACTTTGGTTTCTGGTCCAACCAAACTGCCCGACCCATTCGGGGTCACCATGGTTTATATTGAGTCGGCGCGTGATATGCTATCTGCGTGTAAAGAGCTACTTTGTACCGATGGTCGCCCTGCGGATGTTGCTGTCTGTGTCGCTGCAGTCTCCGATTGGTATGTTGCTGACCCGTCAGAGGAGAAGCTCAAGAAGACTTGTGGCGAGGCCCCGTTCCCCATGACTCTGCGAGAAAACCCCGATATTCTTGCAGCGCTCTCAGCTCTTGAAGAAAATCGCCCGGCTTTGGTCATCGGCTTTGCTGCCGAGACCGAGAATATAGTTGGGAATGCTCAGGCAAAACTCTTACGCAAGGGCTGCGATTGGATTATCGCCAATGACGTATCGCCGGAAACAAAAACATTTGGAGGTGATGATAATACCGTACATCTAATTACCCCGGCTGGAGCCAATCAATGGCCCGCGATGAGCAAGAGCGCGGTGGCAAAAAAATTAACAACATGCATCGCGAGCGCCCTCACCTCGGAATTAAAGGCCTAAATATGAATGAAGGAATAGCTGCTCGCGTCCAAGTGACAATTATGCGCTTACGGCATGGCTTTGAAATGGACCTTCCTGCTTATGCTACACCGGGAAGCGCGGGTATGGACCTTCTCGCCGCACTTGACAACACACTCAGTTTGCCACCGAGCAAGCGAACACTGGTACCCACCGGGATTGCCATCGCACTTCCCCCAGGATTTGAGGCGCAAATACGACCTCGCTCCGGCTTGGCAATAAAACATGGGGTAACCTGTTTAAACAGTCCCGGCACGATTGATACAGATTACCGTGGAGAGATAGGTGTCATACTAATTAATCATGGAGAATACACTTTCGAAATAAAGCGTGGTATGCGCATCGCGCAAGTAGTCATTTCGCCAATCACCCGAGCTGAATGGGTTGAGAGAAATTCCTTAAACATAACGAAACGCGGTTTAGGTAGCTTTGGGTCCACAGGGGTCGACTAAAAAGACAAGATAAGTTACCAGATTACGATTAGGGCTCAGTTATTGAAATCACTCTCAAGCCCGCCCGATTATAGCATTTAGACGGTCTTTGAAAGTTTTGTACATCAGGGCTGTAAGCCCATCTGAATTGGAAGAATTATGAGTTTTCGGCTGACCTGCAGAGATATTTAGAGCAAATGCTCAAAGATTATTTCATAAATGCAATTAGATTAGGATAGGCTCCTCACGACGTGGATTCCTATTAGCACATAAATGCTAAGACGACAGCCTCTGCAAAATAGTGAGTATGAGCTGTGCTGCATAATCGACACAAATCGGTGATATAGCTTTATCAGCGCCTTAGTCAGTAAATCAAACATCATTTGTTTTTAGTTCAGAGAAAATGATATAGCGATGGAGCGATATAAAGATTTTTTTGACAGATCGTTTAAAGACATTGATATAAAAGCCCAATAAGGAACTGCGAAAATGGAGTTCACGGAACAACAAGTTAATCGATATGCCAGACACATACTTTTGCCGGAGGTCGGCGGGCTCGGCCAAGCAAAGCTTATAGAGTCTCGTGTGCTTGTTATCGGGGCAGGCGGGCTTGGGTCTCCCCTCGTTCTCTATCTTGCTGCGGCGGGAATTGGAACGATTGGAATTATCGATGATGACTTTGTAGAGCTATCCAACTTGCAACGACAAATCCTATACCGAACCGCAGATGTAGGTAAGGCAAAAATAAAATCTGCTGAGGATGCGATCACCGCTATTAATCCAGACGTTCAAGTCGAGGCGCACCTCGCACGGATCACTGCAGTTAACGCCGCAGACCTTATTAATCAATACGACCTAGTGGCTGACGGGTCAGACAATTTTAAGACACGCTTTCTTGTCAACGATGCTTGTTTTTTTGCCCGAGTGCCACTTGTATCTGCGGCTATTTTGCGGTTTGACGCTCAGATCGCTACTTATCGAGCGTTTAAAGGCTTAAAGGGGCAAGCAGCAGGGCCCTGCTACCGTTGCCTTTTTCCTGAAGCGCCACCTGAAAGTCTGGTTCCAACCTGCGCAGAAGCCGGTGTTTTAGGCGCCCTCTGCGGCATGATGGGATCTTTCCAAGCTACCGAGGTGATCAAGGAGTTGCTGGGCATTGGTGAGAGCTTGTCTGGATCTTTAATCATATGTGATGGACTTGGAGCGGATATACGAAAAATTAAAGTCAGCCCGGACCCAAGCTGCCCACTCTGCGGTGAAGCCCCATCAATAAAAGATTTATCAATCCATGAATAATCAGATTTCAAATTTTGAGACGCTATCCATAATCGTGTATGACTGCCACTTCGACAAGGTGCATTACGCTTTAGTCTTGGCGGCGGCGGCGGCGGCACTCAATAGGCCGGTTACACTTTTTTTCACTATGCAAGCCTGCCGCGCACTCTTAAAACCTAATCCAGAGGGGAATCTTGGCTGGACGCTTATGCCACTCAGCAGTGGGCTAGGAACTGGGGCAGATTGCGACAAAGACTTCGCGAGGAAGAAAATAGCGACCTTCGAAGAATTACTGGGTGCTTGTAGCACTATGGGGGTGCGTTTCCTTGTCTGCGAGATGGGCCTCAAGGCCACGAGCGTAACCCGAGAGAGTCTGCGCAATGACATAACAATTGAGGAAGGCGGAGCTGTCACTTTTTTAGGTGATGTTAACAAAACTGGGGCTGTTTTATTTATTTAATCAAGAGAGGTGGATACCCCTACTGCGCAAAAATTCCCTAAAAAGCGGGCGCTCTGGTTCAGAAAGCTGACGCGTCACGTTGTCAGACCATGTGCAAATCTCAACCTCACCAAAAATATCTTTTAGGCGTTGACCATCAGGCTCAATGGGCTTCCGTTCATGCGCACGCAAATCATATTCCTCGATGTCTGCTTCAAGATTAGCATCATTATAGACCTCCCGGTGAACCACCGTCGAGGCTGGGAGACGTACGGCTGAAACACCAGTATTTTTAGGCCAACCTATCGTAAGGCCTGCTATCGGAAAAACACCATTAGGTAGTTGTAAAATATCCGCAAACATCGCGATTTGATCACGGATCATAGAGATTGGACATGTCCCAAGTCCTGCACTCTCCGCCGCAGTGACAAAATTTTGCATAGCCAGCCCAGCATCCACACAAGCGTTCATGAACGTGTCTGAATTGTTATTCTGGTAGTTTCGGCTTCGAAGTTTAGCTAAGCGCCGAATACGCCGCAAATCTCCAAGGAAGCATAAAAATATAGGGGCTGTCTCAAACCATGGTAAGAGACCCGGAACCAGTTTAGCGATGGCCGCCCGCCGGTCTGCGTCACGCACAACAACAATAGAATATTGCTGCAAGTTGGATTTACTCGGTGCCGACTGAGCGCAAGCTAGTAAGACATTTAACAACCCCTCATCTATATCTTGACCAGTATAGGCCCGACAACTCCGATGCAAGAGCATACCCTCCATGGTCGGGGTAATCTTTACGGCTAAATCGATGTCTAGACCGTAACGGTCTCGCATTAGAGATTTTGCATTATACATTCCGGATTGCCTTTATCTATTTCAAGCCCATCGTCTTTATTTCGATTCTAACCAAAGGTTTAATCTTTATTGCTTAAATCCACCCTGGTGACTTCGAGACAGCATCAACTCCGCAGGGCTTAAACATAGCGCATTCCCGTCACCGTGGCGCTTGGCTCACTCACATCACATCGAGAGTAAAGTCTGCGAACAGCCGTCTATTGCTTATAAACTTACCAATGAAGATAATGCATCGCTACCTCCAATTAGTTACCGTCCTTATTTAAATTATGATGAAATAAGAAAAAAGCCCATCCCTCGACCTTTAGCTCGGACGTAAGCCCCTTAGTCCCCGCCGCGATTTAAAATCCCTCACCTAAGACCCGGTCCGGCGGGGTATGACCATCAACGAAAGTTTTAATGTTTATTAATACCTTTTCACCCATATCGTTGCGGCCCTCGTGAGTGGCCGACCCCATGTGCGGCAACAAAACAACATTATCCAGAGCTAGGAGTTTTGGGTTAACTGCTGGTTCATGTTCAAAAACATCCAAGCCAGCCCCAGCAATTTCACCAGCCACCAGCATGCGAGTTAAAGCGTTTTCATCTATAACTTCACCACGAGAGGTATTCACAATAACAGCGTGCGACTGCAAAAGCTTCAATCGTCGGGCTGACAGTAAATGATAAGTACCCGGTGTATGGGGGCAATTCACGGATATCATGTCCATGCGCGCTAACATCTGATCTGGGCTTTCCCAATAGGTCGCTTCCAATTCGGTTTCAGTTTTTTCATGAACGCGGTGACGATTGTGATAATGAATCGAAATACCGAAGCCGCGCGCCCTTCGGGCGACTGCAGTGCCTATCCGCCCCATGCCAATAATGCCCAGTCGTTTACCATAGATGCGGTGCCCAAGCATTCCCGTTGGTGACCAGCCACTCCAGTCCCCTGCGCGCAAAAGTCGCTCTCCCTCATTAATGCGGCGGGGCACGGCCAAAAGCATCGCCATGGTCATGTCAGCAGTGTCTTCTGTAAGGACATCCGGCGTATTAGTTACCGTTATTCCTTTTTTGCGTGCTGTAGCTAAATCGATATGGTCAACTCCAGTGCCATAATTAGCAATCAGCCGAAATTTTTCATCAGCTTGAGATAGCATACTTGCGTCAACGCGGTCAGTGACAGTGCAAACCAAAACGTCAGCGGTCTTGAGAGCTCCTATGATCTCATCCTTGGTCATAGGTTGGTCATCCAAGTTCAACTGAACATCAAAAAGCTCCATCATCCGGGTCTCAATAGCATCAGGCAGCTTACGAGTGACCACTACGTTGGGGCGGTCTTGGCCCATAGAATAACTCCTCTAATTTAAAATTATTATTTTAGCCTTGAGCCGAAGCCCTGTCAGGCGTAGCAATCCAAAAGCGCCTTGTCCAGCTTCCGTTGGTCTAAGCCACACAACATCCTATAGTAAATGAGTGTATTTTTTTATTTTCGGTAAATTCTCGTATTATGCGTTATCTTAAAATTATGTTTATGTGTCTTGTTATACTGTTGCCTGACGTTGTTGTTGCACAAATTAAAGGCTCCGGTCTGCCACTACCACGCTTTGTCAGCCTGCGAGCTACGGAAGTCAACATGCGAGCTGGGCCTGGGGTTCAATATCCAGTTGAATGGGTATATCGACGGCGAAACTTTCCCATGGAAGTCGTGGCGGAGTTTGGGACTTGGCGGAAACTGCGAGACCCCCAAGATACACGAGGTTGGGTACACCAAAGCATGCTGGCGAGCAGGCGCACCATTGTAATCACACAAAAAATACGGTCCCTCCGAAGTCGCGCGGCATCGCAGAGTAGACCAGTAGCCCAACTTGAACCCGGCGTCATTGCAAGACTACTCGAATGTCCTCGAGAGAGCACTTGGTGCAGAGTTAGAACAGAGGGCATAGAGGGTTGGCTAAGAAGGGTTGAATTCTGGGGCGTCCATAAACGTGAGGTTATAGAATAAGATAATATACCTGTAATATTATTGGTCCCATCTCGCTCAGAGATGTTTTGATACCGTCAAAACACAATTTCTTACTATATGGCGTTGGTCGCTAAAAAATCACCGCTTTCTAAACGCGCCCCCATTAAGGCATGTTGCTAAGGTCCCGGGTCCTCTTTGTTTTATGCCATCACAATTAAAACAAAAAATTTCTTGAAACACGCAAGCCATTAAAGACACTTGAGCCAACATAAATTGCAACCAAGTTGTAACTGTAATTAATGGGTGGAAATTTATGCAAATCAGTCTAAGCCCCATATTGAAATAATTTTTCAGCAAAGACCAAAAGCTCTCGGGATTTACTAGTCCAGTCTAACCAAGTGATACGCGAGGCTCAACTGCACTTAGCTAGCATTCAGAAAATATCATCTCTGACAATAGACGCTTAAAATATATGTTCAACTGCACCAATGCTGAGTGTTCGACTAGATACATCATCAGGTCTGACGCTATCCCTTGTCATCAGATTTGATAGTTTCAGAGGCTCGCTCCATTGTCCTAAGTGCGTTTATTGTATCATTACGCCGAGGCCTCCAAAGGCCACGACTCTGAGCTTCTTTAAAACGCGCAACCATTTCTTGCAGTGCAGACGGGTTATTAATCTCCAGAAACTCTCGCACGGCATTATTGGCCAAGTAGGCGTCGAAAACAGCATCAAAATGATGATCAGCAACACAATGTGCTGTCGCAGCAAAAGCAAATAAATAGTCCACTGTTGCGGCCATCTCAAAAGCCCCCTTGTAGCCGTGCCGCATAACTCCCCGGATCCACTTTGGGTTTATTACGCGTGCACGCACAACACGCGCGACCTCTTCCTCAAGTGTCCGTGCTCGTGGCGTTTCAGGGCAAGAATGATCCATGTGATACGCCGCGGGCTGGGTCCCCGAGAGCTGTCGGACGGCCGCCGTCATACCACCTTCAAATTGGTAATAGTCATCGGAGTCAAGTAAGTCGTGCTCACGATTATCCTGATTATGAATAACAGCTTCAACAGCTTTAAGGCGTGTCTCAAACAAATCATGCTCCGGTTGACCCTCGCTGCCCGCACCGTACGCATAGCCACCCCAAGCAATATAAGCTCGTGCTAGGTCCTCATCAGTCTCCCAGACAGATTCATCTATAAGAGCCTGCAATCCAGCCCCATATGCGCTTGGCATAGATCCAAACACTCGGTATCCAGAACGTCGTTGGGCATCAGCAGGACTCAAGCCTGATTTTTGAAGCGCCAAGTTTTCCCGACGATTACTGCAAGCTGCCGGGTTAATTTCGCTCGGTTCATCAAGCGCCCCCACCGCACGTGCGGCAGAGTCAAACAGGTCTATCAAGTTTGGAAAAGCGTCTCTAAAAAAACCTGATATCCGCAAAGTGACATCTACCCGAGGTCGACCCAATACAGTGGCGGGCATTACTTCAAAACCCGTAACACGCCTTGACGCTACATCCCAGGTCGGCTTGACCCCCAGGAGCGCCATACCTTGTGCGATGTCATCTCCCCCTGTCCGCATATTAGATGTCCCCCAGGCACTCAGTGCAACCGTGCGCGGCCAAACCCCATGTTCCTGCATATGACGCTCGACCAAAATCCCAGCAGAATTCCAGCCCAATTTCCAAGCCGCTGGCGTCGGCACGGTGCGGGTATCAACGGAGTAAAAATTTCGCCCCGTTGGCAGCACATCTGGTCTACCTCGGGTTGGCGCCCCAGAGGGGCCCGGTTCCAAAAATTTACCTGAAAGCGCCGTTATGACGCCTGCAATCTCAGCCTTTCCTGAATTCTCAACCGCAGGACGGAGGCGGGTCTCTATTATCTCTAGAACCGCTATAGTATTAACCCAACTGGATTGAACGGGTATCTCTTTTGCTACTAATTTAACAGCAAGTATTTCCAAACGCTCAACCATGTCTCCATTGGTGCGACATACATCATCATTTAATAACGCAAGGATATCTGGTTTTAGACCCGTCCAGTTAGCTGCCAATTCGCAATTCAGAGGATCAAATTCTAGTCCAAGGTCTTCAGCCAACGCGCGTTGCAGAGAGGCATCGCCCGCATTCCCATCGGCACGAGGCACCCTCGCCAGCGCCACTAAAAGATCAGTCAAAAGCCTGCCCTCAGGCGCAACACCGAATATATGCAGGCCGTCTCGAATTTGCATCTCTTTCAGTTCACAGAGATAATTGTCAAGTTTGCCAAGAGCCACAGCATCTTCATCTTTTGGATTGATACCACAATCGGCACCCAAGCCATTTGCATGGCAAAGATCAAGAATATCACGGGCAAGTACTCTGAGGCGGCGAGGGTCAACCCCTGCCGCCTCGAAGTACTCATCCACCAGTTGTTCCAAGTCTTTAAGCGGACCATAACTCTCTGCACGGGTCAATGGCGGGGTGAGGTGATCAACTATAACCGCACTCGTCCTGCGCTTGGCTTGAGTGCCTTCACCCGGATCGTTAACAATAAATGGATAGATATTAGGAAGAGGCCCCAGGGCAATTTCCGGAAAACAATTTTCGGAGAGGGCTAACGCCTTCCCGGGCAACCATTCCAAATTACCATGCTTGCCAAAATGGATCAGGGCATGCGCTCTAAAACTATTCCGTAGCCATGCATAAAAGGCAAGATAGCTGTGCGGAGGAGCTAGATCAGGATCGTGATAGCTCTCTTTTGGGTTAATATTATAGCCGCGTGCTGGCTGTAACCCTATAGTAACATTACCGATTCGAAACGCAGGAATAGCAAAGCGTCCGCACGTGCCCGCTACTTCTTGGTAAAAAGGATCATTTTTTGGCTCTCCCCAACGCTCTATTACCGCGTTATGGACGCCAGAGGGTAATTCACCCAGAAAAAGATTATAATCAGCCAGTGATAAAGTCTCGGTGATTTTGCGGTCAGCTAGCTTATCAAAATCATTAGTTGGGCCAAGCAAAATCCGGGACACTAACGCATCGCCATCGTCAGGAACCTCACCAATAGTATAGCCCACATCCTTCATCGCTCGCAGTAACTCGACAGCACCTGCCGGCGTATCAAGGCCAACACCATTACCGAGCCGACCATCCCGATTAGGGTAATTAGCCAACACAAGTGCAATCCGACGTTCTGCTGCAGGTGTCCGCCCAAGCTTGGCCCAAGCCGCAGCCAGCTTACTAACAAATGCAATGCGGTTGGAGACTGGTTCATATCGTACAACATTCGTCTCGCTCAACTGGTCGCGACGCGCCACTCCTTTAAAGGATACAGCCCGTGTAAGAACCCGGCCATCAACTTCAGGAAGTGCCACGTTCATGGCGATATCACGTGCTGAGAGCCCCCGGGTATTATCAGACCAACCCTCCCGATTGCCGCCTGAAAATACAACCTGCAACACGGGTGGGCCAGATTCGCCGTCATCAAAAATATCGAAAGGACCCTTTACGCGAGGTTTGCCCGGAGGCGAATAAGCAAAGCCCGTTGCATTTAAGATTATATCTGGAGACTCTTCCGCAAAAAAAGTATCCAAAGCCGCAGCCGAAACCTCGTCTTTAAGACTTGCAATAAATATCGGCAATGCATTGAGGCCGACGTCGGCCAGCCCCTCGACCAGCGCCTGGACAGCTAAAAGATTATCTGCCTGCATCAGTGCACGATAAAAAACCAAGGCAGCGACAGGTTGGTTTGGCTTCCAATCCTTACGAATAGCGTCTAAATCTATGCTTGCAGTACCCCGCCAATACAATCCAGCCCGCATCAAGGGTCGCGGCTCCCGCCATTCCGTTTTGATCCCAATTAGATCAGCCGTGTAACGCAACAAATCAGCAATGTTTTCCCGGCCACCATGCACGCAGTACTGCCAGAGGCGGTGTTGTGACTCAATCGGTAATGTTGAGAGCTCAGTGAGCTCGAGATCAGGCTCATCATCGCCGGGTAGAAAAGCTAAATGTACGTCAGCTCGGCGGCAGGCCAGAACGATTTGTTCAACGCCATATGGCCAATAGCCTCGCCCCCCTAAAAGACGCACAATCACAATTTTTGCTTTGGTGATGACCCCGTCAATATAGAGATCAACCGACATATTATGGCCAAGCTGCATTAGATTGGCGAGCCGCATAGATGGGAAGCCCTTTGCCGGCAGTGCTGCACGCGCATCTGCAAGCATTGATAGCTCAGTATCTGCTGCGGATATAAAAATTATATCACCGGGCGTTTGGCAAAGATCAACAGCTTCAGATCCATCGTCTATAGCCCCGGGCTGGGCAGCGAGAAGGTGCAAATCAGTCTCCGTTCAGAGCTTGCATAATAGTTATTTGGTCAAGGCCTGCTTCACCAATAATTACGAGTTCAGTACAACGAAACTCATCGGCATGCCAAGGTCGGTCATAGTAGCTTTGAAATCGTGGGCCGACGGCTTGCACTACATGACGCATTTCTTTTCCCAGAACATTTACAAAACCTTTAACCCGTAGAATATTGTGATCGATTGCGACCTGCTTGATGCGGCGCACCAAGTCCTCAGGGTCAGAAATATCCTTTAAAGAGGCTGTAAAGGTCGCAAAATCATCATGGTCATGCGCGTCATCTCCCTCATGGTGCGTGTGACGACACTCTATAAATTTCTCGGCCGTAGCGCCAAGCCCTAACAATATGCCAGGGTCAATTGCACCTCTCAAAGTTGGTATTATTGTGACAGCCGGATGCGTTTTGGCAGAAATAGCTTTACTCACTTTCTCCAGACTATCTTTGGGAATGAGATCAGCTTTGTTAAGAAGGACTAAATCCGCGCAGAGTAGTTGGTCCTCAAAGACCTCATCTAAAGGTGCCTCATGATCAAGCTTATCTGAAGACTCTCGCTGTCTCTTTTCAGCTCCCGGATGACTGGCATAGCGCCCCTCCGCAACAGCCGGCGCATCAATAATAGTAACCACGCCATCAACGGTTACGCGAGAGCGGATTTCTGGCCAATTAAAGGCTTGAACCAATGGTTTAGGCAATGCCAAACCAGATGTTTCAATTACAATATGGTTTGGTGGTGTCGGCCAATCTAAAAACGCTTCAATGGTCGGTAGAAAATCATCGGCAACAGTACAGCAGATACAACCATTAGTTAATTCCACAATATTTTCGTCTTCACAGCCTTCTATATCGCATCCCGTAATCAATTCACGGTCAATACCTAAGTCACCAAATTCATTAATAATAAGAGCAATCCGCTTATCACCAACGTTCTCCAGCAAATGACGTATAACCGTAGTCTTGCCAGCACCGAGGCACCCGGTAATCACGGTCGTAGGTATTTTCATATCTTTTTATCCTTCATAATTAGGGGTAGTCCAGCCGAAATAAAAACAACACACTCTGCTGCCAGCGCCACGGATTGATTAATTTGGCCCTGCAATTCGACGAAGCCTCGCGAAAGCCTATCACCTGGCACTACCCCTAGTCCGATTTCATTACTAACTAGAATCACAGGACCTGCAGTTTTTTGCAAAGCCTCATGAAGCCGAATTAATTCTTTACTGGCATCGGCTCCTCCGGTAACCACGTTCATCGCCCAAAGTGTCAAACAATCAACAAGAATCGGGCAGACACCACTTTTTTCTGAAATTATTCCGGCAATATCTAAGGGCTCTTCTATGGTTAGCCAACCCACTCCACGCCGCCATTGATGCTTTTTAATACGTTCCGCCATTTCTCCATCATTAGGAGTAGCGGTTGCCAAATAAATCCTCTCTTTAACCGTTTCTAATAGGCGCTCAGCATACTCACTCTTGCCAGAACTAGCCCCACCAAGTACCAAAGTTACGCGGCGTAACTCACTCATTAAGAATGGCCCTGTGGTAAAGGACTTGCAGGTGGATGATTAACCGCCAGCATGCGCCAAGCAGAGCCCTTACCGCGCAACATCCCGCCTTCGACATTGTCAATGCGGGAGAGTGAGAGTGTATCTATCACAATGGCCATACCACGTTCAGGCGACAACCCCATAGCATGAGCTAATGCCGCACGTATAGAGCCGCCATGACATACGGCAACAATGTCGCGGCCTAAATTATTAGCGGTATGGCGTTTAAGCGCGCAAGATGTTCGGATTACAACTTCCGCAAAACTCTCACCACCGGGAGGAGCATTGCGGGCAGGATCTTCCCAGAACGTTCGATATTTTTTAGGCGACCTCTCTTCCATCTCATCCCATGTTAACTCCGCCCAGTCTCCAAAATTCTGCTCGCATAGATCAGGCTCGATCTCTGGGAGCGGCGCGTCAAGGCCCGCAGCCCGAATAGCCGCTGCGGTTTCGATAGCCCGGTTTAATTGACTGGTTATCCAGAGGGCTTCAGCAGGCAGCTTTTTCGCTAGTGCCACAAACATTGCTGTGTTCGACGTATCGCAAGGAACATCTCTAGATCCATACAGGCGGCCCTTCATGCCAAGGACTGGTGCATGGCGTATCAGCCACCAACGGGTAACGCTGGTCATGTCAAAAAAACTCCCACCAATTGAAGTACGGCGATCTCTGCCACTTGTTGCGCAGCACCAAGCACATCGCCCGTATAACCACCTAACCGCCGCCAAGCAAGCCACCCCACAACTAATGCTCCAATAAGCGCTGCGGTCATTGCTGCCAAGGCGTATGACCAGCCTAAAATGATGACTGCAAAAGCGAGCGACAAAATCAAACCCTGAATAACAACTGAGCCTCTAGGACGCCCAGCGTTATACCCAAGGCCATCTGAGCGTGCGGGCCGCAGAATGAACATGCATGGGGCCATAACCGCGCGCGATAGGATAGCCGCCGTTAAAAAGGCGCTCCACGCCATGCCTGGACTAGTCAACCCCGAGATTATTCCCGCCTTCAAACCAATGGCAAAAATCAGTGCGAGAACTCCATAAGCACCCACACGAGAATCTCGCATAATCTCTAACCTACGGGATCGATCATTTCCCCCCAGCGAATCAGCGCAGTCCGCCAAACCGTCCTCGTGCAATCCACCGGTCAGGGCAATGGCACCAATAAGGCCCACAAACGCACACGTTAATGGATGCAAGCCGCTTAGCATCGCCAAGCATATCACACCACCAGATAAACCGCCTATCAACGCACCCAATAACGGAAATGCACGTGATGCATTTGCCAAGTCACTAGGCATATGCTGAAGATTTGATGGGAACGGTAACCGTGTCAGAAACTGCCCGGCTAAACTGATATCCCGAATCCAACCTCTCGAGATATGGTGCACCATTGCATTGACATTAGAATCAATATTTTTCATCCTCTGATTATAAGGAATTCAACGAAGGAAGGAAAACACCAACCTCTTCAATTTAAAAATCTGAAGATGACCCTTGACGGTTACTTAGCAGAGTGCGAAGGCTATTTCATGGCCTATAAACTTACATCTCCTGCAACTATCTCAGAATTGCAAGACTTGCTTAGCCGATTGCCTGGGCCAGATGAGTCCGCTGCCGCCGCCGCAAGAGCGCGGGAATTAAAATTAACAAAACCTCAGGGTGCGCTCGGGCGCCTTGAGGATATTGCTGAGTGGATGTCAAGTTGGCAAGGTCAGCATCCTCCCCGCACTGAAAACATTCAAGTTCGAGTGTTCGCAGCTAATCATGGTGTAGTTAAACACGGCGTCTCCGCATTCCCACCCGAAGTAACCGCACAAATGGTTGCAAACTTCAAAGCAGGTGGCGCCGCCGTTAATCAATTAGCTATTGATGCAAATGCGGAGTTAAGCGTAGTTGCATTTGATCTTAACCTGCCAAGTAGTGATTTTACTGAAGAGCCATCCCTAGATGAGGAGAGGTTTATGCGCGCCATACAGAAGGGTATGAAAAGTGTTCCTTCCAGAGCAAGCCTGCTTTGCATAGGGGAGATGGGAATTGGCAACACGACTAGCGCAGCAGCCATCTGCTTAGGTCTCTTCGGAGGTCAGCCGACAGATTGGACAGGGCGAGGAACTGGCATTGATAACATAGCCCTTGCCAAAAAAACCAAAATTATTGAAACAGCTGTAAAAACTCGTCTCAAAAAAAATGCAGGCGGCCTTGAGATATTGCGATGCCTCGGCGGCTTGGAGCTCGTGGCCATGGCAGGGGCCGTTTTAGCTGCTAGGATAAAACGGATACCTGTTTTGTTGGATGGATTTGTAGCAGGTGCAGCAGTAGCACCTCTGCACGTTGTTCAACAGGGATCTCTCGACCATTGCATGGCAGCGCACGTATCCGCCGAACCCGGACATCGACGGCTTTTAAAAAAAATTCACAAACAACCACTTTTGGATTTAGGTTTGCGGCTCGGTGAAGCATCGGGTGCAACTCTCGCTATACCGCTCCTCCGCGCAGCTTGCGCATGCCATAATGGCATGGCAACCTTCACAGAAGCAGCTGTTAGTGGCCGCAAGACTACTACAGAAGAGAAGCGGAAGCGCTAGAATACTTGCGGTTAATAAGCCAAGTGCCGAGAAGTCCCCCGTTCTAGCTTTTTAATTTGTCAACGGACCAATCTATGGACTTCAAAAAAAATATTAGCCAACCGATTCTCCAAAAGACTGTAAATCGAGAGCTCAACTTTTAACATTGGAATTTTCGTTTTAAAAAATGCAAAAAGGTTATGAGTCTGCGGAGACGTTGAATGCACATTGAGCCAATGTTAGTTTCTAGTGGCGATGACACGTGAAGGGTATCAGACCATGCATCTTAAAAAGCGTATCCTGGTTACTGGGGGGGCTGGATTCATAGGGTCCCATCTCTGCGCGCGACTAATTAAGGACGGCCACGACGTTTTATGCGTCGATAATTTTTTTACAGGTACAAAAAATAACATCATTACCTTGTTCGAGAGCCCACAATTCGAATTTATGCGTCACGACGTAACATTTCCCCTATATGTCGAAGTAGATGAAATTTATAATTTAGCGTGTCCTGCATCTCCAGTTCACTACCAACACGACCCAGTACAAACAACAAAGACCAGCGTCCATGGCGCGATAAACATGCTGGGCTTGGCTAAGCGCACCGGGGCTAAAATTTTACAAGCATCAACCAGTGAAGTTTACGGTGACCCAGAGATACATCCTCAACCAGAGGGCTACAAGGGAAACGTCAACCCAATTGGCCCACGTTCTTGCTACGATGAGGGTAAACGTTGCGCTGAGACTTTATTTTTTGATTACCGCCGTCAGCACGGACTTGGTATCAAGGTGGCTCGAATTTTTAATACCTATGGGCCTAATATGCATCCTAACGATGGTCGGGTGGTGTCCAATTTTATCGTTCAGGCCCTATCAGGTAGAGATATTACTATTTATGGTGACGGTTCGCAGACCCGTTCTTTTTGTTACGTCGATGACTTAGTCGAGGGATTCGTGCGGCTAATGAATTCATGTGACACTGTCACGGGACCCGTGAATCTCGGCAATCCGGGAGAGTTTACAATAAAAGAACTAGCCGAATTGGTCATTGCACAAACAAAAGCCAATATAAAATTAACGTTTCAGGAGTTACCCGAAGACGACCCCTTACAGCGTTGCCCAGATATTACTCTCGCCCAATCTCTGCTAGATTGGCAACCCAATATTGCCCTCGCTCGCGGTTTAGAAATGACCATTCCATATTTCACGAGGTTTATTTAAATCGACTACCGAACTTAAACGGCAAAGTCATCACCCAAAGCCTCTCTCACATTAGCAGGCAAAACGGCAACATGCGAATATTTATCATGTTCAATAGCTAAGCCGACCCGGACGCTGAGATCACAAAATTTTGTTATCTGTGCGGCCGTAAATGGAAAATGCAGAAACTGTACGCTGGATGCCTTCCCTTCAGCATTGGTTCGGTCAACGTCTTCTTCTGGAATTCCCCTAACAATTTCATTTTCAAGATCAAAAAAAATTGTCTCTTCGATGCCACCCAAACCACTCAAAAAATTTGCACGAATGACCGGGTTCTCAATCTCAAACATCAACGTTGCCGTTAATTCTGACCCGTTTGGAACTAACGGATTATAGGCAGTGAGCTCGTCTTCAATCTGGTCTGGGCCGCCCTTTTCAATGAAAAGCATCTCGTGCACTTGATGCCACATTGTATCAAAATTCTCAAAAGAGAACGTTGCGTGTGGACCACAATGAAGACGTCGACTCTTTTTCTTTTCTGTCATTGCAGCGCGACGTTTCTTGCGGACATTGGCATAGACCTTTAGATCCATAATATCTTCACGAGTGATTGCAGTCTTCAACATTTTTCTATTTCCCCTGATTTTCTGCCTTACAAACCGTAAGCCTTTGCCAATAACTCAATAGGGTGCTGGGCCTCACTCACATCTGGCTTTTGTCCATTCGTCAATACCTCTATTCCCTGCAGCATGTGTTCGCGCGCCAAAGGACATTCTGAAACGAGATTTTTAGTGCCTGCCTCGACAGCTTTCAGACCTTGTCGCGCAGCAGGTTTTCCAATCTTTAACCCGGTATCAAAGTTATCCTTCATAACCCCCCAAGACCCGCCGTGCCCGGAGCATCGCTCTATGACATTAACTCTCGTTCCCGGCACATGCCGGAGCATTTCTGCTCCTTTCTGGCCCATGTTTTGAGCACGTGAGTGGCACGAAATATGTATTGTTACATCACCAACAGAGCTGAGTCCTTCTGCAAGCCCCTCGTTTCTAGCAATGTCAGCAACATATTCGGATATATCGAAGGTAGCTGCAGCTAATTTTTTTATATTTTCACTGTCTGGAACAATCAGAGGCCACTCAAATTTCAACATCAACGCGCAGGAAGGTATTGGCGCCACAACAACATAACCTCCTTCTATCCAAGGCAATAGTTCTGCGGCCGCGGTCTCAGCGTTTCCAGCAACCCGTTTAAGGTCCCCGTGCTCTAGTTGCGGCATACCACAGCACGTTGGGTAAACGACTTCAGTCTTAACACCATTTTTTGCCAAAACCCCCTGAGTAGCCGTGCCAATTGAGGCATTGTTGTATTCAGCAAAACATGTAGAGAATATTACAGCCTTACGGTCTTTAGCAGGTGCCGCTTTATCCCTGACAGGTGGTGAATCTTTGCTCAAAACTGAAAATCGTTTTGATTCAAATTTTGGCAACGAGGCTTCTTTGTGAATTCCAAGGAGGGTCTGCATGACTGGGCGTGTAAGCCCATTCTCACGTTTTGAAGTCCAGTTGGTGAGCTTACTAAAATTGCACCCTAACTGTCCATTGACGTCAGTCTCAGTAAGGCGCTGTTCCATCCTTTTTATTTTACCTTTTTTTAGCTGCAAAGCACGATACCGCACCATCAGGTGGGGGAAATCGAGATTAAACTCATGAGGTGGCACATACGGGCACTTGGTCAAAAAACACATGTCACACAGTGTACAAGCATCGACAACCGGCTCAAAACCCTCACTTTGTACACTGTCCAACTCACCCGTTTCAGACTCATCTATTAAATCAAAAAGGCGCGGGAAACTGTCACAAAGGTTAAAGCACCGACGGCAGCCATGACAAATATCAAAAACCCGACGCATTTCCGCATCGATCTTTGTCTCATCCAAAAAATCCGCGTCCTTCCATTGTATTGGGTGCCGCACAGGTGCATCAATACCGCCCTCTTTCATAATACCACTCCTATAGGATTTAGCCCTCTGCGAAACGCTCTTGTTACCGGCTTATTTGACGTTAACAAAAGCAAATATTCATAATTGGGTGCTACGGAATAAGGGGAGGGCCAAGCCTCCCCTTTTTTAAGTGAATAATATCCGACATCCCGCAAACGCAGAAAAGTCCTATTCCATAGAATCTAAAGCTTTTTGAAAGCGGCCCGCATGGGACTTTTCGGCCTTTGCTAAAGTCTCGAACCAATCAGCGATTTCATCAAAACCCTCATCGCGAGCTGTCTTAGCCATGCCGGGGTACATATCAGTGTATTCATGTGTCTCCCCAGCAACGGATGCTTTCAAATTGTCACCGGTACCGCCAATGGCTAGCCCGGTTGCCGGGTCACCACATTCCTCAAGAAACTCTAAATGGCCGTGCGCGTGGCCAGTTTCGCCCTCAGCAGTAGAACGGAAGACGGCCGCAACATCATTGTAACCCTCTATATCTGCCTTTTGGGCAAAATACAGGTAGCGGCGATTAGCCTGAGATTCTCCAGCAAAGGCATCTTTAAGGTTTTGCTCGGTGTTGCTTCCCTTCAAGCTCATGATCGTTAACTCCTTGGTATCATTAAATGTTAATTAAATAAAACCCGTTATGTCCGCACCAGCGGCGATTGCGGGCGTTACATTTTGACACTCTTTTATATGTTGTTGGCTTTTGCAAAAGTCAACACCCTTTAGAATGATTCTAAAAATCGCTTTTTCTCAAATGAAGGTCGAACCTACCCGGAAACTCTTACCACTACCTCAACACGCCGAATAGTTTTACCAGCGGGGGTAGCAGGCAAACGCATTATTTCCAAGGCCTCAATCGGTATATCTACAAGGCATAAAGAATCTTCATAAAAAAAGTGATAATGATCGCTAGTATTGGTATCGAAATATCCCCGACGTGAGTCTACTACAATCTCGCGTAGGAGCCCCGCAGCTGTGAAGTGGTGCAAAGTATTGTAAACAGTAGCTAAAGATATGCTAACCAGATGCTCCCGTGCTTCAACATTCAGCATTTCTGCGCTGACGTGACGCTCACGTCCATCAAACAAAAGCTCAGCAAGGGCTAGGCGATGTCTTGTGGGCCGCACCCCTGCATCGAGAAGATGTCTAATAGTCCCGCTTAAGCAATCGTTTGTAGACATTTAATATACGATGATTGAGTTAATTACAGAGCCGCCGATCACCTAGTCACTTAATGCTAGAAAACTACATTATCAATGTGTTTGTCTACCTTATCTGAAAATAAAATTAAGCCTGAGGATTGAATGGCGGCATTCCCACGGCATGATAGCCACTGTCAACATGAAGTACTTCGCCAGTTACACTCCGCGATAAATCTGATAAAAGGTACAAAGCTGCACCGCCAAGGTCGGCTTGGTTGAGCTGCCGCTCAATAGGAGAGGCGTCTTGACTAAACTTCAAAATCTCCCGCGCTCCACCGATCGCACTTCCCGCAAGAGTGCGCATTGGCCCTGCAGAAATTGCGTTAACCCGTATATTTTTTGGACCAAGATCCGCTGCTAAATACCTTACGCTGGCTTCAAGGGCAGCCTTAGCTACGCCCATTACATTATAATTTGGCATCACGCGCTCAGCGCCCAAAAAACTCAAACTCACGAGGCTTCCGCCAGCTAACATAAGGGGAGCAGCCTGTTTGGTAACAGCTGTAAAAGAGTAACATGACACGTCGAGGGTTCGTAGAAAGTTCTCTCGCGTAGTATTAACATACCGACCTTTGAGTTCCTGCTTATTGGAATAGGCAATAGCATGAACCACAAAATCCAGCCCTACCCAATTACTGGAAAGCATATTAAAAACTTTTTTAATACTTCCCGAATCCTCAACATCACATGGGAACACCATATTTGAGCCGGCCTGCTCCGCAAGGGGTCGCACCCGGCGCTCAAGGGCCTCACCCTGAAAAGTAAAAGCAAGGTCAGCGCCGTGTTCAGAAAGAGAGCGCGCAATTCCCCAAGCGATAGAGTTACGGTTTGCAACACCCATAATCAAGCCTCGTTTACCTGCCATAAGAGGGCCTGGCTGTGGGGCATCCCAATCTTCCTTCGAACCCCGAGCGTTGCGCTCAGTCGTGCCAAGATCTTGGTTCTGTAGTTGTTGTGGTTCCGAAGTCATTTGAAGACCTATTTAAACATCAAACATTATCTAATATTCTGCCCGGGCAAACGCTAGGCTTGCATTTGTACCGCCGAAACCGAAACTGTTGGATAAAACACAATTCACGTCTGCATCATCAAGGCGCTCACGTAAAAGTGGCATCTCGCCCACACTTGGGTCCAATTGCTCAATATTGGCTGAGGCACTTAAAAAATTATTCTCCATCATCAATAAGCTATAGATTGCTTCTTGAACACCTGTCGCTCCCAATGAGTGCCCAGTTAAGGATTTTGTAGAACCAAAATACGGTATCTGATCGCAGTCCGTAAATACCTCACGGATCGCTTCCAACTCCTTAATGTCTCCAACTGGTGTCGAAGTCCCATGCGTATTGATATAGTCAACTGGGCGATCAAGGTTCGAAATAGCTAGCCGCATACAGCGCGCAGCCCCCTCGCCAGACGGTTGTACCATATCGAACCCGTCTGAGGTTGCACCGTAACCCATCAATTCACCATAGATCGTGGCGCCGCGCGCTCTAGCACGAGCCATTTCCTCAAGCACTACAACACCGCCACCACCCGCGATGACAAATCCATCTCGGTTAGCGTCGTAGGGTCGAGACGCTCGCTCGGGTACATCATTATAAGCTGAGCTCAAAGCAGGCATGGCATCAAAAAGCACCGAAAGGCTCCAATGAAGCTCCTCGCCGCCACCAGCGAAAACAACATCAGCCTTATTTAATTGAATTAATTCAGCACCATTACCAATGCAGTGAGCGCTTGTCGAACAGGCAGAACTGATCGAGTAGCTTAGCCCCTTGATTTGAAAAGCGGTGGCTAAAGTCGCGGAATTAGTGGATGACATGGTGCGAGGCACCATAAATGGGCCTACCTTTCTCGGCCCACGAGTCCGAGCGCTGTCAGCAGCAGCAATTTGATTAGATGTAGATGGCCCCCCTGAGCCCATAATCATTGCCGTCCGCTCATTTGATACTTCGCTACTATCTAATTCCGCATCCTCAACAGCCTGTTGCATTGCCACGTAGTTATAGGCGGCTCCGTCACCCATGAAGCGGCGCCAACGACGATCTACTGATTCATTTAAGTCAATAGTTGGCTTGCCGTGGACTTGACTGCGGAACCCCATCTCTTTGTATTCCTCACTAAAGGTAATACCCGACCGTCCCTCTCGAAGTGATGCAAGCACCTCGTTTTTGTTATTCCCAATGCAGGAGACGATCCCGACCCCAGTTACCGCCACGCGTCTCATCAATCCCTCACCATCCTATGCGTTAGGTCAATATTTAACCTGTTACAGGGCTCCTATGCCGATAATATCGCCTCGATTTTTTAAGATTTATCTTCGCTGCCAAACAACGTAACACGCAGGCTCTCCGCTTCATATGCCAATTCATTGTCAACCTCCATAATGCCGTCTGCAATCCCTAGAGTAATTTGGCGGTTCATAACACGTTTTATATCTATCTTATAGGTCACTAGCTGGGCACCCGGCTGGACTTGGCCGATAAACTTAACACCGCCTACACCCAAGGCACGGCCACGACCGGGCGCGCCAGTCCACGCAAGATAAAACCCAAGCAATTGCCATAGTGCGTCCAATCCCAAACACCCGGGCATTACAGGGTCTCCCTGAAAATGACACCCAAAAAACCATAAATCAGGCTTCACATCTAATTCGGCAACGATATAGCCCTTACCATAGCTTCCGCCAACAGCCGACACACTTGTTATTCGATCAAACATCAGCATTGGCGGCAATGGCAGCTGCGCATTGCCGGGTCCGAAAAGCTCGCCCCGACCGCAGGCGAGGAGGTCATTACGGTTATAGTTATTTTTCTTATCTGCCACGTCGATCGCCTTCCCATTGACTTGCTTAAATAATAGACAGACTCGCGCAGAAGGCACGCTTAAAAATCAGTTATAACCCAGACTGACGCCAGAGAACATAGCCGTGTTAAAAAATCGGTGGTGCCCGAGAGCACCACCGATATAACAACATTATCGCATGTCGCCCAAACGGATTTAACGATAAGCACACATATTAGTTTACCTCGCCACTTAGTTTACCTCGCCACGCGGCTTCGACTTAACTTGGTCCGTTATGTCTTTCCCACTCTCTTGGTCGACCACCTTCATAGATAATTTTACTTTACCCCGGTCATCTATGCCAATCAGTTTCACCTTAACTTCATCACCCTCATTCAAGACATCCGTTACTTTACCCACACGTTCTGGCTTTAATTCGGAGATATGCACTAAGCCGTCTCGATTTCCCATAAAATTCACAAAGGCACCAAAATCAACAACCTTTACAACCTTACCGTTGTAAATTTTATGGAGCTCTGGCTCTGCAGTAAGACTTTCCACCCATTCAATAGCCTGTCGCATGGCTTTTTCATCTACCGCGGCAACCTTTACGGTCCCATCATCTTCAATGTCGACCTTGGCACCCGTAGTTTCACATATTTCACGAATCATCTTTCCGCCTGGGCCAATCACGTCGCGTATCTTGTCTTTGTTAATTGTAATACTCTCTATCCGCGGGGCGTGTGAACTAACTCCTTCACGCGATTGCGAAATTCCCTTAGCCATTTCACCCAGGATAAATAAACGGCCATCTCGCGCCTGCTCAAGGGCAATTTGCATTATTTGCTCTGTGATTGACGTAATTTTTATATCCATCTGCAGAGACGTGATCCCATCTGCACTTCCAGCAACCTTGAAATCCATATCACCCAAATGATCCTCATCACCAAGTATATCAGACAAAACGGCGTAACCATCATCTTCTTTGATCAATCCCATTGCTATACCAGCGACAGGTTTGGCAAGCGGCACACCCGCATCCATCATTGCTAGAGAAGAACCACAAACCGAGGCCATGCTAGACGAGCCGTTAGATTCCGTTATTTCAGAGACAACGCGTACCGTGTACGGGAAATACAGTTTTTCAGGCATCAAAGGATGTAGCGCGCGCCAGGCCAGCTTACCATGGCCGATTTCGCGTCGGCCCGTAAACCCAACGCGGCCGGCTTCACCCACAGAATATGGTGGAAAATTATAGTGCAGTATGAAATGTTGTCGATAATCTTCCGCAAGGCCGTCAATGATCTGTTCATCCTGCCCAGTTCCCAACGTAGCAGTCACTAACGCTTGTGTTTCGCCTCGAGTAAAAAGCGCCGAACCATGGGTGCGAGGAAGCACTCCCACTTCAACCGCAATTGGACGAACATCAGATGTGGTGCGACCATCGATACGTACTTTGGTATCTATAATGCCACGCCGGACGATGTCTTGCTCAACAGACTTGAATATATCCCCGAGCGTCGCATCAACTAACTCCTGGTCTTGACTCTCATCAGATATCAAAGCCTCTAAAACTGTCGCCTTTACATCGCTAACTTTTTTCTGCCGGCTTAGCTTTACGGTCTCGGTATAAGCATCACGAAGGCCGGATTCGGCCAACGCTCGAACTTTTTCCGTAAGTTCTTCTTTCCCTTCGGGTGCGCCTAACAATTCCATGGGTTCTCTGGCACACGCCTGCGCGAGTTCAATTATAGCATCTATCACAAGTTGAAACGCAGAATGACCGTAGGCAACTGCTTTCAACATAACCTCTTCAGATAGCTCTGCAGCTTCTGACTCAACCATCAGAACACCTTCACGCGTGCCGGCAACAACTAGATCAAGGTCCGAATCAGCCATTTGATCTAATTGGGGGTTAAGAACAAATTCGTTGTCTATATAGCCAACACGGCACCCGCCAATGGGTCCTAAGAATGGAAGACCCGAAATCGTTAACGCCGCTGACGCACCAATTAATGCCACTATATCGGGGTCATTTTCTTGGTCATGCGATAATACAGTTAAAATAACTTGTGTTTCATTCTTAAAACCCTTGACAAATAAAGGTCGAATTGGGCGGTCAATTAAGCGCGAAGTTAACGTCTCTTTCTCACTCGGTCGCGCTTCACGTTTGAAAAATCCCCCTGGAATTTTTCCAGCAGCATACGCGCGCTCCTGATAGTGGACACTCAGTGGGAAAAAATCGAGGCCAGGCCTCGGTAATTTTTCGCCCACTACGGTACACAGAACCGCTGTATCGCCTAATGTGGCGACCACTGCGCCATCGGCTTGCCGAGCAACCTTGCCTGTCTCTAAAACAAGCTTACGCCCACCCCATTCGATCTCTTTCCGATATTCTTGAAACATAACTTGTTACTTCCTCTCATACGTTGCTGGCCCACACCCCTATGACGCAGGCGACAACAGTAATACAGATCACGCCATCCGTGTGAAAAGGGCCTTGCCAAAGTTATCGGCGCAAACCTAGGCGCTTGATTAGGCCATGATACCGTTCAGCATTTTTCCCCTTTAAGTAGTCTAGAAGTCGGCGGCGTTGACCAACCATCATTAATAATCCGCGGCGAGAATGAAAATCCTTCATATGGGTTTTCAAGTGATCCGTGAGGTTGATGATCCGCTCGGTCAGAATTGCTATCTGAACCTCGGGTGATCCAGTATCACCCTCAGTTTTTGCATATTCTTTTACAAGCTCTTGCTTGCGTTCCGCAGTTATCGACATCGGAGCTCCTTTTTTAATGGTTTAGAACACGTACCGGGCGGATTTCGCCCCCGTTTATTTTAGCCAAAGCTACCAGCTTACCCTCCGAAATTGCGCAAACTAAATCGCCCGGGGCGATATCTTCGGCACTAGTTCGGCTGGCGACAGGCAAAGCAGGGACCCCTTGTCCTTGCCGAAGCCTTTTAGCCTCCTGCACCGTTAGAGCTAATGCCGGGATGTCGTCCAGCACAGTCTCAATTGGCCACAGGACCTTTGAGCCGGGCGCAATATGCCCGAGGCTCTCCAGTTTATCCAGTGAAATTGATTCTTTTTCTCTAAAAGCACCCACAGAAATTCGACGTAAGCTAGAGATATGTCCGCAAGTCCCCAATGCGAGCGACATATCGCGCGCCAAAGCACGGATGTAGGTCCCTTTTCCACACTTAACCTTAAAGGCTGTGTGATCGCGATCAGGTGTGTCGGTAATAGACAATGCAGTCACTTTGACCGAGCGGGGCTGAAGCACTACGTCTTTAGAACTTCGAGCGAGATCATAGGCCCGTTTACCATTAACCTTTATCGCCGAAAATATTGGCGGCACTTGACTGATTTCGCCTGTGAATTGACTTAAGACCCTCTTAATATTTCTAATTGTGGGACGGCCATCAGTAATTTTAATGACCTCACCCTCCCTATCATCGGTCGCCGTGCCAATCCCCCAACGGACGACAAAGACATAAGTCTTAAACCCGTCCATCACAAATGAAACGGTCTTGGTAGCCTCGCCTAACGCAACCGGAAGCACCCCGGTTGCCAGCGGGTCGAGGGTACCCCCATGGCCCGCCTTAGCAGCGCCCGTAAATCGACGCACGAGGCTCACAACTTTGCTGGAACTCATTCCAGCTGGTTTTTCTAAGTTGAGCCAACCATGTATTGGGAGGCCTTTAGTTTTTCTTTTCTGGGCCCGTTTTATGTTCACCGTCAATAACCTCTTCCAAATCCCGAGCGACATCGGGTCGGCGCAGTAACCGCTCAATATGTTCAGAATTATCATATGCCGTATCTGCAGCAAAAGAGAGTTTTGGCGCAAACCTTAATCGAACGCGCGACGCAACATAGCGTCGTAAAAATGGCGCTGCCCGATCTAGACCAACTAAGATATCTTTAAAATCACCACCGATTTCGCCTATTACCACCCCCAAAGGAACCACATAAGCCGTCGCATTTTTAAGGTCTGGGCTAACTGCAACCTCTGTTACTGTGAGCGGCGTCCCTGCAACCGCTGGGTCTCTAACTTCACCTCTTTCAAGAGCCCAAGCGAGAACATGACGGAGTTCCTCACCGACTTTAAGTTGACGTTGGCTGGGAGTTTTCATTAGACACTGCATTCCTTGGATTAAGGCACCAAATACCTGACGGGTTACGAAGCCTGCCCTCACTTTTTATTTGAGAGTCGCAAAAAATGTTTAATCACAGAAATAACCTAAAGCTGTCGGGCCACTTCCTCAACATCAAAGCATTCAATAATATCACCTGACTGGATATCTTGATAATTGGCAAAAGCCACCCCACATTCCGTCCCAGAAATAACTTCTTTGACATCGTCTTTAAAGCGCTTGAGTTGGCTTAAGTCACCTTGGTGTATAACTACCTCATCGCGGATTAAACGAACAGCAGAGCCCCGTTTAACTTGTCCCTCCGTTACCAAGCACCCGGCCACCCGACCGATCTTTGAGACGGAGAACACCTCTTTGATTTCCGCATACCCAAGAAAGGTTTCGCGCACTTCTGGCGCCAGCATGCCTGACAGCATTTTTTTCATATCGTCAGTCAGATCGTAGATAATCGAATAATAGCGAATATCAACGCCATCACGTTTGGCTAAGTCACGAGCCTGAGGGTTAGCCCGAACATTGAACGCAATGATCGGTGCTCCAGACGCACGCGCCAAAGTCACATCCGACTCATTAATACCACCTACCGCAGAGTGCAACACCTGGACCCGAACTTCGTCGTTCGCAATGTTCTGAAGCGCCATCGCTATTGCCTCAACAGAACCGTGCACATCTCCTTTGAGAACAACAGGTAAAGTTTGCGCTTCACCCTCTTTAATCTTCTCAAACATTTGCTCGATTGTTCCCCGCCCAGCAACAGCTGTATTAGCATCTCGCTTCCGTCGTGCCCGAAATTCACAAATCTCACGCGCCCGACCCTCACTGTCGACAACAACTACTTCATCGCCCGCATCAGGGGTCCCGTTCAAACCAAGCACTTCGACCGGAACTGAAGGACCGGCGAATTCCATATGCTTGCCATGAGCGTCGACCATGGCGCGCACCCGACCCCACTCAGAACCAGCAACAAAAATATCACCGACACGCAACGTACCGCGCTGAACCAGAACCGTTGAGACAGAGCCACGGCCTTGCTCCATTTTTGACTCAACAACGACGCCCTCAGCCATTCGGTCTGGGTTTGCCATTAGGTCAAGCAGTTCAGATTGTAGTAAAATGGCTTCCCCGAGCTTATCCAAGTTAGTTTTTTCCAGAGCCGAAACTTCAACGGAGAGGATATCGCCCCCCATTTCTTCAACCTGTAGATCGTGCTGCAGCAATTCAGTCCTCACACGATTGGCATCTGCCTCAATTTTATCAATTTTATTTATTGCAACAATTATTGGTACCCCTGCCGCTTTAGCATGATGTATGGCTTCAATTGTTTGTGGCATAATACCGTCATCCGCCGCGACGCACAGTACTACAATATCTGTCACCTGCGCGCCACGAGCACGCATCTCTGTAAATGCCGCATGGCCCGGGGTATCAATAAAAGAAATTTTATCCCCAGATGCAATCTCTACTTGGTACGCACCGATGTGTTGGGTAATACCACCCGCTTCTCCGCCAGCAATATCACTCTCTCTAAGTGCATCCAGTAGAGATGTTTTCCCGTGATCGACGTGACCCATAACCGTGACGATGGGAGCACGTGGGATAACGTTTCCCTGATCATCGTCACCCCCACCGAGACCGTCCTCCACATCAGCTTCTGAAACGCGCTTAATTTTATGACCGAATTCTTCAATAACTAGCTCTGCAGTATCCGCATCGATGGTTTGAGTCGCCGTCACCATCACACCCATGCCCATAAGGGTCTTGATAACATCAGCCGCACGTTCCGCCATACGATTCGCCAGCTCCTGCACGGTGATCGCCTCTGGCACAGTTACGTCTCTAATGACTCGCTGCCCTTCAGAACGAAGTTGTTGTCCCTTTTGACGCTCTCTCTCTAGCTTTCGTCTATAGCGTGCAACGCTAGCCTGACGCTCCTCACGTTCTTCCAAGGCTTCTGAAATAGTCAATTTGCCAGATCGCCGCCGCGAGTCACCTTTCCGGGCTGACGGACTAGGCCTTTTTTCACCTCGCGGCGCCTTTTTACTGCGCGCACGCCCTTCCTCCGCCTCTTCTTCGAGCCGGGTTGCACGCGCACGTGCTTCTCGGGCCTTTGCGGCTTCGGGCGTAGAAGGCTCAGGGACGTTACCAGCCTCAGCCGCTAATTCCGCAACAAGTGCTTCCTCTGCCTCTATCTCTGTTTGTACCGCTACTCTCTCTGAAAACTCCCCTTTGACCTTGGGATCTTCTTCTCCTTCTTTACGCCGCCTAGCAAGCCTTACGTCTTCTTCCACCTGTCGCTGGCGGTCCACCTCAAATTTTTCTGCATCAGCCCGAGCTCGGTCCCGCGCAGCACGCTCTTCAGTCGTAAAATTATCAGCTGGGCCTTTGTCAGGCACAGCTTCGCCTTCCACAGGAGTCATAGAGACGAGGTCAGGCGTTTTAATTGTCTCTTTTAGAGCCTCCTCAGCCTCAGCCGCCCTAGCTTTAACTTCCAACATTTTACCGCCGGAATCGAGCGCAAAAGTACGTTTGGTGCGGCGCTCTACCTGCACCATTTTGGATCGACCGTGCGAGAAATTCTGCCGGACTTGGCCGCTCTCGACGGTTTTATTTAGTTCAAGCGTGCCGGGCTTTGATAGACTCAATTTACCTGACTTGCCTTTATCCGTCGTCTCAGTCATCCGCTACCATTCCAATTCTAGGCCATTGAGGCCATTTCCATATTAGGCTTACTCAGCCCTCTCATTTTCGTTGTCTTCTAATATCCACTATCTTCTAGCGATTTCCCATGTCATCTTCAATCAACCTCATTGTAACTATTTGGTCTGAGGGAACGTAATCCTCCCAGACGAGCCGTATCACGAACCAAGCTATCACAAAGCCCCCCTCGAGCGACACAAGCGTGCGCAACTCTCTCTCGTCCAAAAGCCATGCCAATTTCTGCAGCAGTCATAGCAGTCACCATGGCCGCAGTGCGATGGTTTTTCACACCTAATTCTCTAACTAATCTTTGCAACTTACCGCGACCGTCAACGCCACTATCGTGCGCAGAAAGAAGCAATCCGCAATGTTCCGTGCTCAGGCGCCTTCGAACCTCATCAAAGCCAAAGCCTGTTTTGCTTGCGCGCCGCGCAAGCTCAAGCCATTTCACGCATCGCTTTGCTAACAACTCTTCAACACGATATGGCAGCTCAGTATCCACATTAACTTTCTGGCGAGCACGTCTAGAGAATAAATTCTTCATGCAAGCTTTTTGGACAGTCTCTCGCTCAGCGCTTAACCAAAGGCCACGACCGGGAAGCTTTTCTTCAAGGTCAGGGACAGGCCGAGCCTCCGAGTCTATAACGAATCGGACCATCAAGTCCTTAGGCTTTCGCATGCCACTAACTAGGCAGGTCCGCAGACCGTCCAACTGCTTACCCATAGTTTTTCTCTCTTCGGCTAGTTCAATCGCCACATCTGTCTTTCAGTTTTCTATCGAGTGCTTTGCCCAATACCCGGATCACACCTCAACCTTCGATGTCTCTGAATTAGGAGCCACACCACCAAACCCCGTGTCTTCGTCGCCAGCAAACCAATGTGCTCGTGCCGCCATTATAATAGTGTTGGCTGTATCAACGCTCAGTGGCGCTGTTTCAAACATCTCCTGCAGCTCATCAGTTGCTAGATCGGCGAGATCGTCCCGTTCCTTAATTCCATTTTCACCGAGCACAACCAACATATCTGGTGTCAAACCCTTTACACCGGCTAGGTCATCTTTTACTCCAAGCTCAACCCGACGTTTATTCATCTCCTGTTCGCGTTTTTCAAGGTGATTGTGCGCCCGCACTCGCAGCTCTTCAGCAACATCCTCATCAAAACCTTCAATCATCAAAAGATCGTCGACTGGAACAAAAGCAACTTCTTCTACGGAAGAAAAACCCTCCGTTACTAAAAGTTGCGCAATTACATCATCAACATCCAATGCCTCGACAAACATCAGGGACCGCTGCTGGAATTCCTGTTGTCTTCGCTCAGATTCCTCCGCTTCAGTCAAGATATCAATGTCCCAACCTGACAATTGTGACGCCAACCTCACATTCTGACCGCGACGTCCGATCGCCAGAGACAACTGATCATCTGGTACCACAACCTCAATCTTATTTTTCTCTTCATCGAGTACCACCTTCGCGACTTCCGCTGGCGCCAGACCGTTCACGATGAAAGAGGCAGCATCTGGCGACCACTGAATAATATCTATTTTTTCACCTTGGAGCTCACCAACAACCGCTTGAACTCGGGACCCTCGCATACCAATGCATGGCCCGACCGGATCAAGACTCGAATCGTGGGATTGTACTGCAATTTTTGCTCGTGAACCAGGGTCACGAGCCACAGCTTTGATTTCAATCACACCATCATAAATTTCCGGTACTTCCTGAGTAAAAAGCTTAGCCATAAACTGGGGATGGGTACGTGACATAAAAATTTGCGGCCCGCGCGTTTCTTCTCGCACATCCATGATATACGCGCGAACTCGATCGCCATTATTAAAGTGTTCCCGCGGAATGCACTCATCACGACGTAATAGCGCCTCTGCGCGCCCAAGGTCCACTATCACATTTCCATATTCGATCCGTTTTACTAACCCGTTTACCACTTCGCCAATGCGATCTTTATACTCGTCATACTGTCGGGTCCGCTCTGCCTCACGGACTTTTTGAACAATTACTTGCTTTGCTGTCTGCGCAGCAATTCGACCAAAATCAATGGGCGGCAGGGGATCCACGAGAAAATCGCCCGGAACCACATCCCCCTTCTTATTGCGAGCCGACTCCAAATCAATCTGTATTATTTCATTTTCAATCTCTTCGCGAGCAGAGACCACTTCCGTGTAACGTGCCAAGGAAATTGCACCCGACGACCTGTCAATATGAGCACGTATATCATGCTCTTGACCATACTTGGATCGACCTGCTTTCTGGATTGCTTGCTCCATCGCTTCAAGCACTTCGTCCCTCTGGATCCCTTTGTCGCGGGCGACGGTCTCCGCAACCTGCAATAGTTCCGGTCTGGCATGCAGGGCCTCGGTGTTCATGGCTGTATTATTCATGTTCAATTCCGTCCTTCCGCTTTCGCCAACAATTCATCATTCATTATTAGTTTTGCCCGATGGATATCAGCATGGGGAAATGACCGAGCCACACCATTCACGTCCATCAATACCTTACCTCTACTAACCCCGGCTAAACGGCCTCGAAACCGCTTTTGCCCACCTATGCTCTCAATCATCTCAATACGGGCCTCTAATCCTATAAATTCCTCAAAGTGTGACAATCGAACCAAGGGTCGGTCGAGCCCGGGAGAGGATACTTCCAGTGTGTAAGACCCAAAAATTGGATCCTCCACATCTAAAAACGCAGAAACCGCACGGCTGATATTAGCACAGTCATCAACTGTCATCGCGCGTTTATCCTCAGGCTCCACCATAACTTGCAATCGCAAATCTTTTTCTCCAATTAATAGCACTCGTACAATCTCGAATCCAAGGTCGTTGACCACAGGTTCTATGATCTCCAAAACCCGATTATTGTCGTGCACGAAAATTCTCCTACCTATCACATCCAAGCCAATAGTTCGCAACGGGATTAACTATTACCAATCGCACCAAAACAAAAAAAGGTGGGCGAGACGCCCACCTCATCAAATCCTGTACTTTAGCGGAGTTAACGAGCGCGTTAAATAAACAACACTATACTCATATACACTGATCACTTGGGGAATTCAAGACTTTCCCACCCCTTGTCACACAACTCCGCATACAGCGACGGAAGGTTAAAAATACCGGGTCTAGGCCAACTTCTCTAGCCTTTCGCTGATACCGTGTAGTGATCCAGCCTTTAGGCTCTTCTGTCCAATCAGCTCGGCAACGAGCCGTCCACGTATAAGCTGGATGATCAAGAAAATTGGCCAAAGACCACGCTGCAAAGTCATGCTGATCGCTAGCAAATATTACTGTACCATTATCCGAGAGAACACGAGCAAAAGCATCTAAGTTTTTGCTTACAGTTATCCGCCGTCTGTGATGGCGTACTTTGTGCCACGGGTCTGCGAAAAGAATAAATAGGCGCTCTATTGAGGCCTCTGGCAAGCGCGGCAATAAAAGCCTCACATCGTCATCAAACACTCGTATATTGTGAAGAGCAGCCGCATCGACCTTACTCAATAGAGCGGCGACCCCGTTTACGAATGGCTCACACCCTAGAAAGCCCACGTCAGGATGCCGCGTGGCCAAACCAGCTAGGTGCTCTCCTGTACCGAAACCTATTTCCATCCATATTGAGCGTTTACCTGCCGGGAATTGGCTTTTAATCTCAACTAAGTCATGACCATCCGGGTCGGCTATCTTTAGCTTTGGAAGAAGCCTTTCCATTAACACCCTTCTCTGAGGCCGGAGCTTTCGGCCAGAGCGTCGGCCGTACCATCGCCAATCACAATCTCCATCGGAAGAGTTAACTATCAACTAGCACCAAATGCCGACTTCAACGACTGGACCAAATCAGTCCGCTCCCACGAAAAGCCCCCATCCTCCTCTGGGGCTCGGCCAAAATGGCCATACGCAGATGTGCGAGCGTAAATTGGCTTATTAAGCTGTAAGTGTTCTCGAATACCTCGGGGGCTGAGATCAATGATTTCTTGAATCACAGAGGAAAGTTGAGCCTCGTCCACCTCTCCTGTCCCCTGCGTATCAATATATACTGAAAGAGGTTTCGAGACCCCAATTGCATAAGCGAGTTGAATGACACATCGCTCAGCCATACCGGCCGCCACAACATTTTTCGCAACGTACCGCGCGGCATAGGCCGCAGAGCGATCAACCTTCGACGGGTCCTTACCGGAAAACGCCCCGCCTCCATGCGGAGCTGCCCCGCCGTAGGTGTCAACAATGATTTTACGACCCGTCAAACCAGCGTCGCTATCAGGACCACCAATAACAAACCTCCCGGTCGGATTGACGTAAAACTCGTCTTCCGAACACATCCAACCTTCGGGTAATACTTTAAGAACGTGGGGTCGAACAATTTCTCGAACTTGGTCTTGGCTTAATGCTGCGTCATGCTGGGTCGACACAACAACAGAGGTTGCTCTGATAGGCTTACCGTTCTGATACAGCAGGGTAACCTGGCTTTTTGAGTCTGGCCCGAGCCCTAAGTTGATATCCTCATGTCTCGCTTGGGCTAACGAGTGAAGAATTTCATGAGAAAACTGGATTGGGGCCGGCATTAACTCTGCTGTCTCAAGGCAGGCATACCCAAACATAATACCTTGATCTCCTGCGCCCTCGTCTTTATTGCCAGCGGCGTCAACACCTTGAGCTATATCTGCCGATTGAGCGTGCAGGTAGATATCAACGTTAGCCTTTTCCCAATGAAAGTTATCTTGAGCATAGCCAATATCTCTCACGCACTCGCGAGCTATCGACTCGATTTCTTGCACATCAACCTCTCCATTCACAACCAGCGGTGAGACACATCGTCCCTCACCCCCCACAACGATTTTATTGGTAGTTACAAACGTCTCACATCCGAGACGTGAATTATCAGGATCCGCTGCCATAAATCGGTCAAGAATTGAGTCCGAAATCCGATCACAAATTTTATCCGGATGGCCCTCGGATACAGATTCGCTTGTAAAAAGATAGGTGCCCTGGCTCACGATGGGATCCTCCATAAAGGCTGGTGTGGCGATCGATTCTAAAATATTAGCCTACAGGTAAAACTACCCCTGCGAAGCGCTCAAATTTTGACATCGTAGAAAACCATCTCAATATCATTATATTATACCTTTTTGCAGGCTTTCATCGACGCGTCAAGTTCAGCAAGTTAGCTAGTGAGAGATGTCGTTAAAATGGTTATTCGGCTCATATCGTTCTCATACGCTTCCGGCTCAACTGCCTCGGTAACGCCCCGCACATGCAGCAAAAACAAGCGTTAAAAGTAAAATAATCCATGTAATCATATCGCCGAACCGCCCAAATAAGGTCCTCGGTAAAGGTCGTGCTAATTCTACATCTAGCACGCCGATTTGTCCGAGACTCAGAGAGTCAACAACTCGGCCAAAAGGGTCAATGGCGGCACTAATTCCAGTATTAGCCACTCTAATCACAGGCAAGCCATGTTCGACGGCTCGCATGCGGGCGGCCGCTAAATGCTGGTATGGGCCCCAGCTAATGCCGAACCACGCATCATTGGTTATGTTCAGAAACCAAGCGGGTTTATGTTCACTAGTTTCCGTGCTCATAGCAACTTTATCCGGAAAAATTACCTCATAACATATGAACAAGGCAACAGGGGGCAATCCGGGTAAGACCAAATTCTTGGGGCCGGTTCCGGGCGTAAAGTCAGTCCGCCCCGATGTTAATTTTGAGAGAGTCAAAATATCACGTAGTGGCATATATTCTCCAAATGGGACCAAATGCTGCTTATCATACGTTGCTATGACAATACCGGAAGATGTTATCGCATATGCGCTATTCCATAGTATTTGAGCACCGTCCTGAGAGGGCGACGCACGCGGTGCACCAGTAATTAATACTCCGCCAGCTGGTGCGGCAGCACCTATTAACTTTTGCAGCGACCGATCTTTTGACAGATTAAACGGTACAGCTGTTTCGGCCCAGATCACATGTGTGGGTGGCTGACCTTTTGACGATATTTGCTGACTCATTTTAAGTTGTTTTTGTATATGTCTCATTCGCAAATTAGGTTGCCACTTTAAATGTTGGGGAATATTTGGCTGTACCAACCTTAACCGCACGTTTGGAACATTCTCCACTGCACCACTTTTCAATCGCGTTCCACCAGCGACCCAAAATCCAGAGAGCAATATTATCCCGCTTAATGCTGCGCAAATATGACGGGAGGTAATGCCTCGTATCAAGACCGCGGGCGCACCTGCAGCAAAAACCGTCAAGGATCCCAGGGCAAATACACCGATCCATGCAACACTTTGCATCATGGAATCGGAACTGACCCATACAGAGCCTATGAGGTTCCAAGGAAACCCAGTCAATACCGCGCCTCGCAACCATTCAGTAAAAGTCCAAAATCCCGCCAATGCCAAAACTCGGGCCCACGGTCGGAGACATAACTGATTTGCGAACTCGCTAGCACAACCAAGCGCGAGAGCTGGAAACAACGCTAGGCCAGCAGCGAGAATAAAAACTGCAATCGGTGCTAGCCACCCATAAGTTGGAGCATCCACAAGGAAGGCGTAGGAAATCCAATAAAACCCGGTTATAAAGTGACCCAGCCCAAAAAACCACCCCATCATAAAAGCGCCCTGCCACGATGAGCGCTCTACTAAAAGAACTAACCCCGAAAAACCCGGAACCAAAAGAATAACCCACCCGACAGGTGGTAACGCCAATGCGGACAACGCCCCAAATCCCATTGCCAAAAAAAAACGTGGCATCGATTTCATGCTTATAATGGAGGGTAACCATTGAGTAGGTGGTCGCCTCGGAGACATATCATACAGCTACTGGCTTGAAATTCGTAGTCCGGATACGCAACCTCTTTATTCGGCGGGGGTCCGCTTCAAGAACCTCAAATTCAACGCCTGAGGAATGACGCACCAACTCACCACGGATTGGGACCCGTCCTGCCACAGAGAATACCAAGCCACCAAGGGTATCAATATCTTCACGCTCTTCATCCTCAATAAAAACGCCAATTGTGTCCTCGAGGCTCTCAATCTCCAATCGAGCGTCAGCTACAAAAGTGCCCTTCCCATTGGATTCAAGACGCGGGTCATCATTTTGATCATGCTCATCCTCTATTTCACCAACTATTTCTTCGACTAAGTCTTCGATCGTCACCAAGCCATCAACACCACCAAATTCATCAACTACCAACGCCATGTGAGCGCGCTTAACACGCATCTCCAATAGAAGCTCAAGAACCTGCATCGATGGGGCAACAAACAACACCTTACGGATAATTTTCTCAGGTGAAAACTGCTCGTCTGCACCACGCCAAGACAACATATCCTTAGCGTGAATAAAGCCCACAGCATCATCTAAAGCTTCCCGATAAACAGGGAGCCGCGAGTGCCCCTCCTTAGTCACGCGCGCTATCGCATCTTTCAAGCTAGTGGAGAATTCCACGGCAACAATGTCGGCACGGGGCACCATAACGTCTCGGATGGTGCGGTCCCTTAGCTCCAAAATATTAGCTAAAAGTAGCCGCTCATCTTCATTAATAGGCGCATCTGCCTCGCCCCGCTCTTCGATAATTTCCTCAAGAGTTTCACGGACAGTCGCCTCACCGTTGCGCGATCTGCGAAGACCCCGCAGCCAGTTTTTCAGCGCATCACTTAAACGAAATGGCCGTTCGTCAATATCGGCTATAAAGGTATGGGGCAATGAGTCTCTGTCACTCATATGAGGTTCCTCCAGCATCGATTTGATCTTGGCTGGACTTGTCACCGGCTTGGATAGCAGCGCAGGGGTTAGGCTTTTTTAGCTCTGCCAAAACTGCTGACTCCAACTCTTCCATAACCCTCGCATTATAGTCTTCGGTATGACTATAACCCAACAAATGAAGTATACCATGGATGCAAATGTGACGAAAATGATCAATAAGTGGCTTCTTTGCCTGCCGAGCTTCATTTTGAATCATGCCAAACGCCATAATAACATCGCCAAGTAGAATGGGAGCCCCAACCGGCAAGCCCTCCAACTCTAGCTCGCTAATTCCAGGAAATGATAAGACATTTGTAGGGTTTGGCTTGGATCTAAATTTTTTATTTAAGATAAAAACCTCATCATCATCACTGAGACGGACTGAAACCTCAGTTGGACGATCGCACACCGCCGTACTAAGTACCGTGTCGGAAGCCATAAAAGAAGCGATAATGGCCTGACGACACGTAGCCTCAAGGTCAGGCAGCGCATTACTCCACTTGGAAGAGACAACTTCGATATCAATCGTCAAATTGATAAGGTCAGGCCTCATCGGGACAGTCATCATCACGCAAAACCCGATCCGTTTGGTACCGCTCGCCAGTGCGGCGCTTGCTCTCCATTCTACCATAAGCTGTGACGATCCGCCCTACTAATGGATGGCGCACGACATCTCTCTCATCAAAATTAATAAATTGCACGCCTTTCATTTCTCCAAGAACGTCCGTGGCGTCACGTAACCCTGACCGCACACCGCGCGGCAGGTCAACTTGCGATAAATCACCCGTGATAACCATCCGAGAATGCTCCCCAAGTCGAGTCAAAAACATTTTCATTTGTACTGCCGTAGTGTTTTGGGCCTCATCTAAAATTACAAAAGCATTTGCAAGGGTCCGACCACGCATAAATGCCAATGGCGCAACCTCTATTTCACCGTTCTCCAGCCGTTTGATCACTTGAGGGCCCGGCAGCATATCATAAAGCGCGTCGTAGAGTGGCCGCAGATACGGGTCAACTTTTTCCCGCATATCACCCGGCAGAAAACCCAACCGCTCACCGGCCTCGACTGCTGGTCGTGACAGAATCACGCGGTCTACATCACCCCTGACCAACCTCTCCACCGCCTTAGCAACCGCAAGGTAGGTCTTACCAGTCCCCGCCGGTCCCTGACCGAAAACCAACTCCATCTCGTCAATAGCTTTTAAATATGCCGCCTGATTTGCAGAACGTGGCGAAATAGTTCGGTTTCGTGTGTGCACAGTTCGAGCATTAGGAGCCTCGATATTCTCGAGCTGGCTTGACATTCTAATCGCTGCATCAACTTCCGCCACATCCACTCGAAGGCCTGTCAGAAGGCGGGCGTGGAGATGGTCAAGCGCTATGCAGGCTTCCTCGACCTCGTCGCTAGCCCCTAAAATTGTTACCTCATTGCCACGCGCAATAAGTTGCACACTTAAGGCGTGCTCAATGCGCGTCAAATGTTCGTGGTGAGGCCCAAATAGCTCTATTGCTATTCCATTGTCATCATAAGTTCGTTCTGCCGAAACGGAGTTATCTTGCCTGACATTCGTGTTATCAAAATTCGCTACAGATTGTGCATTGCCCTTGGTGTTAGACCTCCCACCTCTGCGCACAGACGAACGCCTCATGCGGGACTCACCTCGGAATTATAATCGACAACTCGACCAGCAAGACTGTTTGGGTGTGCGGAATCGATTCGCAAAGAAATAATTTCGCCCAGCATATGTGAAGGAGCAGTCGCATGGACTGCTTGCATGAAAGGACTCCGGCCAACAAGTTGGCCCGGATGACGCCCTCGCCTCTCCAAAAGAACCGGCATGTCTGTCCCCACGCATTTGCGATTAAATGCCGTCTGAGCCGCGTTCAAATAATTTTGTAATATTTGTAAACGTTCAGTCTTGACAGCCTCCTCCACCTGAGCCGGCAACGCAGCTGCCGGGGTTCCTCGACGAGCACTATATTTAAATGAGTATGCTCCAACAAACCCTATCTCCTCGACAAGATCAATTGTTTCGCGAAAATCCCGGTCTGTCTCACCGGGAAAGCCTACTATAAAATCTGATGAAAGGGCGATGTCTGGACGCGCAGCCCGGAGACGCCCAACCAACTCAATATATTGACCCTTATTATGGCGTCGATTCATGGAAGAGAGTATACGGTCAGATCCTGATTGCACTGGCAAATGCAAAAAGGGCATTAGTTCCGGAACATCTCGATGAGCTAAAATAAGTTCTTCATCCACTTCAGCTGGATAAGAGGTGGTATAGCGAATCCGATCCAAACCATCTATCTCCGCTAATTGATTAATTAAACGCCCTAAACCCCACTCGGTGTGATTAGCCTCACCATCTGGGGCCTCCCCGTGGTATGCATTTACGTTTTGCCCCAACAAAATCACCTCTCTGACCCCACCAGCGATTAAATTACCAGCATCCGCTATCACACTAGTAACAGAACGTGAGAATTCTGCACCTCGAGTATACGGAACAACGCAAAAGGTACAGAACTTATCACACCCCTCCTGCACAGTTAAATATGCAGCACTGCGGCCATATGCTTTTGGCGCAGGAAGAAAATCAAATTTAGACTCTGGTGGAAAATCTGTATCTAAAACTGGGCCCTTTTGCCGATGAACACGGGCTACCATCTCTGGCAACCGATGATAACTTTGCGGGCCAAAAACCATGTCCACATGCGGTGCGCGACGAAAAACTTCCCTTCCCTCTGCTTGCGCAACACAGCCAGCTACCGCCACTATTAGAGGGTTCGTTGAGCGCATTGCTTTCATTTTGCGTAGTCGCCCAAGATCTGAATAAACTTTTTCAGCCGCCTTTTCTCGGATGTGACAAGTGTTCAATATCACAAGATCAGCCTCGTCGGGCGTATTAACAACCTGATACCCAATCGGGAATAACATATCTGCCATGCGCTCAGCGTCATACACATTCATCTGGCAGCCATATGATTTGATATGAAGTTTACGTTTCAAGATGCTTCGCTAAAACGCCTAATCACAATCCTGTCCGTCATTTTACAGAATCACCAGCCTCGGTAAAGATTTTGTGGTATCATTCCGCATATAATTCAATCAATGCCATTATAACAACATAGTGGGTCAAGAGTCAGAATCTTTACCCAAAGGTACAGCATACAGCTCTAGACGATGATCAATCAAACGCATGCCATGTTTCCGAGCAATTTTTTCTTGCAAAGCTTCAATTTCAGCATTTTGAAATTCGATAACTGTCCCGTTTTTAACATCAATCAAATGATCATGGTGCTCTTCCTTCACCTCTTCGTATCGTGCACGCCCATCCCCAAAATCATGTCGATCAAGAATTCCTGCTTCATCCCAAAGTCTAACAGTGCGATAGACTGTGGCGATGGATATCCGTGCGTCGATTTTATTCGCGCGCTTGTGAACTTCTTCCACATCAGGATGATCTTCAGCCAACGAGAGCACTCTTGCGATGACCCGCCGTTGGTCTGTCATCTTTATATTCTTCTCGACACACATTTCTTCAATTCTATTTTCAAACATTCTCGCTCTCAAACTTAGATTATCAACAAGCTTTAGTCATACGCTTCCATGTTAAAGACTTAAGTCATCGTTATACCGAGTATCTGGGGACTAAAGAAGCTAATTATTAATCTTCAATAAAATTATCTAAATCTTCCATCGTTGCGGCCTAGTCCCCAAACCAGTTTTTTGCTAATTGGCTGCGATGTTTTGCATAATTTGAAGCAACCATGGGGTAGTCTGTGGGAAGCCCCACCGATCTCGGTATTCCTCCGGTGTCATGTTGTATAAAGTTTTTAAATGCCGTTTTAGCATCTTCAGCTTCTTACCATCCTCGAGGCACACCAGATAATCAGGAAAGATCGATTTATTGGCTGAAACCGCCGACCTCGGTCGACCCCCACTCAATGCTGCACCGCCCAGACACGACAAAGTCTTAAAACCTTCCTGAGTCAGGTTTGGCAAATCCTCAGCTTGCGCCGAATTATTGCCAGCATGAGCGGAGACAATCTCAGTCGTGAATGCCAACAACTCACCGACATTTGGCTGCTCCGTCATAACTCTGTTCCCCAATAATATCACCCTGCGGCTCGTTACCAGCGTTTAAAATGTCATTAGTAATGATTTACCTATAATCTTTAATCGAGACCCGTTTATAATAAAGCTCAATTTAACCTAACGTTACTGCAACAGTATACAGAGCAATTATGAAACAAAAAAGTGACGCTGACTTTTTCATAGATATCACCGACGAAATCTGCCCGATGACCTTTGTCAAAACCAAGCTACTTTTTGAACGTGCTGCCATTGGACAGACAGTAGAGGTAAGACTAAAGGGACGCGAACCACTCGATAACGTTCCACGGAATATAACGTATCACGGGCACCAGATATTAGATCTTACAGCAGAAGACGCCTCACAACCCATAGACGGCATTCATCGCTTGGTTTTTCGAAAAGCCAAATAGTGCGCTTAAGCCCGGAGCCCATCAACGTTCAATGGAATGCTAGCGTCGGGCAAACGCAAGTAGACTGGTTTGGGCGGCAACTGCGCCCGGCCAGCCTCCAAGCGCCATGCCGCTATGTTTGCCACTTGCGTAGCGTCTGGGAATTTTGTGCCACTGCTGACTAAAACTAACCCCTGGGTTGTTAAGGCCTCTTGAATGGGTTCCAGAGCATCTCCTGCAACAATACATCGAGTTTTTTTAGCTATACCCTCAATAAAATTTATCACCCCGTCAGACGGAATGATGGCTACGTTACACAGCGCTTTAGAGGAAAAATCAAAGATTTGGACAAATAAATCACCTCTTTTTGTATCCAAAACAGTTAGTATTACATCACCATCACGAGCCCCATCGATACAAGCACATAAGCACTCCATCGAACTAATCCCTACGCATGGAATATTCAATGCAAGCGCTAGACCACGAGCGGTTGATATGCCAATTCTCAGCCCTGTGAAGGCGCCCGGCCCAACTGTCACCGCAACTAAGTCTATTTCTTCAAATTTATGACCTGACGATTTAATCGCATCATCAACCATCGGTATCAGACGTTCGGCATGGCTTCGATCAAGCACCTCAAAGCAATGCGCGACAATAACGCCATCATGCCAAACTGCAACAGAGCAAGCTGCGGTAGAACTATCAAGTGCGAGAACCATAGTCATCTGAGTTTCTCAAGACGGGTGAATTATGCTTTAAAACAAGATACTGATTTAAGGTGTTTTACAAGGTAAAGTATAGGCAAAATGCACAGTAAAAACTAATTAAAAGCTCTCACGTTTCAATTTGTCACATTAAGTGGTGCAGTTTTAAGTTGCACGGTCGAGGGTGATAATTGGGGATTGAGCATAAAATGTAGTAATAGTACAATTGGGGCATGAGCAATAAGAAAATTTTTACAGTTAATTTTATACAACCCCTCACTCAGTTTTGGTTACGTCGGTTGTGTACAATTTTTTTTCTAACAACTCTATTTTGTCCTATCGGGCCAATGTTTTGGCATTCCGCTGAGGCGGCAAATTCGGCTGTTGTCATAATGTATCATCGCTTTGGTGAAGATAACTTTCCTTCAACTAGTATAAGGATTAAACAATTCGAAGCTCATATTGCAGAATTGTCATCAGGGAAATATAATGTTCTTCCTTTAGTGGAAATAACTGCACGAATGAGGGAAGGGAGGCCACTCCCAGACAGAACCTTAGGCATTTCCATCGATGACGCTTATTTGTCCGTGTACACTGAAGCTTGGCCAAGACTGAAGGCTGCTGGATTGCCATTTACAATCTTTGCGCCAACTGCCCGCCTTGATCAAAGGTCTGCCACTAATATGACTTGGGAACAATTGCGCCAAATGCACGCTCAAGGGGCAGATGTAGGGCACCACACAGTTTCACATCCACACATGCCCGTTGCCTCGGGGGAGAGGCTTGAAAAAGAAATTACACGAGCCAACGAGCGTTTTCAGATTGAGCTTGGCTATAAACCAGAGCTCTTCGCTTACCCTTATGGCGAAGCCAGTGCCGCCATTATCGAGAGAATAAAGCAAGCGGGATTCATGGCTGCTTTCGGACAACACTCCGGCGTTATAGGAAGTTCAGCGGAAAATTTCTATTTACCACGATTTTCTATGAGTGATAAATACGGTGATCTCGACCGTCTAAAATTGGCTATTAACGCTTTACCTCTGGTCGTCTCTGACATCACGCCAACCGATCACTTTATAGGCTCCGAAGCTCGAAACCCTCCTGCTATAGGCTTCACCATTAATGCTGATATCAAACAGCAAAACAGTTTATCGTGCTTTTTGTCCCACGCTGGTCGGGCGAATGTTGAAAAACTCGGGGCAACGCGCGTAGAAATCAGAGTCCAGTCTGCTTTTCCGCGGGGTCGAACTCGCCTAAATTGCACCATGCGAACCCCGGATGGACGATGGCGCTGGTATGGCCGTCAATTTTTTAGGCCATAGTCTTTGATAGCCTAAGCTCTATCAAGTGGGTTCTCACTTTAAATAGCTGAGCGCGCAAAATTAGTTTGAGCACTAGCAATAAGCTTAGCTCCATCAAGGCGGTCCAGCTTGTTAATGATTATAATTGATCTGAGTGTCTTGACGTAGCCGACGCCGCGCTCCGAATAACGACGTAAGGTATCAACAAGATTCTTCCCTCTAATTAAAGCCCCTTGACTACGCAAAACATGGCGCTTGGCTCGGAATTCTCGGTAGGCGCGATGGCTGTTCAGGTTACGCGCGTAAGCACGAACCGAGTCCAGTAATGTTTTAAATACCTTTACGCTATGAGTTTTCCCTACCTCACGTTCCGCTGGAATTAAACCTTCGGCACTATTAAACGTCCATTCTCCAAAGATAGCGTTACCTTGACGAGAGAAACGAGATGTTCCCCACCCACTCTCCTCGGCAGATTGAGCCAGCGCCAGTGAGGGAGGCACAATATCTACGCGCATCAACAGCTCGGCAATATCACCCCCCTTCATCTTGTAACGCTCACTCAGAACCAATAACCAAAGGCGATCCACCGCTGATACCACTTGACCCGACCTGACCTTGACGTGAAGGCGCCAGAGCCGCTCTCGGTCTGCACTAATTTCTTCGTTTATTTGCAGGACTAGCGGTAAGATCGATCTTACAAAAATCGCTTTTCGCTTTTCCGCTTGTCCTACCTTTGCCATGTCAGAAGGTAAAGTAGCTAAGAATATACGGGGCACCCCGACCCCCTCCTTAGTCACAGCTTGTAAATCATAGCCCAGTTGATCAAATGTATCATTTAAATTTTCGGCCGTGTGACTTTGTAATTGAGATGTTTTGCTTAACTGATCGCTACCCCTAGCACCCAATATTTTCTCAACTGGATCCCCCGTCGCACCAGAACGCTGAAAGCTCAAGGTCCCCGCTAAGCCAGCAGAAGCCTCTACAGGCCGCGCTTTCTGGTTCCCGTCCAGAATAGCTCTTGGTCTCTCAGTATCAGGCTTCGGCGGATCAAAAGCTGCCAAGGCGACTAGACTTAACACCGAAGCCGATGCAGCTAATAAAATGCTTTTTTCAAATTTACCGAGCATATTGTGTTCTCCGCGACGATCTTTTCCAAGTTTTCTGCGCGGTACAAAAAACCGCTTCGAGATCAGCACTAGCCGCACATAATTATATAGATGTTACCCTTGGGAAATAACCAAGCGGTTTTAATTCTCGTTAATAACGCCTTAATCTGTTTTGTCGCAGGCCGACTGCACGTTTTTATATTCAACACATAGGAGACAGATTCATAATTAGAATTAATCCCTTGCAACCTACTTTCTTGCCAGTTGCAATTTAGCGCAATAAATTGAAAATTTAGCAGCTTACCAACCCCTTTTAGGGCTAAAAAGCGAGGGCCTTATCAGCGCCTCTACTCAACCGCCCTCACTTCCTGCACTTCCGGAACATAATGCCGCAACATATTTTCTATTCCGTGCTTGAGCGTCATCGTAGAACTTGGACAGCCCGCACAAGCGCCTTGCATGTGGAGATAAACAATCCCATTTTCAAAGCCCTTATAAACAATATCGCCACCATCTTGGGCAACAGCCGGCCGAACTCGGGTGTCAATTAATTCCTTAATCTGACTGATGACATCGCTCTCGGCTTCGTCCCCTCTATCCTCATCACAATCGCTCTCAATTACTGGCCGGCCTGACTGAAAATGCTCCATAATGACACCAAGTATTAGAGGTTTCATTGTGTCCCAATCTTTATCTGTCGCTTTGCTAATGGTGATAAAGTCCGTCCCAAAGAACACGCCCATCACACCATCATTAGAGAATAATGATTGAGCCAAAGGCGAACCGTCGGCCTCTTGAACGTTCGCAAAATTTGCCGTGCCACGAGCCATTACTGCACACCCTGGAATAAACTTCAACGTTGCTGGGTTAGGCGTAGTTTCAGTCTGAATAAACATATGTTGTACCTTTGATCTTCAGGGCGCGGCCAAGATCGTGCTGCGAGCACCATCTCAATGACGTCCCCTCTTAGTTTAACAGTAGGATACACATAACATGGGGCCATGATGTGCTTCGGTCAATACACCCCGAAATATGATCGAACGCCTTTACTGTCTCCAGTAGTAAAAAACACTTAAGATCTGAAAAATCCAACCCTATCTTTAACTTCCTCTATTACAGGCCCAGCAATGGCACCTGCTTGCACCGCTCCATCAGTAAGCACCTGACCTACATATGTTTGATCTGCCATCAAACGTCGCATTTCATCTTGTATGGGCGAGAGTTTATCAACGGCCAATTCACCAAGTACTTGCTTGAACGTGCCAAAGCCTTGGCCACCAAATTGCGAGAGGACATCGGCTATATCACGTCCTGCTAAAGCCGCAAAAATCCCGACAAGGTTCGCGGCCTCAGGGCGACCTTCTAGCCCCACCTCCTCACTTGGCAAACCATCGGGGTCAGTAACCGCCTTCCTAATTTTCCGGATAATAGACCCCGCATCATCTGTCATATTAATACGCGATAAATCTGATGGATCTGACTTGCTCATTTTGGATGCCCCATTCTTAAGCGACATGATCCGCGTTCCTGTCCCTAAAATCATAGGCTCAACAATAGGGAAGGTCTCTTGTCCATAATCATGGTTAAATTTTGCTGCAATATCTCGCGCTAATTCAAGATGTTGTTTTTGATCCTCGCCGACGGGAACGTGGGTTCCCTTATAAAGGAGGATATCTGCTGCCATCAGGTTTGGATAAGCATAAAGCCCTACCGAGGCGCGCTCTTTGTCTTTGCCTGCTTTTTCCTTAAACTGTGTCATCCTTTCAAGCCATCCTAGTCGGGCAACACAATTAAAAATCCACGCTAACTCAGCATGCCCGGCAACTTGGCTCTGGTTAAAAATTACGTTGCGCGAGGCATCAACGCCAGCCGCCATCATTGCTGACGCCGTCTCCAAAGTATTTGCGCGGAGATGGTCCGGATCCTGCCAGACGGTGATGGCATGCATATCAACCACACAGAAAAGGCAGTCATCAAAATCATCCTGCAAACGCACCCAATTTCGAATAGCCCCAAGATAGTTGCCTAAATGCAGATTGCCTGTCGGCTGAACGCCGGAAAAAATGCGCTTCATGATTTTTATCCCTTTTGGGCTGCAGCTCGCGCCGCTTTATGGCGTCTTAGAGATACCCGGTCAAGTTGGTGGCGTAGATGCGCGCCTTAATGTTTTCAGGTCACGCCAGTGAGCCGCGCCTAAAATATTGGCAAGCAGTGCAAAAGCCAACAGGCCGATAATAATCAAAGCCGTCAAGGCAAGGGCTCGGATCAGCTCGCTGAAATATAACGTGGTTTCAAAAAAAGGGGCTAAAACAGCGCAAGAAAAGTACAGAACCCCGCCCATACCCAAACTGGCTAATATGATTCTGGGCCACCGAGTGCGCATACGCTGGTCAAGTGCTAGCTGCCCTCGCCAGCTGAGCGTTAATGCCAAAAGGCTTGCATTTAGCCACGCCGATATTGATGCAGCGGCAGCGATACCCACATGCCCCCAAACACGCATTAAAATAATATTGAGGGTAATATTTAACACCATGGCAAGCGCAGCAATCTTAACAGGGGTCTTGGTATCCTCCCGAGCAAAAAAACCCGGCGTCAGGACACGTATCATTACATACGCAGGCAATCCCGTCGCAAACGCCATAAGCGCTCGCGCGGTGGCTTCCGTCTCAGTAGCGCCAAAAGCCCCCCTTTCAAAAAGGACGCTAATAATCGGCTGTGCAATAACAAAAAGCGCTACTGCGGCCGGCAACGTAAGTAATAAAGCTAATTCAATTCCTCGGTTTTGACTGGTTGCAGCAGCAGCATTGTTACCTGCAGCTAATTGCTGGGAGAGCTTCGGGAGAAGCGCCGTGCCCACAGCAACACCAACCACACCTAATGGTAATTGAGTCACCCTATCTGCATAATAGAGATACGAAACAGCACCATCCGCGATCAGTGTAGCTAAAATTGTACCGATCAAAATATTGATCTGGTAGAGACTAGCACCAAAAACAACAGGTAGTATTCGCCTGCCAAGCAAGCGAACATCAGTTGTCAACTTTGGTCGCAAGAAGTGCAGGGAAACCCCCTCTTTACGGCAGTGATAGGTGAGCCAGGCCATCTGCACAATTCCTGCGGCAAAAACACCCCACGCCAATACGTGGCCGACCGTTTTTCCGTAGTCTGCGAAACCCAACATAGCGGCGATCAACGTGAGATTAAGCAAAACCGGGGCAGCGGCGGCAGCAGCAAATTTACCCAGCGAATTCAGCACTCCCGACTGCAGCGAAACCACAGAGATGAAGAGTAAATATGGGAGAGCGATTCGCGAGAGTTCTGTGGCTAGCTTCATCTTACCTTCCACAGCATCAAATCCGGGTGCCAATATCCAAATGGCCCAAGGCATCACTAATTCAATTACACATACAAAAATAATTAATCCAAGGGCCAATACGCCAAGCGCGTCCTCTGCAAACCGACGAGCCATCTCGCGACCATTTTTCTCCAAAAGATGAGAGAATATTGGAACGAAGGCGGCCGCGAATGCGCCTTCAGCGAACAACCTGCGAAACAAATTCGGTAGCCGGAACGCAACAAAAAAACTATCCGCTACCGCGCCAGCACCAATAAGAGCAGCAATAAGAACGTCGCGTACAAATCCAAATACGCGGCTCATCATCGTAAGGCCCCCAATAGTGGCAATGGCTCTTAATAAATTCATGGCCTTGGAACTATGTCATATTCTTCTTTAAATGTTGAGCGGAGCTTCACTTCGGTGACTTTAGGACATTACGGTCAGAAATTATCGCCAATTTTTACAAAACCCAAACCGCCCCAAATTCTAACCTAGCACATAGGTTTTTATTTTTATGATAAACACAGATTTTTTTGGCCGCACAACCAGCAACAAAAGGTTGGGCGAACCTTACCATTCGGATGTTTCCCGACCCCTCCGCATTAAACACCCAAGCAATACCAGCCCAGGGACAGCTGCAATTGTTGTGGCCAGAAAGAAGTTTACCCAGCCTAGCTCGTCTGCCAACCACCCCCCACCTGCGGTAAAGACAGTCCGCGCTAGCGCCGTCAATGATGTCAAAAGTGCATATTGAGTAGCAGTGAAACCTAAATTACAAAGGCTCGATAGGTACGCAACAAACGCCGCTGTTGCCATTGCTCCTGACAAATTCTCCACGGCTATTGCGAGCGTCAGAAGACCTAAAGATTTCCCATAAAATGCAAGCGCGGCAAATGCAAAATTGCCTGCCAACTGCGCAACTCCTGTCACAAATAACGCCCTTAAAAGGCCAATTCTGAGACAAATTAGGCCACCAATAAACGCACCGAAAAAACTCATGGCCAATCCCCATCCCTTAGTGATGATGCCAATTTCTGAGCCGGAAAAACCAAGGTCTGCGTAAAATGGATTCGCCATGGCGCCCAAAAGAGCATCACCATATTTGTATAAAGTGATAAAAATAAGGATTAGCAACCAATTCTCACGCTGAGCAAACTCATTAAAAGGTGTAACAATTGCACAATGCAACCGATCCCACAAACGAGCAGGCGTACCCAATGGGTTTTTAGTGCTTACCTGTTCGGGTTCCGGTAAGAAGGAGACAGCAAGTATACCCGGCAGCATAAAGCCCGCCATACCCACATAAGCCCAAAACCACCCATAATGCTCCGCTATAACCAGTGCCCCAGCACCTGCCACCAGCGTGCCAGCTCGGTATCCATTGACGAAGTTTGCAGCGCCTCCACCCTGCTCATCCTCACTCAAAACTTCAATTCTAAGAGCATCAGCAACAATATCCTGTGTCGCAGAAAAAAATGCCAATCCAACTGCAGCAAAAGCCGTTAAAATTAACGACTCAGCCGGATCAATTGTCCCCAAGCAGAGAATGCCTCCAAAAACCGCAAGCTGAGATGCGATTAGCCATCCACGACGTTGGCCAAACTCCTTGGTCATGAATGGAATAGGTAGATGATCGACCAAAGGTGCCCAGACAAATTTTAATCCATAAGCCAACCCAGCTAATGAGAACCAACCGATGTCAGTGAGTGACACATCATTAAGTCGTAAGCGAAAAGAGAGCGTCGAATAAACCAATAAAAATGGCAACCCGCTTGCAAAGCCCAGAAAAAAAAGAGCAAGAACTCGTCTGTCCAAGTATATTCTGGCTGATACCAACCAGTCTTGAGCTTTATTTAACATTTCGTTTTAAATAAGTTCTTCGCACGCGCGGCGAACCTTCTCACTACTCACGCTAGCAACACAGGGAAATGGGGCGCTTGGATCTTCCCGCTTATGGCACCGCCAAAAGCAATGATAACATTCCATATATTCGTATACGAACCGCGCAGTTTTTGGCCGGGCACTCTCTGGATAGGGGACAAAACATCCAAAATGCCCGCCACCAACAACAACCACTGTGGGGACACCAAGACCAATCGCAACGTGCGCAGGACCAGTATCATTACTGACCACAAGCTTCGAGTGTTTCATAATATCAAATGTTTCGGGCAAATCAGTTTGACCCGTCAAATCAATTATTTTTTCTCCATCAGCAACGGCGCTCACTAGGTTACCGCCAACCTTTTCCTCGCTTTTACCAATAAAAACCACACATAAACCCTTGTCAGCCAGCCATGTAGCGAGGGCAACAAATTGGACCAATGGCCAGCGTCTTCCATGTTCATTAGAACCGGGATTAAGCACCGCATAAGTTTTTCCCTCTGTAATATAGGGCTCTTTATTTCGCCAATTTAAGGCCGGCGGGCGAACGTCCGGTGGGCGGTCGAGATATAGAGACGTGAAAGCTGCGTGACGCTCAATTTCATGACGCGGGTAGGGCCCCGTATCAATAATCTCAGAGCATTGGCTCAAATACCATGTAAATTCGGCCCGCGTATCTCCGTTAAGATATGGGAGAGACATGATCGTCTTCGGCGCGCCAGCTACCCTCGCGAGACTATCAGCCATTAAAGTTCGGCGGAAATAGGCATCACAAATTGTGACAGCGGGATTTATCCGCCGAACCCTTAAATTTACGAATATTCGATAAAATAAGTGCCGCGCATACTTATGCTCATCAATTGTGACAACGCGGTATCCTTCAAAAATCTGCTGCGCTACTGATCCCCAACTATTACATCCTAGTATAGTGATTTCGCTTATTTTAACCCCAAATGCCTCGGAATAATCATCCAAGCTATTTCTAAAAATAACCATATCGCCGATACCGTCCATTCGGATAACCAAGAGACCGCGCCTTAATCGCATGATCAACCAGTCACGCGCGACACGATCAAAAAGCCGGAACAACCACCAACGCTTGCGCATTCCCGACGGGAGTAAACGCCAAAACATATTAGATCTAACGATTACTGGAACCGCATCGTCTATGGACTTAAAACTATTTAAATCTGACACAATCGTCATAAGAAACTTAACCCGCCTCTTTTCGGCGCGCGGCACGTTTTCGCTCATGTGGATCCAAGTGAAGCTTTCGCAACCGAATATTTTCGGGAGTCACCTCCACAAGCTCGTCCTCCTGAATGTAGGCAATAGCTTGCTCTAAAGACATACGGCGCGGCGGCGTGAGTCGAAGCGCCTCATCCGTTCCAGATGCTCTAATATTCGTCAGCTGTTTTGACTTCATGGGGTTTACCTCTAAATCATTACCACGACTATGTTCGCCAATGATCATCCCCTCGTAAACCTGAATGCCAGAGCTGATAAACAGGGGGCCACGGCCCTCCAATCCCACGAGCCCGTAAGTGACACTTTTTCCAGTTGCATTTGATATGAGAACACCATTCCTTCTTCCGGGGATAAAACCCATGTGATCAACATACCCGTGAAAGACGCGGCTCATAATTCCTGTTCCACGGGTTTCGGTTAGAAACTCACCATAGTAGCCAATTAAACCTCGGGCTGGCGCAATAAATGTCAACCGTACTTTTCCACCTCCAGATGGTCGAATTTCAGTTATCCTGCCCTTACGTAAACTCATAGCCTCAAGAACGATACCCGAAAAAGCCTCATCAACATCCACCTGAACTTCCTCGACCGGCTCCTCTAATGAGCCGGTGTCCGCATTATTTTGATAAAGCACCCTCGGGCGCGATATTGACAGCTCAAAGCCCTCGCGACGCATTTGTTCAATGAGCACGCCAAGTTGCAGCTCACCCCGGCCCGCAACGTCAAAAGCGTCCCTATCTTCAGTCTCAGTTATACGAATTGCCACATTGCCCTCAGCTTCTCGCAATAGACGGTCTCCTATCATTCGAGATGTCACTTTGGAGCCCTCTCTCCCGGCGAGAGGAGAGTCATTAATCGCAAATGTCATCGCAAGTGTCGGCGGATCAACGGGGTCAGCCTCTATCCCGGCTTCCACAGCAGGGTCACAGAGTGTGTCGGCAACGCTGGCGCTCTGAAAACCACTGAGAGCAACTATGTCTCCAGCCTCAGCCAGCTCGATTGGCTCACGTTTGAGACCTCGGAATCCTAAAACCCTAGTCACTCTACCCTGCTCAATTAATTCACCGCCGCTATTGAGCGCTTTAACCATCATATTTGGTGCTATCTTACCAGTGACAATGCGGCCCGTTAGCACGCGGCCAAGGTATGGGTCAGCCTCGAGTGTCGTTACCAGCATAGAAAAGGGCGCGCCGAAGTCTGTCTCTGGCTCCGGAACATGTTCAAGGATTTGCTCAAAAATGATTTTCATACCACCTGCCTTGTCACTTGGCTCTATGCCAGCCCAGCCCTGTTTGGCCGATGCAAAAAGAGTAGGAAAGTCAAGCTGTTGCTCGTCAGCATCTAGCGCTGCAAATAGGTCAAAGACCTCATCTTGAACCTCGTATGGCCTAGCTTCCAGTTTGTCGGTTTTATTAATCACAACTATCGGCTTTAGGCCCATTTTTAATGCTTTAGCAGTTACAAACTTTGTCTGCGGCATGGGTCCCTCTGCCGCATCCACCAGAAGCAAGACACCGTCCACCATGCTCAAAATACGTTCTACCTCTCCCCCAAAATCAGCATGCCCGGGGGTATCAACAATATTAATACGCGTTCCCTTCCAATCAACGGAAGCACACTTAGCCAATATCGTTATGCCTCTCTCACGTTCTAACTCCCCCGAGTCCATGGCCCTTTCGACGATCTGCTGGTTTTCACGAAACACCCCACTTTGACGGAGCAAAATATCAACCAAGGTGGTCTTACCGTGGTCCACATGCGCTATTATCGCAACATTTCTGAGTGCCATAGCGTTTAAGACGGGCCCAGAGGCTGTGGGGCGAGACTCGCAACCGATTGGTTCGGCCTTGCACCTAAATGCTGTATTACCTCAGAAGCCACTGAATTACCTAGACTTGCGCATCTTTTAAGTTCAATTCCTTGAGACAAGCCCCACAAAAACCCAGCCGCATAAGCATCCCCCGCACCCGTTGTGTCGATCAGACGCTTAACCGGACTAACACCAATTGCAAAAACTTCATCCCGCGACATTACCACCGAGCCAGCTGCACCTCGCGTCAATGCTATAACCTCACATTGACCACGCACGTTTTGGAGCGCACTCTCAAAATCTCGCGCTTCAAAAAGCGAGATAATTTCCTCTTCATTGGCAAATAGAATATCAATGTGATTGGCAACAAGATCCCGAAAATCTCTTCGATGACGATCAACACAAAACGGGTCAGAGAGACTCAGGGCAACTTTACGGTTTGTGGCATGAGCGATTTGACTCGCCTTAACAAGGGCCATTTTAGCCGCGGGTGGGTCCCACAAGTAACCTTCCAAATAAGTAACAGCTGATGCTTTAATCTGGTCTTCATCAATGTCCTCTATACACAAATCTGTGCAAGCCCCAAGATAGGTTTGCATGGTTCGCTCAGCATCAGGCGTTACGAGCACAATACTTGTTGCAGTTGCGGGCCCGTTAAGTGCGGGCAGCGTGTCAAAGTTGACACCCAAACCCCTTATGTCATTGCGGAAAATATTTCCAAGATCATCATCGCGAATCTTACCAATAAATGCTACCTTTGAACCCAATGAAGCAAGCCCAGCTATAGTATTGGCGACTGATCCACCAGAACATTTGACCGCGGGACCCAATTTTTTGCATAAATCGGCTGCAACATCCTTATCAATCAGCGCCATTGTGCCTTTTTCCAAGCCCTCTTGAGATAAAAATTCATCATCAACATGAACTAGGATATCAACAATAGCATTTCCAATGCCGAGCACATCAATATTTCGTGTAATCACTTTTTTAACCCCTCATGCAAACACAGCGGTGCGCGCGCAGTATAGCGAGGGTTTTCGGCGCGGCAATACAGGGCTACCTTGTTCTTTAAAGAAGTTTTTTAAACAAAAAAATATTGATTTTCCATTAGTTAAAGTTCATCCACACAATTACATCGTGTATAACTTTCCAAATTTTATTTTGAAACTCGTGGTGTGAAACTCAAGTTATGATTAAATGATCTCGGCAGTTATTAGGGGGATCCGTCAACTAAGTGATCCGGCGGCGCAGAGAGTGTTGTGGTTAAGCGTCGGCATTACATTTTTTGCATCGGCTATACTTTGTATCACCATTGGCACTCTACTGCTGAAAACAGAGTTATTCGAAGCGTTCTGGCTAGAGAGCGTTACTGATACTTTTGGCGGCGCGTTAACGCTAGTTATAATTTGGCTTTTATTTCCAAGTATCATCAGCGGGGTAATGGGCCTACTATTAGACTCGATCGTTGAAGCCGTCGAAGCTGAGCATTATCACAACCTGCCAAAGTCTGCCAAACCATCACTTTCCAACTCACTAAGTCAATCAGCTAAACTTTTTGCAAGTATGGTTGTGATCAACATTTTATTGCTGCCATTCATATTTTTGGGGCCCATCTTTCTTTTTGTGTACTTCTGTACCAACGGCTATTTATTAGGTCGCGAATTTTTTGAAATGGTTGCCTCGCGGAGATTGCCACCCGAGCAAGTGCGGGCGATGCGAAAACATAGACAAGGGGCATTAATTATAATTGGTGCTTTCCTCACAGCCCTCATGACGATACCAATAATAAACTTACTGACCCCTATTATTGCTACGGCAGCTATTACACATCTATTTGAACAGTGGCGCAGTCCCGCTGATACAGCGATAACAAAAAGTTGAGGAAAAAGAACCATGTTTGGCAAAATAAAGTCTGCGAGCTCTAAAACACCACAAAAATCTCAAGAAACAGAGAGGACAGATCCATCTATAGTTGAAGACACTGATATAGTTGAAGACACTGAATCCGTCCCAGCGCCACCACTAAAACCATTTTCTCGCAAAGGATCCCATGCGCCAATTAAACCGCCAACGGCACCGACCTTTCAGCCAGAAATTGCCCGACACGTCGCCGACGCCCCCAGCGCTGGCGCTCGACGTTCTGACCGAGCAATTATAGGGGCTCTCAACAATGGAGAGAGCACCGCAAAAAAATTAGTCGTTGGCCGCGAGATTTCTCTCACGGGTGACATTACCGCATGTGACAAGTTAGTTGTCGAGGGCATCGTCGAGGTCAATCTGCCAAATGCTCGCATTATTGAGGTCTCCCCTACTGGTCAGTTTACGGGTAATGCAGAGGTTCAGGAGGCAGACATAAGCGGACGCTTTGACGGCGAGCTCATTGCCCACGAAAAAGTAACAGTTCGGGCGGGCGGCCACATCAGAGGTTTGGTGCGTTATGGGAAGATAGTAATTGAGTCCGGGGGTGAAATTAGTGGCGACATGCAATCCTTAAACGACAGCAAAAAATAAGTATCAATGAAAAATATAAGTATCGCCCAGCTGCAGGCTTTGCAATGAAAGTTTACATTTTGAGCTTATTACTGCTCCTTACCGGCTGTACTAGCAGCGCTCCCATGCCCTCGGAAAGCGAAGAATCAGAGCTATTCGCCACAGAGACCGAGACAACATCTCACCAAAACCGCGTTGAACTTCTATCATATATTCCCCCAACCAAAACCCTTGAGCCGAAAGGGCCTCATATTCCAAAGTACACGGCTGTGATTGGCTGGAATAAAATCAAGGTCACCGAACTTCTTGGTCTGCCACATTTTCGTCGGACCGATGCCCCGGCGGAACTTTGGCAATATCGAATGTATAATTGTATTCTTGATTTATTTTTTTACCCATCAAAAATTAGGGAAATGGCCGTCAATCACCTTGAAACCCGTAAACTACTGGACGGAAACACTTACGTTAGCCATAACCCCCAAGCTTGCTTTATAACCGCCGTCACCGAAAAATAGACGTAGGGAGTTTGATCCCTAAAACACTGTCTTTTCTTTAAAACAGCAAAGATCACTCACCAAGCACTCTTGGCATTGGGGCTTTCGCGCTTTGCAAACATAGCGTCCGAGCATGATCAACCAATGATGCGCATGTATTATGTAGGCATCCGGAGTAACTTTCTGAAGCAGCCTTTCCACAGCCAAGACTGTTTTGCCTCTCGCGAGCCCGGTTCGGTTACTTACGCGAAAGATATGAGTATCAACCGCAATGGTCGGCGCACCAAATACGACATTACGAATCACATTAGCAGTCTTGCGCCCAACTCCCGGTAACGCTTCTAATGCAGCTTGGTCGTCAGGTACTGCACTATTATGTCGCTCGATTAAAAGACGGCTTAAAGCAATGATATGTTTTGCCTTAGCGTTGAAAAGCCCAATGGTCTTAATGTGGCGCTTTAAATTATTTTCACCCACCTTCAACATCTTCTCAGGCGTATCAGCAAGTTCAAATAACCTTGCCGTTGCCTTATTGACACTCACATCGGTCGCCTGCGCCGACAGGGTGACTGCAACAAGCAAAGTGTAGGGGTTGCAATAATTGAGTTCTCCTCGGGGCTTCGGATCTCTTGATTCAAGACGTGAAAAGAAAATTTCAATATCAGCTTTTTTCATGAAACAGATAATTAATCTTCGATCTTGCTAGATCAAGCACCTAGATCAAAGTTTAGTGGCCTTGGGCCTAATAACATATTATACTCGATCTATGAAAAATATGCCTTGTCATACCTTGCTATATAAAACCGAGCTTCGGCCCAACTGCTCCTCCAACCGACGCACGTTAACTTGGATTGGTCTTGCCATGGCCGCCGCCATGGCGCCAATCTCAATTGGTTTTGGTCTTATGGGTGCTTGGCCAGTTTTTGGGTTTATGGGGGTAGAGCTTTTAGCCATGCTGGCGCTGCTTATTTGTAATTTTCGCCGCAACAATTTAGTTGAGCGGGTTATTATTACAAAAAAGCAAGTCCACGTAGAAAAAGTTTACCATTCTGGGCAATTTGAGAGCTGGGCCTTCCCGCGCTATTGGGCCCGAGTTAAATTACTCCAAGCCGAAACAACAACTTGCCAGCTTGAGGTGAGCTCACATGGGTACACTGTACCCCTCGGTAATTTTCTCACAGCCCAAGAGCGGCAAAAAGTCTGGTCAGAACTAAATCAATTTATCTCCTCGATGTGCTATCCAAAACGCTGAAAAAAGTCACCCAGCGGTGTTTTTTAGAGACCCAGAACATCGCACATTGTATACAAGCTCGGTGGCTGACCCTCTAACCAAAGGGCCGCTCGGAGAGCACCTTGGGCAAAAACATCACGACTAGTAGCTTTGTGACTTAACTCAACTCGCTCGCCGGGACCCGCACAAATAACAGAGTGATCACCAATAACATCTCCTCCCCTCAGAGTAGCGTAACCTATACCACCTTTTGGCCGTTTCCCTGTTTGTCCCTCGCGCGCCATAATCGAGTGCCTTTTATGATTAACCGCGCGACCCTCAGCCGCAGCGTGGCCTAGCATAAGTGCCGTTCCTGATGGAGCGTCAACTTTATGGCGATGATGCATCTCAACAATCTCAATGTCATATTCATTTCCGAGCGATGCCGTGACTTGCTTTACGAGGCCAACAAGCAAGTTTATCCCAAGACTCATGTTCCCAGCATGAACAATCGGTGTAGATTGCCCGGCTATTTCAAGTATCTTAATGTCTCTTTCATTGAGTCCTGTTGTTCCAATAACCATCGCCGTTCTCGTCTCAGCGGCTATCTTAGCATGGGTTACCGTCGCATGAGGGGCTGTAAAATCAATCACTACATCGGACTGGTCAAAAAGCAGAACAGGGTCGTCCCCAATCAAAGTATTCTTCGGCAAACCCTCGCACAAAAAACCCAAATCCACGCCAATCCACTTACTGCCTTGGGCTTCTGTGCCCCCAACCAGGTCTGCGCCTTTAGTGGCGAGGGCGGCCGCGCAAAGCATCCGACCCATTCTCCCAGCACAGCCAACAACCCCGATTTTCATATTGGATCTCCCTAGTTAAAAGTGAATATTATAAAATAAATGCCTAAGACAAACCTTAGCAACAAAACTAAGATTGACCCGGTATAAATGAATGTAATTCTTATTTTACTAGAGGCAGGTTTTTATTTTCTACCTCATTTACATCGGGCTTTTTAAACTCAGCGTAACCTAATTCTACTACGTGCACACGACGAGCTATGACAAACTAAAAAGATGCATTTTGAGAGTCGTGTTCAATATCAATATCGGTGACTTTAACAAACCCCACATTTGAATAGAAACCGTACTGGTGTTACAACGCTGCCAGATCATAAAATGTTTACCGCAGGCGTTATTCGTGAACATTTGCCGCGAAATCGTTTGGCGCAGTCACAAGTCATAAAAGGCACTTAGGTATCTAGTCTTTGAGATCTTCCCATATCTCTCTCACCTTAGAGAAAAAGCCGTGGGACTCTGGGCTATGTTTTTCATCACCACCCTCACCGTCAAACTGCTTGAGTAGATCCTTCTGGCGCTTAGTGAGGTTTTGGGGTGTCTCAACGTTAGTTTGGACAAACATGTCTCCCCTCGCTTTTGAGCGCAAAACACTCATGCCCTTTCCTTTAAGCCTAAACTGGTGTCCCGTTGGCGTTCCAGATGGTATTGTAACACGCGCAAGGGTGCCATCAACCGTTGGCACTTCCACGGTGCCGCCGAGAGCTGCTCGAGTCATAGGAATCGGAACCCGACAATAAATATCAGCCCCGTCTCTCTGAAAAAGCCGGTGTGGTTGCAAATGAAGAAAAATATATAGATCTCCAGCAGGCGCACCGCGCAAGCCTGCCTCACCCTCACCAGACAACCTAATACGGGTGCCGTTCTCCACACCCGGGGGAATATTCACACTTAAAGTTTTTTCCTTTTGTACTCGGCCTGCACCGCCGCAGTTAGCGCACGGTTCCTTAATCACGTTGCCAGCACCCTGGCAACTCGGACATGTCCGCTCTACTGTAAAAAAACCTGACTGAGACCTCACCCGGCCATGGCCTTGGCATGTTGAACACGCTGTTGGACCGGAACCGCTAGCCGCTCCAGATCCATTACAACTATCACAGCCTATTGATGTTGGTACTTTGATCTCGGCCTGTTTTCCAGTGAACGCATCCTCTAGCCCAATCTCCATATTATAGCGCAAGTCAGATCCCTTGCCGGCCCTACTTCCACCACCCCGGCGTCCACTACCTCCGCCAAAGTCACCAAACATTTCATCAAAAATATCGGCAAAGCCCGACGCGAAACCTCCCCCATTACCAAATCCACCTGCGCCCCCTTGCTCAAAAGCGGCGTGCCCAAACCTATCATAGGCGGCGCGTTTATCGTCGTCTTTAAGCACCTCATATGCTTCATTAACGTTTTTGAAATTTTGCTCTGCATCCGCATCTCCCGGGTTACGGTCCGGGTGATACCTCATGGCGAGTTTTCGATATGCCTTCTTAAGGTCCGATCCATCAACATCGCGAGTAACACCAAGCGTTTCATAAAAGTCGTTCTTGGCCATATGCCTCAGATCCCTAAGTAGTTCACCATTCTTGAGGAAAAACAATTACTGGGCAGCGGTAAGCGCAATACCCTAGACATTTTCAATCGCCCTTCTTCTTCTCATCAGGATCAACCTCTTCAAAATCAGCATCAACTACATTGTCGCTAGCAGATTGTTCAGCTTGTCCACCACCAGCACCCATGTTTGTATTTATGTCTGGATCCATGCCCTCAGCACCTCCCTCGGCTTGTGCGGCTTTATACATAGCCTCACCAAGCTTCATCGAAGCTTGAGTAAGCGCCTCGGTTTGAGCATTGATCTCTTCCAAATCATCACCCTCTAGCGCCTCTTTCGTTTTGGCAATCGCGGCCTCGATGGCCGCCTTGTCCTCCTCAGGGATTTTCTCACCGTATTCGGAGAGGTTTTTCTCAGTTCCATGGACTAGTGAGTCTGCGGTATTACGGGCTTCAACACTCTCCCGCCTAACTTTATCGTCTTCTGCGTGCTGTTCCGCATCTGATACCATCTGATCAATGTCATCATCTGAAAGACCCCCAGACGCTTGAATTCGTATTTGTTGTTCCTTGCCCGTTGCCTTATCTTTCGCTGAAACATTGACAATCCCGTTAGCGTCAATATCAAATGTTACCTCTATCTGCGGCAACCCCCGCTGAGACGGCGGAATACCAACGAGATCAAACTGTCCAAGAATTTTATTGTCAGCAGCCATCTCACGCTCACCTTGGAACACTCGTATAGTTACCGCAGTTTGGTTGTCTTCAGCGGTTGAAAACACTTGGGATTTACGGGTTGGGATCGTTGTATTGCGATCAATCAACCTAGTAAACACCCCACCAAGCGTTTCAATGCCTAATGATAGCGGTGTCACATCGAGAAGCAGCACATCCTTAACGTCACCCTTAAGAACACCACCTTGAATCGCTGCGCCGATAGCCACAACCTCATCCGGGTTAACTCCCTTATGGGGCTCACGCCCAAAAAATGAGTTGACTGTCTCCTGAACTTTCGGCATCCGGGTCATACCACCCACGAGAATGACCTCATCAATTTCAGACGCTTTTAAGCTAGCATCTTTCAACGCTTGCTGGCATGGTTTGATCGTGCGCTCTACCAGCGCTTCAACCAACGCTTCCAACTTTGAACGACTTATCTTTATGTTAAGGTGCTTAGGACCAGATTGATCAGCTGTTATAAAAGGCAAATTAACCTCGGTCTGGGCGGTCGAAGACAACTCTATTTTTGCCTTTTCTGCAGCCTCTTTCAAACGTTGCAAAGCCAGTCGATCTTCACGAAGATCGATTGTATTCTCTTTCTTAAATTCGTCTGCTAAGTAATCAACAATACGCTTATCAAAATCTTCCCCGCCGAGAAAAGTGTCGCCATTGGTTGATTTCACCTCAAAAACACCATCTCCAATCTCAAGTATCGAAACATCAAACGTTCCTCCACCTAAGTCGTACACAGCAACGGTGCCAGTATTCTGCTTTTCAAGCCCATACGCTAGAGCCGCCGCCGTGGGCTCATTAATTATACGAAGCACCTCAAGGCCAGCAATCTTTCCGGCATCTTTAGTAGCTTGGCGCTGTGAGTCATTGAAATATGCAGGGACTGTAATCACTGCTTGGCTTACAGGTTCACCCAAGTAACTTTCTGCGGTTTCCCGCATTTTTTGCAATATAAACGCGCTGATTTGGCTGGGGCTATATTTCTCCCCCTCTGCCGCAACCCATGCGTCGCCATTCTCACCTTTTACGATTTCATAAGGAACAAGCTTCTTATCCTCAGCTGTTACTGGATCATCGAATCGCCGACCTATTAAACGCTTGATCGCGAAGAGGGTGTTTTCTGGATTAGTGACAGATTGTCGTTTAGCTGGCTGTCCTACTAGGCGCTCTCCCTCATCCGCGAATGCAACCATAGACGGCGTTGTCCTTGCGCCTTCAGCGTTTTCGACGACTTTCGCCTCTTTCCCATCCATGATTGCTATGCAAGAATTTGTCGTACCTAAATCAATACCTATGACTTTACTCATGCTATCCTCTTTTTATTACGGCAGTCCCCGCGCGGGCCATCAGGCCCCAACAGAAACATAAATATTTATTTACACGTGCACATTTTTCAGACAACTTCATAAATGCGAAAAGGTGGCACATTTCGGCGCTTATATAGGCGCGCACCTGACCACACGCAATGGCTCACAAAAATCAGTTTGCAAACATTCTATTTACATTGGTTTTAAAGTTCCTCATCGAGTTTTTCCCCAGCCTCTGCCGAGCCGTCTGGTTTTTGTTCGTAAGCCTGTTGTCCTTCTCGCTGGTGCAAATCCGCACTTGTTAAATTACCTAGTGACTCTGAGGATTTAAAATCTGATTTTGGTCCACCTTTGGTAACACCAACCTTGGCGGCACGAAGTGTCCGGTCGTGCAAGGTAAATCCATCCTCTAAAACCTGTGATACTGTGCCAGCCGGTTGATTGGGGTCCTCTATTTCAAACATTGCTTCATGCTTCATTGGATCAAAACGGGCACCTAAGGCCAAAATAGGCTTCACATTAGCTCGTTCAAAAGCAGCCAATAGTTCCTTCTGAACCATCTCCACACCGACAGCCATATTATCTAAATTGATATCTTTGCCTCGAACGTTGTCATCAATACTTGATAGTGCGCGCCCGAGGTTATCGCTTACGCGAATCATATCTTCAGCAAAATTTTTGATCGCGTATTTGCTGGCGTCTTCTTTATCCCGTTGCGCCCGACGCCTAACATTTTCAGCCTCTGCCAAGGCCCGAAGTGCGCGGTCGCTCATTTCCGCAACCTCTGCCTCCAAAGCTTCAATCCGCTCTTGCAGGTTATCCCTCCTTTCTTCCTCTGCAGCCGTTTTCCCACTTTTATCAACGTCAGATTCCATGTCAGATGGAGCGCTTTTTTGGGCATTCATATCACTATCTTTGGCTTGATCATTTTGAGACAATGCCTCTGATTCGCCAGGAGCTTCCGAGGGAACAAAATTTGGCTCATTATCGGTATGTATTGATGTGTCTTCATTTTTATTCATAGTTATAGGCTTGTCTTCAGTTTGGTATTCATCACTCATTTTACGTTCCATCCAAATACTTAGAGCTATTGCGGTCTGTAATTTGTAGTTCAGCTGATCATTCGGCCAATTAATTTAGCGGTATAGTCAACCATTGGTATAATCCTGGCGTAATTCATGCGCGTCGGGCCAATCACTCCAATGGCACCAATCACCTGTTCAGAGCTACTTTGAAACGAGTCGACTACGACGGATATACCGGCAAAATTAAATAGCTGATTGTCAGCGCCAATAAATATCTGAACCCCCTCAGCTGTATCTGTAAGCGACAAAAGCTTAAGCATTTCTTTTTTTGTTTCCAAGGTCGTAAACAAACTTCTAATCCGTTCAAGATCTTGCAAAGCGCTTACGTCTTCAAGAAGGTTAGCTTGGCCGCGAACAATCAACGACCCTTGGATTCCATCACTATCCGCGTTCCCAGACCAAGTTGCCAATCCGCTCTCCACAGCGTGCTTCGTAAGAACATCAAGTTCAGCGCGATTTTGCTCTAGCTCAGTAATTATCTCATCGTAAGCCTCTCCAACCGTGCGTCCGACCAAACGAGCGCTGAGAAAATTACTCGCTTGCACTAGTCCTGATGGTGATAGTTTCTCAGGTGTTTGAATAATGCGGTTTTCTACGATACCGCTCTCCGTTACCATAACTACCAATGCTCGACCGGGGCTAAGGGAGACAAATTCAATATGCTTAAGCGGACTCTCAGTTTTCGGCGCTAATACCAAGCTTGCACAGCCAGTTAAACCAGACAACGCCTCTGTTGCTTGTTCTAAGACCTCTTTAAAGCTGCTTGAAGACCCCGCAAATTGACCTTTGATATTATCGCGCTCCCGAGTGGTCAAGTTCCCCACCTCCATCAAACCATTAACGAACATGCGAAGTCCGGCGTCTGTTGGAAGTCGGCCCGCTGAAGTGTGGGGAGCATATAACATTCCAGACTCCTCTAAATCTGACATCACATTCCTAACGGTTGCTGGTGAGAGCTTGGTACCAAGCTGGCGCGAAATAGCTCTTGAGCCGATCGGCTCGCCAGTCTCAACATAAGCATCAACTATTAAGCGAAAAATTTCTCGCGAGCGTTCGTTTAACTCCGTAATCATCGTTTTTGCATTCCAGTTTTTCACCTTGACCAGACAGAAAACCACATCGACTTTTAAAAATCGGCCGCGAAGGGCTGGCGAGAATGTAGTTTTCCACTGGCTCAGCGTCAACTTAGCCGCGCAAAACAATTTTAATATTTACGCCTAAGCCTGTTTTGCTGTAGCCCAACAGTCAACCACGTTCATAACTTGTCCCGAGTTCAATCCCAGGTTAGCCTGGACCAGGTGTATAACTACAGTTAGGAATTAAAAGGAGTGTGCTATGCGGCCATCAGGACGTCAGTCGGGTCAACTGAGAGAGGTTGTGCTCCAACCTGACGTATCAAAGCACGCAGAAGGTTCATGTTTAGCGCTTTTTGGTGATACTCATGTTCTGTGCACAGCTAGCATAGAAACCCGTGTCCCACGGTGGATCCGTGATACAGGGCGGGGCTGGATAACAGCTGAATACGGCATGCTTCCAAGATCCACTAATACGAGGATTGATCGAGAGGCTGCGCGAGGCAAGCAATCTGGGCGAACTCAGGAGATCCAGCGCCTGATCGGTCGTAGTCTTCGCGCAATCACAGACCTTGAGCTTCTCGGTGAAATCCAGATAAAACTAGACTGTGACGTTATACAAGCTGATGGCGGCACCCGAACAGCCGCGATCACGGGCTCGTACGTAGCTCTAAATCGTGCTATCAAGCATGGTAAAAAAGTAGGAATAATTAATAACAATCCATTAATCGATGAAGTCGCCGCCATATCGTGTGGCTTGTACAACGGCACAGCAGTGTGTGATTTAGATTACGCTGAGGACTCTTGTGCAGAGGCAGATGCCAATTTCGTTCTAACGGGAAATGGTAAGTTGGTAGAGATACAAGGTACAGCAGAGACCGAGCCGTTTACGAAGAATCAGTTTTTTGAGCTTCTCTCCCTGGCAGAGGCTGGAATCAAAAAACTCATAAAAATACAACGTGCTGCAACCAATTAATATCAGCATGTCATATTAAAATGGTTTATCGTTTTACAGAGCATAAAATCGTCATTGCTAGTCACAACCCGGGCAAAGTTTCTGAGATAAAGGCTTTATTAAAGCCCTTCAATGTTGATGCTGTCTCCGCCAGCCAAATGGGTTTACCAGAACCAATTGAAGACGGAGATAGCTTTATTGCAAACGCTGAAATTAAAGCACGAGCAACTGCAAAAGCCACGAATTTGCCAGCCCTTGCGGATGACTCTGGTCTTGTCGTTCCAAGTTTAGGCGGAGATCCCGGGATATATTCAGCTAGATGGGGGGGGCCAAACAAGGACTTTGGACTCGCCATGCGGACAGTATGGCAGCGGTTGGAAAAAAGGAGTCCAGCGGCTTATTTCACCTGCGCCTTATCACTGTGCTGGCCCAACACTATGGATAACCCCGAGCATGTTGAAAATTTTGAAGGCCACATAAATGGCACCCTTACATGGCCACCACGGGGTAAACGTGGTTTTGGTTATGATCCAATTTTTATTCCAAACGGATTTAAAATCACATTCGGGGAATTTGACCCCGACCTAAAACACGCAATTAGCCACCGCGCAGAGGCCTTCAATAAGCTTGTCGAAACCTGTTTTGCACAGTCACCGGCTGCAGCAAAAGTTGCGCCCATGGGAGAGGAGTGAAATCCCTTAACCGGTTTAAAATACGTATAAAGGGTGATATAAAGTTTTTCCCAGAAATTATATAGTATGCGGTGCATCAAATATTAAATTTCAGCCAAGTCTTGGGAAGTGCTATACACCGAATTGAGGTGGAGGCTTTCTTTTAAAAAAATATTAATATTCCCTCGCTTTAGAGGGATGCCGCTAAGGACTCGCAATTATGACCAATCCGTTGGCGATTTACTTTCATTGGCCATTTTGTCAGTCAAAATGTCCGTATTGTGATTTTAACAGCCACGTTTGGCGCGAAATCGATCAGAGGGCTTGGCGCCGAGCGCTTATATCAGAGCTAGATTTTTACGCGATGCAAACACAAGGCCGAACTGTTCGTTCGGTATATTTCGGTGGAGGCACCCCCTCTTTAATGCCAACCAAAACTGTCAAAGCCTTGATTGAAGCAATTCATAACCGTTGGGGGCTCGCAGCATGCGAAGAAATTACACTTGAGGCTAATCCCTCTTCATCAGAGACTCTTAAATTTAAAGCTTTAAAAGAGATAGGCATCAACCGCTTATCCATAGGGGTGCAAGCGTTAAATGATGATGCGTTAACTTTCCTTGGGCGCGCCCACAGTTCGAAAGAAGCGTTAGAGGCTATCGATAGAGCGGCAAATACATTTGACAAGTTTAGCTTCGATTTAATGTACGGCCTGCCGAATCAAAGCATTGGCTCGTGGAGGTCTGCACTTAGGAGGGCACTTAGTATAGCCAATGGCCATCTTTCTTTATATGAATTGACCATTGAGCCAGGAACGGAATTTTTTAAACACAATATAAAGGGTGTGACCGACAAAGAATCGGCCAATATGTTTGAAATGACTCGGGCTATGATGGCAGATGCCGGCATGCCTGCTTATGAGGTATCTAACCACGCAAAACCAGGCCATGAAAGCCGACACAATCTCAATTACTGGCGCGGTGGGGATTACCTTGGCATTGGGCCGGGCGCACACGGGCGGATTACAATAAGCAATCAATGCATTGCCACCCATCAAATTCATAATCCGGTGCGCTGGCTCAAAAAAGTCTCATTAATTGGCCACGGCACAGCAAAACATCGCAACCTGTCGCCATATGAGCGTGCTTTAGAACTAATTATGACAGGTCTTCGAACACGAGAGGGTATAGATATGGCTTACTTAGAAATTCTTACCGGCCTTACCCGAAATAGACTTATCAACCCATCACGATTATCGCATTGCATTGAAGCTGGGTTTTTGAAAAATTCGGGAAATATACTGACAGCTACAGAAGTTGGAATTATACGCCTTAACTCAGTTTTAGAAACATTGTTGGTTGCTGATACGCAGTATGCGGGCGGCGCAACCGTTGAAACCGGGCAATAATATCAATTGCATCAATTCAAAAGTGGCTCAAATGTTTTCGGTGCTGGGCGTAAAACAGATGAAAACCGCTTACCAACCTGCATGATCGCCAACCCACGCTCAATGGTTCCTGACGGCAAAAACCTAAAAATTCCATCCCGCCCATCAAAGCCGCTCGGGGTCGTCAACGTAGCTAGCGAAAAATCTGGCCCGCCATCGACTTGAGCTAACACCGAGGCCAGTGCAGTTGCATCATATGCAAGAGTTGCTAGCCGCGGGGGTTCAGAATCGTAGATTTTTTTGTATTGTCTTAAAAAGACCTCACGCGCTAAGGGGTCTGGAGCAGCATACCATCCGCCAAGGAGGGCTGGCTCCGCGCCTAAACCCAGCACATCCCACTGTCCTGTACCCAACATTTGCACCTTTCCGGGATCAATGTCAAAAAAAGGTAACAGCGCTGCAAGTGCCTCTAACCGCTTTCCGCCATCTGCGATTAGCAGGGCATCGAACGGCAAGTCGCCAATAGTTTGCAAATTTTCAAGCCGTTTTAAAGCTTGTTTAGAGACTGAGTCTTCGCTTTCCTTAAGCTGATCACGCTGACTCACAAGTGCCGCCCGACGGTTATCATAATCAGCAAGTGAGCGCACCACGTCTGTAAATTCACTCGCCTTAGGGTCATAAAACCGCGAGGCAACAACTTGGGCCCCGGCTTCTGATGCCACTGAGCGCAGTGTTTCGAACACAGTCGCCCCGAAAATATTGTCTGGCGCCAACGCAGCGAAACGACTATGCCCTTGCCCAATAGCGTAAGTTATAACGCGGCGAACTTGATCTTCCGGTAAAAATCCCAAAGTGTAGACTTCTGTACTAACTACTCGTCTGTCCGAGGAGAACGCCATCACTGGAACCCCTGCAGCACGCGCGACAGGCGTCACGGCAAGAACCGACTCCGCTAATAAAGGACCAAGCAAAATTTGGGCACCATCAGCAATGGCAGACTGAGCAGCGGCCCGGGCGCCATCCACTGTTCCTAGCGTATCAACTGGTAAAAGCTGCATCCTGCGGTCTGCAAAATCAAAAATTGCCATTTGAGCCGCGTTTAAAAGTGCTGCTCCAATTATTTCATTCGAGCCACTGAGTGGAAGCAAAAGACCAACACGAACAATGTCAGCAGAAACGGGAAGAGGGGACAATGAAGGGGCAACTTGAGGACTAACAAGCGATGGTTGTTCGGTGCGCGCCAGAAGATGGGCTAACGAGGGTAAGTTCGGTTGAGGGACTTTTGTGCTAAGATCTAATCCCTCGTTTGTCATCTCTACAATTTCGTTTGACTTTTTTTGGTTTTGTAAAATTACGCGATTTGATTGATCAGATGGCGTCCGTTTACGCTGAAAACCGGGTCCAATAATGGGGGGGCGCTGATGGGAGCGCGGAATAACAAGATTTTCATCTCCTTTTACAGCTTCGTTTTGAGGTTGCACACGGGGAATTTGTTCGAAATGCTCGCATCCAGCTATGGGAGGAATAATGGTGAGCAGTATTATCGTGGGCAAATGTGCAATAAAGAAGTACCGTGCCATAGAGTTACCGTAGCGCATCAATTATAAAAGTGATTAACGTGACTAACCCTAACGACAGCAACGCCCAGAGTAAACCGACAACCCAAAGTCCGAGTGATATGATCGAATCAGGATTGGTGTTAGTAGCAATGCCTATCGGAAATGCGAGCGATATCTCAATCCGAGCCCTTGAAGTTTTAGCGTCTGCAGACCTTGTCGCGTGCGAAGATACACGAGTGAGCTCAAAGCTTTTTGCAATTCATGGCTTGAACCCCTGCACACTATCCTATCACGAACACAACGCGGCCTCTCAGAGACCAAAACTCATAAACCGCATGAGTAAGGGCGAAACAGTAGCTTTGGTTTCGGATGCTGGCATGCCATTGATTTCCGATCCCGGGTACAAGTTAGTGACGGAGTGTCTCACAGCTAATATTCCAGTTACGTGTGCGCCAGGGCCCTCGTCAGTCCTCGTCGCTTTGGCGTTATCAGGTATGCCGACAGATCGATTTTTTTTTCAAGGCTTCCTCCCATCAAAACAAATGGGGCGTTGCAGAATATTAAGTGAATTAACCCCAATTCCCGGCTCACTTGTGATAATGGAATCAGCTAACCGCCTAACAGCCATGCTACGGGATTCCGCAAATATTCTTGGTAATCGCAAAGCCGCTGTTACTCGAGAGCTCACCAAACGTTTTGAAGAAGTTCGACGCGGCAAGTTGGACGAGTTGGCAACTCATTATGAAGCGGTTGGCCCACCAAAGGGTGAAATTATTGTTGTCATCAGTCCACAGACCAACGACGCAGCTCGTTTTTCGCAGGAAGCCCTTGATACACTACTCAGTCAAAAACTTTTGTCGGCATCTCTTCGTGACGCCGTTGATCAAGCTACCATAATCAGTGGTTGGGCCCGGCGCGACGTCTACAAAAGGGCCCTTAGATTGAATACTGATAATACGACCGATGTTTTATAATGGTCGATAAAAACTCTAATTTATAGACGGGGTGTCATTTTTGCTGAGGCTAAGACGTTGGCGGTATTTATAATAATGTCCGGGTAATGACTGTCGTCCCCCACCCCAATTACATATTCCGTCGTTTGCAAGCCTCAGCTAAAGTGTTGGCGTTCGAATTACTGTGCAATCTACAACCTTCTTGAGTTAATCATCAAAAGTTAAATACTACCAATTGTAAAAATTTTTTGAGAAATTTAGCATTTAACATTTACAGTCAAAAATGAAACAATCAAAATACAAAGCGTCAATGAGCCTAATCTCGTTTGGAGCCGTCATCATGGACCCTCAAAAAAGATTTGCACTCTCCAATGCCCGCTCATCCAGAACTCGCCAAGGGTCATTTATCCTCGGTTTATCTCTAGCATTATCCATTTTGGCAAGCTGTGCCAGTACTATAGTTGGAACCGGCGCAGCAATTGGAATAGCTGCATTCGAGGAGCGCCCGCTAGCTACAATCGCGCGCGACACCAAGATCACGGCGCAGCTTCGTATCGCATTGCTAGAGAAGAGTGAAACACACTTTACTGCAGTTAGTATTGAAGTATTTGAAGGCCGAGTGTTATTAACTGGGATAGTTCCAAATGAAAAGATCCGCGCTGACGCGGTTAATCTCGCATGGAAAACGGATAGCGTTAAAGCCGTATTGAACGAGCTTGGCCTTGGAAAATTGAGTCTGTTAGACACGACAAAAGATAGCTGGATTAGCGCACAACTTAAGTCGAAAATGACCATCGATAAACATATTCATGCAATCAATTTCTCCATAGAAACCGTAGCCGGGATAATTTATTTAATCGGCGTGGCCCAAAATCAAGCCGAAATGGACAAAGTTATTGCCCATGCACGAACAATTAGATACGTGGAAAAGGTGATTTCTCACGTAAGAGTAAAACAGGGTTAATGGGTTCTACCCCCTCAATACCCGGTAAATTTATTGAGCACGGTTTACGCGCCGTATGCGGCCTCGACGATGACAAAATCGATCTGGCAGACACAGCGCTTCTTTTAGCCCGCGGAGACCGCCTTCATATGTCCCCTGCCCCTTACCAACGCCATATCTCCCAACTCGTATCCAGTGTTCGCGATTATGCGGGATCAACCCCCAATTTACATCTTCAACATGAAGCGCTTGTTCAAATCATCGCGCGACGTTACGGCTATGCTGGAACGGAGCGAGATTTTGCCGACGTAGAAGCAGCCAATTTAATGAGGGTAATAGACCAGCGGGCGGGATTACCCGTAGCTCTTGGTATTCTGTATATCGACGTAGGGCGCAAGTTAGGCTGGACAATTTGCGGAATCAATTTTCCAGGGCGCTTTTTAATTAGACTCGAACGTGAAGGGAGTCGAATAATGTTTGATCCATTTGAGAGAGGAGCTCTGGTTGACGCAGCTACTCTTCGCTGCCGCCTAAAAATTTTTATTGGCGAAAATGCGGAGCTTACGCCCAATTATTATGACGCAATGTCTGCGCGTGACGTCTTGTTGCGTCTAATCAGTAATATCCGTGTGCGCTTGGTGTCACGCGGATATTGGAGAGAGGCATTAGTTGTCATTGAAAAGATGATATTTTTACAGCCTACCAACGCTAAATTCTGGCGAGATCAAGGTCTTTTACAAGCGCGTGTCAAACACGTTCAGGCGGCAATCGCCTCACTTGAAGAATCACTCAAATGGTGTGAGGACGAGCCGTCTCGTTACAAAACCTCCGTTTTAATTCAAGAGTTACGTTGGCGGTTGCCGTGACTCTCTGTCCGGATCAAAATTGACGCTATAATTTGGTAAAATAAAACCATTACAAAACAAAGGGTTCAATTATGAGCTTGCGCGTTGCCATTCAGATGGATCATGTGGCCACTATCGATATTGATGGTGACTCCACTTTCGCCTTAGCCCTAGAGGCCCAAACCCGGGGGCATGAACTGCTGCATTATGAGCCAAACCGACTCACCATGTCAGATGGCAATGTCATCGCCAAAATGGAACATTTAGAACTGCGCCACGAGAGAGGAAATCACTTCGTACTTGGCGAAGCTGATTATGTTAATCTATTAGACGTCGACATTGTTTTGATGCGCCAAGATCCACCATTTGACATGGCTTACATCACAGCAACCCATATTTTAGAGAGAATTCATCCAAAAACTCTAGTCGTCAATAACCCAGTTGAGGTCCGAAATGCACCTGAGAAATTATTCGCTACAAAATTTCCACAATTTATGCCTCCCACGTTGATTACGTCAGACCACGAGCAGATTTTTGATTTCCGCGCACAACACAAAGATTTAATTATTAAACCCCTCTATGGTAATGGTGGAGTGGGAATTTTTCACGTTTTACCGCTTGATGAAAATCTTAATTCACTTCTAGAAATGTTTGCCGCCCGTTCCCGGGAACCCCTGATGGTTCAAAAATATCTTCCCGCTGTCCGTGAGGGCGACAAACGCATAATTTTAATTGATGGCGAAGCAGTCGGAGCAACCAATCGAGTTCCCGCAGTTGGCGAAGCGAGATCAAATATGCATGTGGGCGGCCGGCCAGAAAAGACGTTTCTCACAGACCGCGAAAAAGACTTATGTAACGCAATCGGTCCAGAACTTAAGAAACGAGGCATGATCTTCGTGGGCATTGACGTTATCGGCGGTATGTTGACCGAAATCAATGTAACGTCACCCACAGGTATTAGAGAAATAAACCGTTTTGACGGTCTTTGTCTTGAATCCAATGTTTGGGACACAATTGAGAGTAAAATCTAAAGATTGGCCTATCGACACTTAATAACTCGAAAGCTGCTTAATTTTTTAAAATACCTTCTTACTTCACTGTATTCCTCACCATCCCACCCAAATCTCGACCGGCAAAAATATGTACGTGAAAATGCGGCACCTCTTGATGCGCATCTCGGCCATGGTTAGCAAGAATGCGGTATCCTTTTTCAGAAACACCAGCCTCCCGTGCGACATGACCAACAGCCCTGAAAAAACCTGCAATCTCTTCACCACCGGCATTTTTTGAAAAATCATCGATGGAAACATAACGCCCTTTTGGCACGACTAAAATATGGATTGGTGTTTGTGGGGAAATATCGTGGAAAGCGAGAGACCATTTATCCTCGTGAACTTTGCTGCAGGGAATCTCGCCACGTAAAATTTTAGCAAAAATATTTTCATCATCGTACTCCATACTCTAGCTCCGCCCTTTAATTGTTTAACTTAAGGCTTTTTGCAGCCCCTAATTATTTGGTCGGCTTTATCCCAATCGTGAATTCTTCTCATCAATTCCAGATACGTCGAGTCGCCGCTCTAATTCTGTCCACACTTGCTCAGGTTTTATTCCAGCATCTAACCAGAGTACCAGTAAGTGATACAAAAGGTCGCCACTTTCCGCAACAAGAGCTCTTTTGTCTTCAGCAAGTGCAGCAACGACAACCTCCACCGCCTCTTCACCGAGTTTTTTTGAAATTCGCGGACGTCCACTTTCTAGGAGCCGGGCTGTATAGGAGCGTTGTGAGTCACCCTGCTTCCGACTTTTAATTAACGTATAAACTTTCTCGAGTGTATGGCGACTTGGCGTGACAGTAGCAGTAGACAGAGGTTTCTCAGTCTTAGACATGATGTCTTATCCTCGACACCTCACCCAAAGCAGGCTGATCGCCAAGCCGGATGGGTATTCCCGCGCGCGCCATATGTGCCTTTGTTTCCCCTATGGTATAAGTTCCAAAGTGGAATATCGATGCGGCAAGTACTGCAGACGCATGCCCCTCGGTAATACCCTGAACCATGTGATCCAAATTTCCAACTCCACCCGACGCAATTACGGGAATAGTTACGGCATCAGCGACGGCACGGGTTAGGGGAATATCAAAGCCCTGTTTCGTTCCATCTCTATCCATGGATGTAAGAAGGATCTCTCCCGCCCCGCAATCAGCAACACGCATTGCCCACTCGATAGCATCGATACCGGTTGGCTCACGCCCACCATGTGTAAAAACTTCGAACTTCTTATCTGATACCGCCTTTGCATCAATGGCAATAACGATGCATTGACTGCCAAATTTCTTCGCTGCCTTAGAGACAAGTTCGGAATCGTGAACAGCCGCAGTATTGATGGAGACCTTGTCAGCACCGGCTAAAAGTAATTTTCGAACATCTTCGATTTCACGCACACCCCCGCCAACTGTCAACGGCATAAAACATTTTTCCGCCGTTTGCCCAACAATATCAAAAATAATACTCCGGTTTTCAGAGCTGGCCGTAATATCAAGAAAACAAATTTCATCGGCACCCTCAGCATCATACACTTGAGCCTGCTCCACCGGATCGCCGGCATCAATTAAATCAACAAAGTTTACACCCTTTACGACCCGCCCCCCGTCTACATCGAGGCACGGAATTATGCGATTTTTTAGCATAATGAGGGCGCTTTGAGAAGGGCAACACCCTTGGTTAATCTAACATGGCCATCATATATTGCACGGCCGCTAATAACTCCCTCTAATAAACCCGCACCACGTTCTGCTACTATAATAAGATCATTCATAGAAGACACTCCTCCTGATAAAATTACAGGGGTCTCAACAACGTTTGCTAGCTCCAAGGTTGCATCTATGTTCGGGCCCTGCATTGCTCCATCTCGACCAATATCTGTATAGACAATAGCCGCCGCACCAGCATCTTCAAACCGTCGCGCCATGTCTACCGCTGTCGCCTCAGCGGTCTCTACCCAACCTTCAACCGCAACCCGCCCATCGCGTGCATCAATGCTTAATACAACTTGGTTGGGGTAGGCCTTACAGGCATCACGCACTAGGCTCGGCTGTTTTACAGCAGCCGTCCCGAGGATCACTCTCCGAACGCCGCGCCGAATAAACATGTCTATTGTTGCCATATCACGGATCCCACCGCCAAGTTGAACGGGAAGACTTACCTCGTTAACGATACTAAAAATAGCCTTACTATTGATAGGCTCTCCCTTAAACGCACCATTTAAATCAACGATGTGAAGCCACTCACTACCCTTTTCCTCAAAAATTTTTGCTTGTTTGCTAGGGCTATCATTAAAAACCGTCACCATATCCATTCTTCCACGGAGCAAGCGCACACATTGACCATCTTTCAAGTCTATTGCTGGAAATAAAATCATGTGCCTAATAAACTCATTTTTTATTTTCTCCTCTCACGGCGACCACATGATAAAATTCTGGATTAGTTTTAATCCCGTGGCCTGACTTTTTTCCGGGTGAAATTGAGTGCCAACCATATTATCTCGCCCGACAGCCGCGGTGATACGACCTGAGTAATCGACTTCAGCAATCACATCCTCCGGCGCATGACATCGCATGGCATATGAATGAACAAAGTACCCATGCGCGTCTGGGGGAAGATTAGACAAAATTGGATGGGCAGGTTTTGATATGACAAGGTTATTCCAACCCATGTGAGGCACTTTTATATTTATATCTTTTGACTTAATTGGCACCACCTCCGCAGACAACCAGTTCAAACCCATAGTGTCCATGTGTTCCCGACCCAGAGTTGCCATTAGCTGCATGCCTACGCATATACCGAGAAATGGACGACCTTTGTCTATTACTGACTCTTGGAGAGCTTCTTCCATACCCGTAACAGACTTCAAGCCGTCTAAACAATCGGCGAACGCGCCAACCCCCGGCAAAATTATGCGGTCGGCGTCAGCAACTGCATCAGCATCGGAGGTAACCAGTACTTTACTATCACAGTCAATGGCACGTGCAGCTCGCTCAAAAGATTTCGCTACCGAACGAAGATTGCCGGACCCATAATCAATTATTACAATATTCACGTCTTAACCGCCAAATTCGATTGGTTATCCCAAAATCGTCGACACGCAAAATCAACATCTCGTCCAGACACAACTCCAAAATCTGTATAACCAGCTCTAACAAGAAAGTGCCTGCGTAAGTCCCCCGCAAAAACACCAAAAAAAAATGCGCTCACAAAACTTATCAGAGTTTTGGTCGCAGGCAATAAACCTAGTTCATGACCTATAAATTCAGCCGCGAAACCTATGACTAATAAAGCTGCAGCAACGAGCCATAATCTGTGCCATAAAGCCCAAAATATGGTAAAAAATAGTGCAGGAAAACTAAAACCCTCCTCCACTAAAACAATGTCTTGATCAGGGTCGGCCCCGTTTCTGCGCAAATAAACTGTGAAAATTTTCATCCGTTACTCCAGCAAAACTTGAACAAGAACCCCCACAAACAGGCTGCCGTTCTTATAAAGAGCCGCTAAGTGTTCCTTTTGTTGACGGCACAGCGTCTGCCTTTCGTGAATCAATCTCACAAGCCGCACGCAAGGCATGCGCTAATGCCTTAAAACAAGACTCAACAATATGATGGTTGTTCTCGCCATACAGATTTTCCACATGTAAAGTAATTCCACCCGCTTGCGCAAAGGCTTGAAACCACTCTTTAAATAGTTCGGTATCCATGTCACCCAGCTTTGGCTTAGAAAATTCAACCTTCCATATCAAATATGGCCTGTTGGACAGATCAATAGCAACCCGCGTGCATGTCTCATCCATTGGAATTTCAGCTGAACCAAACCGCCGAATCCCTAGTCTGTCACCAAGGGCCTCCGCTAGGGCCTCACCTATTGCAATTCCTGTATCTTCTGTCGTGTGATGAAAATCAATATGCAAATCCCCCTCTGCCTCAACCTCAAGATCAATTAAACTATGCCGTGAAAGCTGTTCCAACATGTGGTCAAGAAAACCGATGCCTGTGTTAACGCAATATACGCCACTGCCGTCGATGTCCAAAGAAACAGCGATACTTGTCTCATTAGTACGACGCTCCATTTTCCCACTCCGCATTGCGATTTCCTCTCTTATCCGTATGCGGCGCATTTTGTATCAGGAACCTAGCTACTTCGCCAGTCTCTATGCACAAACTAATTTGGTGCTTGCGAAGTTCGCTTCCCATGACGATATCCTTGAGTATAGTCAATGCTTCTCGAGCCGGCGTCGCAACAGAATGCAGGGAGTCTAAAAGTTGAAGCAGCAGGATCAAGGTATGTCGGATTGGCATGGAACAACTATATTGTCTGTACGCAAAGGTGACTTGGTAGTCATCGCTGGTGACGGGCAAGTAACCCTCGGTGACACGGTTGTTAAAGGTAGTGCGTGCAAAGTAAGGCGGTTTGCGAGTAACGATGTCATTGGCGGCTTTGCTGGTGCAACCGCTGACGCCTTCACACTGTTTGAGCGACTGGAAGAAAAACTTGAACAATACCCCAAACAATTGACCCGGGCTTGCGTAGAATTAGCGAAAGACTGGAGAACAGACCGCTATCTCAGGCGGCTAGAGGCCATGATGGCTGTTGCCGACAAAGACGTCTCGCTGGTTCTAACTGGTAATGGCGATGTGTTAGAACCTGATGACGGCGTCGTGGGCATTGGTTCTGGTGGGAATTATGCTCTTGCAGCAGCTCGAGCGATGGTTGATCGAGGAGATATGAACGCGGAGGACATTGCACAACGCGCTATGTTAATTGCAAGTGAAATATGTATTTACACAAATTACAACTTAACTATTGAAAAATTATGATTAGCTTTACACCCCGCGAGATTGTATCCGAGCTGGACAGACATATTGTCGGCCAAAACGACGCCAAACGCGCTGTCGCGATTGCTTTAAGAAACCGTTGGCGCAGGCAACAATTGGGCGATGACTTGCGTGAAGAAGTTATGCCAAAAAATATCCTTATGATTGGGCCAACCGGCGTTGGAAAGACAGAAATTGCCAGACGCTTAGCAAAACTTGCACAGGCGCCTTTTATTAAAGTCGAGGCAACAAAGTTTACAGAGGTTGGATACGTTGGACGTGATGTCGAACAAATTGTGCGCGATTTGGTTGAAACGGCACTTCATATGACTCGGGAAAATCAGCGCAAAGCAGTCGTTGCTAAAGCGGAGTTATTGGCAGAAGAGCGTGTGATTGACGCCTTAGTCGGTGAGAGCGCGACCCCGGAAACGCGTGAAAAATTTCGCCGTATGCTGCGAGCCGGGGATTTAGACGACCGTGAAATAGAGTTAGAAGTTGCTGACACAGGAAATGGGCCAATGCCAACCTTCGATATACCGGGCATGCCTGGTGCACAGATGGGCATGTTAAACATTGGAGACATGTTGGGCAAAGCTCTCGGCCAATCAACCAAGAAACGGCGGCTAGCCGTTTCCGATTCTCACGCCATCCTATTAGCAGAAGAGTCTGATAAGCTATTAGACGAGGAGAGTATACAGCGTGAAGCCATCTCAATAGTTGAAAATAATGGCATCGTATTTTTAGATGAAATTGACAAAATAACGGCTCGATCAGAGCGAATAGGCGCCGATGTTAGCCGCGAAGGAGTGCAGCGTGATTTGTTGCCACTCATTGAAGGAACAACTGTGGCAACTAAGCATGGGCCGGTAAAAACCGATCATATACTTTTTATTGCATCTGGTGCATTCCACGTTGCGAATCCCTCCGACATGTTACCAGAATTACAAGGTCGGCTCCCAATCCGAGTTAAATTGCGCGCACTTACACGTGATGACTTTGTTCGTATTTTAACTGAACCAGAAAACAGCTTAATTAAACAATACAGAGCTTTAATAGGAGTCGAGGGCGTTACAATTGATTTTCAAGAGGACGCTATCCATGCAATTACTGATCTAGCAGAAGAGATCAATCAGGGTGTTGAGAATATTGGAGCCCGGAGACTTCACACCGTTATGGAAAAACTAATGGAAGAGATTAGTTTTTCTGCCTCAGAACGAAACGGTGAAAAAATTACCATCGATTCAAAGATGGTTCAAACCAACGTCGCTGAGCTAGCTGAAGATACTAGTATTCGCAAATTCATTCTTTAGACTAATCAGATATGGAGGGCTGTAATGTATTCGCCTAATCAAAAGCAGTGATAGGGTTATTTAACTACCATATTAAGTCAGGATTTTTATTCTTTTTAATACCTAGATGTTCTTACGTGAGAGTATCGCCCCTGAATCTCAGCTAATATCCACTCGAGTGTATCATCGTCAATAGAATGTATTCTTGTGGCCAAAATGTTAGCCAACTCCGTAGCTTTCGGGCTCAGTCCCGCTGTGTCAACAACAACACGGGGATGAGACAGACTAGCTAGCTGCTGCAACTCCTCTGCCTCGTCCCACATTAGGTCAAAATAACCACAGACTTGTTGCACCAATCCTGAGCTTGGCTGCCCACGATGGCCATGCTCAAGAGCTGAAAAATATGCTGAAGATACACCGAGATCCTGAGCCATCTTCTTTAAACTTATCAAACGCTCCTTGCGCAGTTGTCGAACTTTTCCACCAAAGGGTGTCATCTTTGACGCCTCAGAATCACATACAACGCACCCTCTCCCCCATCCCTTGGTGCGGCATAATCATAGGCATGAACCCATGTTCGCATATGAGATTCGCTCAGCCAAATCGGCACTGCTGAACGCAGAATACCCCGGCCCGAAGCGTTTTTTGTTCCTTTTCCCGTTATAATTAAAACGGTTTTTTTTCCAGCCTCATATGCTCGTTTAATGAATTTCATAATAGCTTCACTGGCTTGCTTTTGGCTTAACCCATGCAAATCAAGGCGGCCTTCAATTTTGACTTGGCCTCTCCTAAGACGCATTTGAGTTCTCCTATCTAGGCCCGGCGCATACCCGTGCTGAAATTTAAGAGATTTGGATTGGTTCGATTGCAATAATCGCTTAAAATGATTGTTATCAGGTTGTAGAAAAGTTGCTTTTAGCTGGGGAGTCTTTGTAATTACTCCAACGGACGACCCGTGCTCATTTTTATGCAAAGGTTTTACGTCGGCTGTCACGATGTCCCACAAAGCATGATCGTCAGAATCGATGTTAAAACTGCTAACGCGTTTTTTAAAATCTTTAGGTTTTAACTTCATATTTAATCACCAAAACTTATGATCAATATAAATAAACAGCAACCAAGTTTTTGTATATAGTTTTAAATGCGATATAAATGACGTGTTACCTTTTGGGAAACACCTATCGGTGTTTTAGGACGTCGGTTTGAGTTCAAGATTACGAGGCAATAAAAGATAGTAACTACCACTCTGTTTCATAACACCAGCCTTTTCACCGGCAGTCGCTCCAAACCCCCAAAATAGATCCCCCCGAACTGCCCCTTTTATAGCACTACCGGTATCTTGTGCGATTACGAGCCGGCGTAATGGTAATGAGGGGGCTGTGCCGGGATATGTCGTCGATAACCATAATGGCACGCCATACGGGATAAAGTCATTATCCACCGCCAAGCTCCGCCCAGGCGTTAAAACAACGCCTTGAGCACCAATTGGCCCTTTCGTCTCGAGCACTTTAAAAAAAATATATGACCTGTTCCTACGCATCAGTGCTGTGGCCGCCAAAGGGTTCTCCATCATCCAACGACGGATTGAAGGCATCGTAATTTCTTTAAGTTGCATAACACCCGCTGCCACCAACTCACGACCAACGGAAGTATACTGGTGGCCGTTGCGACCCCCATACCCCAATCGAATGTGTGATCCATCAGGCAATCGAATTCGACCCGACCCCTGAATGTGAAGAAAAAACGCCTCTATCGCATCATCAACCCATAGAATTTCGAGTTGGCGGCCCTTAAGAGAGCCTCCTTCAATTTCAGCTCGGTCGTAATATGGAACAAATCGACCCTTTTCTATCCGGCCCACGATCTTTTCACCTATCCATTTATCATCGAACGAGCCGAGAGTTGCGCCGATCAAATCTTTTGGCTGTGAATAAATGGGGGCGTGATAGATATCATCGCGCTTCCAAGAACCTCTCAGCTCTGGCTCATAATATCCCGTGAATAAGCCTTTAGTATTGTTATTCTTTAGTGCAGTGTAAGCCTGAAAACGGCTCTCAAAAAAATACCGCGCATCCGTGTCATTCCCCGTCCGTACTCGCGCCGCGTCGTCACATAGTGGCAACCAATCCTTGATCTTCCCCATGCGCGGATCAAACCCTAAGCTTCGATTTTGGGATTGATTGCGAAATTTTTCGCAAGAGCGGAGAAAAGCTGGTAACACAATACTGTGCTTATCGGCTTTCCAACCAGGAATCTCCTTGAACGGACGAACCACCAAGTTCATTCGGGTATTATCAGGTTCGGGCGGCGCAATTGCTTGGGCAATGCTCTCAGAAACAGACACGCGCGGCGGAAAAAAATCTTCCACACCACCACAACCATACAGACTAACTAAGCTTATACTGCATGCTACCCATATGCCTGGGACCACAATTTTAGCTTTTACCGTAAAAAATTTAATCAAGACTACGGGTGGCAACTAATGTCCAGTTTGGGTTCGTTGCTTGAATATCGCGGGCAAATGTCCAAAAATCTACAGCATCCACGACTTCATTGGGGTTGCCCGATGCAATCTGTCCCTCTGCATCACGGACAACATTTATCTGCTCACTCATGAATTTAACTGTGACCATCACTCGACCATTATCGATGTTCGCATCTAAAATTTCAGATTTACTGATGCCGACAAGTGTATCTTCTAGTGTATGGCCCAGATTTTCGCGCTCATCAATAGCTCGAACAAAATTGCCAAAGACTTCTGAGCTCAAAAGATTTTCCAAAACTTTACGATCGCCGGTTGCATAAGCTCCCAATACCATCTCGAACGCTACACGAGCGCCAGCCAAAAACTCCTCCAAATTGAAACTGGGATGAGCATTCTGCAAATCAATTAACCCACTTACCTTAGGTTCGTTGTCATTCTCCTCGGTAATACGGTTCGAGTTAGAAGCCGCCTCAATGTCATTAGCGTGATCTGTCAATTGTGCAAGGTTGTCATTGCCATCGATGTCAGTATCAATATTGCCATCCGAGGTTGAGGCGTCATTTTGCTCAGAGGCATCTCCATTATATGAATCGCGGTAATTCCCCTCATGCCCGTCTCTCCTGCCCAAAACATTGCGAAGTCGCATGATTAGGAAAGCCGCGATCATGGCAAATAAAATTATATCAATAAACTGAAAGCCGTTACTCATAAATGCAGCCCGTATTCCCCTTTGACCAAGTGAGCATTCTTTTGCCCACTGACTGATTGTAACGCTCCGGTCGATATAGCTTTTCCACTCCGTGGTCAAGCGCCAACAAACGAATGACTTGGCGAACGTTAATCAAAACATCTATAAATGGTAAATAAGCCGTTCCAGCAAAAAGGGCAAGCATGGTGCACTGGTTTCTAATCATATTGATCGGAGTCCCTGTTGCTGAAATCCTAATTTTTATTGAAGTAGGAAATCTTTTTAATCCATGGGCTATAGTAACCGCTGTTGTACTAACCGCTTATGTAGGAGTAGCCCTAATCCGCAAACAAGGGCCTTACTTAATTGCGAACACAATAAATCTTGCCGAGGGTCCGTTAGCGGATCGCGCATTATTTAATGGGGTCTGGGTCGTTTTGTCAGGGTTATGCCTTGTTGCGCCGGGGTTTTTAACCGACTCGATTGGGATTTCTTTATTCATTACCCCATTTCGAAGAATGGTTCTCCAAAATATTTTCAATACCGCAATAATAAAAAGCCCTTCGAGACATTGGAAAAAATCTACAGCCCACCGTGCCCATAACCAAAACTATAAAAGCGAAATTATCGACGGTGAGTTTCAAGATCTCACCTCTAAGAATAAGAAATCGAGCGATTAAAAATATTTCAAGTCCTAAAGTTTAATTCAAGTTTCACGGATGTATCATCAATCGCAATGATATGTGTACCTGCTATCAGAAATTATTGTTCTTGGCCTCAATCCATGTTAGCCACTAGGCCCATGTAACAGGAGGTTCCGATGGTCGATGACAAAATCCCAGAAGCGAATAAAAATATCGATGCCACCGAAAATTCACCCCCAATCACAATAAATGCGCAATATACGAAAGACCTATCCTTCGAGGCGCCAACAGTTCCCGGGATTTTTTCTGTAATGCAGCAGAAATCACCAGATATGGAAATTTCCATTAACGTTACAACTGCCGAGTTCGAAAAAAATGTTTATGAAGTTGTGCTTGATCTAAGTGCGCGCTGCACCGTTGGAGAAGAAACCGGTTTCATACTTGAGCTTGAATATGCTGGACTTTTTACCGTCAATGTAGAAGAAGAAGTAAAAGGCGCGGTTTTGCTGATTGAATGTCCCCGTCTCCTATTTCCTTTCGCAAGAAATATTATGGCTGATGTATCACGAGATGGTGGGTTCCCCCCCCTTATGCTCGGACCAATAGATTTCGCCGCCCTTTATCAAGCTGAATTAGAGAAACAAAACACAAACAAAACTAATGATGATAATTTGTAGGATCAAAATTTCTCTGCGCTGAGTGAGTGACTACCAGTTACGAGTCCCATATCGGTGATGAAATTTTCTTTAAAAACTTTTTATGATTTATAATCTCTTTCCGCGTTAGCGGCCTTGAGCGTGAGATTTGGACAGGTTTCTCTCTTGTCGTAATCGGCGGCACAGGTGAAGACTGGCTTATTTTTTCCAAGTCAAACCCGTGCTGGCGTCCCCCAATTAACTCTAAATAAACATCAGCCAGTAATCTGGCGTCCTTCAATGCTCCATGAAAACTACGATTTGAGTTGTCTATATCAAACCGTTTACACAAAGCATCTAAACTGGCCGGTGATCCCGGGTACTTTTCTCGTGCCATGATCATCGTATCCACTGCGCGATCCCTTTTCAACTCAGCCCGCCCAACCGCAACCAGTTCGAAATTTATAAAACTTAAATCAAAATCCGCGTTATGTATAATTAATGGATCGTTTGCAATAAAATCCATAAATGTGTCAACAATATCCGAAAAAACTGGCTTGTTTGATAAAAACTTGCCAGATAAACCATGGATAGCAAATGCTTCATCTGGCACATCACGCTCCGGATTAACATAGCGCCAGTACGTATCATCTGTCGGCACATGATTAATTAACTCGATGCAACCGATTTCAATAATCCGGTGCCCTGATTTAGGATCTAAACCTGTAGTCTCTGTATCCAAAACAATTTCACGCAAAATGCTTACTCGTATTTTTCACCGCTGCTCAGCGAAACCGCCGCACATTCAAATAAGATGGCCAATGCATGCCCCTCCAATGACGAACCGTTGACAAAATTTGGCGAACAGCTCGAAAGTTTGCTTCTCGACCAATACCCGTGGGGACAAGAAAATCAGCTCGACGACGCTTCAAAGTATCAGGCATTTGTTGCTTCAAAATACCATCCAGTTTCTCGGGGGTCATGCCGGCCCGACCCAATACCCGTGCGCGTTGAATAGATTTTGGCGCTGAAACAACCACAACAGCATCGCAATGTCGATCGCCAGATGTTTCATAGAGTAGAGGAACGTCGAGTACAACAATCGGAGCCCCTCGTCGCCCAGCACAGGCAAGAAATAACTGTTTTTTTGCTTGAACCCGAGGGTGAAGAATACCCTCTAATATAGTCAAAGCGCATGAATTCTTAAATACAACTTGTCCGAGTTTTTGGCGGTCCACCCCGTTATTAATTACAACGTTAGGAAAAGTTTGAATTATTTCAGGGATTGCCTCACCACCTGTCGCGAGCAACCGGTGTACAACTGCATCTGCGTCGTACACAGGAACCCCCTGACGCGCAAAATAATTTGCGGTAGTTGATTTACCCATGCCAATGGAGCCAGTCAGACCCAAAATGATCATGTACCAAGTCCTGCCTCAACATGTTTCCGCAACCCATCCGTGACTTGCGGTCGCTCTCCAAACCAGGCCTCAAACCCCGGTCGGGCTTGATGTAATAGCATGCCTAACCCGTCTACTGTGGGGTTACCGTTTAATCTTGCCTGATTTAAAAATTTTGTTCGCAAAGGATTATACACAACATCTGTAACCAGCGCAGTCGAAGAAACCTGCTTAAAGTCTATTGAGAGAGACCCTTGGCCCGCCGTCCCCATTGGAGTGGTATTTACGATTATCTCTGCGTCTTGGAACGCTAGGTGCGCCTGAGACCATGGAAACGTCAAAATCTGCTGAATACTATCACTCATGAAGTCCCTTGCTATTGCTTCGGCACGTTCCGCATTTCTATTAACTAATCTAATTTCAGCGGCGCCTGCATCCAATAACCCAGCTATTATTGCTCGAGCCGCACCACCAGCTCCCAACACAGCGACACTTGCACCTTTAATTAGTACGAACTGTGACTGATTTTGTAAGTTCTCAATAAATCCAAACCCGTCTGTATTATCTCCGTATAATACGCCTTCCTGATCTATCGTGACCGTATTAACTGCACCGATGCGCGCAGACCGATCACTTATACTATCCATAAATCTAAGTCCCGTCTCCTTGTGAGGGGCGGTCAAATTTACCCCCTGGAACCCTATTTTTGGCAATGCTTTTAGGGCGGCTTCTAAATCTTCTGAACGTACATTCATCGGTAAATATAATCCGTCAATAGCATAGAAATTTAACCAATATGCATGCAACCGCGGTGATAAAGAGTGGCTAACAGGGGAGCCCATTACACCTGCCAATTTTGCTGAACCTGAAACACCCACTTTACTACCCCTCTATCGACACTAATCTATTACACTCTTCACCTCTTAAAAACTTCATTAATGGAAATAATGGTAATCCTAAAATTGAAAAGAAATCACCATCTATTCCCTCAAAAAGACGCACTCCCAAACCTTCTAATTGATAAGCACCAACGGAGTGGTAAGCTGCATCCCCGATAGAATCGAGATAGCTTTTAATAGAGGCTTCATCCAATGGCCTCACACTCATCATAGCTCGATCTTCGTGGCTCCAGATTTGTTGATTATTTAACCAAGCGACAGCGGCTGTAGTTAGGAAGTGATCATCACCGCTTAGGGATCTTAATTGGTCCTCCGCCTCCCCACGATGTTTTGGCTTACCAAATAAAGTGCCATCTTGGTGGAGAAGTTGATCAGCACCAATAACGATGCTCTGGGGATACTTTTTACTTACTTTTGATGCTTTTGCTGCTGCTATGTATGTAGCGATATCACTAACTTGTAAATTGTTGGACACACAATGTGATCGAAGCGTTACTTCTTCGACATTGGGATTAATTTGTAAAAATTTTACCCCTGTTCTCTGCAACATTGTTTTTCGTGTTAGACTACTTGAGGCAAGAATAAGTTTTGTCATAATACTTTGGATTATCAATCCGCATGCTGCCGATATAAACCCAAAATTTGAGCCGCTATTTCTTCAATCGACTTTCTACTCACATTAATAATTGGCCATTTGTATTTAGTAAACAAACGACGAGCATCGTTTATCTCTTTTGCGACAGAGCCTGGATTTATATAATCTGTGTCTTCATCTTGACCAAATAATCGTAGTCTTTGGCGTCGAATCTCAACCAACCTTTTTGCATCTTTATAAAGTCCAATAATCAAAGGGCCATCTAACGAAAAAATTTTTTCCGGCAATGGACAACCCGGCACGATTGGCACATTTGCGGCTTTGACTCCACGGTTTGCTAGATAAATACAAGTTGGTGTTTTTGAAGTTCTCGAAACGCCTAAAAGCACTACATCGGCAGTGTCTAAATCGTACGTAGATTGTCCGTCATCATGATTTAGTACAAACTGCATTGCATCTATCCGACTAAAATATTCTTCATCCATAACATGCTGACGACCTGGCTTTGGGTGAACCTCAGCGCCAAGGTACTGTTCGAAAGCTTTAACGATGGGTTCAAGAACCGGAATACATGGCACTTGCAGTTCTGCGCAACCCTGCTCCAACAATCTTATAATCTTAGTGTCAACAAGAGTGTACAAAACAAAACCCCTATGATCTTCAATCGCATTCAACACTTCACGCACCTTGGTTGGAGAACGAACGGAACACCACGTCCGCTCTTCAATTTTAAATTTATCAAAATGTACAAGACAGGCACGAGCAACAAGGTCAACCGTCTCTCCTGTCGAGTCAGAAACTAGATGAATTTTATAGTTTTTCATGATGTGAGTAACTACGTGTAGATGTAGGGGCAAATGGGCGTAACTCGAATCTGATACGTTGTTTAAAAAATAATTCCCATAAACTCATTTTACACTCATTAACTATCCTGATGTTAGTAAGGTTTTACCACCTTATTTTTTGTTCTACATTTTTACAGTAACCTCTCAAATGACTTTTTTAAATCCATAGTGTAAAGACCAAAAAAAACACTTCTAAGTTAATAGTTTAGTTTTTTCCAATACGATATTCTAATAAAATTTACACCGTCATCCAAAAAGTTTTATTTTGGGATAAATATTGTATAACACCGGTCTAAACAAATAATCCTCTTAACTAACCGTACTACTACTACTACTACCTTATTTATATAGTATTATTGTATTAATAGAGGTCTCTGCTTCTTGGGATAAAATATTGTAAATTGTAGGAACCATGTTCTACTCAATTAACTAAAAATTTTGAGTTTCTAATAAAATGGCTAAACGAATACTGCAGGCCTTGCGCAGAGAAACAGTGGATAGACCGCCTTACTGGCTTATGAGGCAAGCTGGTAGATACTTACCCGAATACCGTAAAGTGCGAGCTACCACTAATAATTTTTTAGAATTTTGTTATACGCCCGAAAAGGCTGTTGAAGCTACTTTACAGCCACTTCGGCGATATGATACTGATGCTGCAATATTGTTTTCAGATATTTTAGTAATACCAGACGCGCTCGGACAAAAGGTTAGGTTTGAAAAAGGTAAGGGACCTGTTTTAGAAGCACTTATAGATGATTCTGGGATAGATAACCTATCGATAGATCATGTTGAGAAAACGCTAGAACCAGTCTTTGAAACTGTGAAACAAATTTCAACTCACTTAAATAGTGAGACGTCTTTGATTGGATTTGCTGGTTCCCCTTGGACCGTAGCCCTTTATATGATTGAAGGTCGTAGTGGGACAGAAGGGACATTAATTCGGACATGGAGTGCTCGCCAACCAGGTCGTTTGCAGCGTCTTATAAATCTCTTAGTTGAAGCAACGATTTTATACTTAGATAAACAGGTACAAGCCGGTGCCGAGGTCCTTCAATTGTTTGACAGTTGGGCAGGGCTTTTGGATGAGCAAGGCTTCAGAACATGGATTATCGAGCCAAATAAGTGGATTATAAGAGAGTTAAAAACGAGATATCCACATATTCCGATTATTGGATTTCCTAGAAATGCTGGTATTATGACTAAGGAGTTCGTCATAGAAACGGGCGTTGATGGTGTAAGTATTGACCATACAATACCAACACGATGGGCAGCTGATAATTTGCAACCGTTGTGCGCAGTGCAAGGTAATTTAGATAACCATTTGTTACTTGCTGGGGGATTCGCCATGGAAAAGGCTGCACTAAATATACTGGAAAACTTGGGTCAAGGACCATTTATATTTAACTTAGGGCATGGAGTTTTACCTTCAACTCCGCCAGAAAACGTTGCCCAGTTATGCGAAATAATATGTTCTTGGAGAAATCGTTCGGCTAAGCTATGACGCGGCTCGCTGTTATTTTATTTAATTTAGGTGGTCCTGATTCGCTGCAATCAGTGCAACCGTTTTTGTTTAATCTGTTTAATGACCCAGCGATAATAGGGGTACCAAATCCAATAAGATGGTGTTTAGCGCATTTGATATCACGCCGACGTGCTCCTGTTGCTAAACAAATTTATTCATATATTGGTGGTAAGTCGCCATTATTAGAAGAAACCCAAGGACAGGCATGCGAGTTAGAGAGACGGCTTGTTAGTTTGGACTCATTTGAAATCTCCAAGGTTTTTGTTTGTATGCGATATTGGCATCCAATGAGCGATGAGATAGCCTCTGCTGTGAAAGACTATAAACCTGACACTATTGTATTATTGCCATTATATCCCCAGTACTCAGCAACAACTTCCGGATCATCATTGAAAGAATGGGAACGAGCTGCTGCTCGTGCAAATATAAAAGCAGAGACGAAAACTATTTGTTGTTACCCCTTAAACCAAGGTTGGATTGAGGCGCAAGCCAAACTAATTTGTGATGCATTGGAAGGCGGCGAATTTCTCGATTTCAGTAAAGTAAGGGTTTTATTCTCAGCACATGGTTTACCTAAGAAAGTAATAAAATCTGGAGATCCATATCAATGGCAAATTGAGAAAACGGCAGCAGCCGTTATAGAAAAGATGAAGGAGAATGATGAGTTCCCTACTATAAATGACTGGCAGGTTTGTTACCAAAGTCGGGTAGGGCCACTAGAATGGATAGGCCCTGCTACTGAATCAGAGCTGGCGCGCGCTGCAAAAGAAAAAATAGCAGTCGTAGTCGTGCCTATCGCTTTTGTATCTGAACATTCTGAAACGTTAGTTGAATTAGATATTGAATATCGCGAAGAAGCTGAAAAATTGGGTGTCCCAAATTATGTGAGGGTACCGGCAGTTAGTATTCATCCAAGCTTTGTAGATGGGTTAAAATCCCTCGTTGATGGCGTTCTTGATAGTCATCAATCGGTGACATGCGGTCTGGGCCGAGGAAAGAGGTTCTGTCCAAATGTGCATAAAAAGTGTCCCATCGAGTTGAGGGAATGAGTTTGGCCAAGCATTGAATTTTAGGGAATAAACTTGGAGCCAGCCCATGATTGAAGTATCAGCGGGTAGTTACGTTTGGATTAAAGTAATACACATAGTTTCGGTTATGTCTTGGATGGCTGGGCTTTTATATTTACCTCGGCTGTTTGTTTACCACTGCAGTGCACAACCCGGAACCGACAAATCTGAGACTTTTAAAGTTATGGAGCGTCGCTTATTTCGGGCTATTATGGGGCCCGCAATGATTGCCAGTTGGGTCAGTGGATGTCTGTTGCTCCCGGCAGCAGTCACGGACTTGGAAGATTTGACATGGTTGCAATTAAAATTGGGTTGTGTTTTAGCTATGACGGTAGCGCACATGTTCATGGGCAGTTGGCGCAGAGCGTTTGCTGAAGATCGCAATCAACATGGGGATCGATATTTTCGGTTCGCTAACGAGGTGCCGACAGTGTTGATGATCTTTATTGTGATATTCGTAATTGTTAAGCCGTTCTAAAAACGATAATTGACAGCGATAGTTGGTTTCGGTACACGTTACAAGTAAATTTTCTTCGGCTATTTCATTGCCACGTTCTCAACAAGATATTTTCAATCTTACACCAGAGTAGGCCGGTTTCTCGAAAAGAGTCCGATCAGAGATCCTACGCATAAATCAAGAGCTCATTTTCATTGCTCTATTAATTTAAAACGGATTAGCTGCCATGAACCTTAAGGATCTTAAAGCCAAAACGCCGCCTGATCTTTTAGCTTTTGCTGAGGAGCTTGGTGTGGAGAACGCGTCGACATTACGCAAGCAGGACATGATGTTCGCGATTCTCAAGTATTTCGCTGACGATGATCAAGCAATTTATGGCGACGGTGTTATCGAAGTTTTACAAGACGGGTTCGGGTTTCTGCGTAGCCCTGACGCAAATTATTTGCCCGGTCCAGACGATATTTATGTAAGTCCTAGCCAGATACGTCGGTTTAGTTTGCGCAGCGGAGACACAGTTGAAGGACAAATCCGCGCCCCTAAAGACGGGGAACGATACTTTGCACTTCTTAAAATTAATCAGGTAAATTTCTCGGACCCAAATGATGTTAAGCATAGAATAAATTTTGATAATTTAACGCCACTGTACCCCGATGAGAGACTAGGTATGGAGGTTGAAGAGCCCTTGTTGAAAGATCCAACTTCCCGAGTCATAGATCTTATAACGCCAATTGGGAAAGGCCAACGAGGCTTAATTGTTGCACCACCGAGAACCGGCAAAACTGTAATGTTGCAAAATATTGCTCACTCGTTAGCTGCTAACCATCCAGAGTGTTACTTGATTGTTTTGTTGATAGATGAGCGCCCAGAAGAGGTAACAGATATGGCCCGATCCGTGAGGGGCGAGGTCATCAGTTCAACATTCGATGAGCCTGCATCGCGTCACGTTCAGGTTACAGAAATGGTTATTGAAAAGGCGAAGAGGTTGGTCGAGCACAAACGTGACGTAGTTATTCTTCTAGATTCGATCACACGGTTGGCGCGAGCGTACAATACGGTTGTCCCGTCGAGCGGCAAAGTGTTGACTGGTGGTGTAGATGCTAACGCGTTGCAAAGGCCAAAGCGCTTTTTTGGGGCAGCGCGGAATATTGAGGAAGGAGGTTCGTTAACAATTATAGCAACTGCATTAATTGATACGGGGTCACGCATGGACGAAGTAATTTTCGAGGAGTTCAAGGGAACAGGGAACTCAGAAATTATTTTGGATCGTAAGCTCGCGGACAAACGCACGTGGCCAACAATCGATATCACCAAGTCTGGTACCCGGAAAGAAGAATTGCTGGTTGATCAGGGCACTCTTTCTAAGATGTGGGTTTTGCGGCGGATCCTGATGCCTATGGGTGTGACAGATGCCATGGACTTTTTGTTGGATAAGCTCAAAATTTCAAAGAATAATAATGACTTTTTTGACAGTATGAATACCTGAGGGAGAGAAGCTATTATATCAATGACTACGTATCATTGAGTTCACGTGATCAAAACAGTTGAGCCGCTGGTCCTCCGCGCCTCAAGGTCTTCGTGTGCTTGCCTAATATTTTCTAAATCATACCTTTGATTAATTGTAATTGTAATTGTTTTAGATGCGACGAGGCTAATGAGCGACTGGGAGAGATCATCTAATTGCGGACGAGTTGCTGTGTGGGGCATTAAAGACGGACGAGTGAAAAATAGAGAGCCGCGTGAGGCTAAATCTGCCACTTTTAGAGCTTCAACCGGACCGGACGCATTGCCATAGCTTACCATGTAGCCAAATGGTCGAAGAGAATCAAGGGATGCTAAAAATGTTGCCTCGCCAACACTATCATACGAGACAACCGCTCCTTCTCCGCCAGTTATCTCTTTTACGCGCGTCGCAACATCCTCAGTATTATATAATATAGTATAATCACAACCAGCGGACCGAGCTATGATTGCTTTTTCCTCAGAACCCACACAGCCAATTACAGTCGCGCCTAAGTGTTTTGCCCATTGAGAAAGAATTTGTCCGACGCCTCCAGCCGCAGCCATTATTAGAACTGGGTCGCCAGCCTGAACGGCATAGGTTTTGCGGATCAGATAACTCGCCGTCATGCCTTTTAGCATCATGGCTGCCCCGGTCTGGTCGTTTATGCTGTCTGGGAGTTTGACTAATTTGTCAGCGAGTATAAGCCGAGATTCAGCATATGCGCCAATAACTGGGGCATATGCGACGCGATCTCCAACGGCGACATTTGTAACCTTTTCCCCAACCTCCTCCACTACACCGGCCGCTTCGGTCCCGAGCGATGTTGGTAAATCGCCGATGGGATACAGGCCTGTGCGGTGATATACATCGATGTAATTTAGACCAATCGCTGTTTGTTTTATGCGTGCTTCTTCCGGGCTGGGTTTGCCGATTTCAGTTTCTTCCCATTGAAGGACTTCTGGACCACCAATTTGGTGAATTCGTACCGCTTTAGCCATAAATTTCTCCCGATAGGTTATATAGAATACATGAGTAACTTTGAGAATCGAACAAATATTATATTAAACTAAACGGCATCGGATTACATAGTGTTTCTACAAGACGAGCCTAGATATATTTTTGTTCTAGGTCCAACAAATGACGCTTGGTCGTGTTGCCAGCGCCTCCTGAGTAACCTGTCAAGGTTCCGTTTTTCCCAACAACGCGATGACAAGGTATAATTATTGGGATGGGATTTTTTCCACATGCCGAGCCAATTGCGCGCGGCGCGCTACTTAATTTTCCAGCAAGATCGCTGTAGGTACAATGTTGACCGTATGGTATTTCCAACAATGCTTGATAAACGTGAGTTTGAAAAGCAGTGCCGCTAAACTGTATGGGCAAATCGAAAGTTTTGAGTTTATTTTCAAGATATGCAGTGATTTGTTTTTGCGTGGGCTGAAGTATCTTGTGTGATTCATTATTCGGTTTGGGAGACTTGCCCCACTGAAGCTTGCAAAGCGCGTTGTCGGTTGCGCATATAGTTAAAAAACCGATAGCAGATGGAAATGATAACCAGCTGAGGGTATTTTTAGTATTTTTCTCTTCAGCCATGGTGTTGGTATGAGTCTCTGCCATAATCCGTTACAGCTATTAAGTTATTACTACTTTTTCTTGGAACAGTGCAAGCTGGGCAAGGATAAAAATTATATAGACCCTTTACACATTTTGGTATTACAGGACTGGTGCTTTCTTGCTCAGTCCTCGCGGCATAAAAGCATTATGTAAGCAACGTGATGGGGACCTGAGAATTAAGGCCGTGTTTAAGACAGTTATGATTAAGGCGAGGTGTTTTTCCGCCTTAAGTGGAAGGAAACACATTAGGATTTGTAAGAAACAAATAATTTTGAGGTTATGAATTAGGGAGCGTTACGAGCATCAGGGCGATTGATGACGGCTAGGTTTTTGGTCGCCGCTTGATGAGACAAGCTCCCGATTGGCTGGACACTTCGTAAATGTACGGTAACATAGTTCTATGATTGTAAATTTTCATGTTTTGGGATTTGGGCCAATAACAACTGTTTGTTTAATCGCTAATTTAGAGCAAATGAAATAAGAATTTTGGTTCTGATCAAAGAGTAAAGTGCGTGAATAGGATGGAGCTTAATGAATGGTACGTGCGTATGATTAACGAGATCAATGATCCACCAGCTTACTATAATCACCATGTTTTCTTCTGCACAAACGAACGACCGGAGGGCCATTTGCGGGGGTGCTGCAAAGCAAAGGGCGCGGAAGAAATTCGGAACCATATGAAGATGCGAGCAAAGGAACTTGGGCTAAAAGGAGTTCGCATAAACACCGCGGGGTGTTTGGATCGTTGCGAAATGGGCCCTACAGTTGTTATTTATCCAGAAGGGGTCTGGTATAAGTGCGCGTCGATAGAAGATGCGGACCGTATTTTGCTTCAACATATTCAATTTGGTCAAAGGGCTGAGGGGTTGATATTGGGCCCAAATGATTAATAAACTTTGAGCTATTTATAACGAACTGGTCTCAAGTGGAGATGGATCAGACAACTATTTATGCATTGGCAAGTGGACGGGGGCCTGCGGGAATAGCGGTAATCCGCATCTCTGGCCCGGCGGCTATGACGGCAGCAAAAAAGCTGACTGGGGCGGCTTTACCTGCTCGTCGCATTCGAAGGGTTACATTCTACCAAGAGGACATTGACGACGTGCTTGATCAGGGTTTGGCGGTATATTTTCCTGCTCCAGCAAGCTTCACGGGCGAGGATGTAATCGAGTTTCATATTCACGGAGGCAACGCTGTAATTGATGGAATGCTTAATGCGCTATCTAGGGTTGGGTCTCTTCGGATGGCATTGCCGGGTGAATTTTCGCGGCGGGGTTTCGAAAATGGCAAAATTGATCTGACGGCTGCTGAAGGCTTGGCGGATTTGGTGTCGGCGGAGACGGATGCCCAAAGACGCATGGCTCTGAGGCAGATGGGGGGAAAGCTGGCTGGGTTTGTGGAGGGCTGCCGGTCAAGGCTGGTGACGGCCATTGCCTCTTGGGAAGCGCTGATAGATTTCTCAGATGAGGAGCTACCGTCTGATTTGGAGGAAACGGTAACCTGCGTGGTGAAGGCACTTATAGAGGAAATTGAGCGGGCGCTCTCGGATGGGAGTTTGGGTGAGCGACTGCGGCAGGGGTTTGAAATAGTGATTTTGGGACCACCAAATGTTGGAAAATCAACTCTATTGAATAGATTGGCGTCAAGGGAGGTCGCTATTGTATCTGCTCACGCAGGAACCACACGTGATATAGTGGAGGCGCAGATGGACATTGGCGGCTTTCCAGTGATTCTTGCGGATACAGCAGGCCTTCGTCCTGCATCAGAATACGTTGAGGAAGAGGGCATTAGGCGCGCGCGGGTACGCGGGGCAGGGGCATTTCTTAAAATCGTGGTGTTGGATAGCAAGACATGGGTAGATTTTGATCTGATGCCGCTTGAGGTTTCTCATAGCAATACTATCATAGTGTTAAATAAGGCAGACCTGCCGATGCGGGACGTCCCTCGAATGCTTGTGGGATGCGAGCCCTTGCGCATATCGGCGAGAACGGGAGAGGGAGTGGGGGCTCTTATCGAGGAAATAAAGCGTGCCCTCGTGCTTGGCGGCACCCACGGAGATGCGCCAGTAATTACGCGTGCACGTCACCGAGAGGCTCTTGAGGGCGCGCTTTGCAGTCTGCGTCGTTTTCTTGGGGCGACGGACAGGAGGGGGCACCCTGAGTTGGGCGCAGAGGATCTCCGGATGGCGGCGCGGTCCCTAGGCCGGGTCACTGGCGGCGTTGATGTTGAAGATATTTTAGATGCGATCTTTTCAGAGTTCTGCATTGGCAAGTAAGCGGCCACTGGTTGCGCTGTGGGGATGTTTCACGTGAAACAGAGATTGGCCCATTGTTGCCGGATGGGCCAGGTTTGGCTGCAGCAAATGTTTCACGTGAAACATCCGGGATGGGCAATCCCCGTCTCTATTTGGTATAAGAGGGGCCGCCCTGTTTGACACTAACCAAAGGCGTCCCTAAATTCCGCATATGCAAGAGTATGATGTTATAATAATCGGTGGCGGGCATGCTGGGTGCGAAGCCGCCGCAGGGGCTGCCCGGCTTGGGGCCAAGACACTTCTTTTAACGCATCGGACTGAGACCATTGGCGACATGTCATGCAATCCGGCAATTGGGGGCTTAGCAAAGGGGCAGCTGGTTCGTGAGATTGATGCGTTGGGTGGGCTTATGGGTTGCGCTATTGATCAAGCCGGAATTCAGTTCCGAATGCTGAACAGGTCAAAGGGGCCAGCGGTGCGAGGGCCTCGCGCACAGGCTGACCGCAAGCTATATCGCAATGCGGTGCAGAGGTTGCTTAAAAACCAGGTGAATTTGACAATTTTGGCTGAGCCTGTAGACGATTTAATTATTGCGTCTAGTGGCCATATTGTGGGCGTTAGGACTTTGAAAAACAGAGATTATCGATGCGGTGCAGTAGTCGTTACAACAGGGACCTTTTTGCGCGGAATGATCCATGTTGGTAAAACTCAGGTTCCTGCAGGCCGCATAGGTGAGGGCCCCTCTATTGGTCTTTCTAATACGTTCAAACGGCTTGGCTATAGGGTTGGTCGATTGAAGACTGGAACTCCACCTAGGTTAGATGGACGAACTATCCGCTGGGGTGAATTAACGGAACAGCCCCCGGATAATCCACCAACACCATTCTCGTACCTCACAGATGAGATTAAAGTGCCTCAGATATCGTGTTACATCACGGGAACGACGACCGCAACCCATGAAATCATTCGTCAAAATATAAATAAATCATCTATGTATTCGGGGCAAATTTCGGGACTTGGGCCACGCTACTGCCCCTCGATAGAGGACAAAGTAATCAGATTTGCTGATCGTAACCGTCACCAGGTGTTTTTGGAACCAGAAGGTTTGGATGACCCGACAGTCTATCCCAACGGTATTTCAACTTCGTTGCCAGAGGACGTGCAGCGAGCTTACGTGAAAACTATACCTGGGCTTGAGGCGTCTAAAATGCTTCAACCTGGATACGCTATTGAATACGATTTTATTGATCCAAGAGAGCTACGCCCAACCCTTGAAACACGTCGTGTCCCCGGTCTCTATTTAGCTGGTCAGATAAATGGCACCACCGGGTACGAAGAGGCCGCCGCACAAGGGCTACTCGCTGGGATTAATGCGGCCCTTTTCGCTGGCGGTAGCTGCAAGCCATTTATTTTGGACCGAGCAGATGCGTATATTGGCGTTTTAATCGACGATTTGATAAACTTGGGTACAGATGAGCCATATAGGATGTTCACATCTCGTGCTGAATATCGGTTACGGTTGCGTGCGGACAACGCAGACCAGCGTCTTACTGAGAAGGGTTATTTGTTGGGGAGTGTGCCACTCGTGCGGTGGAATCACTATCAAAATCGTATGGCACAGCTTCACCATGCCCAAACTTTATTACAAGGCCTTCAAAAATCACCGAATGCCCTTAACGCGGCAGGACTGTCAGTTAACCAAGATGGAGTGAAGCGCACCGCCCTTCAAGTTTTAGCTTATCCAGAGGTAGAAATTGATCAATTAGCGGCGATTTGGCCAGAGATTTGTGCCCTTACGCCGGACATAGCGGCACAGATCAAGATTGAGGCAACGTATGAAGTTTATCTTAAGCGTCAAGATGCTGATATTCGAGCATTACGGCGGGACGTTGCACTTTTATTGCCAGACGATATTGATTTTGGATCAATATCAGGACTATCTAGTGAAGTTCGATTAAAATTGTCCGAAGCGCGTCCTGCGAGCATTGGTGCGGCCGCTCGGATTTCTGGTGTCACCCCCGCGGCAGTTACAGTTTTACTAAGCTATTTGAAACAAGCCCAAAAAGCTGATCGGGTTATGGTTTAATGGACATGCAAGGATGGAGAACAAATAACCAAAGCCGGGAAAAGTTACTCGCGCGACTGGGTAAGTCCGTAAATCAAGATCCGCTTAGTGCTGCGGATTTTCAGCGTCTTATGGGCGCGAGTCAGAGCGTTATGGTGAACCTCAAAACCTACTTGGATTCCCTTCGATGCTGGCAGGAAAAAATTAACTTGGTTGGCTCTTCGACCCTGAGAGACCCATGGAGACGGCATTTTCTAGACAGTGCACAACTGTTACATCTTATGCCAGGTCGATTCTGTTCGTTGATAGATTTGGGGAGCGGCGCTGGCTTTCCGGGTATGGTTTTGGGCATAATGAACCATAGTGGCCGGGGTTGCGAATTTGAATGTGGTGTGGTGTCTTTAATAGATAGTGATCAGAGGAAATCTATATTCTTAAGAGAAGTCAGCAGGTTAACTAAGGCCCACGTGTCTGTGCATTCAGCCCGCATAGAGAGCTTTACTGGTCCAAAAGCTGATATTGTCACGGCTCGCGCCTGCGCCCCGCTTGAGCGTTTGCTTCCTTTAGCCAACAGAGTGTTGTCGCCGAGAGGCCGCTGTTTTTTTTTGAAGGGGGATGGTGTTCAAGCAGAACTAACGGTGGCATTAAAAGACTGGAAGATGGATGTAATATGTCACAACAGCATTTCAGACAAACGCGGTATAATCCTTGAGGTGAGCAACCTTGTCCGACACATTCATTCCTGATCCAGTCCTGCCATGTGGACGCGGCACGCGTATTTTAGCGATTGCGAATCAAAAGGGTGGCGTCGGGAAAACCACAACGGCTGTCAACGTTGGAACTGCACTAGCCGCGATCAACCAACAAGTTCTTCTTATTGATCTTGACCCCCAAGGCAACGCCAGCACGGGATTGGGGATAGCTGCCAACGACCGCAAGATTACAACGTATGATATCATTATTGGAAATGCTGAATTTTTTGACTCAATCCGAACAACCGAGATTCCTAGATTTGATATTATTACATCTGGATCAGACCTTTACGGAGCTGAGGTTGAGCTTATTGGTCTTGAACGGAGAGAATATAAGTTGCATGATAGCCTTATTCACGCGGTCGGGGCGTATGATTATATTTTAATCGACTGCCCACCGGCGCTGGGGTTACTTACGATTAATGCTTTGGTTGCTGCCCAAGCCGTTTTGGTTCCGGTGCAATGCGAATTTTATGCGCTTGAAGGTATAAGCCATCTCGTAGCTACAGTAGAGAGGGTTCGGGAAGCATTTAACTCTAGCCTCAATATTCAAGGTATTATCTTGACCATGTATGATCAGCGTAACAATTTATCTAATGATGTGGCTGAAGATGTGCGCGGATATTTCGGAAATAAAGTTTATAATACTGTCATTCCAAGAAACGTGAGGATATCAGAAGCACCATCGCATGGTCTCCCTGTTCTGATTTACGACATGCAGTGCGCTGGTGCTCAAGCTTATTTGGCATTGGCAGGCGAAATCATTCACCGTGAGAGGAATTTGACTTCATGAGCTTGAGCCAAGGTAAAAATAGGAAAAGTTTGGGACGTGGCTTATCGGCGCTGCTCGGCGACCAAAATTCTATAACTAAGTTAGAAGCCGATACTGGTGGTATGGTTAGCGTCGCAATCACTGACTTGCGGCCCTGTCCATTTCAGCCACGCCGGCGGTTTGCTGACTTGCAGCTTAATGAATTAGCTAAGTCATTGTTAGAAAAAGGTATTCTTCAGCCGCTGGTAATTCGCTCTGTAACTGGCATGGAGGGATATGAAATCATATGTGGGGAGCGTCGGTGGCGAGCAGCACAGCTGGCACAAATCCACTCAGTACCGGCAGTATTGCGTCACTTTACCGATCGAGAAGCACTTGAAATTGCATTGGTTGAAAATTTACAACGTGAAAATTTAGCACCACTCGAAGAGGCGGAAGCTTATCAACGTCTTAAAGTAGAGTTTGGCCACACACAAGAGGAGCTCGCGGAAGGTGTCGGGAAAAGCCGGAGCCATGTTGCTAATATGCTCCGCTTGTTATTACTACCCGATGGAGTAAAAACCTTACTTGCCAATGGCGAATTAAGCGTGGGGCACGCCCGCGCCGTCCTTGCCGCGCCGAACTCGGAATTGCTCGCACAACAAGCTGTTGAGAAGGGTTTAAGTGTTCGTGAAATAGAGGCCCTGGCCCAAAAAGAAAAGCCACTACCCCAAAAGCCAACCATGAAAAAGCTTATCCTTAAAGATGCCGACACTTTAGATTTGGAACGGGATTTGACTAGCCGCCTCGGATTGACGGTTGAAATATCACCAAAGGTGAAAGGAGGCCACTTATTAATCCAATACAAGTCTTTAGACCAGCTTGACCTCGTAATACAAAAACTTTCAGGCAAGTAAAAGGCAAAAACTTATTGTAAATCAGCGAGAAACCTCACGAGCAAGCCCACTAATTGAAAATGCCATTCGCTGGCATAGTGCTTTATCGGGCTGCCCCCCTTTTTTGCATGATATTTCGAGTTCTAAGAGACCTTCGGCACATTGCGCCAGTTTTGGTTCTGTCCAAACGTTTACTTGTCGCATAAACTTTGGTTTAAGTTTAAAAAAAATAGTTGGCCGTAACTTTGACAACGCTACGTCAAGCTTCACCCCGTGATCTAATTGTGAACGCACCATGCGCAGTCGATCCACATGGGTCTGACATCTGCGCACCCACTGGACGCACGCAACCCCTTCAGTAAATGTTTGATTGAGTAGTTGGTCAGCAAGTTCTCGGTTTCCATCGAAAATTGCGTATATGCTCTCATCGATCTCTGCATCTCGAGAGTTTGTCACCGTTGCAAGGACAAGTTTTTCCGTCAAAGTTTCACCATCACCAATAAAAAGGCATAATTTTTCAATTTCTTTCCGATTGATTTCTCGATCTTTACCAAGCCGATCGACCAAAATATTCACAACTCGTGTCTCAGCTTTGATTTGATGTGCATGAAAAATTTGCATAGCCATTTCAGCGATACTTGTGTTGTCTTCTTCATAGCAGCCTAACGCTAATCCGGTTTTTGATTTCTCGAAAAGAGAACGTAACTTTGAACGTGGAGACAACGTGCCTGCTTCGAATACCATAAAATTGATTGTTCGGTCATCCTCAAAAATTTCTTTTAAGTCATTATAAATCGTATCTGTTACCTCTGTAAGCCAAACGACTTTGTTTCCATCTACAAATGAAAGCGCAAATGCTTCGGTAAAAACTGTCGATGGATTTTGGTCCCGGGCCATTTTGTCTATTCGCACAACTGCAAACGGGTCGTTAGTTTTACCATTCGACTTTAACTCAATTAAACCCTGTGCTCGTTCTCGAACAAGACCTTGGTTTGGGCCATGAAATAAAACGGCGTTATATACTGAGCTAGGGTTATGCAGCCAATTCTTGGCTTCGTAGCTATTTAGCTTCATTTGTATGACCTGGGTTTTTCCGAATGCTCTCAAAGTAGCTGGCGAGTTTTAACCGCATGGCCACCGCAAGTTCTCGAACGGCCCGGCTGCGAGCATTTCGCTTTGCTAATGATGAGGCAAATTCAGAGTCTAAAATATTGAAACTAACTACGGACTGCCCGGTTGATGAAAACACTGCCATTTGGTCAGCGTCTCGAATGAGAGTAAAATTAGCAGCTACTGTTAAATTTGCCCGAGTGGCAAAAGCACTTTTTTGAACCGCTAATGAAGCCTGTGACTCGGTCAGCTCGGTTACTAATCGGTAGGTGATTCTATTTCTTGTAACTCCTCCGTGGAGTTGATGTGTCAACTCGTTACGAAATTGTTGGCCAAGGTGATTTTTTACTGGCGCAACCTCAATTTCAAGAAAGCGATCGGCGATGCCTCCGTTATTATGACGCTCGTATAAAGGTTGAAAACCGCAACCGAATAGGCTCCAGAGTGATAACAATAAGACATAAAATTTAAACGACAATATTTACAACCTTATTTGGTACAAAAATGATTTTTTTTGGTGAAACATTGGCAATTTTAGCCTCGATACCTGCAACTTGGAGTGCAGCTGCTTCTGCAGTGGCTTGGTCACAATCTCTCAAAAGTTCGATCGTACCTCGTAATTTTCCATTTACTTGAACCGCTAGCGTTACTTGATCGTCTATGAGATAGCCTCTATCTGCAACAGGCCAGCCCTCATCGGCAGCAAGCCCTTTATGACCAAGCGCAGACCACATTTCCTCTGCTAAATGAGGAATCATAGGTTGAATCAATAATACCAAAACTTCAAGTGCGTGGCGCGTAGTCTTTGTTGAAACCAACCCTATCGCTTCATCAATTTTATTGGTCAGGCCGCGAACCCGCGCGACAGCTTTATTAAAATGAAATTTTTCTAAATCCGCCGTAACTTCCGAAATTACTTTATGTGTTATTCCTTTTAAGGTCTCATTATCATGGGATTCAGAATCACCATTTGATATTTTTTGAAATTTCACAACCAATCGCCACAAACGATTTATGTAACGCCAAGCCCCCTCGACACCGGATTCGGTCCAATCCAGATCTCGGTTGGGAGGGCTATCTGATAGCATAAAAAGACGGGCCGTATCAGCTCCGTAAATTTTGATAATCTCTTCGGGATCGACAACATTTTTCTTAGACTTACTCATTTTCTCGGAACGGCCCTTTCTTACCTCAAGATTAGAGGCCATATGATGGAGGCGGCCATTGGCGTCTGATACCTCATTTGGAAAGACCCATTTGCCCTCACTATCTTGATATGTCGCATGGCAAACCATTCCCTGTGTTACAAGGCCGGCAAATGGTTCATTAATATCAAGATACCCGCACCGATTGAGCGCTCGAGTAAAAAACCGCGAGTAAAGAAGGTGTAGAACTGCGTGTTCAATACCACCAATATATTGATCTACAGGCAACCAATGATTTGCCGCTGTGCGCGCAAAACCCTTTTTAAGACTATGCGGTGATGTAAACCGGGCGAAATACCATGAAGACTCGAAAAACGTATCAAATGTATCGGTTTCCCTAACAGCGTTATTGCCGCATGATGGGCAAATTGTGTTTCTCCAAGCTGTGTGGCGGCTAAGAGGGTTTCCGGCAGTAGTTAAATCAACATCAGTCGGCAAGATTACGGGAAGATCGTCATAGGGCACGGGGACTGTGCCACATTTACCGCAGTGGATAATTGGGATAGGGCAGCCCCAATACCGTTGGCGTGAGACCCCCCAATCACGAAGACGATAGTTTACGGCTCTTTCACCACACCCTGTCTCCTGCAACCGATTAATTGAAGTTGTAATTGCTGTGGCAACATCAAGGCCATTAAGAAAACCCGAGTTAATTAAAAAACCTTCACCAACATAAGCTTGATCTATGACGGTCATGTCTTCTGGCTTGCTATTATTTGGGCATACAACGGGCATGATGCGAAGATTATACTTAAGAGCGAAATCCAAATCACGTTGGTCGTGAGCAGGACAACCAAAAATAGCCCCGGTTCCATAATCCATGAGTACGAAGTTAGCTATGTACAGCGGGAGGGTCAGCTCTGGTAAAAATGGATGGTCTAATCGCAGCCCTGTATCGCAACCCTTTTTCTCCACTCGCTCCAGCTCCGCCTCACTTGTACCCATTTGATTGCACTCTTTTATGAAATCAGCCACTTTTTCTGACGTATTAATTAGTGCTTGGGCTATAGGGTGGTTGGGGGCAATCGCACAAAAGGATGCTCCAAAGAGTGTGTCTGGACGGGTACTGTACACCCGTAGTTTGGAGGCTTTTCCATGAATGGGAAACTCAATATAAGCGCCCTCTGAGCGTCCAATCCAGTTCTCCTGCATGATGCGAACCTTTTCTGGCCAACGTTCTAGCTCTTTTAGATCGCTTTTTAGTTCGTCTGCAAATTCTGTAATTTTCAAAAACCACTGCGAAAGCTTGCGCTGCTCAACTGTTGCACCGGAGCGCCATCCTTTCCCGTCAATTACTTGCTCATTGGCTAGGACGGTGTTTTCAATTGGGTCCCAATTTACCCAAGACTCTTTCCTGTAAACTAAACCGGCTTCTAAAAACTCGATAAACATGTGTTGTTCATGTTTGTAGTATTCGGGTTCGCAAGTTGAAATTTCCCGGCTCCAGTCGTAAGATAATCCCATAGATTGTAACTGGGAGCGCATGGCGGTTATATTTTCACGCGTCCACACCGCGGGATGGACATTATTCTCAATAGCAGCATTTTCTGCCGGTAGACCAAACGAGTCCCACCCCATGGGATGGAGTACATTATAGCCTTGTGCCCTCTTAAAACGTGCGACGACATCCCCAAGGGTATAGTTTCGAACGTGTCCCATGTGTATCCGGCCTGACGGATAGGGGAACATTTCCAGGACATAATATTTAGGTTTGCGAGGATCTTCCATAACCTCGAAGGTGCCTCGCTCAGCCCAAATTTTTTGCCATTTTTTTTCTGTTGTTTTTTGATTGTACCGGTTCATTTACGGCCCACGATTCTTCGAGTTAGAAGGTATTAATTTTTTGTTTGAAGGATAGCGGTGTTTCGTAACTGTCTGGCACGGGTCAAAATTGCATCTTCAATTTTGGTTTTGGTAGAATCAGGTAAACTAGCGTCTTGCCATTGTCCTGCGCGGTTAAGGATTTGGCGGAAAACAGCAACACGGATACCATCTGCCCTCAGAGTACGGCCTAAGATGTATACATTTAGTTTAAATCGTTCGTTTGGAGCCTCTGCGTTCGCATGCCAATCTGTAATAATGACACCTCCAAAGGGGTCTGCAGCATTTACAGGCATAAATGAGATTGTATCCAAAGAGGCACGCCAAAGGAAACTGTTAACTCCAAGTTCACCACCTTTGTCGTTATTGTCATCACCAAAAAACATCAGCCCGCCGTCACCAAAAATTGTTTTCCGCTTTGATCTATCTTTAAAAACGTCAGAGTCATCAGGCGTCGTTTCGACGTCTATTTCCTCGATTGAGCCGCAAGACAAAAGCATAACTGAACTTACCACAGCCAAGAGCGTCGGGCGTATCGCACAAATTAAAAAATTATTCTTGTTTTCTGGCATTGGAATGGATCCTAGTTTCTAGAAATGTACTATAGCTTATTCAGCCTGTGAGCCAAGCTGCAACGCTCCAACGCCATTCATAAAGACCTCTATTCCTGCTATGCCTGCCAAACCGGAACTTTTAAGCCGGAGAATGTTTTGTAAAGTTAATCCGCCGAGACCAATCACGGGAATGTGACACTCCCGCGCTAATCGAGCAAACTTCACAAATCCCATGCCTATCTGGCCGGGATGGCTTTTAGTGGGTGCGATGGGCGACAGCAATATAAAGTCAACTTTAGAATTCTCTGCATGTTTTAGGGACCTAGCACTATGAGCGGAAGCAGATATAAGCCAATGTGGGCGCCGTCGCAATAATGTGACATTGCGCCGTGTCCGCAATTTTATCTCTGGGATGTGAACGCCGTCGGCGCCTAGCTCTGTTGCGAGTTCAATATCATCTGATATCAAAATCTTATGTTTATAAGCATGATGGTGTTTTAGAGCGAGTTTTGATAATTTTTGGCGCACGTCTCGGTTAGGATGACGGATAATTACCGCTCCTGGACAGGGCAGAGCATCAAGGAGTGGGCGCGGATCGGGCGCTCGGTGTAAATCTGTCATGGTAATGCAGCGAGGTACTCTAAGAGTTCCGTTGTCTCGTCGAAAGAGTAAATTGAGCCGGCTTGACAGGTCTGATAAATTATTTGGCATGTAAGTATGAACCTGAAAGCTAATTTGCAATGGACGCGACTCCTGAGAACGACGTGCCAACCTCGGACATTGGCAAAAACCTAGAATACGTCAAGGCCTCAATTGATCTGGCAGCTTCTCGTGCGCGCCGGAGGTCAAACTCTGTAAATTTAGTTGCAATTAGTAAAACACAGAAAGCCGAGCGTATTCGTTCAGCATTACTCGCGGGGCATAAAGTTTTTGGTGAAAACCGTGTTCAAGAGGCCTCCGAAAAATGGTTGGATTTACGGACTGAATCCCCAGATGCTATTTTGCATTTGATTGGTCCATTGCAGACTAATAAAGTTAAACGGGCGGTTGAGCTTTTTGATGTTATCCAAACTATTGATAGGCCGAAGTTAGCTCGTTCCTTAGCCCGTGAAATCGAGAGGACCGGGAAGGTGGTTGATTGTTTCATTCAGATTAATTCAGGTGAAGAGGCACAAAAGGCCGGTGTGTTGCCCACCGATGCAGATGCATTTATATCACTTTGCCGTGATGAATTGAAATTACCTATTGTAGGTCTGATGTGTATTCCGCCTCGAGGTGATGTGCCGGGATTACATTTCGGGTTGGTGGCGGAATTGGCTCGCCGTAATGGGATCACTGGTTTAAGTATGGGAATGAGCGGGGATTATGAAGAGGCCGTTCGTTTTGGTGCGACACATGTTCGAATTGGCACTGCAATATTTGGTGCGCGCCCGATAACTAAGGGGCCGGATGGACATTAACAAAGCTATCGTTGCTACAATCTTTAATAACACTCTGTAAATTTGGCAGTTCTAAAGCAATACAGCCCTCTGTTTCGCTTAAATCGAATCGTGCCACATGCATAAAAATGGCGCTACCCATACCCGGCACGACTGGTGCATCATTAAAACCAAGAACAATAATTAGGTCATAAACCTCATCATGCCGCCACAGATCCTCGTATCCTCCGTTAAATGGCTTGTATATATGTTTGTTATATAGGGGCTGCTTTGGGTCGTCGCACCAGCCGTCCTTTGGCGTGATTGCGCGGGTAACCAAACTTGTTTCGGGCTTTTGCAAGCGATCTGGGCGGTAAAATGCTTTGCGCATTGGCCAAAGCCCCACCGGTGTGGCGTTATCGCCCTCGCACTTATTTTTTGTCACGCCGCTTTTACCAAGAACGCAAGGGAGTGTTTCACCATTACAAATCATCGTGTTGGGAGGGAAAATATCGAGAATCATCGATGACACCAATTATTCAACGGTTGGCCATTTGGTTTTCCAGTTGTACCAAATTTATTTAGTCGGCGATATGGGGGAAATTGTTTAAAATAAAATTTTTATCAAGAGCTCTTAACGCAAACCCGCCGCCGTTAGATGCAATAGCACAAGTTTTTTGGAGTTGGGGCTGTCTTTTTTGAGTCCATGGAGGGCGTTTAAGTTTTAATGTCTAATGTCACGGACAACCCTGCCTTGTAGGCTGCGCTTACTTCGGCTGCTGTTGGATTATTAACGTTTAAGAGAGCCGGTGAGGGGGCTTTCTGGGGAGTAGTCGCTCTCTGCGTTATTTGTCTTTGTTCAGTTAATGTCCCTAAGGTAACAAAATTTTTTACAGACTGGGCAGCTAGTTTTTTTCTATAGGCAAGTTCAGTACGCGCCCAAGCTGAGACATCTGAATTCGTAATGTAGTCGGACCTTGATTCTCCGTCAAAGAGCCTCAGATCGCTGTTGTTTTCTCTTGAGATCGGCTGGATCTCATTGATCAGCCCTAACGATGGTGGTTGGTTGTTAATTGGAGCCGTTTTGATGACGCCGTCTGCATTTAGTTTGGCAACGATGTGGTCACTCAGATCATGGCCTGAAGTCTCTTCTATTAAGATGCCGGCACCTGATAACAATGCCCCTAGGGGACCGAAATACAGAGTGCTTCCTGCGATTTTTGGAAGTGCATCAATATTATCGCCAGTCAGGGCCCGGTATAATGTTCCTATTACAGGCACATGATGTAGTGGGTTAACAACGTCGATGATATCCTTAAAACTAAACCCATCGTTACCAAAGGGATGAAAGTTGTTTGAAAGTGAGTTTTTGCTTTGATGCTCGCTATTGGGTATCTCTGACGTTTTCGTTTTGAGAGTAGGATTTACACCAAGTGAAGAGATTATTTCGTTACCAACCATGTTTGCACGTCCAAATTTAAACTATTGCATGATTATTAAAGCAAAGGTCATGCCATTCGATAACACTCTAAATCAATGGGTTAGCGGCTGGTTGATCACTTAATTTGATAATATGCGGCAACTATTGCCGCGAGATCTACATCATGTGGCCACTGCGGTTCGCTTTTGTTTTCAAGTATTTTTCATTGTGTTTGTTAGATGGAAAAGCGTGAGGAACGAGCTCTTCAACGGTTACGCCGCATGCTACTAATGCCTCGAATTTTATGGGATTATTTGTCATTAAGCGAATTGAGTTAAATCCAAGCAACCGGAGCATTTGTGCAGCAGGAAGATAAATTCGCTCGTCAGCGTCAAACCCTAGTTGTTCATTCGCATCAATGGTATCGAGACCTTGATCTTGAAGTTCGTATGCTCGCAGCTTATTGACAAGACCTATACCGCGGCCCTCCTGTGCCAAATACAATAATACGCCCTCTCCAATTTGACTAATTTCTTTTATGGCCCCGCGCAGTTGATCGCCGCAGTCACATCTCAGGCTTCCCAATAGGTCGCCGGTAAAGCATTCTGAATGAATTCGTGTTAACACAGGTTTATCAGCTTTTGGTTCGCCTACGACAATAGCTAAATGCTCTAGACCACCATCGCGTGGTCTGAAAGCAATGACATTAGTTTTTTCTGCGCCTTTGAGCGGAACTTTTGCAGCGCTGACGCGGCGCAAAGTTCGGGCTGCAGTTTTCTGATATTGAAATACATCTCCCGCATCGATGAGCATAAGGTCGTGACGCGCGGCCCAAGCAGCTAAATCGTCAGCGCTATTAACCGTAATTGGTGCGGTTAGGGCTGCCGGAAGGAGCCGAGCAAGTTTTGTTAGGGTAACAGCCGCGCTCTCTGAATCATACAAGCCAGTCTCTCGACCTTCTACATTTAAAGAAGTGATGTCTGCATTTTGTAATGGATCCGCTAACTGGAGCGCCACTTCCGCTGTCAAGTCTGGCACTGTCCCAAGTGTAAAAATCTGTCCCTTTGGCCGGGCTAGATTTAAAACGCAGGCACGGCGTGCTGTAATTGATAATAATGCTGCACTGCCTGCGCTTAAGGTTAAGTTTTTTAAGCTTTCGGGAGTGACGCCCTCGACAGCTTGTGCTAAACACGCGGCACCGTTAGTGCCGCGGACGGCAACAAATCGCCCTCGCCGCAATTCAGAAAGTGAGCGGTCGATAGATAGAAGTGATAATGCTTCTCGACTAGCGGGGATTTCTAAAATATCAGCGGTTGATCGAACCATAAATAGAGTCCATCCTGTATACGCGGGTTTTTACAACATAGGCCGAAAGAAGCCCATAGTAATCATGTAAGGGAACTTTACTTTAAAAGTTGTTCAGTGGTTTAAACAAGCCCCGGTTGCATAATATTGCCGTGGTTCGGCGTAGGGCATGCGCGTTTCGTATCAAATATATATTTATGCTATCATTTGATCGCAAATTGGCGAGTAAAACATGATCGGCTGTAAAAACATTCTAGTAGTTGATAATGACACTACTCTTGTTGATATGTTCAGCGAGCAGCCAGCATTATGTGAGGAATTCAACGTTACTGGTTTGGAAAGTCCTGAAGAAGCCCTCGAGTGCGCAAAAAAAGCATATTTTGACATAATCATAATTAATGTTGATTTGCCTAATATGGACTCATTGGAAGCATGTAAGTTACTTCGGGATATCGGTGTGCGCTCGCCAATCGTCGTTCTTATCTGTGCCGATACGGATTTTGATGTCGTGTCGCGCCAAACGATATACGCTACGGAATATGTTTCTAAACCCTTTAAATTAAGTGTTTTGATCGGGCGTATCCGCGTACTTATCGGCCGATATGAGCGCTCTGAGGATGCACACTTTACAATAGGTGTCAGTATGTTCCAGCCAGCTAATAAGCTGCTAATTAATGAATCCGATAATAAAAAGGTCCGGCTGACCGATAAAGAGACAGCCATACTCAAATACCTCTGTCGTGCGGGGGGTAAGGCTGTCGGGCGGGAGGTTCTTTTGAATGAGGTTTGGGGGTACAATTCAAATATCACGACTCATACATTGGAGACTCATATATACCGACTTCGTCAGAAAATTGAGCTGGACCCGACTAAATCGAAAATACTGGTCACAGAGCCAAGGGGGTACAAGCTGATCATGTAAATTAACTTTTACCTTTCTAATATCGAGAATAATACGGATATGATTAGGGGGTGATGTCAACTCGCGCGTCTTTTTACCAAGTTCTATCGGCGTTACCAATTTACCTACGTGTTCGGATGCCCGACTAAATTAGTTTTTTGCCCTTGAGCTGGTAGTTAAGCGAATTTTAAAATTGTTTGTTTTGTCTCAGTAGATTTTGGAGAGCGTCGGTCCAACCAGCTTTGGAGTGTAATGAGGAGGTATTAAAGTCGCCGGCAAAGGCCCGAGGATTTCTAGGTGTTCAATCACAGCGGATAAATTTATGGGCTCAGTGATAAACGTAATTTTAGTAAAAATAATTTGGGCTTTTCCCGGGACTTGGTGTGCTACCGCCAGCTAGTGCATAAGGGCTGTGAATCTCAATTTGTGGAGAACTCGGCCCTACTTGAATATCTGCAGAAACATGGCGGCGCTTATCTTTGCCGCACCAAAGTGGTATCCCTAGCATATCTAATGGATATCAAGATATCATCAAAAACCCATTTTAGCCTTTTATTCCATAATTGACTTGATACGCGAGATTAAACGTGAATGTTGTAATGGTAGGAAATATTTCGTCTGTAACCTTAGTCCCTTGCATGCAGATGATGTAGGTTGTGTGCTTTTGTTTCAGAGTTCTTAGTTCAGTTAAACAGTTTCGAGTTGAAATGGCATCCCATGTCGTGATCTCGATAGTTATGTATATCCTGTTATTAAAATCTAAGCCGATTATGTAAGGCAATCGGTTTGGATCCCTAGCGAGGGTAACGTGCGTGTGGAGGGGGGGATAGGTTGGCGGGATTTTATTTGTGATATGGATGATCGTGTGAAATTTTTGTGAGGCATGCAGCTCGTTGTTTAAGGCCTGATGCTTCCTCAATACGTTCAATTTAATTGGTAAGTACGTTACGTTGTGGCTGCAAATCGGGCAGAGTATTAGACTAGTTAAGGTCTTGACCTTTATTGTCGAGTTTATAGTCAAATAGGTCTTTATTGATTTTTTGGCCGAACCTCGTTCCAAGCAAAGACAATGTTGTTTTGATGCCAAAGGCATCTGTAACTGTCCATTTCCGGAGTTCTAAAGGCTTGTCACTGAATACAAGTGTTAGCTGACCCTCCAAAGGCGCAGCTGCTTTAACGATGGATACCCGGAACACGCCAGGGGAACGATTGAAGCCTGTAATTAAGATTTCATTGGACATAAAAGATAAATTTTTGCGCAGAATAAAATCAGCTGAAGTTAATTTTAATAGAACAGCCGTTTCTTGTTCTAGCTCCCGGTCAATATAAATTAAGCTCGATCCATCCGCGATTAATACAACTGGATTTGGAAGGTCATACTCAACACGCATACGACCGGGCCTAGATAAATAAATGACTCCCTCAGAAAACTCCCCGTTAGAGGATACCTGTAGGAATCTTGCTGTGAGTGTTGTAATAGAATTCAGGTGTGCTTCGATGCGTATGAGGTCTTCAAGGTCCTGCTTTTCCAGTGCCAATGTTCGAGCGATCACCGCTTCTGCCGTTGTTCCATTTATGGTTGCCGTTAAACTAACTAAGACAATCAATAGTGAAGCATGAAAACGTGGAAGCTGAGTTTTAAAAAAAACAATCATAACCGCATATTTTATCAACGAGTTTAATAACGTAAAGGGTTGGTATACGATGAGTACACTATAATGATTTAGGGACTTAATGACTGCTTGCCAGAACTTCCCGACGACCGACCCTGTTAGCTGCGCTCACTACTCCGTTTTGTTCCATGTGTTCAATAATGCGGGCGGCACGATTATAACCGATTTGTAAGTGTCTTTGGATAAAGCTGGTCGACGCTTTGCCCTCGCGGGTTACGAGGGCAACGGCCTCATCATATAATGCGTCGGCATTCTTCTCGCCCATTGATCCTAGCAAATCGGGCTCGTTATCATCAGAGGTAATAGATTGGATATATTGGGGTTTACCCTGATTTTTGATATATTTTACAACCTCTTCAACCTCATTATCAGAGACGAATGGACTGTGGATACGAGTAATGCGTCCTCCGCCCTCCATGTACAGCATGTCACCTTGGCCTAGTAACTGTTCTGCCCCTTGTTCACCTAGGATGGTACGACTATCAATCTTGGAAGTGACTTGGAAACTAATGCGGGTTGGAAAGTTAGCTTTTACTGTTCCTGTGATGACATCGACAGATGGCCGCTGCGTTGCCATGATAAGATGAATCCCGGCGGCTCGTGCCATTTGAGCAAGGCGCTGAATAGCCGACTCAACGTCTTTACCAGAGACCAGCATGAGGTCGGCCATTTCATCAACCACCACAACAATAAATGGAAGGGGGTCGTTTGGAAGCAATTGATCCTCAAAAACGGGTTTGCCACCGTCGTCAAAGCCAGTTTGGACGCGGCGCGTCAACCGTTCATCTTTTTTTTCCGCCTCTTTTAGGCGCGCGTTGAAGCCCGCTATGTTGCGCACGCCTAATTGGGACATTGCGCGATAACGATCCTCCATCTCGCGAACCGCCCATTTTAATGCTACAACTGCCTTGCTGGGATCAGTTACAACGGGTGTTAGTAAATGAGGAATACCCTCATAAACCGACAATTCTAGCATTTTAGGATCGATCATAATTAATTTACATTGGTCGGGGGTCAATGAATATAAGAGGGATAAGATCATAGTATTCATTGCAACGGACTTGCCGGAACCGGTAGTCCCTGCGATTAGAAGGTGTGGCATGCGGGCTAGATCCGTGGTCACAGGTGCTCCACCAATGTCCTTTCCTATTGCTAAAGGCAGGGAGGCTTTGGATCTTTCAAAATCCCGTGATGCCAGAAGTTCCCTTAATAAAACTAGTTCCCTATTGATATTTGGAAGTTCGATACCGATCACATTTTGTCCCGGCACTACGGCTACGCGCACTGCGACGGCGCTCATTGAGCGTGCTATATCATCCGACAAACCAATTACCCGAGAGGTTTTTGTTCCAGGTGCTGGCTCGAGTTCGTAGAGTGTGACCACCGGTCCCGGCCGTACTTTTACGATCTCTCCTTTAACTCTGAAGTCTTGTAAAACTGTACCAAGAAATTTAGCGTTTTGTTCCACTGTGTCACGATTTAGAGCCAACCTATCAGGAGTTTCATGTGGTGCCTTAAGAAGAACAAGCGGTGGGATAGAGTAACCAACCTCAGGGTCTAGTGCGAGTTTGCCTTGTGTTTCAGTTGTCGCTTTGCGACCCGCTTTTGGTTTTGGTTTTCTGGGTGCTACTAGGCCAATTAGGTGTTTTTCTGGAACTTCGTTAAGGGTTTTCCCTTCTTCAAGGGAAACGCGCACGGCCATCTCTTGAAGCGATGTGTCGTTAGCACTTAGTTCGCGATTGGCTTTAATTTCTTGGTTTTGCTCGGAGTGGTCGCGCTTACCTCCATTGCAGCCAGACCCTAATTTTAAAGCATATGAAGTTTTACGAACGCCGAAGTATAGTGCTAAGCCAAAAAACCTAAGACTTCGGCTTGCCGCGCGCAACTCGCCCTTTTGCAAACCAATAGCAAATATCCAAAGTGCCGAAGCTGCTAAAGCCATGGACATGGCGAGATACAATTCAGCGAGTGCAATGCCAGCGTTTTGAAAAATAGCAGCACTTCGTTCTAAAATAATTGTACCAGCAACCCCACCTAAGCCGGAGGTAAGGGGCCAGCCGGGGGGCTCAGGCAGGGCGCTAAAGCTGACTGCAGCAGCAAAAGGAGTTAAAAGCATAGCGAAGCCGCGCCAGAAGGGTGAGGGCACATCGCGTTTTGTTATTAACCGTAATCCCCAGATTGCAAAACCCAGCAAGGGGAAATATCCGGCCATGCCGAACGATTGAATTATAAGGTCAGCCGCGAAAGCACCCAAGGTGCCTATATAATTGGCTGTAGCACCAGAATTTGAATTATTGAAAGATGGATCACTTGGGGCATAACTGAATAGTGCAATTGTAAGCGCGCTAACGATAATAAGAATTAGCAAACCCAATGCTTCAAGAAACCTGTTATGTAAAAAAACTCTGGCCGTCGCGGGAAGAAGTGCGCGGGCGCCAAATTCAGAATCAGCAGTTTCAAAAACTCTTATCGGCTGGGTCATATCTATGGATTAAGGAAGATAGATAAATAAGAGATTAATAAATTATAGAAAGTCGAAACCCGGAGATGCCTAATGTGACATCTCCGGGCTGGTTTTGCCAAGATAGATAGGAGGGCGGAAAAAAGCCTAGGCTGCAGGGGTAAACAGCTGAGGCGAGCCCATCTATCTGATCATAGGCGTTGCGAGCCGCTTCCAAATTCGGGGTACGCCTCCATACCACATTCAACTTTATCGAGGCCAAGGCTCTCACCTTCTTCGTCTACTCGGATACCGACGGTAACTTTCAGTATGTACCAGACAATGGCACTGGTGATTGATACAAATAAACCAATAGCGACGATACCTATAGCCTGTGTGACAATCGAACCTGATCCAAAAATACCCACCGCCAAAGTTCCCCAAATACCGGCAACTAGGTGGGCAGAAATGGCACCGACTACGTCATCGATTTTCATTTTATCGATAAGTGGAACTGCAAAGAATACAAGCCCACCGCCGATGCCACCAACTATTATCGCAATGAGATGGTTTTGAACATCGGGACCTGCCGTTATCGCAACGAGGCCTCCAATTGCACCGTTAAGCGCCAGAGATACGTCGATCTTCTTGTAAATTATTTGAGCTAAAATTATCGAGGCAACGACACCTGCTGCAGCAGCTAAATTCGTGTTAACGTACACAATAGAAATAGCCGTTGCGTCAAGCGCGCTTCCGAGAGCTAACTGGGAACCACCGTTAAACCCAAACCAGCCAAACCACAAAATAAATGTTCCCAAAGTAGCTAACGGGATATTGGCGCCGGGAAGGGCATTTACCTGGCCGTTGGCATCGTACTTGCCTTTTCTTGCTCCAAGAATTATTGCCCCTGTCAACGCCGCCCAGCCCCCAGTGGAGTGGACCAACGTTGAACCAGCAAAATCAGAAAAGCCCATTTCAGCGAGCCAGCCACCGCCCCAAACCCAACTAGCTTGAATTGGATATATGATAGCGGCAAGAACTACGACGAATATCATGAATGGCCATACTTTAATTCGCTCCGCAACTGTTCCGGAAACAATAGACGCTGCTGTGGCGACAAATACCATTTGGAAAAACCAGTCAGATGGAACCGAGTAGCCTGTGTCGACAACTTTTTTAATGGCGTCGGCTCCAGCTTCATCCGCGTTTATCAAGGCGATTTCATCAGCTGATGGGTTATAGAAAAGAGCGAAGATTCCAGCGTAGCCGCCTTCAGGGACATCGACGTACATTAAATTATAACCAACTAAGTAGAACATTATCCCGGCAATAGAATAAAGTGCGATGTTCTTTAGGCAAATGGTTGCGGTATTTTTTGAACGAACCAAGCCAGATTCTAGCATCGCGAAGCCGGCAGCCATGAACATCACCAGCACGCCATGGATCAAAAAAGAAAACGTGTTAAATACATAAGCGGTCTCTGCATCTACTGCAGCTATGACTGGGAGCGGCAATGTAGCACCAAGAAAGAGAGCTCCCATAGATAGAACTGTTGTCTTAAATAAATTGAGTTTCATAATTGGCACTCCTATAGGGCTTCGCCGTCGGTCTCACCCGTGCGAATGCGCACGGCCTTGTCGACGGAGTAAACGAAAACTTTGCCGTCACCGATTTTCCCGGTTTGTGCAGCTTTGGTAATCGCTTCGACTGCTAAGTCAGCAACATCGTCGCTAACTGCAATTTCCACTTTAACTTTGGGGAGGAAATTCACCTCATATTCCGCACCCCTGTAAATTTCGGTTTGTCCTTTTTGGCGGCCAAACCCCTTCACCTCTGTAACGGTCATGCCTTCAATTCCAACCGGAATTAGTGCTTGGCGCACTTCTTCGAGCTTGAAAGGCTTGATAACAGCCATGATCAGTTTCATGGTTTAACTCCTTCCACTAGTTAGTGAGCGCGCAAGCGCCACGTAGTTAAAACACTCATCAATAACCGTGCCAAGTGCTAAAAAATCTTATAAAAACCATTACGGTCAATGGCTTAAGACGATTTATTGGGGTCAAGCAAGTTAAAGCTAAAACCAAAGAGCGGCTATTTTTTAAGCAGTTTCATATAGATGATGAATTTTTATACACCCTGGCCGGGAGTTTTATTCTGGACTTTAAGGTAGATTGACACCACGTTCTGAGAATGACCTTATCCGATTTAAACACTCCTGATATTGATGTCGATCTTTTAATCATTGGTGGTGGGCTGGTTGGCAGTGTACTGGCCGTGGCCTTGGAAAATACACCTATAAAAACCTGCATTATTGATAAAGGTGAGGATATTGATCTGTCCGACGCAGACTTTGATGGGCGAGCGTTTGCAATTTCTGCGTCAAATAAAAATTTATTAGCTGCGATCGGCTTATGGCCTGTTTTAGAGAAAGACGCTTCACCAATTTTAGAAATTCGTGTTTCGGACGGCCCATCCTTACTAGCTCTGCATTTTGATCATAAAGACGTTGGTGACCAGCCCATGGGAATAATGTTAGAAAACCGCCATTTACGTTGTGCATTGCGTGATCGTTTATCTTCATCCCAGCGAGCTAGGGTATTGGCGCCTGCGAGTGTCGAGGCTCTAGTTAACGCACCGGGTGGTGTAAAGATAAGTTTGGTGGATGGTCGTGTTGTGCGGGCCCAGCTTGTCGTTGGAGCTGATGGCCGCGGCTCTCAGACTCGAGCTCAAGCTGGTATTAAATTAACGCGATGGCCTTATCCACAAACAGGTATTGTTTGTACAGTTCGGCATCAACGTATGCATATGAACATTGCTCATGAGCGGTTTCTACCGTCTGGACCCTTTGCGATATTGCCTCTGACCGGTGATGCTTTAGGAGTTCAAAACCGGTCATCGATTGTTTGGACGGAAAGAGCAGATCTCGCTCATGTGATATTGGATCTAGATGAAGACGCCTTTCGGTCAGAACTTATGCGCAGGTTTGGTGACTTTTTGGGGAATATAGAAATAATTGGCAGTAGGTACGCTTATCCATTGTCTTTACAATTTGCGGAGCGATTTGTGGATAACCGATTGGCGCTGGTTGGTGATGCAGCACACGGGATGCACCCTATTGCGGGACAAGGTTTGAATATGGGCCTTAAAGATGTGGCTACGCTCGCCCAAGTCTTGGCGGAAACTTATCGGCTTGGGCTTGACATAGGGGGCTCCCAAGCTCTCAGTCAATACGCAAAATGGCGGCGTTTTGATCATGCGGCAATGCTGCTCGCAACCGACATGCTCAATCGATTGTTTTCTAATGATATTGCCCCAGTTCGTATTGCTCGTGATGTCGGGCTTGCTGCAGTGAATGCTTTCCCGCCTATTAAAAATCTTTTCATGCGGCATGCCATGGGAGTAAGTGGAGACGTGCCAAAATTATTGCGCGGCCAACCCCTTTAGGCATTCAATATTCAAGGGCCGACCCCCTCCACTTAATAAGAATAATAAATAAAAATATCCAGATTAGGAAACATTACTAGAATATGAGTTTATTTTGATGTGTTATAAAAACTGTTTTAGGCCAAAATTTATCTAAGGTTAAGAGGCGCTCCGTTTACTGAGTTTAGTTTTAACTTAACTTAGCGAGTTACTCTCTGCATGCTAAGGATCACGGCTTAAGCCAGCACTTTTAAGGGCGGTTAAATATTTTACCCACATGTCAGCCTGATCGATACCATACTGATATAGAGTGTCCCAAGAATAAATACCGGTATCGTGTAGATCGTCAAATTTTAGTGAAACTGCATAATTACCTACAGGCCTCACCTCCATTATATTGACGTGACGGCGCCCTGACACAATTTGCTTTTGACCGGGTCCATGGCCCTGGACTTCAGCGGATGGACTTTCGACACGTAAAAATTCAGCTGGAAATTTGAATTGGCAACCATCTTCGAAATCGACTTCTAAGGTCTTTATCTCGCGCAAGAGACGGATCTCGGTGGGACGGGTGGTTTGACGAAAATCATTACTCATAGAGGTACCACTCTAATCGGCAAGCTGGCGAGCTTCTTCGGTTAGCATGATGGGTATGCCATCCCGTATAGGGAAAGCTAGTTTTGCTTTTCTGCTGATCAACTCTTGCTCTTCTGCGTTGTATTCTAGAGGACCCTTGGTCAATGGGCACACAAGGATCTCTAACAATTTGCGGTCTATTGTAGATGTCGTGTTTGTTTTAATCTGATAATTCTCTCCGGACTCGTGATCATCTCTCGACATCTCTAATGCTTCCTTTTGCGGACTAGACCCAACAGCATTGAACTGTTTATTTTAATGCCGAGCATGATCAACAGTCTCAGCCTCATCATGCCGCGCCATATCTAACATTGTTACCAAGCAACGCGTTCGGGTCACCAAGCTACTGGCTTCAAGCAGCGCCTGTTTTTCTGCCGGCGCAAATGGACATGCCATCGCCATAGACGCGACTAGGGCGTGGTCGGGGGTATTTTCAAGGGCATCCCAGTCGGCATCATAGCCACTCCAGCCAAGATAGTCTTTCAACGCTCGGAACAGGTCTGCCCGTTGACGCGTGTCTAGAGGTTCGGGTTCAAGGTCATCTTCGAACGCCGTGAAGTCCGGTTTAATACGTCTAAATCCGTCAGCCTGTTCGAGTTCGGTCGTAATGGAAAACCTACACGCGCCTGTTAGCGTTATAAAGTACCGATTATCTTTGGTAGCGGAAAAAGAACTTATCTGTCCAGCACAGCCGATGGAGAAGAGTGTCTGTATCCCGTCCTCTTTATCTCCCTGATTCTGTCTTGGCTGCACCATGCCGATCCAACGTCCTTGACCAAGGGCAGCATCAACCATTGCCAAGTAGCGCCGCTCAAAGATATTTAGCGGTAGTTCCCCGCCGGGTAGCAATACAGCTCCTTCTAGAGGAAAGATGGGCATTGTATCTGGCAATTTGCCGTTAGTAGAAGGTGAGTATGTCATATCGCGGCAAGACCTAGGAAAACAGCACAGAAGATAGCTGCCTCCGCCCATTAAGTGTTACTTCGTGTGAGGGACCCATAGCATCGAAAATTTTCAAGAGCTGTTTGCGCCCAGCTTCATCATTCCATAATCGGTTTCGCCTTATCAATTCTATGAGTTGGTCAACCGCAGCCTGATTTTGGTTGGAACCTAACAGTGTTATAGCTAAATCATATCGAGCTTGATGATCATCAGGGTTGCTCAATAATTGCCCCTCTAATGTGGTCGCATCTCCTGCCTCCTTGCTTTCCTCCGAGAGCTGGAAAGCGGATACTGCCGCTGAAATTTCCATTTTTGACAACAAATCTGCCGATAGTGACTCAATCATCCCACGCGTTGCGTCCACATCTCCAGATGCTAGTGTGGAACGTATTATTCCCGCGATAGCGTGCTCATTAGCAGGGTCTTCGGCCTGAATCTGTCGGTAAAGCTGAAGGGCCATGTGGGCCTCGCCGGCACCAAGCATCCCTTTTGCCTCATCCAGTGCCGCGTCTAGTGGTGCTTTGGCGCCGTCCAGTAACTTATCGATAAAAGCTTTGATTTGGCTTTCCGGAATTGCTCCAGAAAAGGCATCAACTGGTCGTCCGTCCTTGAACGCATAAACCATTGGGATCGACTGAACACGTAACTGCGTCGCGATTTCCTGATTTTCATCAATGTTAACTTTGACCATTCTGACCATGCCGCCCGCTTGTTTGACCAATTTTTCAAGCAGTGGTCCCAGTTGTTTACATGGGCCACACCAAGGGGCCCAGAAATCTACGATAACGGGGACTTGATTGGAGGCCTCAACAACATCGGCCATAAAGTTGGCAGAGTCAGAGTCCTTAACAATCTCGTCAGGGCCCATAACTTGCGCCGGTCCCTCGTCTGAAATAATTCCCCGTGGAGAAGCCGGTTGTGAATCGCTGGGCATAAAGGTCCCATCGGGATTTAATTTGATATTCATCTCCATTCCTTCCGCCAGTTGAGACGTTTTGTTCAGGATGCAACAGCTAATACATAGATGGCGCTATTAACCTCTTTGCGCAACCTCAATGTGCGCTAGTGCCAAATCATTATATCCCAAAAACTAGAGAGCAAGGACAAGTGGTTGGTGTCCCGTGTGCTGCAAAAATCTTAATAGACCTTTTTTAGAGATAGTTGTAGTTGCTGTATTTACTAAAGGATGAAAGTGTAAAGGCTCACGTGCTAACATTTCTTCATCTAAAATAACAGTAACGTCTGCGCTTCGATCATTTATAACCGCAAAAGGTGTGACTGAGCCCGGTTCAACCCCGAGTTTTGTCATTAAGGCCTCTGGTTTCCCGAACGAGAGCTGAGCAGCTCCTATTTGCTTGCTAAGCCCCTTAAGGTCTATGTTACGGTCTTCGTGGGCAACAATCAGCCAGAATTGTGATTTTTTATCTTTTAAAAAAAGATTTTTTGAGTGCGTACCCGGTAACCCCCTCCTAAGCGACTTGGCGTCCTCAACGGTATACACAGCCGCATGGTCGACTGTTTCTGTCTCAATACCAAGCGCGCAAAGTTGTGCTAATAAATCTTCTTTTGTCACGCTCATAATGTTGGATACCAATCAGTGGCCGCAACTCAATCAAGGCTGCGAACATACGGCTTGCATTGATCTTGTCAATGCGTATCATATGAGAGCCTTGGCAAAGGCTGAAGCTGGGCGCGGGCGTAGCTCAGGGGTAGAGCGCAACCTTGCCAAGGTTGAAGTCGTGAGTTCGAATCTCATCGCCCGCTCCACTCTTACCAACGTCTGTAGAGGTTGACCTGAAACCAGCCAGTCTGTGCGCTTCAAATGCACTAGCACAGGGGCAGCTCTGTTGCGTATCGTCTGCGACACATTAATCCGTCTACACAATACGGCTGCCAGCACGATATCATTTAGGTAGCTCATGCGCCGAGCTCTCGTAAATTCCTCGGTCTAGCTTCATTTTTAAAGTAAATTGTTTAAGTTGCCCGTGCCTACGCTGAGCCTTTACTTGCAGTGAGTTGGTAACGCCGTGTTGTTGTGCCTGCTTGAACAACCTTAGGCAGCGCCATAAACGAAAGAGACAAAGCTACCTGGGTAAAAAATGTACGACGATTAATCATTTCAAATCCCCATTGGCAACGTCAAAGACGTCGTGAGAAG
>MDTB01079225.1_pt1 | contig 172449 bp, 180 predicted proteins | sample 811161 | NCBI WGS metagenome assembly MDTB01 (sample SAMN05326650, study PRJNA326480) | marine metagenome | isolation source: seawater | place: Mediterranean Sea | collected 2009
ATTATTAGTTTTTTCTGTTTTACTTTTCTGGATTAAATTTCCTTTAATATCTCTTTACCTCTTTTTGCTCATATCTGCTTTTCATTTTTCTGAAGACTGGAAACATCAAACGAATTTTTTTTACAGCTTAATTTTAGGTTTTAGCTTAATTAATTTACCATTAATATTTCACTATAATGAAATTAAAACTATTTTTAATTATCTAACCTATGGTGAAAACGTGTTTCATTTAATGAAATATCATTATTATTTTGGCATTTGTAATTTAATATTATTAGGCTTTTTTATAATAGGTAATGCAAAAAAACTTAATTTATTCATACAATCTATTAGTATATTAATATTTTCATATTTTTTGACTCCGATATATTTTTTCATAGTATACTTTTGTTTTTTCCATAGCGTAAAAAATTATAGAGAAAGCAAGGATTTATTTAGTTCAGAAAAAGTTTACAAGCTTAATTTGATTATAGGAATAAACTGTTTAGTAACAATAATTATAGGGGCTATAGTTTATTTTTATTTTCTAAATGAATTTAACGCTAAAAACATTAGTGTTCTTGTCTTTATAGGCTTAGCATCTTTAACTGTGCCACATATGGTTTTAAAATTAATTATTAAAAATAAAAAAAATTAACTTTCTAATAGTCTTGGCATTAGTTCTGTTAAATTACATGGCTTATTTCTGCTATCTAGTTGAAGCTTGATTATATTTTCCCATGCATCTCTGCAAGCACCTGGTGAACCTGGTAAAGAAAAAATAAAAGTTCCCTTAGCTACGCAAGCTATTGCTCTTGATTGTATAGATGATGATCCTATTTTCTTAAAGCTTATGTATCTAAAAATTTCTCCAAATCCTGGTATATATTTATCTTTAATTTGGTCTATTGCCTCAGGTGTAACATCTCTACCAGTAATTCCTGTTCCTCCAGTTGCTATTATAGCATCAACTCTATCACTTTTTACCCATTTTTTTAATATAGCTAATATTTTTTTTACATCATCCTTAACTATATTTCTATTTACGCAGTTATGTCCAGCTTCCTCAATACTTTTTTTTAAGTAATCTCCAGATTTATCATTATTTATAACCCTAGTGTCTGAAACTGTTAATAAAGCTATATTAATTTCAATAAATTTTTTTTTCTTATCTGAGTTTTGCATCTCTAATGTATTTGTAATCTAAACTTTTATATATGGGCCATTGGTCATTAGCCAATAACTTTCTTGAAGGTTTCTCTTGTCCAAATTTGTCTCTATAAACCCAAAGATCTGTTAAAATATATTTCACAAACCACCTAGTCTCCTTTATTGGTATACTTTCAATAAATAAAATTGGATCATTAATATTTAAATTTTCTTTCCATTTATTTAATCTTGTAATGCCTGCATTATATGCTATCAAAGCATCTAAGATTGATTGGCTAGAAGTTGTATTATAGATAAGTTTTTTTAAAAATTTTTGACCTAACTTAAGATTTAATTGCATAGAATACAGTTTATATGCATTTCCATATCTTAATCTATAATCATTGTCTAGCTTACTTGCTGTTCTAGGCATAATTTGCATCAAACCTCTTGCTCCTTTAGAACTTTTTGCCTTTATATTAAAGGCAGATTCTCTTCTAATAAGTGCAAACAAAAATGCTCTGTCTAAATGATATCCATCCTTTAGTTCCCAATCTGGAGTAGGGTAAAGTCCTCTAATATATATAGCATTATCAGAAGAATAAAATTTTGAACCAAGTCTAATTAAAACGGCTGCAAGATTAAGTTTTTCACTTGCATAAAAAATATTTTTTAATTCAGCTTCTTCTACTTTACTGTATAAATTTCTTATTTCTAGGTCAGCATAATTATATAAAGATAATTCTGTTAAAGCTATAGCTCTTCTAAATAGTTTGTATTTTTTTAAATCACTATAAGCACTTATTTCTTTATTAAGCAGATTTGCACCCCAAGTAAAAGGATCCGGCATATTTAATTTTTCAATAGCTAACTGTCCATATAATGTTCTAGGAAAAAAGGAAGCCTGTTGAAAATTCTCCTTTCTCTTACTATTCAATTTTTCTAATTTTGCATACCAATATAAACATGATGCCTTATCCCATTCTTCTAATTTATTAGAATAAATTTTGCATTTATTGAAATATTCTTTAGCCTTATTAAATTTATTTAACCTGTAAGAATTAATACCAGCCCTAAAATAAAAATTAGGATTCTTAATACTCAATTTGTTTATATAAAATTTATATAATTGATTAGATTTTTTTATATCTCCTTTAAAATAAATTCTATCAATGTTTTTTTTAATTAATTCATGTGCATAATAATTCTTAGGATAATTTTTATTTAAATAGTTAATTAACTCCTCATGACGTTCTAATTCCATATATTTACTTATGGAACTTTTAATTAAAATTTTATTTTTATTATTTTTTTGCTGTAAGTTATTTCTTTTAACATCCTCTCCATAACCTCTTAAATATTTACCGTATTCTGGTTTTTTAAATAATTTTTTATCTTCTTTTTTAGGCATGCGCTTAATCAAAAGTGCATAAACTCTTTTTCTTAATACGGGTGGATAATCTGGATAAGCTTTAAACCAATTAACTAACTCTTCATAGCTGGCTTTGTATTTGTTAGGGTGCATTAGCTTTTCATATTGAATATAACCTTCAAGCATCTTATTATCTAATTTTGTTAAGGTTTTATCTGCTTCATCCCATTTAGTTTGATTTTGTAATGAAAGAATTTTAAAATATAATTTTTTATCATGATTAGATAGTACACCTAAATGATTATTAGAGTTTTCTATTGTAAAATTAGTATTGGCGTATATTTTTCCAAAATTAAAAAAAGCCAAAAAAACGAAAAAAGTTAAAAAATATTTCATAAAATTATATTACTAAATGTAGTATTTTTAATTAAATACATTACCATATCAGGTATTTTTATCAATTTCTATCTTAATTTTTTTTAAATCTTCCCAAGCCTCTTTTTTCCTAGAAGGCTGTTTTAACAAAAATGATGGATGGAATATAGCTATTGATCTTAAATCAAATTTATTATTAATATTAATATTTTTCCACTTTCCTCTTATCTGGGTAATACCTGTATTATCATAACCAAACAAAGCTTTTGCTGCAATAGCACCTGCTAAAATCAACAGGTTAGGACGAATTAACTCAATATGCTTGAAAACAAAGGGTAAACATAACGCTATTTCTTCTAGTGTAGGTTTCCTATTACCTGGCGGTCTCCAGAAAATAACATTTGATAAATATGTATTTTTTCTATTTTGTCCAATGGCTCCTAACATTTTATCCAACAATATACCAGAAGGACCTACAAAAGGCCTTGCCAATTTATCTTCTTCTTCACCTGGAGCTTCACCTATTAACATAACATTAGCTTTAGGATTCCCATCGGCAAAAACTAAGCTTTTTGCCGTATTTTTTAGTGAGCAATCAGAAAACTCTAATATTAAGTTCTTTAGTTCATCTAAGGTTTTACAATTTTTAAAAATTTCGTTTTTTATTTGTTCTTTTTTTTCCTTAGTAGATTTTTGTATTTCTTTATCTTCTGAAGATATTTCTTTTGGTATATTATTTTCTTTAAAACTTAGGTTATATTTAACTCCATTGCTTAGATACCATCTTAACAAGAGCTCTGTAAGAATAGTTTTCTCAGACAATTATACTAAAAAGCCGAATAGGGTATAGGCTTCCCTCTGTTATCCTTTATTATCTTGCCATCATCAGTTTGAGCTGCAATATACTTTCCTTCTCCTACCCAAGTTCCAACATAAAGAACTGGCTTAATAGGCTTTCCATTATAAGTTTTATCTTGTTGTTTAGCTCCCCTTGCATTAGGATTATTTTTATTTAATGCCACAATTACCTCTATATTTATTTTAATGATATATTATTATGTATAATAATTTTATTTTGAGGATAGTAAAGTGATTTTAAAAAAAATATTTTTTAATTTAGCTAAAATAATATTGCTTTTATCTTTTTCATTAATTGCATATAAATATGGCAATTGTGAAAAACTATTCTATACACCTAAATCATTAGTAGGTTCTATACTTGCAGGTCAGATAGCTAAATATAATAATGAAAACAGTTTAGCATCAGAATTTTATAGTTACGCAAGTAAAAAGGAACCTGCCAATGAAAATCTCTTAAACCTATCATTAATGTCTTTAATTTTAGCAGGGAAAGTTGAAGAGGCAATTACAACAGTAAATATTAAAGGAAATAAATCTTTATTAAAAAAATCTGAAATTGCAAATCTATTAAAATTTGTAAATCTCATCAAAAATAAAAACTATGATGAAGCTTCTATAATTCTAAATAAAAATAAAGATTTAATCTATGCAGACAAACTATTACCAATAATTAAAGCCTGGCTATCATCGGACCTAAAGTCTGCAAAAATTAAAATTGAGAATTTTGAGTATAAAACTGATGGACTCGTTTTTAGTGATTTGTATTTTCAGCATTTAGCTCATATAAATCTGTACTATAATGAAAAAACAAATGCCTTAAATAATTTCAAGAAAGGTCTAAAAAATGCCAATACAGAAAAGTTAAGACTCCTATACTTTTATTATGATTTTTTGAAAAAATATAAATTAAAAGATGATGATGGATTTCTTGTTAATTTTTCTAAAAATTTTCCCGATCATAGCTTAAATATTTACTTAAATAAGAATTTTAATACTAACTTTTCTATTAATAATCCTATTGATGGAATATCAGAAATTTTCTTCAATATAGCAGAGGCACTATATGGTCAAGGAATGCATGATTCTTCTATCGCTTATAGCTACTTATCAATTTACTTAAATAATAAAAACTTCATTAATTATTATTTAATAGCTGAAAACTTTCAAATGCTTAATAAGAATAAAAAAGCCATAAGCTCTTTATCGAAGATTGCTCTAAATAGTTATGTAGGATGGAATAGCTTTTTAAAAATAATTGACCTTGAAATTGCAAAAGGAAACTTTGATAATGCTCAAAAATATATGAATAAATTAAAGAAATTTTCTCCTAAAAGAAAAGATTTATACTATAAATTAGGAGAACTCTATCACAACAAGAAGCAATATGAAACAGCAATAAACTTTTTTAGTAATGCTTTATCTTTAATAAACAATCCAACAAAAAAAGACTGGTATTTATATTACTCTAGAGGAATGTCTTATGAGAGATCTAAAAAGTGGAAAAATGCTGAAAATGATTTTTTACTTGCCCTAGAATTATATCCTAGCCAACCCTTGGTTCTTAATTATCTTGGGTATACCTGGATTGATTTAGGTATAAACCTAGAAAAAGCAGAAAATTTTATTGAAAAAGCAGTAAAGCTAAGACCAAATGATGGATATTTTATTGATAGTTTAGGTTGGGCATATTACAGAAAAGGGGCATATAGAAAAGCTGTAGAGGAATTAGAAAAAGCAGTTGCACTAGTACCTAATGACCCTATTATTAATGACCATTTAGGAGATGCCCTGTGGAGATCAGGGTATAAGAATGAAGCTATATTTCAGTGGAATAGAGCTCTTTTATATAAGCCAGAAGTAGATCTACTAGAAAATATAAAATTAAAATTAAGAAATGGCCTATAATTCATCCGAGGATAGCAACTATTTAAAAGAAATAGCAAAGGCTAAACTAAATTTGAATTTTAAAGTATTCAAAAAAATGCCTAATGATTACCATGAGATAGAGAGCATAATAGTTTTTTTACCTCAAATATATGATACCTTGTACGTAAGGAAAAGTAACGAAAACTCTTTACATATAATTGGAAAAGAAGCGGAAAACCTTTTAAAAAAAGGAGGAGATACGTTAATTAAAAAATCAATTAATTACTTATCTGATCTATTAAAAATAAATATAAAACTAGATATTCAATTAAACAAAACTATTCCTTTAGGTTCTGGGCTGGGTGGTGGCTCAGCAGATGCTGCAGCTATAATTAGAGCTATATTAAAAATATATAATATAAAAAAAAAGAAAAATTTAATTTTTAGTTTATTAAGTCAATTAGGTAGCGATGTGACAGTATGCTACCATTCAAAAAATTCTCATGTATTTGGAACCGGAGATATAATAAAACCAATTGCTAAATTTAAAAGGAAAATTTGGGTTTTACTTATAAAACCTTATATTCACTCAGATACTGGAAAAATATTTAAAAAGTTTAGTGGCCCTTATTCCAATAAAAAAAATTTTCATATTGACCTTTTCAATGTATTGCAAGATATGAATAATTATAAAAATGCTTTAGAAGCTACCGTTTGTAAGGCATACAGTGGGGTAAACAAATTACTTAATCTCTTACCGGACAATAATAATATTACTAGACCAAGGATTACGGGAACAGGTTCAACTGTCTTTGTTTTATTTAATAGTAAAAAAGATTTAAAAAACTATATGGAAAGTATCAATAAGATAATTAAAAATTATTGGCACAGAGAAACATATATTTTAATGTAAAATATTTCTTCTTTTTTTTGCTAATAAATAAGTATTTAAAAGTAAGCAATGTATGGTCATAGGGCCAACTCCTCCTGGAACAGGAGAAATAGCTTTTACCTCTTTACTAACTTTTAAATAATCCACATCGCCAACTATTTTTTTTGTTCCATCTTTTTCTTTTAAAACATTTATACCAACATCTATTATTATAGAGTTTTTATTTACCCAATTTTTTTTAATAAAATTAGGTTTACCTATAGCAGCTACTATAATATCACTTTCTGAGCATATTTTTTTAATATTTAAACTTTTTGAGTGTACTAGAGTAACCGTTGCATTTTTATTTGTTAATAAATAAGATAATGGTTTACCCACAATATTTGATCTACCTATTATAGTAACATTTTTACCTTTTAATGTTGTAAAATGGTCTAACATAAAATAGCAACCTAATGGAGTACAAGGTATTACATTTGGTCTCCCTAAAGCTAATAATCCGATGTTTTTTGAGTTAAAACCATCAACATCTTTTTCAATGTTAATTTTATCTGTTATTTTATCAGAATTTATGTGAAGAGGAAGAGGTAACTGTACTAAAATACCATCTATATCACTTCTTTCGTTATACTCTTGTATAACACTTAATAATTCTTCTTCTTTTATTTTTTCATCTAATCTTACGACGTAAGACTTTATGCCAACTTCTAAGGCTTTTTTTTCTTTATTTCTTACATATAAGCTACTAGCTGAATTATTTCCTACTAATATTACTACTAGGCTAGGAGATATACTATTTTCTTTCTTAAGTAAAAATAAGTTTTTACTTAATTTTTTATTTAAGCTATCAGATAATATTTTTCCGTTAATAATTTTCATTTCAATATAAAAAAAAATCTTATATACTCTTGCTCAATTCTTAAACAAATGCAATATTAATAATATTGGGGGATAGTTTAATTGGTAGAACAGCGGGTTTTGATCCCGTCAGTCCAGGTTCGAGTCCCGGTCCCCCAGCCATTTTTATCGAATGCAATTAAATTATGTTTAAGTATATTTTTTCAATATCATTTTATTTTACAATAATAACGTTAGTCTGTTCACAAAACTTAGAAAACGCTTTTTATAATTCCCTTCTAGATTGGAAAATCAATTATGAAGAACTTAAGGAACATAAAGCAGGAGCTGTATGTATTCCTGTAGAAAAAAATAAAATAGCTGCTATAGGTATTAGTTATAAATTATTTGAACTTAGTTATGCTAAAAAAATTGCTATAGATGGCTGTAACAGAATGAAAAAAAAAAAAAGATCCTGTCTGACTGTAAATGCGAAATTATATTAGAAAATAATTTATATGTAGGAGATTAAAAAGGTGAAAAAAAAAAAATATTAAAGATTTTAGCAATGAAATTTTAGATAATTATAAAAAATATAATATTGAGAACATAGAAATCTCTACAGCAGAGACAATTAATGTTTCCCTGAAAACTAGAAAACTTCAATTAGAAAACATTGAAAGGTCTAAAAATATAAACATAAATGTTAATTTATATAAAGATAATAAGAAGGCCACTATATCTGCTAATAATATAGAAAAAATTAATCCTGTCGACTTTCTAGAAAAAGGCAGTGCTATGGTTAAATTTATTCCTGTAGATGAGTTTTGTGGGTTACCCGAAAATAAATATTATGAAAAAGGTTTATTAGATTTAGATTTAGTTGATGAAAAAACTCACAGTGATGAAGACCTAATTGATCAAGCTAAAACTGCTGAAGAAATAATGTTAAATAGTAAAAAAATAACAAATACTGAAGGTTCTTCTAGAAGCTTTTCCAAAGTAAGTGTAAGTTTATTAAATTCTAATGGTTTCAACTCTAACTATACAAAAACATTTCACTCACTTTCCTCTATTGCTATAGCGGGACATGATACAAATATGCAAAGAGATTATGAATATTCTACTGCTATACACTCTCAGGACTTAGAAAAGCCTGAAAAAATAGGAAAAAAAGCTGCTGAGAGAGCTTCATCTAGATTAAATTCAAAAAAAATAAGAAGTTGTACATTAGATGTAGTATTTGAACCTAGAGTAGCAAAAAGTATATTATCTTCTTTCGCTACTTGTGCATTAGGGAGTTCTATAGCAAGAGGAACAAGCTTTTTAAATAAAAAATTAAATACACAAATCTTTAAAGAAAGTATTAATATTTCAAATAATCCGAGGTTAAAAAGAGGTTTAGGTTCTAAACCATTTGATAGCGATGGAATTAAAAATGAAAATATTCTTATAGTACAAAAAGGATTATTAAAAAATTATTTTTTAAATACTAGAAGTTCACGTCAATTAAAAATACCAATAAATGGAAATTCTGGTCCTAGTAATTTAATTTTAGACAAAGGAAAAGATAGTTTAAATAGTTTATTAGAAAATGTTAAAAATGGGTTTTATGTTACAGAAATGTTAGGAATGAGTTTTAATCCTGTGAACGGTGATTATAGTAGAGGAGCAGCAGGCTTTAAGATAGATAATGGCAAAATAACATTCCCAGTTAGTGAGGTTACTATAGCGGGAAATATGATAGAGATGTTGATGAAGCTCACTCCTGCAGATGATTTAGATATTAATGATAATATTAATAGCCCTTCTATACTGATAGAAAATATGACATTAGCAGGATTATAAAGTGCATATAAAAATATATAATTTTATTATGTTTTTATTTTTACCAGTAATTTTATTTTTTTTTTTTTTAAGAATACTTCTTGATAAAGAAGATAAAAAAAGATTTATAGAAAAATTAAGCTTTCCATCTAAAAATAGGTCAGGTAAAAAAAAAATAATTTGGTTTCATGCTTCTAGTGTGGGTGAAATTAAATCTGTGTATACACTAATTGATAAATTTATCACCAATAATTATTTGGTTTTGGTTACTACAAATACATATTTATCCTCTGTAGTAGTAAAAAAAGACTTTCCAAAATCCGTTGTTCACCAATATCTTCCAATTGATTTTATATTTTTCATAAAAAGATTCTTAAATTACTGGAGGCCACATACAGCTGTATTAATTGAATCAGAATTATGGCCTAATTTAATTTACAGCACTAAAAAATCTAAAATTCCACTTTGTTTGTTGCAAGCAAGATTTTCCGACAAGAGTATTAAAAGATGGGGTTTTTTAAGAGGGTTTTATAAAGATTTAATGAAGAAATTTGATTATATAGTTGCTCAATCTGTTCTTGATAAAAAAAAAATATATAATAATTCTAATATTATTGTTGATAATGTAAAAAATTTAAAAAATAGCTCTCCTATGTTATCTTTTGATAAAAAAGAACAAAAACTACTTTTAAGTGCTATGAAAAAAAAGCTGGTTGTTTCAGCTTTAAGTACTCACGCCATAGAAGAAGAAATTATATTAGAAAACTTTAATAAAATTATAAAAAAAAATAAAGACGTATTATTAATACTTCAACCTAGACACCCAGATAGGAAAAATAAAATTATTAATAAAATTAAAAAATTTAATTTAAATTTTACTCAAAGGTCTCATAATGAATTACAAAAAAAAAATACTAATGTTTTTTTATTTGATACCTTTGGAGAAACCGGTTTAGTAATTTCTATTTCTGATATTATTATTCTAGGCGGTACTTTTATACCTAAAGGTGGTCACAATATAATAGAAGCAGCACAATTAAAAAAATGTATTATATCTGGTCCTTACTATAATAATATTCAAGAAACCGTTAAAATGTTTAAAAGTAAAAATGCATTATTAATTGCTAAACCTTCAAACCTTTATAAAATAATTATTTCTTTGATAGATAATAAGAATAATATTAATATATTGGCTAATAATGCTAAAAAAATAACAATAGAATTAAAAGAAAATACTGATTCTCTTTATAATGAAATAATAAAACTTAAATGAAAACTCCTAAATTTTGGTATAAAAAAAATACAATAATATCTAAAATATTAGAACCGTTTTCTAAATTTTGGCTGCTACTGTGTTATATTAATGATAATTCTAATAGAAAAGTTTATTTTAAAGCTCCAATTATATGTATAGGTAATGCAATAGCTGGAGGAGCAGGAAAGACGCCATTAATTCAAGAAATTTGTAAGGAATATAAAAAATTTAATTTGGCTATTCATGTCATCTATAAAGCTTATAAAATAAAGTTAAATAAAGATGTATTAAAAGTAAACCCTTCAAGCAAAGCTGAAGAATCTGGCGATGAAGCAATACTAACATCAAAGCTTGCCACCACATGGGTATGCAAAAAAAGAGAATATGGAATAAATGCTGCTATAAGTGATGGGGCTGCAATAGTTTTATTAGATGATGGATTACAAGACAACAGTATAAAAAAAGACGTTAATATATTAGTAACTAATGAAAAACAAGGAAATGGAAATAATAAAATTATTCCTGCGGGACCTCTAAGAGAGCCTTTTAGCAAATCATTAAAAAAGAGCGATTGTATTTTTTTTTATGGTACCAGAAAATTATACAATGAAATATATAGCAATAACAAAAAAAAGGTTTTTTTTGGTAAGGTCGAGCTAGCTAATAAAAGGATATTAGAAATGTTAAAAGGCGAAAATGTTATAGCCTTTGCAGGTATTGCTCATCCACGTAACTTTTTTAATTATTTAAAAAAATATAATATCAATATTATAAAAGAATTATATTTTCCTGATCACTATATTTATAATAAAAAAGATTTACTAAAAATACTTAAACTATCTACAAATTTATCAGCTAAAATATTAACTACCTCTAAAGATTATGTGAAAATACCTTATGAACTTAGAAAAAATATTATAGAAATAGATATTAATATTAAATTTAATAAAAAAATGTTTTTTAATTATTTAAATAAAAAAATTGGAATAAATGTATAAAATAGCTGTTAATCTGCTTTCTGGTATTTTAGTAATTTTATTTTTAATATTTCTTAAATTAATAGGTAAAAGAAAAGCTTCTAATATTTGTTCTTATTTTTTTACAAAACTAGGACCGCATACAAGATTCAATCAAAGAGCAATCAAAAATATATCATTTATTTGGCCAAAAAAAAAACAAGAAGAAATAAATAAAATTACAAAAAAAATGTGGAATAATTTAGGAAGAAATTTTGGAGAATTTGTTCATTTATACAAATTTAATCCTGAACTATGTCAAGATACAAATATCAATGGGCTTAGAAAAGTAAAGGCTCTCTTTCAAAAAAATAAAAAGATGAAGAAAGGAATAATATTTTTTTCAGCTCATTACGGAAACTGGGAAATGGGAGCTCCAATTTTAAAAAAGCTTGGCTTAAAACCACTATGCTTATATAGAAAAAGTAATAATAAAATTATTGAAAATATTATTCAAAAAATAAGAAATTCTAATGGAGAGTATGCTCCAAAAGGAGATATAGGTGCAAAGAGATCCTTTCTCTGGTTAAGAAAAGGTAAAAGTTTAGCCTTATTAATGGATCAGAAATTAAATGAAGGTCCAGCCATAGAGTTTTTAGGCAAAAAAGCTAACACAGCAAGCTTTATAGCAGATATAGCTCTAAAAATGGATTTAGATATAATTCCAATTAAAATCAAAAGAGAAAGTAACCTTAAAAATAGCATAACTTTTTTAAATAAAATTGAAATGCCAAATAATAAATTAAATAAAAATGAAAAGGTAAATTTTATTTTAAAAAAAATAAATACTATAATTAGTTCTTGGATTTTAGAAGACCCATCTCAGTGGTTATGGATACATAGAAGGTGGACTAAGGATATTTATAAAACATAATTTAGTCTAATAGTAGTTTTGGATCAATTCTAACTCCATGAACTTCCATTCTCCAGTCTAAATGGGGTCCTGTTGAGCGTCCTGTGGATCCTATCTCTCCTAACTTTTGTCCTTGATATACTTGCTCTCCAACTTTAGTAGTAATTTTTGACAAATGTAGATATGAAGAAGTTAATCCCTGCCCGTGAGAGATTATAATAGTGCCCCCCGAAAAATATAAATCTTCTTCGGCCAATACTATTATACCATCTGACACAGATATTACATCCGTGCCTTCTTGGTTTGCAATATCTAATCCATAGTGAGGCCTTTTAGGTATACCGTTTAATATCCTTTGGCTTCCATATACACCAGTAATGATACCTTGAGTAGGCATTATGAAACCCTTAATATAAAAAGGTTCTTCTATATATTTTTTTTTTGCCTTATTAATTAAATTTGATTCATTCTTAATTCTCTTAAAAAACCTTTCAGGAGGTGTGACTTTATTTTTATTAATATTATTAATTTTTTGAATTTTATATTTTCTTTTATCTATAATTATTTTTTTATTTAGTTGTTCACCTGATTCTAATAATATTTTTATATTTGAAACTTTTGCCTGTTTTCTTTTCAGTCCTATCAAAAAATTTCCTTTTTTATCAATTGGAATAGAAATATTATCAAAATATACTTTAGCGCCTATCTCTGTTTTACCAAATAATAATCCTCCTTGAATATAATTTCCTTTTATTTCAAAACAATGGCTTATTTCTGCTAAAGCTAAAAATAGAATAGCTAAAAAAAAATTAAATTTTCTTAAAAACATTAACCACTTTTGCATTTGCTTTTCCATCTTTAAAATATATTAAAATATCTTCATTTTTTTTTATACTTTTTACGTTCTTTATTAATCTATTATTATCATCCTTAATCAAAACAAAGCCTTTTTCTAGCCATCTTTCATGAGAGGAGGATTGTAGAATTTTGATTTGATTTTTTATTAAAATACTTTTTTTATCCAATAACCCATTAATACCTTTTAAAAAAAACTTGTTTAAATTTAAAATTTTATTCTTATTATTTTCTAATTTATTTTTTGGGTAAATAATATTTAAATTTTTTACTAAGTGCTCAAAGTTCCTGAAATAATTATCAAAGTAATTTTTAATTTTAGAATATTCATTTAATATCTTTAAATTTAAATTTTTAATAAGACTATCAGGGTTTAAAATTTTTCCACTACTACTATCTAGCCTATATTGTTTCATATTTAAATGATTTTCAATTGCCGTATCATATATAGAAGCTAAATTATTTAATTTTTTTAATAATTCATTACGATCTGGGACTACTAAATCAGCTGCAGCTGTAGGGGTAGATGCTCTTATATCAGAGACCAAATCAGAAATCGAAAAGTCCGTTTCATGACCAACTGCAGAAATTACTGGTATTTTTGATTCAAAAATAGCCTCTGCAACTTTCTCACTATTAAAAGCTAATAAATCTTCTAAACTTCCTCCTCCCCTTGCTATAATTAATACATCAGGTTTATAATCTCTTTGATTAAACCCATTAATTGCATCTGAAATCTCTTGGTCTGCAAATTGTCCCTGAACAGAAACAGGCCAAAGCAAAATTTTTGATGGAAGTCTTTCTTTTATTTTTTTTTTTCATATCTTCAATTACAACACCAGAGGATGAGGTAATAATCCCTATTGCCTTAGGGAATTTAGGAAGTTTCTTTTTTATAGAATTTTCGAAATATCCTAATTTTTTTAATTTTTTTTTTCTATCTTCTATTACTTTTAATATTGCTCCTTCACCTGCAATTTTAATAGTATCTACTATAAAATTATAATTTGATCTAGGAGAGTAAGTGCTGACTTTTCCTATGGCTAAAATTTCTAGACCTTCTTCTGGTAAAACATCTAAGTATAAAGCCTTACCACGCCATATAATTGATGATAATAGTGCATCCTCATCTTTCAAATTAAAATATAAGTGTCCTGACTTTGCTTTAGTCAAACCTGATACTTCTCCCCTAACTCTTACTCTATTAAATTTAGTCTCTAAGCTTTTTTTAATAGAAAAAGATAGTTCGGATACACTATATTCAGGTATATTTGACATTATTAAATTATACTGTAATTATTATAAATATTAATATCATATTTAAGGTTTTATAAAAACATGAATGTACTTGTCTTAGGAAGCGGAGGAAGAGAACATTCGATTTGCTTACATTTAAGAAAATCTAAAAAATTAAAAAATTTGTGGTGCGTCCCTGGAAATGCTGGTACAAAAAAAATAGCAAAACATATAGAGCTTAATCTTACCAATCATCAAGAAGTTATAAATTTTTGCAAAAAAAGCAAAATAAATATTGTGGTTCCTGGTTCAGAAGAATATTTAGAAAAGGGTATTAGCGATAATTTAAGATTATCTGGAGTAATGGTCTTTGGACCATCTCAAGCAAGTGCTAAATTAGAAACTTCTAAGTTATTCACAAAAAAAATATGCGATAAAGCTAATATTAAATCAGCAAAATGGAAACTATTTGATAATTATAAAAATGCTTTATTAAGCCTTAATAAAGTAAAGTTTCCAAAAGTTATTAAACTAGATGGACTTGCTGCAGGGAAAGGAGTAATAGTTGCAAAAGATTTTGAAGAAGCAAAAAAATTTCTTAACAATGTTAAAAATGGAAATATTGGAAATAAAAAATCGAAAGTTATAATAGAAGAAAAGCTTATTGGCGAAGAAGCTAGTTTTTTCTTTATCGTTGATGGAAAAAATGCAAAATTCATGGGAAGTGCTAAGGATTACAAAAGAGTAGGTGATAAAAATACAGGATTAAATACTGGCGGTATGGGATGCATCTCTCCTTCTCCATTGGAAAATAAGAAAAATATAAATTTAGTTTTAAAAAAAATTATTAACCCTACGTTAAATGCAATGAATGAAATTGGCTATACTTTTAAAGGTGTATTATATGCTGGGTTAATGTTCACAAAAAAAGGGGTTTTTTTGATAGAATATAATGTCAGACTTGGAGATCCAGAATGCCAAAGTATTTTATCTAGATTAGAAAGTGATTTAATACAAATAATTACGATGACCGAAAAACAAAAACTAAGTACTTTAAATATAAAACTATCTAAAAAGAAAAGTATTTGTATAGTTTTAGCAAGTAAAGGATATCCAAAAAAATATAAAGTTGGTTATAAAATAAAAGGAAATTTTGAACAGAAAAATTTACCCGTAAATATAGTGCATGCAGGAACAACCTTAGATCTTAATAAAAATTTGGTAACAAACGGAGGTAGAGTATTAAATGTTATTGCAAATAGTAAAGAAATAGAAAATGCTAAAGAATTGGCTTATAGTTTTATTAAAAAAATTCAATGTTCTTCCTTATTCTATAGAAAAGACATAGGAGAATAATCACTTTTTTCTTATAATTCTAAAAAATGATTTTATTATTTCGGAACATTTGCTTTCTCCAATTCCTCCATATATTTCAGGAACATAAAAATTATTATTATTATTAAATATTTTTGTGCCATTTTCTATGCTCCCATTTTGAATATCATAGCTTCCAAAATACAACTTAGAAATATAGTGTTTTGATATTGCATAGCTGCAAAGAATACATGGCTCTAAAGTCGAGTATATGTTGTAACCTTTAAGATTAATTGTATTAAGTTTTTTAACTGCTTTTGTTATAGCTAGTATTTCAGCATGAGCCATATGATTTTTTTTAGTTTGAACAAGATTATGAGCTTTTGAAATTATTTTTTTATTATTGAAAATTACTGCCCCCACAGGTACTTCTTTTTTATTTTTAGCTTTTAAAGCTTCTTCAAGAGCAATATTTACTATTTGAGATAATTGCAAAATAATTTATTATATAAATTAGTTAAAAAAATGAAAAAAAAACCATTGATAGGACTTACTTTAGACTTTGAAGTAAAAAAATCATACTCAGTTTTTCCTTGGTATGCCATAAGAGAAAATTATTGCAGTTCTATTATTAATTTAGGTGGAATTCCCATACCATTAGTTTATGACAATAATTCTATAAGTACAATAATTGATTTATTAGATGGTTTTATAATAACGGGGGGTGCCTTTGACATCGATCCTACTTATTTTTCTGAAAAAAAAAACTTTAATAATGTAATTACTAAAGATTCAAGAACAGAATACGAAATAAAACTTTGCAATGAGATACTTAAACGAGATAAACCTTTATTAGGTATTTGTGGTGGGCAACAATTAATAAATGTAATTTATGGAGGCAGTCTCATTCAAGATATTAACAGTGAAATTAAAACAAATATTCATCATGAACAAAAGAACCCAAGAGATGAAACCAGTCATAATGTCAAAATAATAGAAAATACTTTTATGTATAATATAATAAATAAAAAAAAAAATAAAAGTTAACAGTGCACATCATCAATCTGTAAAACAAGCTGGAAATGGTTTAACTATAAACGCAATAGCAGATGACGGAGTAGTGGAAGGGATAGAAGATACTTCAAAAAAATTTTGTATAGGAGTACAGTGGCATCCAGAATTTTTAATTGAAGCAAGCGATAAAAAAATTATTAGTAATTTTATAGATAAAAGTAAAGGCTAATATGTCTGATAATGTATCAAAAAATAGTGCAGTAAACACTTTTAAAACAACTTTAATTGCTATTAATAAGCCTAAAGGAATTATATGTACACATAAAGATGAGTTGAATAGAAGAAAAGTTTTTGACTTAATTCCACAAAAAAGCCTTAAACTAATAGATGGTAAGTTACATTCTGTAGGTAGATTAGACTACAACTCACAGGGCTTATTGTTATTAACTAATAATACTATAATAAAACGTTATTTAGAATCACCTAAAAATAAAATAGTAAGAACATATAAAGTCAAAGTACAAGGAATAGTAACAGATGATATTATTAAAAAAATAAGAAAAGGTATCATGCTAAATAAAATTATCTATTCAGTTAAAGATATACAAATAATAAAGAAAAATAGATCTTATTCATGGCTTTTAATAAAACTTAAGGAAGGGAAAAATCAACATATTAGAAGAGTTTTTTTCAAGTTTGGGCTAAGTGTTAACAAATTAATAAGAATACAATATGGTCCATTTAAATTAGCTTCACTTAATTCTGGTAGTATAAAGTTTTTAAAACCCTATAAAATTAAGATGAATTTGAAATGATTATTACATCTGGAAAATTAAAATTTAAAAAAATTGAGTGCACTCCCAATAAAAAACTTAGACCTACTTCAAGTTTGGTAAGACAAGCTATTTTTAATATATTAGAAAATAGATACAATTGGAGCGATTGGTGTAGCGAGACTCATTTGCTAGATTTATATTCAGGGACAGGAATAATAACTTTAGAAGCCTTATCTAGAAACGTAAATACAGCTACTTGCATTGAAGAAGATAGTTGTATATTCCAAAATCTTAAAAAAAATTTTTTCAAATTAGATCTGCTTGATAAAGTAAATTTAATAAATAAAAGCTTTTTTGAGGCTGATTTAAAAAAAAATATATATAGTTTAGTATATTTAGATCCTCCTTTTCATCGTAATTTAGCTAATAAATCTATTTTATATATATTAAATAAAAAAATACTTAAAAAAAACTCTATTTTAATTTCAGAAACCGAAAAAAATTATAAGTTTGATGCTAAATTATTAAAGAACATAAATTTATCTAAAAACTATGGAAACAAAGATATCACTTTTTTTTTATTCGATTAAATTCTTCCAAATAATCCTTCAACATCTTTTAAACCAAGTTCTATAAAAGTAGGCCTACCATGATTACATTGTCCCGAGTTTGGGGTCTTTTCCATTAATCTTAACATAGCATTCATTTCTTCTATGTTTAGTTTCTTTCCTGCTCTTATGCTATTGTGACAAGCAATACTAGATAATATTTTTTCAATACTAGTGTTCATAGGATTAATAATACCTACTTCTTTTATATTTTCTAATAAATCTTCAAATAATATTTTTATATTAATTTTTCCTAAAATTGCTGGTATTTCTCTTACTATGATTGAATTGTCTCCGTAATCATCAAAAATAAAGCCCAGAGAATAAATTTCTTTTTTTCTTGTAAAAAGTAAATCTATATCTTCTTCTACATTAAGTATTTCTGGTACTAGTAGCACTTGTCTAGATACTTTATTATTAAAATAATCTTTTTTTAAACTTTCTAATACTATTCTTTCATGAGCTGCATGTTGATCTATTAAAATTATAGAGTTTTCTGTTTGAGAAACTATGAACATATTATTTATTTGAGCTCTTGCAAGACCTAGTCTATATTTATTATCTGCATTACCTTCTTGATTGATATTTATCGAAGAGTTTTTTTTAATAACAGTATTTTCTGGTAAATTAATTATTTCTTGCTTATTATTTTCTTTATTTACATTTTGAAAGCTGTTAAGTAATGCTCTTTGAGAGTCTATAGAGTACCTTAGCCCCAACTTTTCTAATTCACTTCTAATCATTTTAATTAAGGACGAATTTATTTCAGTTCTATTCAATATTCTTATCTCTGTTTTAGAAGGATGTACATTAATATCAAGTATTTTTGGATTTATCTTTACATAAAGAATAATGACAGGATATCTATTTCCTGCTAAAAGTCCTGCATATGCTGCTTTTAAAACTCCCAATATAGCTTTGTCTTTAATTAATCTTCCATTGATAATGATAGCTGAATTTTGCCAGTTAGCTTTATTATAAGTAGGAATACTTGCATATAACCTAAATGAAAAATTAGAATAGTCTTTTTTAATAAATATAGAACTATCAAGGAAATCCTTACCAATTATCTCTTTAACTCTAAGTCTCTCTGAATCGGTATCATCTTTTCCTATTAAAAACAATTTATCCTTACCTTCCTCACTAAATGAAAAACTTATATTTGGATATGCCAATGAAATTTTTTTAATAAGGTTTTTTATTGCTAGAGCTTCTGCTCTCTCAGATTTAAGAAACTTTTTTCTTACTGGTAATCTTTTAAATAGCTCTTCTACGCATATTATAGTTCCTATATTACCTTTATGGGGACTATTTTTTTTTATTTCTCCAAATGATACCTCTAACTTTCTAGCTGTATTCATGTTTTTAGTTCTACTGATAATACTTAAATTAGAAGCATTTGCTATGGCATATAAAGCTTCTCCTCTAAAACCTAAACTTTTAATGTTATTTAAAGTATTATTATTCATTTTTGAAGTAGCATGTCGTAGTATAGATTTCTCTATATATCTATCATTTATTCCTATTCCATCATCTACTACTAAAATTTTCCTAATTCCTCCTGAAACTATATTTACGTCTATTCTTTTACTTTTAGCGTCAATAGAGTTTTCTATAAGTTCTTTAACTACAGCACTAGGTTTTTCTATTACCTCACCTGCTGCTATTTCATTAATAACCTCTAATGATAATAGTTTAATTTCTTCCATAAGACTCTAACATTTTTTTTGTTCTTAATTTTATTTTTTCTACTTCTGGTTGGTCAAAAGGATTGATACCAATGACCTTTCCTATTAAAGATACTTCTAAAAGCAAAGTGCTCATAAGTGTTACAGCCGAATTTATACTATCATTATCTAAATAAATTATTCTTACAGGAATTTTTGCTTTCTTTAGTTCTATAATTGTTGCTTCTCCCATAATATTTAGTATTTTTCCTATATCTACATTAGAAAAGTATTTGGGTAAAATATTAGCAAAGCTGTTTGTTTTTAAACTTGTACTCCTCTTTCTCGGAATTACCACGGTAAAAATAATATTTTTTGGACCGTCTAACCACATTTGTAATTGACTATGTTGATCTATTGCTCCAGTAGAATTCATAAGATATAGTCCATATCCTTTTTTTCCTAGCGATTCAGACCACAATTGCCTATACCAATTTGCTATCTCAGAAAGTACATCTGAGTAAATCAAAAAAATATGAGTAAAATATTTTTTTTCTTTTATAACACCTGCTAATATATTGATAGCTTTTTGATTATTAAATTTATCTGATTTTAAGTTATCCAAAAAATTTTTATCTGCACGCGCCTTTATAATTTTTCCGTTGACTCCAGCTAGATGAATAGGCAACAAACCTGTAATAGAGAAACATGAATATCTACCTCCTATAGCTGCATCATGATGTATAGTTTTAATGTTTAAACTTTTTGAAATTCTTAGTAGCGTAGAACTTTTATTATCGCTAATTATTATTACATCTTTGAGAAGGTTAATTTTGTTCTTTAAATTTTTAATTACTATATTAAACAGACTTAAAGTCTCTATAGTTTCTCCAGATTTACTAATTATTATAATTCCTATTTTTTTTATTTTAGAAAAATTTTTTAGTAATGAAGAAACATTTGATGGATCTATATTCTCAAGAATAAATATCTTTTTATTTTGTATTGTATTTAAAAAAGCTTTAGCACCAAGACTGGAACCACCAGTGCCAATTAATAAAATTTGATCGTAACCGCTAAATTTTTTTTTCGTATTATCTAATAGAGAAAATATTTCCTCATTATTGTCCTTTCTTAAAAAGGAAAAAGAAGTTTTTTTTAATAAAATTTGTCTTATAATATTTTTAGATAAGGTTTTATTATAATTTAATAATTTCTTATCTACTAAATCTTTCCAACCTGTTAAATCTACTAACATAAATTACTTTATAATACCTATCTAATATTAATATATTATTTTAAAATAACTACCGCCTTGGTATTCAATATTTTTTTTAAAATTGTATTTTTATTAGCTTTTTTAAAATTCTTCTTCCTTGGTAATTTATTTTGTTTTTTTCCCAATAATATGTCATCAAGTGATATATCTTTATTAACACTACTTTTCTCAATAATACCTCTGTTTATAGCTTCTTCCTCTTTAGGAGGAGTTAAATACATATCTGGCGGCATTTCAAGTGGTGGATTTCTAAAAGTAGCGAATTCACTCTCTTTTTTTTTAATCAGCCCAATATCTTCCAGTCTATTAGTTGAACATGAAGTTGTCATGAAAAAGAATAAAGCAAAAAATATTTTTAAAATTATATTAACTAATATATTTATCATAAAATAAGTTTTCAAAAAGCAATAAACAAACCCCTATAAATATAAAAATATCAGCAAAATTAAAAGCTGGCCAGTGAAAATTATATATATATATGTCTATAAAATCTATTACACCTCCAAAATAAATTCTGTCTATTGCATTACCTATAGCTCCAGCTGAAATTAAACATAACCCAAAAGTAAATATAAACCTCTCAGTAAACAAAGCTAATAATATTAAAAAAAACCCTACAGTAAGTGAAAAAATTGAAAAAAAATATCTTCCTAAATTTCCTCCTTCACTAAATAAACCAAAGCTAACACCAGTATTTCTAACAAATACAATATTAAAAAAAGAAAATATAGATATATCTTCAAAGTTATTGCTTAGCATAAGTTTAGAAACAAAAATTTTAGTACACTGGTCTACAATAATAGCTAATAAAATAAATAAAATAATTCTTAATGATTTATGTGCATTAAGCCCTTTTATTATCATAAAGATAACTCTACTATTTTTTTACATCTATCACATAATCCTAAATTTAACTTTACTTCATCTTTATGTTGCCAGCACCTCAAACATTTATCTTTTTCAGTTTTAAATACATAAACATCAATATTATCATTTTTACTTTTATATTCTGATATAAAACCACTAGCTGCTTCTTTTTCTGCACTTATTTTTAGTGATGAAACCAAACAAATACTATTCATATCTACTGATTCAACTAAATCTTTTACGTTATCATCAGCACTTTTTATAAAAACTTCTGTTTCAAGGCTAGAACCTATTTTTTTTTCATTTCTTGCTAATTCAATTGCTGTATTAACAACTTTTCTTATTTTTTTAATTTTATTCCATTTACTATTTAGTTCAGTATCTTCCCACTTTTTATTTACTTTCTTAGCTCTTTTCAGGTGTATGCTTTCAATATTTTCAGATTTAAAACATTTCCAAACTTCCTCCATTGTATGACATAAGACCGGAGCATACCAAGTAGTGAGGAATTCAAAAATATAAAATAATACTGTAGTTTTCGATTTTCTTAAAGAATCATTTATTTCATTGCAATACAAGATATCTTTACTTATATCAAAATAAAATGCTGATAAATCTACTGAGCAAAACTCAAAAAGGTTTTTATAAAAATTATGGAATGAATAATCTTGAATTGCTTTACTTCTTAATACATTTAATTCGTAAATTCTAGATAAAATATATTTATCAATTTCTTCTAAATCATCATAATCTAAACAGTCTTTAGAAGATATATTTCCAATATTTCCTAATATAAATCTAAAAGTATTTCTGATTCTTCTATAATTATCATTTAAATTAGATAACACTTCATCTCCTATTCGCATGTCTTCAGAATAGTCAGTATTTGCTACCCAAAGCCTTAAAATATCAGCTCCTGATTTCTTTATAATATCTTCTGGATTTATTACATTGCCTAGACTTTTAGACATCTTTCTGCCTTGACCATCCAAAACAAATCCGTGAGTTATTACAGTTTTAAATGGAGCTTTCCCTCTAGTTCCACAAGCTTCTAACAAAGAAGACTGAAAAAAACCCCTGTGTTGATCTGTTCCTTCTAAATATAAATCAGCAGGCCATTGAAGATCATTTTTTTCTAAAACATAAGCATGTGAAGCACCAGAATCGAACCAAACATCTAAAATATCTTTCACAACCTCGTAGTCTTCTGGTTTTTTGTCTTCTCCTAAGTACTTATAAGGATCCTCAGACAACCATACATCTGATCCCTTTTGTTTTACATCAAGTATAATTTTTTTCATTACATCAGCATCTTTTAAAGGCTCGCCGTTTTTTTTATTAATAAATATTGTTATGGGTACTCCCCATGCTCTTTGTCGGGATATACACCAGTCAGGCCTATTTTCTACCATGCTACTGATTCTATTTTTGGAATTATTTGGTATCCATCTAGTATCCTTAATACTTTGCATAGCTTTCGACCTAAGGTTATCTTGATCCATGCTTATAAACCATTGTGGTGTCGTTCTAAATATAATTGGTTTTTTTGATCTCCACGAATGAGGGTATGAATGAGAATAACTTTTAATTCCTATTAAGCTATTATTTTTCTCTAACTCTTCAATAACGAAAGTATGTGCTTTAAAAACATGAATTCCAGAAAATATTGGCGTATCTTCCTTATAACATCCATCATCTTTAACTATATCTTCTATAACTATGTTATTTTCTTTGGCTAAATAATAATCATCCTCTCCGTAAGATGGAGCTATATGGACAAATCCGGTTCCATCTGTTTCTTCTACAAAATTAGCTTCTATGAGTGGTATATCATACTCATATCCTTTTTTATGAAAAGGATGAATACAAATAGTCCCTTTTAAATCATTTCCTGTAACAACTTTAAGTATATTATATTTACTTATTTTACAAGTTGTCATTACTTTTTCTAAGAGTGACTCAGCGACTAAATATTTTAATTTTTTTAAATTACTTTTATCTGATTCTATTACCTCAAATTGAACATATTTTATATCCTTTCCATATGCAATAGCTCTATTTCCTGGTATGGTCCACGGAGTAGTTGTCCAAATAATAATATTAGTATCTTTTAATAAAGATAATTCTGTTTCCTTAATTATAAAAGAAACAAATATAGATGTAGACTCAATATCTTTATATTCTATTTCTGCTTCTGCTAAAGCGGTCTTTTCAACTGGGGACCACATAACAGGCTTTGATCCACGGTATATAGATCCTTTTAAAAAAAAATTACTAAATTCCTTTAAAATAATAGACTCTGTTTCATAGTCCATTGTGAGGTAAGGTTTTTCCCAATCTGCTAAGACAAATAGTCTTATAAATGATTGCTTTTGAATATCTATCCATTTTCTAGCAAATATTCTACACTCATTTCTAAATTCTTTTATAGAAACGTCTTCTTTATTTAAGCCCTTTTTTCTATAATTCTTTTCTATTTGCCATTCTATTGGCAAGCCGTGACAATCCCATCCAGGAACATACAATGCTAACGCATTATAACCTTCAAATTGCATTGTTCTGTTAATAATGTCTTTTAAAATTTTATTTGCAGCAGTTCCTATATGTATTGGGCCATTAGCGTAAGGAGGACCATCATGTAAAATAAATTTTTTATCATTTTTTGATTGTTCTTTTATTTTTTTTCTTAAATTTATTCTATCCCAATAATCTAGCATTTTAATTTCTTCTGTAGGAAGTTTTCCTCTCATACCAAATTCAGTTTTAGGTAATAACATAGTATCATTATATTTGTTCTTATCGCTCATTTTATTCCTAGATTATCATAAAATATTAAACTTTTTTTTAAAATATTTTCTATATTTTGACAATCTTCTTTCATTTTAGTTATTAATTCCTGTTCACTATTAAAAACTTCTTCATTTCTAATTTTAGATACAAAAGCTACTCTAATTCTTTTTTGATATAAATTACCAGAGAAATTTAAAATATATACTTCTAATATTTCTTCTACTCCTTGATAATGAGGTCTGGTACCTGAAGATACAGCTCCCATAAGCCAATCATTTTGACCAAATATCTTTACCCAGCAAGCATAAATTCCTTTTGAAGGACTGATTTGATTTAAGTATTTTAAATTAGCAGTTGGATAACCCAATTTTCTACCTAAGGCCTTACCTTTGATAACTTTTCCTGTAACTTCCCATTTATATCCTAAAATTTTGTTAGCTTTTTCAATTTCTCCCCGCTTAATTAAGCTCCTTACAAGTGATGAAGAATAAATTGTATTATATTCTCCAGCTTTTTTTATACTTAATAAATTGAACTTATCTTTATTAGCATAGTCTTTCAACAGTCTAATGTCACCTACTCTATTTTTTCCAAATTTAAAGTCTTCTCCAACAACTATATTTTTTACAGCAAGATTCTTAATTAAAATTTCTTCAATAAATGTTTTAGCAGACATATTACTAAAATTTTTATCAAATTTAATTAATAATAAATAATCTATTCCTATATTTTTTAAATGAAAATAATTTGTTCTAAATTTTACTAAATTTTTTTTCCATTTATCTGGGGCTAAAATTTTTACTGGGTGTGGTATAAAAGATAATACGGCCATTTTTTTTTTATATGATGATTTAAGTTTTAAAAGTTCTTCTAATAAGAATCTATGTCCTTTATGGATGCCATCAAAGTTACCAACAGCCAAGTTAATATTTTTTAATTCTTTAAACTGATTTTTTTTTATTTGCATTCAAAATATGATGATTATTTTTTCTTAATCAAAACCCATTTAGTATTATCTTCTTTAGAATTATCCACACATTTAATTCCTTTTTTTTCTAAACTAATTAAAGTTGCTAGAATAGATTTTTTTGCCGCTGGCCATAACTTTTTATTAGTATTTTTATAAAACTTAGAAACCATTTCGTTTATCGTTAAAGAATTTTTAAAAAGCTCATTAATTATTTGCTGTTCTCTCATTTTTCTATGTCCAATTAATGCATTAACAAACTTTTTTGGCGACTTTATTGGCCCTCCATGTGTAGGCAAAAAAACATTATAATTGTAAGATAATACTTTTTTTAAGCTATTCATATAAGCCTCCATATCTCCGTCTGGAGGTATAATAACAGTTGTAGCCCAACCCATTATATGATCTCCTGTAAATAGTACAGAACTTTCTTCTAAGCCATAACACATGTGATTAGATGTATGTCCTGGTGTATGTATAGCTTGAATTGTCCAATTTTTAGCTTTAATTTTATCTCCATCTTTTAAAGAAATATCAGGCTTAAATTCTAAATCATGCCCCTCTTCAAACTTCGTATCATATTTTTCAAAAGGATAAGCTCCATAACCATATGTAATACATTCTCTTTCTTCTTTTAAAATATGTGTTGCTGGTGAATGGTCTGCATGAGTATGAGTTATAAAAATATGAACTTTTGTATCTTTACTAATAACTCTCAATAAATTATTAATATGACTTTTTATATTTGGGCCAGGATCAATAATTGCTAACTCTTCATCATCCACAATATAAGTTCCTGTTCCATAATAAGTGAAAGGGCTTGGATTATTAGCTAATACACGCTTAACATTTCCGCAGACATCTACTAACTGACCATAATAAGGATCAAAGTTTTTATTATAATATTCTTTCAAATTTATACTTTAATAATGTTAATTAAAAAAAACTTTAATATAATATATTTTATTACTTTATAATATTACTTTTAAATATATGTTTTATGAAAAAAAATAGCAAAATAATATCTAAACCTAAAGATGCTTCTACAGTAATTATTATTAAAAAAATAAAAAAAAAATACTTAGTATTAATGGGTAAAAGACCTCTTAGTTCAAGATTTATGCCTGGAGTTTATGTATTTCCAGGAGGAAGAGTTGAAAAAGAAGACATACAAGCAAATAAAGTGTTTAAATTAAAATCAAAGCTTAGCAAAAAAGCTCTCAAGGCACAGTCATATAATCATACAATAGCCTTGTTGTTAGCTGCAATTAGAGAGACATCTGAAGAAACAGGTTTGTATTTAATTAACAAAAAGGAATCTGCAAAAAAGTACCCTGAAATAATAGAAAGTACTTGGGAATATTATTTAAAAAAATCATATGAACCTAATATTAAAAAATTATATTTTTTTGGAAGAGCAATTACCCCTTCTTTTTTAAAGACTAGGTTTCACGCAAGATTTTTTGTTGCTTTTTATGAAGATTTTATTGGAACTTTAAAAACTAATGGGGAATTAGAGGATTTAAGCTGGTTTTCATTAGAAGATGCTAAGAAAAAAAAAATTGCTGATGTAACTGAATTTATGTTAGATGAATTAATTAAATTAGAAAATAATTATGATAAAATAATTAGAAAAGATAAATTTCCTATGTTTACTTGGAGATACAATAAAAAATGGATAAAGTGGGATTGAACAGGTATTTAATGTAATGAAAAAATTTTTTAAAGAAAAACTCCATGCTAACCTAGTTCAAGAAATTAAAATAAAAAAAATATTAGTTAATACTAGATCTAAGTTTCAAAAAATAGAAATTTTTGATACTTATATTTTTGGCAGGATAATGGCATTAGATGGCATTATTCAAATTACAGAGAAAGATGAGTCTGCTTATTCTGAAATGCTTGTACACCCTATAGTACAGACGTCATTAAACAAACCTAAAAAGACTTTAATCATTGGTGGTGGAGATGGGGCTGTTGCTGAAGAATTACTTAAATATAGTTTTATTAAAAAAATTGATTTAGTAGATATTGATAAAAAAGTAATAGATCTATGTAAAAAATATTTCAAGAAAATAAATAACAACTCTCTAAGCAATAAAAAAGTAAGTTTATTTTATGATGATGCTTTTAATTTTATTAAAAACTCAAAAGAAAAGTATGATATAGTTATAGCTGATAGGCCTGACCCTATTGGTGCAGGTAAAAGTTTATATAAAACACATTTTTATAAAAATATACAAAATATTTTATCTAATGAGGGTAGTGCTATATTTCAAAGTGGTGTTCCTTTTTTACAGAAAAAAGAATTAACGGATGTTTTAAAAGAAGTAAAAAAATACTTTAAAAATTCAGGAGTTTTACTTACAGTTGTACCTTCTTACATAGGAGGATATATGGCTTTAGTATGGGCCTCTAATAATAATAGTATTTTAAAAAATAGAAAAGTTACTAGAAAGTTCAATATAAAAACTGCTTTTTATAATAAAAATATTTTAAACTCAGCTTTTGAATATCCAAATTTTCTTAAAAGTTTCATTAAATAATTATTCTAATATAATTTCTTTAAGTTTTTTAATACCATTGAAATTGCTTTGATAAGAAATGGTATATGCTCCTGCACTAAAAATTCTTAATCTATCTCCGATTTTTAAGTTGCTAGGTAATTTATATAAGTTTTTTTCATATAAAATATCATGACTATCACAAGATGGACCTGCTAAAACAAAATTATTAGTCTTATATTTATTATATCCTTTTGCTTCAATTATGTATTTAATAGCTTCTCCTTCAGTTTCAGCTAACCCATTGTATCTACCAACATCAATATAAATCCATTTATTTAATTTTTTATTTCTATCACTAATTAAAATTATCTCAGCCTCAATAATTCCTGCACTAGCTACAAGAAATCTTCCAGGTTCTAATATTAGGTTTTTTGGTATCTCTTCTTTAAAATACTTTTTTATAGAATTTTTTATACACTTTGAATATCTTAGAATATTATCATTGCAATTTTTATAATTTGCTGGAATACCTCCACCTAAATTTAAAAAATCAAATTTTATACCTGTCTTATTCATTTTTTTATATATTTCAGAGGCCATACTTATAGCTTTATCCCATGTTTTAGTAGACATTTGTTGAGATCCTACGTGAAAGGATATCCCGATTGGATCAAGTTTTAGTTCTTTAGCTATAATTAATAGGTTTTGAGACAAAGTAGGGCTGCAACCAAATTTTTTAGATAATGGCCACTCAGCTCCGCCGTTCGGTACTTGTATTCTACAGTACACCTGAGCACCTCTAGCAGATTTTGATATTTTTTTTAGTTCTTCTATACAGTCAAAAGCATACATGTTAACACCTAAAGAAAATGCCTTTTTAATATCTATTTCTTTTTTAATAGTGTTTCCAAAAGATATTCTATTAGAGTTTACATTCAACTTAAGGCACGTCTCTATTTCTTTAATACTAGCACAATCAAAATAGCAGCCTAAATTATTTAGCAGGGAAATTATTTTTTTATTAGGATTTGCTTTAACAGCATAATAAGGTTTAATGTTAACAAAGCTATTAATAAACCTCTTATAATTGTTTTTTATTTCCTCTAAATCTAGTACTAGCCTTGGAGAACCTTTAGGATTTTCATTTAGCCAATTTAGACATTTAGTCGTCAAATTTTTATTACTCCTCTTTTTATCAATTTAATATTATGTTTCTCTGGCTTTAATTGCTCTATTAAATAATTAGCAGCAAGCTCAGGATTAGTATCACCACACATAAATATATCAAAAGCTATATATCCTCTTTCAGGCCAAGTATGTAAACTTATATGCGATTCTGCTAATACCACCATACCAGATATACCTTGTTCCTTTCCAAACCTATGCATGTGCATATGAATTATAGTTGCCCTTGAAATTTTAACAGCTTTTTTAATTATACTTTTAATACTGTCTATTCTGTTATTAAATAAAGGATTCCATAAATCTAGTATTATATGTTTACCAGCATATATAATACTTTTATCTATTATAAAATGGTCTGTAGTAACCATACTACTTTTTTTTCTTAATGAGAAAAATTTATAATTAGCTTTTGATACTAGTTTCATAAACAACCTCCTTAGTGGTAGGGCCGGAGAGACTCGAACTCTCAAGGATTGCTCCGGGGGATTTTGAATCCCCTGCGTCTACCAATTCCGCCACAGCCCCAAAAAAAAATCTAAATAAATATTATTTTTATAAACATTTTTAAACTTTATTCAACATTTTTTTTTATCTTATAAAACTCCAATTGTCTCATTATCTGCTATGCAATTGTTTATTATTAAGTAAGCTATATAATATTAAAAGTTTTAAACATAAATTAATAATGAATAAATTAAAAAAAATTATTTTAAATTTAATTTATAATTCTATCAGAATATCTAAGAAAAAAAACTCAGTTAGATTTCTAGGAATAATTTCTTTTTTAGAATCAATAATTTTACCTATCCCACCAGACATTTTTTTAATTCCTGCAGTGCTAGGAAACAAAAAAAAATGGCTATATTTAAGTATTTATTGCACTATTTTTTCTATATTAGGCGGATTGCTAGGATATATAATAGGTTATTTTCTTTGGGACTTAGTTGGTAATGATATTATAAATTTTTATAAGGCTCAAAATAAGATAGAAGAATTAAAAAATCAATTTGATAAATATGGATGGTTTATAATATTTATTGCTGGATTTACTCCATTACCATACAAAATATTTACAATAGGTAGTGGCCTATTATCATTCAATATTTTGATGTTTGTATTATGTTCATTTATTTCAAGAGGCCTGAGATTTATTACGTTGTCTTATCTAGTAAAAAAGTATGGAGAAAAAGGAATCAATATGGTTGAAAATCATTTTACTAAAATTAGTTTCATCATATTATTTTTTTCTATAATTATACTTTATTACCTTTTTTAAAATGATTATTTCAAAATTTAACAAATTCTTATTCTTTTTTGTATTTGCAACAATAATATACTCTTTTATCTTACAACATTTTTTTAATTTATTACCTTGTAGACTTTGCTTGTATCAAAGATACTTATGGATAATTTTATTATTGCCATTATCATTTAGTATAATTTCTTTTAAAAAATATAAAAACCTAATTCATATTTCAATATTATTACTTCTATTATTTATATCTTTAATTAGTCTTTATCATAGTGCTATTGAGCTAGGATATATAAATAATGTAATTTCATGTAGTCAACCTTTAGGTTTAGATGCTAATAGCATAGACGAGTTAAGCAATATTATAAAAGCAACTAAAAATAATGATTGTGCTTTTCCAAAATTCACTATACTTCATTTAACTTTATCAAATTTTAGCTTCATTTTTAGTAGTATTTTTCTTATTTTAAGCTTGAATTTGTATAGAAAATCTTTATTTAAGTAATATGAACAAACGTATTAAAGAAATAATTAGAGTAAATCAAGCAGGAGAATTAGGAGCTATTCAAATTTATAAAGGACAGCTAGCTGTATTAAAAAATAAAAAAATATCTTCTGAACTGAAGGAAATGTTAAAAAAAGAGTTAAAACATTACAATACTTTTAATAAATTACTATTTGATTATAATGTTAGACCTACTGCTCTAAGCCCAATTTGGAAAATTGGAGCCTTTAGTCTTGGAGTTATTACTGCTGCTATTGGAAAAAAATCAACAATGGCCTGTACTGAGGCTGTTGAAGAAGTAATTATTGACCATTATGAGAAACAAGCTTCTTACCTTAAAGATAAAGATAAAAAACTTCATAACGTAACTAAAAAGTTTTGTAAGGAAGAAAAGGAGCACCTAGACTTAGCAAAAAATCACGATACTGGAAATGACTTGTTCCATACAACATTAAAAAAGGGAATAAAAACTATTTCGAAGATTGCTATCAAAATCTCAGAAAAAGTTTAGCCTACACTAAAGGATTCTCCACAACCACATCTTGCTTTTTCATTTGGATTTTCAAAAGTAAATCCACTTTTAAACTTATCTTCTTTCCAGTCTACGGTTGAACCAATTAAAAAAAGGATAGCGCTAGGATCTATTACAAATGTAATACCTTCCTTACTTACTACTTCGTCCTGATCTCTAATTTCACTAGTATGTGCTACATTGTAAGTCATTCCTGAACAACCTCCCTTTTGTATCTCTATCCTCAAGCCTATGCTTTCTTTATTACTTTTTATAAGAGCTTTTGCCTTAGTAACTGCCTCTTTTGTAATATTTAAAGATATTTGACTACTCATAGTATTCTCCTGTTTTATATAAGCCCCAGTTCTAATTTAGCCGCCTCTGTCATTTTATCTTGATCCCAGGGTGGCTCCCATGTAATTTCTACTTTCACTTCGTTTACACCTTTTACTAAAGATACAACATCTGCAACCTTCTCAGGAATAGTCTGTGCTTCTGGACAATGTGGTGTAGTAAGAGTCATAATTATATCTACATTTCCATTATCTTTTATAATTATATCATAGATTAAGCCTAACTCATATATAGATACAGGAATTTCAGGATCATATACACTTTGTAAAGCCTCTACTATATCGTCTTTAAATATATTATTATTTTCCATAATTTATAACTAAAAATATTTTATTACATCCTTTAAATTTTTTATTAAAAAATCTATGTCTTCTGAATTATTGTAAATTCCAATCGATGCTCTTAAAGTTGTTTCAACACCAAAATGCCTCATTGCTGGTTGAGCACAATGATGACCTGCTCTTACTGATATTCCCCTATTGTCTAATAATAAGGCTAAATCATGAGGATGAGAGTTTTTTACAAGAAAAGAAACAATACCTAATCTTTGCACAGGGTTTCCAATAATCTTTATAAAATCTATTTTTTCTAACTGTTTTTCAAGATAATTTGTTAATAAACTACTATGCTCATATATAGCATTCATTCCTATTTCTGTTAAAAAATCTATAGCGGCTCCTAACCCTATAGCTCCAACAATATTAGGAGTACCAGCCTCAAATTTATTAGGTATTTTAGCAAAAGTGGCTTCTTGAATTGACACATAGTCGATCATTTCTCCTCCCGTTTGGTAAGGAGATAATTTTTCTAATATATTTTTTTTACCATATAAAACTCCTATACCTGAAGGACCATAGACTTTATGACCAGAGAATACATAAAAATCAGCATTGAGTTTTTTCACATCTATTTTTAAATGCGGGGCAGCTTGACATCCGTCTATTAGAGTAATAATACCTTTTTTATTCGCCTCAAAACAGATTTCTTCAATATCTAAAATAGAACCAATAGAGTTTGTTACATGAGGTAAAGCTATTATCTTAGTTTTACTATTTATTAATTTTTTTATATCTTTTAAATAGATATTACCTTTTTCATCGGGCTTAACTTCTACAATTTTAGACTTTGTTTTTTTTGTAACAGTTTGCCAAGGTATTATATTAGAATGGTGCTCTAAAGTGCTTATTATAACTTCATCACCTTCACCGAGGAGGGTTTCTGAACAGCTAGCCACTAAATTTATACCTTCAGTAGCTCCACGTGTAAATATTATCTCTTCTGCACTATCAGCATTTATAAATTTGGCTACAATATGTCTTGCATTCTCATAATTGTCAGTGGCTATTTGACTAAGTTTATATATTCCCCTATGAACATTAGCATAACTGCTTTCGTATGTATTTTTAATAGATTCTATAACTTTTGAAGGTTTTTGAGCCGAGGCTGCCGAGTCAAGATAAGTTATATTTTTTCCTGATAATTTTTTTTGAAATATAGGGAATTGATTTTTTACGTTACAAAAAGTAATATTTTTATCATTTCTTTTTAAATTATTTATCATAGTTAATCTTCTTAAAGTACGATTCTAGTTGGTCAAAAACAATTTTACCCTCAAATTCGATCTCCTCTATGAAAGCAAATATCAATAATTTTATAGCATCTTGTTTTTTTATACCCCTACTTTGTAAATAAAAAACTAAACTCTGATCTATCTCTCCGAATGAGGCACCATGACTACACTTTACATCATCTTCTAAAATTTCTAATTCAGGCTTTGAAAAAGACGTTGCTTTTTCATTAAGTATAAGAGACTTAGAAGAAAACTTAGCGATACTTTTTTTTGCACCTTTATTTACTCTAATTTTACCATTGATAGAGGTTTTACTATTCTCAGAGCTAATAAGTCTCCAATTTTGTTCACTATTAGTTAACTTATTATCATGAACAATCTTACAGTAGATATCAGAATCATCTTTATTACTAGAGGCAATAATTCCTGAAACTTTAGCATTCGAGTTTCTTCCCTTTAAAAATATTCTTATATCTTCTTTTGATTTTTCTCTATTTAATATTTTTAAATTTAAAGACGCATCTTCAGCTATGTGGCTATTAAAAGAAACAGTTTTAATTGTATTTGTATTTTCAGTTTGAATTCTGGAAAAATTTAGTTTCGAATTTTTTTCTAAGTAAGTTTCAATAAAAGAATTGATCCAACAATTATTAATTTCATAATATTCCTCAAAACTAGCTTCTGATCCATCTTTACTAATTATTATTATGTGTGGACTATGTATTAAATCTAGCGTTTTATCTTTCGAAATATGTATTATTTTAATAATTTTTCTTAACCTTTTATAAGCTTCTAATTCAATTACAATACCTTGGTTTATTAAACAATTTAAAGAAAGAAGAGTAGTTGTTTGATTATCTAAAATCCCTGATAACCTTTCTTCAGCATATTTTTTAGGGCTATAAGATAATTTTTCTAAAAAATTAGGGTTTTCCTCTATATAATTCTGAATATTTTTGATAACCAAGCCCTTGATGTGTTTAATTGAAGATGAATCAGGGCAATAACTACCATCTTTAAAAACTATAGTTTCATTTAAATTACTACTCAATTTTTCAGCTGTTTTATTGCTTAAAATATCAGGTAACTTCCAGTCTTTATCTTTTAGAGCTTTGGTTTTAAAATTTTTCCATTCTTCTACTTTAGAATTAGGAATCTGTTCATTACCAAAGTGCTTTAATAAGTCATTTGCATTAAACCAATTCTTATTTTGTTTTTCTATATTTTTTTCTAGAGTCAAATTATCGATGTATTTTTTTAAATACATTATATAAATTCCTTATAACCTTTATCTTCTAATATTTTAACTAATTCGTAGTCTCCTGATGCTACTATCTTTCCTTCACTAAAAATATGAACTTCGTCTGGTTTGATATGATCAAGTAATCTTTGGTAGTGCGTAATTATCAACATTCCATTTTCTTTACTACTATATTTAGATATACCACTAGCTATTATTTTTAAAGAGTCTATGTCTAATCCTGAGTCTATTTCATCTAATATACATAATTTAGGACGCATCATTAACATATGAAAAATTTCATTTTTTTTCTTTTCTCCTCCTGAAAAGCCTGTATTTAAGTCCCTAGATAAAAAACTTTTGTCAAAGCCTAGACTTTCGCTAACGGTTTTACATTTTTCTAAAAATTCTCTTGTATCCAGTTCTTTCTCTCCATTACTTTTTCTTATAGAGTTCATAGCTGTTCTTAAAAAAGAAGAGTTTGCTATACCAGGTATTTCAACTGGGTACTGAAATGCTAGATAAATTCCCTTGGCAGCTCTTTCCTCTGGTTCTAGTTTTAAGAGATCTTGATCATTAAAAAGAATTTCGCCATCATTGATTTTATAACCACTTTTACCAGCAATTATATTTGATAATGTGGATTTTCCCGATCCATTAGGTCCCATTACAGCTACTTTCTTTCCTGAAGATATCTTCAAGTTTAAATCATTAATTATTACCTTTTCGCCTATTGAAACTGATAAGTTATTTATTTCAAGCATCTTTAACCTACTGCTCCTTCTAAACTTAATTCTAAGAGATTTTTAGCTTCTACAGCAAATTCCATTGGCAAGTTTTTTAATACTTCTCTACAAAAGCCATTAACTATTAATGCTGTTGCATCTTCCTCTGAAATACCTCTTTGTCTACAATAGTAAAGCTGTTCTTCACTGATTTTTGAAGTTGTAGCTTCATGTGCTATATCTGAGTTTTTATTTCTCACATTTATATAAGGTACCGTGTGAGCTCCACAATTGTTTCCTATTAATAAAGAATCACACTGTGTAAAATTTTTTGAATTATTTGCTTTAGGTAATATGTTTACTAAACCTCTGTAAGTTTGTTGTCCTTGGCCAGCAGAAATACCTTTAGAAACAATTCTGGAGGAAGTATTTTTTCCAATGTGCATCATTTTTGTTCCTGTATCTGCCTGTTGAAAATTATTAGACAATGCCACAGAATAAAATTCGCCTTTAGAATTATCTCCTTTTAATATAACGCTAGGGTATTTCCATGTTACTGCAGAACCGGTTTCTACCTGTGTCCATGATATTTTAGAATTATTACCCGAACATATTCCTCTTTTAGTAACAAAGTTATAAATACCCCCTAATCCGTCTTTGTCGCCTGGATACCAATTTTGAACCGTAGAATATTTAATCTCTGCCTCTTCCAGAGCAACTAACTCTACAACAGCAGCATGTAATTGATTTTCATCTCTCATAGGTGCAGTACATCCTTCTAAATAAGAAACATAAGAATTTTTGTCTGCAATAATTAAAGTTCTTTCAAACTGTCCGGTATTAGCTGCATTTATTCTAAAATATGTACTTAATTCCATAGGACACCTTACATTTGGAGGTATATATACAAAAGATCCGTCACTGAACACTGCAGAGTTTAAAAGGGAAAAGTAATTATCATTAGTTGGGACAACAGTTCCTAAATACTTTTTAACTAAATCTGGGTGATTCGCGACTGCTTCAGAAAAAGAACAAAATATTATGCCTAGTTTACTTAATTCACTTTTAAAAGTAGTAGCAACTGACACACTATCAAATACAGCATCTACCGCAACATTATGACTATTTTTAATACCAGCTAGAAACTCTTGCTCTTTTAAAGGTATACCTAATTTGTCATATGCTCGTAGTAATTCTGGATCTACCTCATCTAAAGATTTAGGCTTAGATTCTTCAGATTTTGGTGCTGCAAAGTAATGTATATCTTGAAAATCTATTTCTTTATATTTTAAGTTAGCCCAATTAGGAGTTATATTCTGATTTTTTTTCCATAAATTGTATGCATTCATTCTCCAGTCTAAAAGCCACTTGGGTTCTTTTTTCTTATCTGATATGAATCTGATTGTGCTTTCATTCAAACCTTTAGGTGCAAATTCTTGATCAATTTTAGTAGTAAAACCATATTTATATTCACTTGTTTTGTCTATTAATTTAATTGTTTCACTGCTGGCCATTTTATTTTCCTATAATTTTAAATTTTAGTAGAAGTAGTATTAATTATGTCTTTGCTAGCATTAGGTATATCTAGTATTTTAATACCTTCTAGAGCATCTCTTATAACATTATTAACAATACCCCAAGTGTTTTTCGTAACACATTGGTCAAATAGATTACAATCCCCTGCATTATTATCCATACAATTGGTTAAAGCAACAGGTCCTTCTATAGCTTCTATGAGTTCTTTTATAGATATTTTATCTAATTGCTTTACTGTCTTGTAACCACCATTAACACCTCTAGATGCAATGAGTATTTTTTTTCTCACTAAAATCGACAGTATTTTATTAACAGTAGCTTTGTTTATACTAGTTTTTTTAGATATTTCTTTCGCAGAAATAATACTATTACCCGTTCCTCGAAATGAACATATAATAACAACAGCGTAGTCAGCTAATCTTGTAATTTTAAGCATGATATGAATATAGACTATTTTGGTAAAGTATCAAGAAAACAAATTATTATGTATTGACTCGGCAACATCTCTACCTTCTTTAATTGCCCATACTACAAGGGATTGTCCCCTTCTAGCATCCCCTGCAGCAAATATCTTTTTATCGGAAGTTAAATAATTTTTTTCATCTGCCAATACATTTCCCCTATTATCTTTTTTTAATTTTAGACTGGAAATAATACCATCATGTTTTGGATGAATAAAGCCCATGGCTAAAAAAACTAAATCAGCTTTAATGGTAAATTCTGTATTTTTAATGGGTTTAAAATTTGAGTCTATCCTTATACAATTTAACCCTTTAACTTCTCCATTAGATACATCAAAAGACTCAGTCATGACTGACCAATCTCTCTTTGCTCCTTCTTCCTGAGAAGAAGAAACTCTAAGTTTATGTGGCCAAAGTGGCCATGTTAATCCTTTATTTTCCTTTTGAGGAGGCATAGGCATAATTTCTAATTGAGTAACGCTTTTAGCTCCTTGTCTAAAAGAAGTTCCTATACAATCTGATCCAGTATCTCCTCCTCCAATAACCACAACTCTCTTATCTTTAGCATTTATATTTGCCTGTTTTATTTTAATTTCGCCTGAAACTACTTTGTTTTGTAAAGGTAAAAAATCCATGGCAGGGTAAATTCCCGTTGCTTCTCTTCCAGGAATGTTTAAATCCCTAGCTTCTTCAGATCCAATTGTTAGTAAAACTCTATCAAACTTTTCTTTTAAAGTATTTATGGAGATATCTTTTCCTATATTTATAGAAACTTTAAATTTTACTCCTTCCTTTTTCATTTGATGAACTCTTCTATCAATTAAATTTTTTTCCATCTTAAAGTCAGGAATTCCATATCTGAGCAAACCACCTATTTTATTATTTTTTTCAAATACCGTTACTTCATAGCCTTTTCTAGCTAATTGCTGAGCTGCTGCCATTCCTGCAGGGCCTGATCCTACAATTGCAATACTTTTGTTAATTTTTTTCTTTCTTATTATTGGTTTAATCCAATTATTCTTCCAACCTTTATCGATAATAGAACATTCTATAGTCTTTATGGTCACTGGTTTATCTTCTATGTTTAATGTACAAGCTGCTTCACAAGGTGCAGGGCATATTCTTCCTGTAAACTCAGGAAAATTATTTGTTGAGTGAAGTACTTCTAAAGCTTTTTTAAAATCATTTTCATAAACTAAGTTATTCCAGTCTGGTATTATATTATGCACTGGACAAGCAGAATGACAATATGGAATTCCGCAATCCATGCATCTTGCTGCTTGATTATTTAACTCTTTATTATCAAGCGGTTTAATAAACTCTTTAAATGTTTTTACCCTATTTTTCACAGGTAAATAATCTCTATCAATTCTGTTAAATTCCATAAATCCTGTAGTTTTTGCCATCTTACCTTATCCTTTCATTCTTATATTTTCAGAATCTTTGTTTTCTATATTGATTAGAGCTTTTTTATAATCTATAGGTATTACTAATTTGAAGTTCTTCAATGTAATTTTAAAGTTCTTCAATAAAGTAAATGCAACAGAACTATTCGTATATTTATAGTGTCTGGTTAACATAAAATAGAGCCTCTCACTATGATATTTTAGCATATTTGATGACAGAAATTCATAATTCAAAAATTTTTTATTTACACTAGTTTCTAAAGTCATTTTAGCTACTTCAATTAAGGACATATTGCAGTTTTTTAAAAAAGAATTATTAGGATCATATACATAAGCAAGTCCTCCTGACATACCTGCTCCAAAATTCTTACCTGTATCTCCTAAACAAATAACTACTCCTCCTGTCATATATTCACAACCATGGTCACCTAAACCTTCTACTACAGCCCAAGCACCTGAGTTTCTTACTGCAAATCTTTCACCTGCAATTCCTCTAAAGTAGCATTGACCTGAAACAGCTCCGTACAATACAGTATTACCTACAATTATACTATTTTCTGCTACCACTTTTGAATCTTTAGATGGCTTAATATAAATTTTTCCACCAGATAAACCTTTTCCAACATAATCGTTGCCTTCCCCAGCTAAACTAAGTGTAACTCCATATGTTGTAAAGGCTCCAAAGGACTGTCCTGCAGTACCAAGTAAACTAATTTTCACAGTATCTTCATTTAGGCCATTATGTCCAAATTTATTAGCTAAAAAACCAGAAAACATTGCTCCCGTAGATCTATCAGTATTATTTATTGAACATTTAAATTCTAACTTCTTTCCGCGTTTATAATTTTTTTTAAAAGAACTAATAAACTTTTTATCAATAACATTTTTTATATCGTGCTGTTGTTTTTTTGTATTAAAGATATCAACTCCTTTGTCTACTTTAGGAGAATAAAATAAATTGCTAAAATCTAAACCCTGTGTCTTCCAATTAGCCAGAGCTTTATTAAAGACTAGCTTATCAGTCCTTCCTATAATTTGATCAAATTTTTTAAAACCCATATCTGCCAAAATTTTTCTAACCTCTTCAGCAACAAAAAAGAAATATTTTACAACATGCTCAGGCTTTCCTTCAAACTTGTTTCTTAGTTCTTTATCTTGAGTAGCAATGCCTACTGGGCAGGTATTTAAGTGACATTTTCTCATCATTATACACCCTATAGAAATTAAAGGAGCAGTAGAAAAACCAAACTCATCAGCCCCTAACAAACCTCCTATCAATACGTCTCTTCCTGTTCTTAAACCTCCATCAACCTGGAGTGAAATTCTACTTCTTAAATTATTTAACACCAATGTTTGTTGTGTTTCTGCAAGTCCTAACTCCCAGGGAGAACCTGCGTGTTTAATAGAAGTTAGTGGACTAGCCCCTGTACCTCCTTCAAACCCAGATATTGTTATGTGATCCGCTTTGGCTTTTGCTACTCCAGCAGCAACTGTTCCCACTCCTACTTCTGAAACCAGTTTTACAGAAATACGTGCTTGAGGATTTACATTTTTTAGATCAAATATTAATTGAGCTAAATCTTCTATAGAATAAATATCATGATGAGGAGGTGGAGATATAAGTCCTACACCTGGAGTTGAAAACCTAACATCAGCTATAACTTTATCTACTTTATGTCCAGGCAGCTGTCCACCTTCTCCAGGCTTGGCTCCTTGAGCAATTTTAATTTGTATATCTTTACTATTTACTAAATATTCAGTAGTAACTCCAAATCTACCTGAGGCTACTTGTTTTATGGCACTTTTTAGATTGTCTCCATTCTTTCTAAGTATATATCTGTCTCTTTCTTCGCCACCTTCACCGGTATTAGATCTTCCTCCTAATGAATTCATAGCAATTGCTAATGTTGTATGTGCTTCTCTACTAATAGAACCAAAAGACATAGCTCCGGTGGAAAATCTTTTAACAATTTCTTTTGCTGGTTCTACTTCATCAATACTTATTTTTTTTTTCGATTTTTTTATGGAAAAAAGACTTCTTGGATTCATAATACCTTGACTATCTGTGTTAAGATAATCAGCAAATTCTTCATATTTTTTTTTATTATCTGATCTGACAGAATGTTGAAGGGCGGCAATTGAGATAGGATCCCACACATGCTTTTCTCCTTTAATTCTATATGCATACTCTCCTCCTAAATCTAAGCGCTGCTTTTTTTCAATTTTCTTAGAAATTGCTAATTCATGTCTTTTTTTGCTTTCTCTAATTGTTTCAGAAAAACCAATCCCTTCAATTAGAGACGAAGTACCTGGAAAATAATTATTTATAAATTCAGAATTTAACCCTACAGCATCAAAAATTTGTGCCCCATTGTAAGATTGATAAGTAGAAATTCCCATTTTAGACATCACTTTAAGCATTCCTTTGCCTATTGCTGCTTTATAGTTGTCTTCCAAAACTGAATATTTTTTTTGTTCATAATTTAAATCGTTCGCAAGAATTTTTATTGTATCAAAAGCTAAATATGGATTTATGGCTTCAGCTCCGTATCCAGCTAACACGCAAAAGTGATGTATTTCTCTAGCTTCGCCAGTTTCTATAATAATACTGCAATCAGTTCTAATACCTTTGTTTACTAAATGATGATGAACTGAAGATACAGCTAGTGCAGCTGGAAAGGGTACATAATTTTTAGATGCCTTTCTGTCAGAAAGTATTATAATCTTAGCTTTATTAGTTTTTACTAATCTTTCAGCATTTCTAGATATTTCTAAAAGTTTTTCTTTTACGTCTTTTTCCTTATCATTTTTGCTAAAAACTATATCTATACGCTTTGATTTAAAATTTAATGAGTCTTTTTTACCAAGACTTTCTATTTTAGCTATATCTAGAGAAGATAAAATTGGTTGTTTTAAAAATATCCTTTTTTCATTATCTAATTCTAAATTAAGTATGTTAGCCCTAGCGCCTAAATAAGAAAATAAACTCATAACTGTTTCTTCTCTGATTGGATCTATAGGAGGATTAGTGACTTGTGCAAAATTTTGCTTAAAATAATTGTATAACAGCTTTGACTTATCTGAGAGTATTGCAACGGGTGTATCTGTCCCCATTGATCCGGTTGCTTCTGCTTTATTAGCAATCATTGGTAAAATTAAAAATTTGGTATCTTCTTCAGTATAACCAAATATGTTCTGTAAGAATTTTAAATCTGAATTTTTTTTATTATTATTATAATTTGTATTTTTAAAATTATATTTTTCTAAATCTACTAGGTTATCTTTAATTATTTTTTTGTAATTTCTCTTACTGATTATTTTATTTTTTAATTCTTTATCTTTAACAATTCTTCCTTTCTCTAAATCTACTAATAACATTTTACCAGGTCTTAATCTAAACTTTTCAATAATTTTATTCTCTGGCACTCTCAAAACACCCATCTCCGATGAAAGCACAACTCTGTGATCTGAAGTAATAAAATATCTTGCCGGCCTTAATCCATTCCTATCAAGTGTTGCTCCTATTTGTTTTCCATCTGTAAATGCTACAGCTGCAGGTCCATCCCATGGTTCAGAGAATAAGGAATAATATTGGTAAAAGGCTCTTTTATTTTCTTCCATTAGACTGTTGTTTTGCCAAGCCTCTGGTATGAGAAGCATCATTGCTTCAGCTAAAGTATAACCGCCCATAACAAGCAGTTCTAAAGCATTATCAAAACTTGCCGAGTCTGATTGTCCTTCTTCTATGTACGGCCATAATTTTTTTATATCCTTACCTATTTTTTTACTTTTAGTTTTAAACTTTCTAGCATTCATCCAATTAACATTTCCTCTTACAGTATTAATCTCTCCATTATGACATATCATTTTAAATGGCTGTGCTAAATCCCAAGATGGAAATGTATTAGTAGAAAACCTTTGATGTATTAATGCAAAACTACTTAAAAATGTCTTTTTATTTAAATCTACAAAATATCTTCTAACTAGATTTGATAAAAGCATTCCTTTATAGTTAATTGTGTAGTTAGAAATAGAGCAAATGTTAAAGACACTCATAAGTTTTCTTTTTTCACTCTCTTTATTGATTATTTTACTTATTATTTTTCCAGCTATAAAGAGTTTTATACTGAGATCATCAGAAGAAAAATTTTGTTTTTTTGATTTTATAAAAAGCTGTCTTATTTCGGGCTCAGTTTGTCTCATTTTTTTAGAAAGAATTTTACTATTAACAGGAACTTTTCTTTTATAAATCAGCTCTAATTTAAAAGATTTTAAAACTTTGTTTATAATAGAATCACATTTTTTTATTAAATTTAATTTTGGAGGATAAAATAACATTCCCACTCCATACTTTTGTATGTCAGGTAAAATAATATTTTCTTTTTTTAATTCATATCTAAAATATTTGTCCGGAATTTTCAACAAGATACCTGCACCATCGCCAACTGACTTGTCTGCTCCTACCGCTCCTCGATGTTCTAAATTTTCTAACATTTCTAGACCATCCTGTATTATTGAGTGTGATTCCAATCCTAACAAATTTGCTACAAAACCTATACCACATGCATCGTGTTCATTTTTAGCATGATAAAGTCCTTTACTTTTTGGCCTCAGCATATTTTTTATATTTTTATTACTCAATTTCTTACCTTTTTTATATTAACTAGGATAGATTTACTTAATTACTAGTTATAATACGAATAGAAATTATAAAGGGAGTCAATAAAAAATCAATTTTTTATGTGCAGTGTTGCTGTTTATAATTTAAGCAAAATTTAAAATATTTTTAAATGTTGCCTATTATTTAGGCACTACTTACAAGGCCAATTATTGCTCATAAAATTAAACAAAAAAGTCTGCACAGTCATACTTCTTAGTCTTTTTTCAGTATCTGTTGATTTGATAAGTTCTTCAATAATCTCAATAGTTCTAATTCCTTTTAGGTTAGCAGTAATTTGCTTACTTATGCTTAAATTTCTTTTGCTCTCATAACAAAGAGTTAACATTACTTTACCCATTGTTTCTATCACTCCTTGACATTTACCCATATTAAATAATATTTTTTCGTCTACTGGAATTTCGTAGTTTTTATTTACCCAAAGATAATAATTTTTACATCCTTTGAGAAATTCTTGTGTGGTTACCTCAGCAGTATTTCCAAAATTTGTAATGGACACTATTAAAATTATTAAGTATATAATTTTTTTCATTTCTTTAATTTAACGAATCTCTTATTACCGCTATAACATAAAACCAATACATTCTAATTTGGTTCAATAAACCTTTTTTTTTCTTCAAGTATTTATATTTTTCTATACCGCATTTAGTTTTAATTTTTAGCATTTTTTTTAGGTAATGTATCAATACCACTACCTCCCCATGGATTGCATTTTAAAATTCTGATAAAAATAAATTTAAGAGCTACAAATAAATTATATTCTCGCAATGCTTCTAGCGCGTAGTTAGAACATGTTGGATAATATCTACAATTATTGCCTAGTAGAGGAGAAATAAAAATTTGATAGGTTTTTATAAGTCCAGAAATTATAGCTTTAATCACTTTTTATTCCTTTCATTTGTTATATATTGTATAAATTCATTAATAGAATACTTTTGCATATTAGTACTACCTAATCTTCTGATTGATAAAGTTTCATCTTGTTTCTCTTTTTCTCCTAAAACAATTATAATTGGAATTTTAGAATTACTATGTTCTCTTATTTTATATCCTATTTTCTCATTTCTGGTATCTAATTCTGTCTTTACATTATTTTGAACCAGTAACTGATAAATTTTTTTAGCATAATCATTACATTTTTCTGTTATTGTAGCTATAACAACTTGTAAAGGGTTTAACCATAGTGGAATATTTCCTGCATAATGCTCAATTAGTATGCCTGTAAACCTCTCTAAAGAACCAAAAAGTGCCCTATGAATCATTACAGGTCTTTCCTTTATTCCTTTTTTGTTAATATAACTACAATCTAATCTATCTGGTAAGTTTAAGTCAATTTGCACAGTTCCACATTGCCAGTCACGACCAATAGCGTCACGTAAAACAAACTCTAATTTTGGACCATAAAAAGCACCTTCTCCAGGGTTTACTTGATAAGGTAATTTTAAATTTTTTATAGTGTTTAATAATGCAGTTTCAGATTTATCCCAAACTTCATCGTCTCCTACCCTATTTTCTGGTCTATCAGAGTATTTAATAACTATATCATTGAATCCAAAATCCTTATAAATTTCAGTTATTAAATCACATAATTTAATACATTCTTCTTCTATTTGCTCTTCCATACAAAATATATGAGCATCATCTTGGGTAAAAGCCCTAACTCTCATAAGACCATGAAGTGCTCCTGAAGGCTCGTATCTGTGTACTTTACCGAATTCTGCTATTTTGTATGGTAAGTCTCTGTAACTCTTTAAGCCTTGCCTAAAAACTTGTATTCCTCCAGGGCAGTTCATTGGTTTTATAGCATACTCTTTTTCATCTCTAGTAATAGCAGTAAACATATTTTCTCCAAATTTTTCCAAATGGCCTGATTTTTCCCATAAGCTTTTATCTAATATCTCGGGTGTATTTATTTCTAAATATCCAGCTTCTTCTTGTTTTTTTCTCATGTAATTAATTAAATTCTGAAATAATATCCAACCCTTTGGATGCCAAAAAACAGCACCTGGTGCTTCTTCTTGAAAATGGAATAAGTTAAGTTTTTTTCCTAAAACTCTATGATCTCTTTTTTCAGCTTCTACTAACATAGTTAAATAATCTTTCAAATCATTTTCATTCTTCCAAGCAGTGCCATAAATTCTCTGCAACATTTTATTTTTTGCATCACCTCTCCAATATGCTCCAGAAATTTTAGTTAGCTTAAAAGGACCAATATGTTTTAAACTAGGTAAGTGAGGTCCAAAACATAGATCTATGAAATCATTGTCTTTCTGACAGTAAATTGAAAAATTATCTTCTTGTTCTGCTTTTTCAATAATATCTATCTTATATTTTTCATTCCTGGAATTAAATAATTCGATTGCATCTTTTTTAGATTTATATATTTTTTCTATTTTACTTCCTTGCGAAACAATTTTTCTCATCTCTATTTCTATTTTTGATAGGTCTTCTAAGGTAATAGAGTAACTAAGCTCAAAGTCATAATAAAATCCATTTTCAATAGTAGGTCCTATTGCTAGTTTAACTTCAGGATATAAATTTTTTAATGCTTTAGCCAATACTTGCGCAGTAAGTGTATGCCTCATAATTTCTAGACCTTTGTTGCTATCCAAAGTTAGTATTGATATATTTGAGTCTTTATTAATGCTCTCATGAAGATCTTTTTCCTTACCATTAATTACAATAGCTATAGCTTTTTTTGATAATGACTTTGAAATACTTTCAGCTATATCTATCCCTTTTACTCCTATCAAAAAATCTTTTTTCTCTCCATCAGGAAAAGTAATTTGTATGTAATCTTTTTTTTTCATAATACTTTTAAGTTAAACCTTATACCATTTAGTAGCATCTGATTGATCATTTATTTCTACACCCATTTCTCGTAACTTATTTCTTATATTATCAGCTTTTTGAAAGTCCTTATTTTTTCTAGCCTCATTTCTTTTTTTTATCATGGAATTGATATCTTCTACACTGATTTTTTTATCAGTATTAGTATTTTTAAAAATATCTTTATTTAAAAAAATACCAATAATACTTCCTATATATTCTATTGCCTCTTTTATTTCTTTTTTTTCTTTCTCGCTCTTTTGATTAATATTCTTTATAGAGGAATCTAAAATACTAAAGGACTTAGATATATTAAGATCATCAAGCAAACATTCTCTAATATTATTTATTATTAAGTTTAATTGATTATTTTTTTCAGTTTTAATATTTTTTAGGTCTTTTATAATTTTATTATATTTGATTAGTATATTTTTAGATTGCAAAAGCACTTCTTCACTCCAATTCAAAGGACTTCTATAATGAGCACTTAGAAGCGCTAGTCTAATGACTTCACCATCATATAGTTTTAAATAATCTTTTACTAACTTAATATTTCCCAATGATTTTGACATTTTTTCCGATTTTACAGTTACAAAGCCATTGTGCATCCAATACTTAGCATAGCTATTAACATCAATAAAGTTTCCAGTATAGCAACAGCTTTGTGCTAGTTCATTTTCATGATGCGGAAACTTTAAGTCTAAGCCTCCTCCGTGTATATCAAAAGGTGTACCTAATATTTCTTTTGCCATCACAAAACATTCAGTGTGCCAACCAGGTCTACCTTTACCCCAAGGAGAATTCCAAAAAGGTTCTCCATCTTTAGATGGTTTCCACAAAACAAAATCTCCAGGATTTTTTTTGTAGCTTGCTACTTTAATTCTGCTTCCAGCCATTTGTTCTTTATTTATTCTACTAGAGAGACTTCCATATTTTTCAAAACTAGTGACATCAAATATAATATGCTTATCTGAATAATATGCATAATTTTCATTTTGTAATTTTTCAATAGCCTTAATCATTTTATTAATATATTGAGTTGCTTTTGGTTGATAATCCGGTTGCATAACATTTATCATCTTCATATCGTTATTATAAATTTTAGAAAACTTATCAGTAATATTTCCAACACTTGTTTTTTCTAACTTACTTTTTTCTATTATTTTATCATCAATATCAGTAATATTTGAGACATAAGTTACTTTGGGAAAAATACTTCTTAATATTCTTACTAAAGTATCAAATACTACTGCCATTCTTGCATTACCAATATGAGCGTAATCATAAACTGTAGGACCGCAAGCATATACTCTAATATTTTTACTATCAATAGGTTCAAATAATACCTTTTTATTTTCCATTGAATTATAAATTTTTAATTTATGCATAAGTAATTATTTTTTTTTTATGAAGTACGTTTAATAATGGCAATATTGGCAATCCCAGTATTGTGTTTGTATTTCCATCTACTTCTGAAAATAAATATTTGCCATTATCCTCAAATTTATAAGATCCACAAGATTTTAAAGGCATATCTTTGTCTATGTAAGATTTTAAAACTGCTGTAGATAAGTTTTTCATTTTCATTTTTGCGGTTTCTACATAGCTCCATATAATTTTTTCATTATAAGTGAGACAAACTGCGCTTATTTGCTTATGCGTTTTGCCATTTAACATACTTAATTGTTTTAAAGCATTTTTTTTAAAATTAGGTTTATTAAAAACTTTATTTTTTTTTACACATATTTGGTCAGCGCCTATAACGTATGCATTTTTTTTCATTTTACTAACAAATAAAGCTTTCTCTTCTGCTAGTTTTTTAGCTAAAAAAGTATAACTTTTTATTTTAAATTTCTTTTTTACATCTTCTTCATTAACACCGGAAACTATTTGTTCAAATTCTAAACCTGTATCACTTAAAATTTTCTTTCTAGAATCTGACCTTGAAGCTAAAATTATAGGTAGTTTTGATTTAAGTATAAATTTAGTTTTATTAATCAATGATACCCATTTTAACCTTTGCCAATAAAATTCATGAACTCCATTCTAGTCCTGGCATCTGTTCTAAACAATCCAAGCATTCTGCTAGTTATTGTACTTGTTGTTGCTTTATGTACTCCCCTAGTTGTCATACATTGGTGCGCAGCGTTAACTACTACTGCAACTCCTTTAGGTAATAAAACTCTACCTATACAACCCGCAATTTGTGCTGTCATTGTTTCTTGGGTTTGTAATCTTTTTGCATAACAGTCTACAATACGAGCTAACTTACTAATACCAACGACTCTTTTGTCAGGGATATAAGCAACATGAGCTTTACCTAAAATAGGAACCATATGATGCTCACAATGAGATTCAAGTCTAATATCTTTTATTACTACCATCTCATCATAACCTGCTACTTCTTCAAATGTTTTTGACAAAATTTTATCTGGATCAGTTTCATAACCTTGAAAAAACTCTTTGTAGGCTTTAATCACTCTTTTAGGTGTTTCTATTAGTCCTTCCCTTTCTGGGTTATCTCCTGCCCAGGCTATAAGTGTTTTTACTGCGTCCATTGCCTCATCTTCGGAAGGTGGTGCTTTAGTTATTAAACTTTTTTTTAGATTACTGTTATGTTTCATAATATTATTATTTTATTTATATTTTTAAAAATTCCTATATTATTATCATTTTTAATAAATAATTACAATTAACCTTTAACACTGTTTTAAAAATGAAAATTGATGAAAAACAAATAAAATTTGTAGAAAGAAAAACCATAAAACAAATTGAAGAAGGTAGTTTTTTATGTCCAAAGTTTAATAAAGAAGATCTTCTTCCGTGTATTACTATTGAGAATGAAACTAATGAAGTCTTGATGTTTTCTTATGTAAATGAAACTGCATTGAAAAAAAGTATCTCTTCAAAAAAAGCACATTATTTTTCTAGAAGTAGAAAAAAAGTATGGTTAAAAGGCGAAACATCAGGAATGTTTCAAGATATTCAAGATATATTTATAGACGATGATCAAGATTCTATTATTTTTGTCGTAAATCTAAGAGAACCAAGTAAAGGAGGAAATATTGCTTCTTGTCATGTAGGTTATAAAAGTTGTTTCTATAGAAAAATTAAAATAATTGATAAGAAAATATCTTTAGTCTTTACAGAAGATAAAAAAGTTTTTGATCCAGATATAGTTTATAAAGGGATAGAAAATCCTACTAAAATCTAATACTTGACACATTATTATTAAATCCTATATAACTTATAGGAAAAATCTATAATACTTTAAGGAGTTTAATGTGAAAAATATATTATTCCTATATTTTTTTATGTATATTCTTAATCTATCTGCCCAAGAAAATTTGGGATCGATAGATGTAATAGGGGCTTCTCCTTTACCTGGTATAATGATAGATCGTAGCAGTGTACCAAATACTACTCAAAAAATAACTGATATAGAAATAAAAAACAACCTTTCTAAAACTATTGCTGACTTAATGAATGAAAACTTTTCTGGAATTTCTGTTAAAGATATTCAAAATGGATCTTTTCAAAAAAATGTTGATTACAGAGGTTTTACTGCTTCTCCGCTGCTAGGTGAGTCTCAGGGGATATCTGTATATCTTGATGGTGTCAGAATTAATGAAAGCTTTGGTGATACAGTACAATGGGAACTTATTCCTGAAAATGCAATTAAGCAAATTGACTTAATGAGTTCAAACCCTGCCTTTGGGCTTAATGCTTTGGGAGGATCTTTGGCTCTTACAACAAAAAAAGGATTAGATTATAAAAATATTAAATTTATTGATACTATTAATAAGTATGGCTCTTTTAATTTTTCTTCTGAATTGATGGAATATGGATATGGTACTGATTCATTCGGAACTTATACATCTATTGAATTAAACAGAGATGGCGGGTGGAGAGCTCACAGTGACGGGGAAATTTCTAGATTTTTTACTAATTATGGTTTTGAATTAGATGCTTTGGATTTAAATTTTAATTTTTTAGGAGGTAATACTGATTTAAACGGAAACGGTGTTTCTCCAATAGAGCTTTTGCAAAAAAATAGAAAAGCAGTATTCACATGGCCAGATAAAACTTCTAATAAAATGTATTTATTTTATGGTAATACGAACTTCTATACTGATAATGATGCTGTAATATCAACTAATTTTTATCATAAGAAACTTTATAGAACTACTTATAATGCTGATGAAGTAGATGCCGAAGAATGTGCTGAAGATAATGCTGCAGATTCTACAGAATTAAAAACAGATTACGGTTTTGAAGATGCTCCTTTATGTGGAGAAGATAATTCTGCCGGTGATTATGGAATTATCTTAGACCAATTTGGTAATGCTATAGAATCAAATGATGATATTAGAAAATATGGGCTTATTAATAAAACATTTACGACCACAACCTCAATTGGTGGTAGCATACAATATGATAGCTTACTTACCCTTAATTCTAATGAACATAAGATAGCATTAGGGTTTTCTTATGATGAAGCAAAAACCTTATTTAGGTCACAAGGATTTCTTGGAACTCTTACTAATGAAAGAACAGTTACTCCTTTATATTCAAGTTCTGGAGATCCAATAGAATTAGTTGCTGAACAAGAACATGATGGTGCTGGAAATGATCCAGATGATACTGAAAGAGGAGATGTAGGACCTGCTGAAGTTACAGGAAAATTAAATGTATTTGGCATTTATGCTAGTGATAATTTTAATTATAATCAAAAACTTACCATAAATAACTCTATAAGAGCTAATTTAGCTTTTGTTGAATTGATAGACAATTTTAAGACTAGCACTTATACAAGAACTGCTTTTGTAAATGGAGATCATAGATACTTTCGGGTTAATCCTTCTGTAGGACTTGTTTATGATTATAATGATGAAATTTCGTTAATAGCAAATTATAGGGAAGCTAATAGAGCCCCTTCCCCAGTAGAACTAAGCTGCGCTGATCCAGCTGCTCCTTGTCGATTACCAAATTCTTTTGTTGCAGACCCTCCACTGGAACAGGTAATTACAAGAGGAGTTGAATTAGGCGCCCGAGGTAACTTAAATAGTAAAAAGTACTCTACAAACTGGAATACTATTGGACACTTTTCGCAAAATGCAGAGGATATAATTTTTGTAAGTTCTGGAACAGGACTATCCTCTGGATATTTTAAAAACTTTGGAAAAACAAATAGAATTGGATTTGACTTATCTTTAAATACAAATAAGAAAAATCCATACAAAGGTTTTAAATCATCGCTTATAAATTACTCATTCCTCAAAGCAACCTTTCAATCAGCACATACTCTTCCTGCTGCTAACCATCCTAATAGCTCAAATGATATAAAAGCTGGTGATATAATTCCTGGAATGCCTTTACACAAAATAAATGCTAAAACAACATTTGGGCTTAGCGAAAATATCGATTTTTCTTTAAAAACTACAGGAGCAACTGGTGTTTTTCTTCGTGGCGATGAGTCTAATCAATTAAATAAAACTAGTCCCTATATTATTTTTAACTTAGAAGCTAAATACCAACCTAACAAAAAATTAAATTTTTTTACTAGATTAGAAAATGTATTAGATAGCAAATATGAAACAATGGGAGTTTTAGGAGAAGCTAGTTCTTCAGAAGTAAATGTTCCTATTGCAGAATTAGGAGATACTGGATCCGGAGACGATGCTGTAGGAGCCTTGGATCCAAACTTTTTATCACCTGGACAACCATTGTCTATTTTTTTTGGTATTAATTATAAATGGTAATAGTTATAAAATTTTGGATCTTTTTTGTTGATAGTAAAAAATAGTTATTACTTTTTAACCTCTTTAGGTTTTCATTTCATAATATTAATTTATTTAATAGTTAGTTGGGATAAAATAATAAAACTAAAAATTGATACCTATCCCCCCATTAAAGTTAATGTAGAAAATTTCATGAAAGAACATAACTCTGACTTAAATAAAGAAATTATAAAAAAAACACTCTTACAAAAAAAAAATGTTCTCATTAACAAAAAATCTAAAAATAATGACGAAATAAAAAAAATTATAAAAAAATTCCCAAAAAACAAGTTAATTGAAGAAAAAAAATTAGTTAATGAAAAAAAGGTAAATGGTGTCAATGAAATAAAAACCTCTAAGAAACCTATTATTATAAGTAAATTTTCTGAAACAGAAAATGATGTTTTTGAAAAATATAAAAATGAATTAAGATATCTTATTCAAAAGACAGCTACAGAAAATTATCCAAGAATATCAATTAGAAAAAAAGAACAGGGAAAGGTCGAATTACAATTCATGATAGATATTGAGGGAAATATAAAAAATATTAAAGTTTTGAGTAAAACAAATGCTTCAGATAGATTAATAAATTCTTCTAAAAAAACTTTGAATATATTATCTCCGTATAAAAAAAATGATATACTTATTAAAAAAAATATATTTACTATAATTATATTTTATAAATTATAATTAAATTATGATAGAAAAATTAATCAATCATGCTGAAAATCTTAACTCCATTTTAGAAATAGAAGGAGAAGAAGGACAGTTTGAATATCTTATTGATATAGGCAAAAAAGATACATCATTTGCTGATAAGGATAAAATTGAAAAAAATAAAATGTCAGGTTGTTTAGCCCAAGTTTGGATTAAATATAAAAAAATAGATGATAAAAATTATTTTGAAGGAGACAGTGATGCTCTTATTGTTAAAGGATTAGTAAAAATTATTACCGAATCAATATCCGGTCTCACTAACGACCAAATCAAGGAAATAAGACATGATATAGTAAATAAATTAGGTCTAGGGCCTAGCCTATCAGCTAGAAGACAGGTTGGTATGATGGCTATGATTGACCACATTAAAATATTAATCGGAGTAAAATAATAAGAATATTAAATAAATTAAAAGAAATTTTTAAAGTAAAAAATAATCTTCAACTGGTAATAGTTTTCCTTGTATTTGGTGTTAGTGGTAGTTTGTCGGTTTATGTTTCAAAACCTGCTTTAAGTTATTTAGATATAAATAGATTCTTCAATAATGATATTATCATTTTAATTATAAGAGTTTTGCTCATATTTCCTTTATATCAGATTATTCTCATAATAGTAGGCACATTTTTTGGTCAATTTAATTATTTTTGGTCTTTTCAAAAAAAATTTTTTAAAAAATTTTTCATTAAAAGTTGAAAAAAAAAAAAACTTATTCTAATCTAATAATAACATTTGGTGTTCTGTTAAAACAGAAATAATAGGGAATTAGGAAGTCCTAAGCTGTCTCCGCAACTGTGATAGTTTAGTTAATTTTATCCACTGGAAAATCTGGGAAGGAAAATTAACGAATATACTTTAGCCAGGAAACCTGCCAAGTGTGGTCTAAGCTAATCGTCGGAGGTTACGTGTAAGCGCGATTTTTCGTTCATGGCCATTTTTTAACTTTTAAGAAAGGATTGCCATGAGCATTTTTCATATAATTTTCGTATTTTTTTTATCAAATTTTTTAATAGCTTCTGATAATGAACTAGGATCAGTAGTAGTTTCTCCTAATAGGTCTGTAATAAATTTAGATAAAGTTGGTTCTTCTGTTTTCTTTATTGATAACAGTAATATTGAAAAATCTTCTTCAACTACAGTTAGCGGTTTACTACAAGAATTTGGAGGTTTCACAATTGCGACTAAAGGTAATAAAGGTTCAGATCCAAGTTATTTTAATAGAGGTCTCTCTAGAAAATATATTAAGATTCTAGTAGATGGTATGGATCTATCAGATATTACTGCTCCGCAAGAAGAACCTACTTATATAGATAATATCCCTATGAATAATATTAATAATATTGAAATATTAAATGGTTCGCAAGGAACTTTATACGGCAAAAATGCTATTGGTGGTGTAATTTCTATAAATTCCAACCAACCTAATCAAAGTGGACTAAGTCAAAGTACCTTTGTAGAGGCAGGCTCATATGGTACTATTAAAAATTCAAATTCCATAAAGTATTTAAATAATGACTTAAAGTTTGTTTTAAATATTGATGGGGAGAGATCGAATGGTTACAGCTCTTTTATAGATACAGGATTAGCCTCTACAGAAAAAGATGGTTATTATTTGTATGGAACAAGTCTTTTATCTAATTATAAAATCAATAATAATCTAGAATTAAACTTTAATGGTAGGTTTTATAAACAACATAACGAACACGATAATAATTTTTCTTACCCTGGTGATAGTTTAGTTTACTACCGAGATGACAAAATAAGTGCATTCCTGTTTGATATTATATTTAAAAATGCTCAAACTACTCATAAATTATCTTATCAACCTACTTATACCACTAGAATAAATACATCAGGGGCAAAATATGAGTACGACGGAAAGAAAAATAAGTTAGAATATCTTTTATCTACACAATTTTTTAATTTTGATAGCCTGTCTGGTATAGAATACTTAGAAAAGAAAGCTAATATGTCTGGAAAAACAGCAGATCAAAATACCTATTCTATTTTCTCAGAATTTAGATTAGTACCATTTATAAATACTAATATAGATTTATCTGCTAGAAGAGAATACGACAGTTATTATGGCAGTTTTGATACCGGCAGATTACAAGTAAACCATACTCTGATGGAAAATATTATTTTAAGGTCCAGTATAGGAACCGGTTATAGAACCCCTACTCCTTATGAGTTGTACAGTGCTTACGGCAATAAAGATTTAACTCCAGAAAAGTCCTTAAGTTATGATTTAGGAGGTGAAATTAATATCGATAAAATAAATGCTAATATTTACTTAAGTATGTTTGAAACAAGAGTTGAAGATATCATTACTTATGCATCTGCTAAATATAGACAAACTGTTGCTAATTTAAAATCAAATGGTTTTGAGTCTAGAGTCAAGATAGGTATTAATGATAAAATATCTACAAGTTTTAATTATTCTAAAACAAATGCTAAGGAAAACGATGGAGATAGCGTTAAATTGGTACCAAAAGATAAATTAGTTTTTTCTTTAAATATTAGACCAACAGATAAACTAAATATAAATTCAAATTATCAATTTAGTAATAAAGCTAAGGACACTAAATATAACGAATTGCCTGCTTATAAATCATTAAACTTAAACACTACCTATTCTATAAAAGAAAATTCTAATGCTTTTATAAAAATTGAAAACTTATTAAACAGAAAAAATATTGTAAACAGAGGTGGAGGTACATCAGAAAACCTAGGTTATAAAAGTCCAGATTTTTCATTATTTATAGGGCTTAAATTTGAAAATTAGATTTTTTAAAAATAATCTGATATAATAATACTATGAATTCTAGTACAAGAAACTTTATTTTAGTTAGTTTTTTATCAATAATTATAAGTAGATTAATACCTCACCCACCTAACTTTACTTCTACTATAGCAATAGCATTCTATGTTCCTGCTTTATTTGGTATTAAATTTATAATTGTTGCTATTACCGCATTTATAATAAGTGATCTTTTTATAGGAACTCACCAATTAATATTATTTACTTGGGGCAGTTTATTATTTATAGGATTGCTTTCTAAATATTTTAACAAAAAATATTACAGAATACTTGGTGTAAGTTTTTCTTGCTTAGTATTTTTTCTCATATCTAATTTTGGCGTATGGTTACTTGGAGATTTGTACACCAAAAATTTAGCAGGAATTTTTTCATGCTATGCTATGGGATTACCTTTTTTATTAAACAGCCTAATAGGAACTTTAGTGTTATCTGTAATGTTTGAATATACTATAAGTTTAAATACTACAAAACAGTTTATAAAAAAAGTAAATATTGGGTTTAATTAATTTTTTATTGCCCAATCTGGAAGACTTAATATACTGAAACCTAATATATAATTTAACAAAACTACAGAAACAATTGATACTGTCACAATTGATACCATATTCAATAACACACCTGTTCTGATCATATCACTAATTTGAACTCTTCCGCTCCCGAAAATAACTGCATTTGGAGGGGTAGCAATTGGTAACATAAAAGCACAACTAGCCGCTATTGTTGTAGGTATTACAAAGTAAAGAGGGTTAACTTCTAATCCTATTGCAAATATAATTAATATTGGAGTAAAAGTTGCTACAGTAGCAGTATTTGAATTTAGTTCAGTTAAAAAAATAATCAAAAAAACAAATATTATGATTAAAAAATACACATTAAAACCATTAAAATAAATTGAGAAAGAGCCTATCCAATCAACCAGTCCAGAATCGTTAAAAGCTTTTGACAAAGAAATACCTCCTCCTACTAATAGTAAAACTCCCCATGGTATTTTATTGGCAGTTTCCCAATTACATACTCTTTCATTTTTTTTAACAGGTAACATAAATAAGAGTAGTGCCCCTAGAAGTCCTATAGAAGTATCATTAAGATTTATACTAAAAAAATCATTAATAACCTTTCTGAATATCCATGAAAAAGCAGTAAAAGCAAAAACTATAGCAACTAACTTCTCTTTTAAATTTAATTTACCCATCTCTTTTCTTAATTTACTTATTGTTTCTTTCAAAGCCTTAGATGGCACATTAGAGACTTTAAATATAATTTTGCAAATAAAAAACCAGACCAATGGTATCATGACAAAAGTAATAGGAAATCCAATTAGGAACCAATCTATAAAGCTTATTTCATAGTTATAATTTTCACTTAAAATACTTGCCAACATAATATTTGTTGGTGTACCAATTAGTGTCGCTGTGCCACCAATAGAAGCTGCATAAGCCACAGACAGTAATAAAGGAATACCAAAATTTTTGTTCAGAACACCTTTTTGACTATCAAAAATAGTTATTACTGAAACTACTATAGGTAACATCATTATTGTAGATGCTGTGTTGCTTACCCACATACTTAAAAGACTTGTGGTTATCATAAAACCTGCAATTATTTTACTTGGACTAGTTCCAGAAAATGATAATATTTTTATTGCTATTCTCTTATGTAAGCCTGATGCCTCCATAGCTGAAGCGATTATAAAACCTCCTAAAAATAATAAAACTAGAGGGTGTGCATAAGAATTAGCTATTTCTTTTACATCAAATACACCTAACAGGGGAAATAATATTAAAGGCAAAACTCCAGTAACATATATTGGTACAGCTTCTGTTATCCACCAAATAGTCATCATAATTGCTACACCAGCAGTTATCCATGCAGGTCTACTAAGACCATTTTTTTCTTCAATAATACAGAAAATTATAAGAATTATTATACCAGTCAAAAGTCCAATCAGTGAGATAAGGTTACGATTAACCATAAATTAGATTTATAGATAACCTAAAGACTTCCATGTCACATAACTTTTTCTAAATTTCTCTAAAGAATCCCAAGATTTTCTAAAATCTTCGTCCTTTATTCTCTCTTCTTCAACTACTTCCATCCAAGCTTTCTCTAAAGTATTTAAAATTTCATTACTCCATTTATGTATTATAACTCCCTTTTCTTTCAGAGTTTCCAAGGCTTCTATTTGAATAGCTTCTCCTTCAGCAATTCCATTTCTAATATTATCACCACAAGTAGTTTCAATCTGTACTTTTTGAGTTTCTGACAATTTTTTCCATTTATCCATATTTACCATTAGCTCAAATAGGGTAGACTGTTGGTGCCATCCAGGAAAATAATAGTGCTTAGCAACTTGATAGAAACCTAAATCTAAATCTACAGCCGGCATTGAAAACTCCGTTGCGTCAATTGTGCCTAATTCTAAAGCTGGGAAAATGTCTCCCCCAGCAATTAGTTGTGTTGAGACACCAATTTTTTCCATTACTTTTGCCCCAAGTCCAAAAAATCTCATTTTCATTCCTTTAAGATCATCTACTGATTTAATTTCTTTTCTAAACCATCCTGATGCTTCAGGTGGAACAACTCCGCAAATTATTCCTTTTATATTATGTTTAGCATATATTTCCTCAAATAACTCTTTTCCGCCTCCATAGTAAATCCATGAAATATACTCTTGTGCAGAGGGACCAAAAGGTACTGCTGCAAATAAAGGAAGTGCTGGAACTTTTCCTGCCCAATAACCAGGAGTAGACCAACCTGCATCTATAGAGCCAGACGAAACTGCATCAAAAATCTCTAGTGCGGGTACTAATGCTCCAGGGTCGAAAAACTTTACATTTATATTTCCACCTGAGATTTTACCTATTTGTTCAGAAAATCTAACTCCAGAAGAACCTAACTGAGTCAGGTTTCCTGCAAATGTGCTTGCCATTTTCCAGCGTACTTTTTTTTCCTTATTATCATCATCAGGTGAATTAGATGAGTTATCATTATTTGAACAAGACGATAAAATTATAGATAAAACAAGTAAAACTATTTTAAACTTTTTAAACAAGAACATTATTTAACTCCTAAATTATTAGTAATATTTATATATTATCTCATAGAATAGCGCCACTAAATTTTAATTGCCTCCATGCTTCATAGCTGACGATTGCTACTGCGTTACTTAAATTTAAACTTCTATTTTCTTTCTGCATAGGTATTTTTAGAGCATTCTTACTATATCTTTTCAAGATTTCTTTTGGCAACCCTCTGGTTTCAGAACCAAAAAGTAAGTAAGAGTTTTCCTTAAAATATACTTCAGTATAAATTTTTCTTCCAAATTTAGTAATAGGATATATCTCACTAGGCTCCTCTTTTGTTATAAATTGTTCAAAACTATCATATAAATTAGGTGTGAGGTTTGCAAAATAGTCCATCTTAGCTCTCCTTAAAGATTTTTCATCTAAATTAAAACCAATTGGTTTTATTATATGTAAAGAAAAGCCAATATTTGAACATAATCTCATTATATTTCCAGTATTAGGAGGAATTTCTGGTTGATATAAGATAATAGCTACCATTTTTAAAATAAATTCCTTTTAATTAACGATAAATTTTATACAATAAATTATGTCAGAAATAAGTAATAATAAAAATATATTTGTTATTGATGAAAATAATTCATCATCCAAAGGTGCTACAAGAAAAATGGCAGCTATTTTCGCTGCAGATGTAGTAGGATATAGCAAATTGATGGCATCAAATGAGAAACTTACATTATTTAGATTAAAAGAAACTAGAAAAATCACTGATAAAATTATTAGTAGTTTACATGGTAGGATATTTTCTACAGCTGGCGATTCTATTATGGCAGAATTTGCAAGCCCTGTTGACGCAATGGAAGCAGCAATCTCAATTCAAAAAGAGGTAACTAAAAATTTAGATCAGATCAAGGACAGTATAACAATTGAATTTAGAATAGGAATAAACCTTGGGGACATAATGATTCAAGATAATAATTTATATGGAGATAATGTGAATATTGCTGCAAGACTTGAATCTATATCTACACCAGGGGAAATTACAATATCAGAAAAAGTTTACCAAGAAGTTCACAATAAAGTAGATATTTCTTTTAAAAGTCTAGGTGAAAAAAAACTTAAAAATATAACACAAAAGATAAAAGTTTATGAAAGTTTAATGTTTCAAAAAAATAATCAAGATAAAAAAATATCCATTAATTTTTCAAAAAAATATCTTATCGTTATAGCTGTAATAATTATTTGTATAGTTACTATGATTTTTTACTTTAATAATAAATCTTCCGATAATATTCAGTATACCGAAAGCTCTAAAAGTGTTTTAGAAAACTTTAGAACAACAGAAAATAGTGATAGCAATCAAACTAATTTGAATCAAGGAAAAACAGTAATAGCTGTAATGGAATTCCAGAACCAATCCAATAATTATGGTATTGAAAATGTTAAAACATTAAAATCAATAATAGATCGCAACCTTATATCTAATCAATCTGCTGTAGTAGCTACCCCCCAAGGTTCAGAAAATTTAAACCCTCCTGAAGTTATGCTTATAGCAACAGAGTCTAATGCTTCTTTTGTAATAAATGGCATTATATATACTGAAGACGGAAATAACTTTTTAAATTTGAAAATTTATGAGGCCAAGAGAGGTTCATTAATCATTAATCAGAAAATAGATTTAGCACCTAATAACGACTCATTTAATAAGTTTATGCAAAAATTCTCAAATGATATAATGAAAAAATAGTGCACTTTGGCGGAGAGAGAGGGATTCGAACCCTCGATACGATTGCTCGTATACACGCGTTCCAGGCGTGCGCCTTAAACCACTCGACCACCTCTCCATTTATGTATATAAAATAATTTTAACATATATATAATATATATATAATGTTCATTAAAAAAAAATTATTGTGCACTCATCTTATTGGAAGTTTTTTTTTAATAATAAGTGTATATTTAAAAGAACTCGGAATAGGAAAAGTTTGGTATTTAATTAATGCTAATAGTTTAATTGGTTTTCAAAATTTAATTGAAAATTTATTTTATAGATTTAGTACTGACAAACAAATATTAAATGAACTTATATTTTCTTTTTTAAATATTAATATTTTTTTGCTTTTAGGAACTACTTTTATTATAGTAGCTTCTATAAGTATTATTTTAAGTATCTCTTAACTTAGCTCCCAACTTCTTATTAACTTTCTCTATTATTTTATTCATTAGCTGATTAATTTCTTCTGAATTAAAAACTTTATCCTTCTGTATAAATTCTACTTCTAACCCTATAGAAACAACATTACTATTAGACTCCTGATATCTATCAAATATATTAATACTGCCCACCCTATGGTCAGACTTTTTAACTATTTCTATTAAATCTTTAACTGAAGTATCTTCATTAACTAAGAAAGAAAAGTCTTTTTTTAAAGGTAAATAAGGAGAAATTTTTATTGTTTTTTTATCATCTTTAATTATTGCATTATTAAGAATTTCAATGTCTAATTCTGCAATATAAGTTGGATGTCTTAAATTAAATGTTTTTTTAAAAGCAGGATGCAACTCACCAAAACTACCCATAACTTTATTATTTAACTTTATATCAGCAGATATACCTGGATGATACCAGTCATTATCACTTCTTAAGATAGAATATTTCTTAATTCCTATTTCTGAAAGCAACGCCAGAGTATTAACTTTGATATCAAAAAAATCATAATACCTTCTTTTAAAATGCCATGTTTTATTTGTTTCAAAACCACTAAGTACTAGTGCTATTTTAGATTTTTGATCTGTAATATTTATTCCATTAAAAACATACCCTGCTTCAAATATTTCTATGGACTCTATTCCTTTAGAAGTATTTTTTGCCACAATATCTAATAGATTAGGAAATAAAGAATTTCTCATAATGTTCATTTCACTTGAAATAGGATTTTCTATTTTTAAATCTTGATTAATTATTTTATGAGGAAAAACTTTCTTTTCTGAAATAAATGAGAATGTTTTTGTTTCATGAAAACCTAATTTAGCTGCACATTCTCTAATATCTATTTCAATTTTTTTTATTCTTTTCATAACAATATTTTTACTTTTAATAGAATTTGTTGCCAAAGATGTTAAAGGAATCTGACTATATCCATCTAATCTAAGTATCTCTTCTATTATATCATTTTCAGTATTGATGTCATGCCGCCAGGATGGAGACAATAAAAATAAAAAATTTTTATCTATTTTTTTTATTTTAAAATGTAAATTTGATAAAAATTTAATTTGTTTTTCTTTTTTTATTTTGTACCCAACTGTTTTTTCAAAGCTATTGATATCATATTTTATAAGATTGCTTCTTGAATTATTACGTCCAGAAAATGTAGACTCACTAAAGGTTCCTTCACAAATATCAATAATTAGTTTTGTTGCAATTTCTAAACCCTCTAAAATACCTTCAGGATCTATGCCTCTCTCAAACCTATACCTTGCATCAGATAAAATCCCTATTCTTCTTCCTGTATTTGCTATTCTGCCTTTATTAAAGTTAGCTGCTTCTAAAAAAACATCTGTAGTATCTTCATCAACACAGCTATTTAATCCTCCCATTATACCGGCTAAACTTAAAGTTTTCTCATTATCTCTTATTACTAAATCATCTTTCTTTAAAAGATAGTCTTTTTTATCTAGTCCCCTAAAGTTTTCTTCTTTTTCTAGTTTTAAAACTTTTAAATTTCCTTTTATTTTTTTAATATCAAATACATGTAGAGGTCTTCCTAAATCAAATAAAATATAGTTAGTTATATCTACTAAAGCAGAAATAGGGTTTAAACCAATAGACAGTAATCTATTCCTTAACCATTCAGGACTTTCTTTATTTTTTTTTATTTTAAAATGCCTTCCATATATCAAAGAGCAATCTTCTGTATTTTCTAAATTCCAATTAACCGCAGATTTAAAACTGCCTTTATTTTTTTTTCTTTTTTTTTCTTTTAGTTTGATATTTAGTTTTGCGCTCAAATCACGAGCTATTCCTCTAACAGAAGCACAATCGCCTCTATTAGGCGTCAGTGCTATATGAAATAAATAATCTTTTTTAAAATATTCACTAAGTTTTTTACCTATTTTATATTTATTATTTATTTCTATAATCCCTGCTTTATTTTCTGATAAGCCCAACTCCTCTTCAGAGCAAAGCATTCCATCACCTTCTATCCCTCGTATGTTTCTTTTTTCTATTTTTATTTTTAGTCCTGGTATAAATGTACCATTTGGTGCAAATATAGTTTTAAGTCCTTTTAAAGCATTATGAGCTCCACAAACTACCTTAAAAATATTATTTCCTGTAGTAATCTCACATATTTTTAATCTGTCTGCATTAGGATGCTTATATGAATTAACTATTTGACAAATATAGAAATTATTCAGATCAGAGTTTAATTCTTCTACTTTTTCTACTTCTAACCCCAAACTAGTAAGTTCATTAGATACTTCTTTTGGACTCATACTTAAATCTATATGCTCTTTTAACCATGAGTAAGTTAATTTCATCACAGGCCTCTTAATATATTGGGAAAACCTGTAGAGCTAAAGTTATAATAATTTAACCACCTTAAGTCATTCTCATAAAACATTCTTAAATCAGCAATGCCATACTTTAACATTGCAAACCTTTCAACACCTAAACCAAAAGCAAAACCATTAATTTTAGTATTATACACTTTACAATTTTCTAAAACTTTAGGGTTTACCATTCCACAACCCATAACTTCTAACCAATTTTCTTCTGATCCTACAGTTAATTTTCCATCTATTATAGAACATCCTATGTCAACCTCAGCAGAGGGTTCCGTAAATGGAAAATATGATGGTCTAAACCTCATTGGAATATTCTTTATTTCAAAAAAATCTGTTAATAATTTTTTAATTACCCATTTTAAGTTTGACATAGTTACATATTCTTCAATAACTAAACCTTCTATTTGATGAAACATTGGAGAATGAGTAGCATCATCATCACATCTATAAGTACTCCCGGGTGCTATTATTCTTATTGGAGGATCATCTCTTTTCATAACCCTAATTTGAACTGGAGATGTATGTGTTCTTAGAAGTTTTCTCTCACTTTGTGTTTTTTTCAAATAAAAAGTATCGTGATCTTGTCTAGCGGGGTGATCCTCAGGAATATTTAAAGCCGTAAAATTATTAAACTCATTTTCTATATGAGGACCCTCTTCTACATTAAATCCCATAGATCCCATTATACTTATAATTTCATCTGTAGTCTTAGAAATAGGATGAATCCCCCCTTTCTTAAGAGGTCTTCCAGGCATAAATATATCTATTTTTTCATTTTTTAATTTTTTATTTAAATCATCTCGATATATTTTATTTTTTTTTTCTTCAATTAATTTTACTATGTCTTTTTTAATAACATTCAAAGTTTTACCAGCTAACGCTTTTTCATTGCTTTTAAGAGAACTAATTTGTTTTATTAAAACGGTAATTAAGCCTTTTTTTCCCATGTATTTGACTTTTAGAAGATCAAGTTTTTCTATACTTGAAACTTTCTCTAAATCTTGAGAAATGAGATCTTTTAAAACCTGGCTTTTATTGAGAATTTCTTTTATTTTATTCTCCAGATAGTGTAATTACTTTCTTACTTGATTAACTATGGATTTGAAGGTTTCTGGTTCGTGAAAAGCAATGTGTGCAAGTACTTTTCTATCCATTTCTATATTTTTTTTACCCAATAAATAGATAAAATCTGAATATTTAATATTTAAGCTTCTACACGAAGCATTTATTCTCAAAATCCAAAGCTTTCTAAAGTCTCTCTTTTTATTTCTTCTATCTCTGTAGGCATACTGTCTATTTTTTTCCACTCTTTGAATTGCTACTCTAAAAGTATTTTTTTGTCTTCCTCTTGCACCCTTAGCAGCCGCTAGTATCTTTTTGTGTCTAGCGTGTTTAGTTACCCCTCTTTTTACTCTAGCCATATTAAACCCTACTTTAGCTTCTTAAAAAATTTCTTTTTATAATTTTTTCATCAGATTTAGCTAAAATTGTAGTGCCTCTAGCATTTCTGATAAATTTATTTGTTCTTTTAATCATACCATGTCTTTTACCAGCTTGGTTCATTTTAATCTTTCCACTACCTGTAAAAGAAAATCTCTTTTTTGCTCCACTTTTATTTTTGATTTTTGGCATAGTATTTCTCGTAAACGTACAATATATTGAATTTATTAATCAAATCAAGTTTTATTTACATTATTCTTTTCTTTACTTGATTTGTCTTCTGGTGCAAGAATCATAATAGCCTGTCTGCCCTCTAATTTAGGTTCTAGTTCTACTTTTGCTTTATATTGTGTTTCTTCTTTTATATTATTTAAAATTTTAATTCCTAGATCTCTATGTGCCATTTCTCTTCCTCTATATCTTAGAGTTATTTTTACTTTATCTCCAGCATCTAAAAATTTTATTACGCTTTTAATTTTAATATTGAAATCGTTTGTATCAATATTTGGTCGAAACTTTATTTCTTTAATATCAATAACTTTTTGCTTTTTTTTTGCTTTTGCAGCTTTTTTTTGTGCTTCAAACTTAAACTTACCGTGATCTAGAATTTTACAAACAGGCGGTTTAGCGTTAGGTGATACCTCAACTAAGTCTAATCCTACGCTTTCAGCTATTTCTAAAGCCTTATGAAGTTTTACTACACCTACCATTTTACCATTGTTATCTATGAGTCTGACTGGATCTATAAAAATCTCTTTATTTACACGTGGGCCCGTGTTTGATGCATAATTTTCTCTTACTATGACATAACCTCCTTTTCAAATTTATTAACATACAACTTATAACTAAAATAATTATTTTTTACTATAATTTTTTTTATTAATTATTTTTTTAATAAAATTAGGCTTTATATCATTTATATTATTTTTTTTTACAATTAACACATTTTCCCCTCTGGGAGAACATAGGTTTGGATTAGAACCTGAGCCGAATAAAACTATTTTTAAAGCTTTTTTAGAACTATTTACAACAAGTAAATGCATTGGTCCCGTATCATTACCTAAAATTACTTGAGCTCCTTTAGCCAGAGCGGCTATTTCATTTAAACTAGTTTTTCCTATTAAATTAATTACTGAGTCATAATTTATTTTTGAATCCTGTAGTATAGTATTTTCATCTTTACCGCCTATTAAAAAAATTTTTAAATCTAAATTATCTAAAAATTTAATAATTTCTAAAAAGTAAGCAAAGTTCCATCTTTTATTTAATCTATGCTTAGATCCTCCGGGTACTATAATGGCATAAGGTTTATTTTTTTTAAATTTACTAAAATTTAAATTTAAAAAACTCCAATTAGGCTGTACGAATTTATTTATACCTGCTAACTTTAGTTGTTCCTTTTGTCTATCTATAGTGTGAAGCTTTTTTCTATTGTTAGCCAAATGTGGATGAGAACATTTTTTTGCTATACCACTCCAATTAAATTTTTTAAATAATGAAAAAATAAAAAAGTAAATATTTGTTCTCTTTGAAGTTTGTAGATCAAAAACCCAATCAAATTTGTTATTATAAAACCAATATATAAGCTTAAAATGATCTAAGAAAAAAAAATAACTTGGTCTATTATCTATTTTAATATTTTTAATAAAAGGAATTTTCTTAAATATTTCAGCATATTTTGAATCAGTTAAGACTGTAATATTTGTTTTATTAAAATGATGATATATACTAAATATCGCATTCATAGACAATACAACATCTCCTAGTGCACCATGTTTGATAATTAATATATTTTTCACAATATTATTTTTTTTTAATTAGTTCTTTATACACATTCAGAGTTTTATTAGTCATCATATCAGTTAAATATTTTTTCTTTACATTCCTAATACTCAATTTAGATATTATATTTCTTTTATTATAAGTAAGGTCTAATACTCTATCTAAGCTAATAGATAGTTCGTTTGTATTTCCTACTTCTGTTAGAATACCATTTTCATTATCTTGTATTAATTCCACTGAACCCCCGTGATTAAAAGCTACTACTGGTCTTCCCATTGCTTGAGCTTCTAATACAGTTCTCCCAAAAGCTTCTGGCTTAGTAGAACAAGATAATACAACATCTGAAATCATATATAATGCAGGCATATCTCGTAAATGGTCAAGAAAAACTAATTTGCTTTGAACTTTTAAATTTTTAGCTAAGTTAATAAGTTCATTTTTGTATTTATTCCTATTCTGTACATCACCAACTATTAAAAGTTTCACTTTTTTATTTTTTATCGACTTTAAAGCCGTAATTGCAAGTTTATGACCTTTCCACTCTGTTAACCTAGCTGGCATTAAAATCACCTTTTCATCATCTAATGTTTTACTTTTTTTTGCCATTGCAACTATTCTTGCTGTCGTTACTGATGTTGGTGAAAATATATTAGTATTAACACCCCTAGGTATTACATGTATTTTATCTTTAACTCCATAATTATCTGATATGTGTTTTTTTATAAATTGAGAAATAGCTATAATAGCATCAGCCTTTAACATGATATTATTATATTTTTTTTTTAAAAAGTTTTCTAATCCATATGTTCCGTGAAAAGTAGTCACAAATGGTATATTAAGTTCTTTTGCTGCTAAATATGAAGACCATGCTGGAGCTCTTGATCTAGCATGTATAATTTTAATATTATATTTGTTTACTAATTTAATTATTTTTTTTTTATTTGATAATATTGTAAAAATATTTTTACTCGCCGCAGGACCTCTCTCTAAAATAGTACCGGATTTTAATATTTCATTTTCTCTAAACCCTCCACTTGAAAAAACTACGCTATCAAGATTATTTTTTTTAAGTGCAGTAGCAACTTCTATAGCTCCTGATACTAATCCCCCTGAATTAAGATGTGGTAGAACTTGTAAAACTGGCATTTTTATGTGACTGTTATTTTTAATCATATTAGATTGTATTTATAAATATAAAAAATGAAAATAAAAAATAATATTTTAATAAATAATTTAAACATTAAATATATACTAAGAAAAAGAAACAATGAAGGCCCTAGAGTCTCAGTACTTTTCTTATGCGGGTATAATTCTGATATGCAAGGAACTAAGGCTAAGTTTTTAAATAAATTAAGTAAGAAATTAGGTTTTGAATTTTTAAGATTTGATTACTCAGGACATGGGAAGTCTGAAGGTAAAATTGAAAATGAAACTATAAGCAACTGGTTAGAACAAAGTATTACTTTAATAAAAGAAAAGATTAGTTATCCCTTAATAATAATAGGTTCTTCTATGGGTGGCTGGCTAGCATTATTAATAATAAATAAATTAAAAAATAAAATTAAAGGTTTTATAGGAATTGCCTGTGCTCCTGACTTCACTGAAGACTTATTATTAAAATTAAACCCTAATCAAAAAAAAAAATATTATTTAAATAATTATATTTCTATTCCTAATAAATATGGCAATAACAATTATGTGTTTAAAAAAAATTTTATTTTAGATGCAAAAAAAAATTATGTTTTAAAAAAGGAAATAATAAGTAATACAACAATAATATTACTTTATGGGCTAGAAGATAAAGATGTAAGTTTAAATACACAATTAAAAATATTAAAAAAAATTAATTCTAAAGAATCTAAATTATATATTTCTAAAGAAAGTGATCATAGAATGTCTAATAAAAAAGATTTACTGTTATTGGAAAGAACTCTTACGTCTTTGATTAAAGATATTTCTTAAGGTTTTTTAGTCCTGATTTAAAATCAGGAAATAAAAATCTATATTTAAGTTTAGCTGTTATTTTATTATTAGAAACTTTTTTATTGTTTTCCCAAAATTTTTTTGCAGTTTTCGATAATTTTTTTTTGTATTCATTATAATTTATTATTTCATATTTTCTTATATTTCTAAGCCTAATTATCTCCATTAAATAATCTTCTCTAGTGCTTGGCTTATTATCAGTTAAATTCCAGATTTCATTATTAAAACCGCCAAAGATAATATTAGTAATTATTCGAGCAGCATCATAAACATGTATTCTAGAAAAAAAAAAATTTTTTTTGACTGCTATAATATTTTTATCGTTTTTAAAATTATTAAGCCTGTTTGGTCCGTAAATAGAAGACAATCTAAGTATATTATATTTTATATTATTTTTGATAGAAAAATTTTTCCACTGCTCTTCTGCTTTTATTCTGTTTTTATCTATAGAGTTTGTTGCTTTTAATGTTGATTCTTCATTTACCCATTCACCATTGTGATTCCCATAAACCCCTGTAGTAGATGTATATAGAATAGATCGTATATTAGTATCTGTAATTACATCCGAATAAGAGTTAAATATTGGACAACCATACTTATCAGGAGGGGCTGTTATTAATAAATGTGTTGTACAATTAAGTACGTATTTTGAATCTTTTCTAAGAAATATTTTAAAATTTATCATGTCAGTAACATTTTCTATTTTATCGGAAACGCCGTAGCACATGACACCATAAGAAGATAGTTGTTTAAATAAAAAACTAGCTAAATAACCATACCCTAGGCTACATATTATCATAAAGCTTATCTCCTACTGACCATTCTTTTTTAAATACTATTCTTCTCTCCAAAGCATATCTTTTTATCTTTTCAAGTTTGAATTTTTTTTTATCTAGACAAAATAATGCCCATATTGCCATAGCTTTGATAAGCTCATGTTCACTTTCTAAATGATTTTTAACTTCTTCTACCATACTTTTATCGTTTGAGTTTGATACTGCTATCAGCACATTACGCATAAATCTAACATAACCTATTCTACGAATAGGAGTACCTACAAAATATATTTTATAATCTTCTTCTGTAAATTTTAATAATTTATTTAGGTTAGGCATATTAAGTTTTTCTATAAATTTTAATTTAATATCTTCATGTTTTTTTGCAAATTTATTCCATGGACAAACTGCTAAACAATCATCACAACCAAATATTCTATTACCAATTTGTTTTCTAAATTTTTTTTCAATATGGCTTTTGTGTTCAATAGTTAAATAAGATATACATTTTCTTGCATCTAAAACAAATGATCTAGTAATAGCATTAGTTGGGCAAATTTTTTTACATTTTTCACAAGTACCACAATGATTTATTACAGAGTTTTTATTTACATATATTATATCTGTAAGTATCACACCTAAAAAAAGCCAAGAGCCAAATTTTTTTGACACTAGGTTAGTATGTTTTCCACACCAGCCTATTCCTGCATTCTGTCCTAATGGTTTCTCCATTAAAGGTGCAGTATCTACAAATACTTTTACTTTGCTTTTAGTAATTTTTTGTAAAGACCTTGCTACTGACTTCAGTTTAGATTTAATTACTTTGTGGTAGTCTTTTCTTCTAGAATAAATAGGAATATACGCTTTCTTTTTTTCTTTAAGCTCTACTATTGGATTTTTTTTTGTACCATAATTTATACCTAAAACTATCGCACTACGAGCTTCAAGCCACAGATTTTTTGGGTTTTTTCTAAATAGTTTCTTCTCCTTCATCCAAGTCATTTCTCCATGATATTTTTTTTTTGATAAATTCTTCTAGTTTTAATGAATAAAATTCAAAATTTTCTAGATCAGTTATACCAAAATCATCAAAGCCTGCTTCGTAAGATATTTTCTTAACTTTTTTTATAAGTTCTTTAGTAAACATTTAAAAGTCAAGATTTTGATAAGTTTTTGAGGGTGGAATTGCATATATCTTTTCTTTTAAAATATCTCTAAATGTTGGTCTACTTTTTATCTTTGCATACCATCTTTTAGTATTTGTAATTCTTTCCCATTTTATTTCTCCTAAATAGTCGAGACTAGATAAGAATGAAGAATATGCAATATCAGCTAACGTAAACTCTTCTCCCGCTATAAAAGTTCTATCTTTTAAAATCCATTCAAAATAATTCTCATGATTAATTAAGTTGATCCTTCCTGCTTTTAAATGTTCTGTTGACGGTTGTCCTAATCCTTTTAGGTTTTTAAAAACTCTCTCTTCTAAGATATTTTCCGTGACCTCCCTATAAAATTTATTATTTATCCATTTGCAAATTCTTCTAACCTCTAATCTTAATTTAGGTGTTTTACCAATTAAGTTAACTCCTATCGAATTTTCATCAAGATAATATGCCAATGAAATATATCCTATTATTATATTTTTATTATCATCAATTATTACTGGAAGGTCACCTTCAGGATTAATTTTAAGAAAATCAATACGTCTTTTCCATATTGGCTCATTTATAGCCTCAAATTTTAACTTCTTTTCTTTTAAAATAATTTGAGCCGCTCTGCTTAAAGAACATAAAGGCATATAATAAAGTTTATACATAGTTAAAATTTAGTCGAAAAAAATTAATTCTCAATATATTATAATTAAAAATTTAAAAATGGAAAATTTTAAAATCATAATTTATTCACTGATTCAAGGTATAACAGAATTCTTACCCGTCTCAAGCTCAGCACATCTTTATTTAGCCCAAGGTTTTTTTAACTGGAAAGAAAGCTTATTGTTATTTGCATTGGGCGCTCATCTAGGTACTTTATTAGCTGTTATGTTTCACCAAAGAAAAGTTTTTTCTGAAATTAATTTTAAGGAAAAAAATAATAAACTTAGTTTAAAAAATAATATATTAATTTTAGCATTAATAGCCAGCATCCCAGTAATTACTGTTGGCGCAATAGTTGTGCTTTTTTTTAAAATTGATTTTAAAACAAATCTTTTAATTATTGCTTTAGCATCTATATTTGGGGGTATACTACTGGAAATAGCAGATAACTTTTTTAGTAAAGATAATAAAAATAAAATGACAATTCAAAAGTCTTTGTTAGTAGGCATATTTCAAGTTTTAGCAATTATTCCTGGTATGAGTAGATCAGGAACTATAATAACCGCTATGAGATTTTTAGGTATGAACAGAAGCTTTAGTATAAACTTTTCTCTCTTATGTGGTATTCCCGTTTTAATTATTGCCTGTAGTTACGGGTTTTTAGAGATTATTTTGAATTATAATATGTATATAATGAAATTTTTTCTAATTATTCTATTTTCTTTCGGAAGTGCCTTAGTTACTATTAATTTTTTTTTAGCATGGGTTAATAAATTCTCCTTCAGAGTTTTTTCAATTTATAGAATTTGTTTAGGAGTTTTTTTATTAGCTTATCTGTATGTTTAAGATAAATGCCCTCCCTTTAATTTATATTTTTTTAAAATATTTTTAGCAAAAATATAAAAAGAGTTTGGTTCATGATTTAAATATTTTTTAAAAGAACTTTTACTATTTATAACACTATCAAACTTTAGCATTTTTACTTGATCTACAGTTAAAATCTTCGTAGTTAACTTCTCTAGTAAGTAAGCTAATTTTGAAGCTGAACCAAAAGAAACATCTAAATATAATCTTTTTACTTCTAGTTCTTTAGATATAAAGTCTAATATATCTTTAAAACTAAGTACATCTGGTCCTCCAACATCTAATATTAAATTCTTTTTTAGTTTTACCTTTAAACTTAAAATTATAATTTCAACTAAATCTGCTATGAAAATTGGCTGAAATTTCGTACTTCCTGATCCTATTAAAGGAATTATTGGGGATAACTTTACTTGTTTAGCAAAAAAATTTATGAAATTATCTTCTTCTCCACAAACAACAGAAGGTCTAATTATCACAGAGCTGCCAAATGACTTAATATATTTTTCGGCTTCTATTTTAGTTTTAGAATATTCAGAATTATTTTTATTACTTATGCCTAAAGCAGAAATATGAATTAATTTTTCTACATTATTCTTTAAACATGCTTTAACTAAATTTCTTGCTCCTTTAACATGAGCATCTTCAAAACTATTTTTTTTATTTGATACTAAAACTCCTACTAGATTAATAACGATTGTAGAATCTTTAATAACTTTATTTAATATTTCAAAATCAATTACATTACAATTGACTAAACTATACTGTCCTAATTTTGAAGATGGAAAAAATAATTTTTTTGAACCTGTCTCTCTGGAAATTACTTTAACGTAGTAACCTAAATCAAGTAGTCTATCAACTAGATATCTACCAATAAAACCACTACCTCCAATAACACTGACTATTTCTTTATCATTCATAATAATTTATATATTTTTGAGTCTGATAATGTTAAAATATTTTTTTAAATAATTAAACATAAAAATACTTTAATCTGTATACGAATAAATTATGAATTATCTTTATCAAGGAGACATACCAGAAAATTTAAACTTTAATGAATCCGTTGCTATAGATACAGAGGCTATGGGGTTAAATAATAATAGAGACAGGCTATGTCTAGTCCAACTATGTACAGGAGATTCTAATACACACCTAGTCCAATTAGGTGGGAATTTTGGATATAAAGCTAAAAATTTAAAATTACTTCTAAAAAATAAAAAAGTTTTAAAAATTTTTCATTATGCACGATTTGATTTAGCTCTAATTAAGAAATATTTAGGAATTCTACCTTCAAATGTCTATTGTACTAAAATAGCTTCAAAGTTAGCAAGAACATATACTGATAAGCATGGACTTAGAGAATTATGTAAAGAACTTTTAGGTATTGAAATCTCAAAACAGCAGCAAAGTAGTTATTGGGGTGCGAACACCCTTTCAAAAAATCAAATAAAGTACGCAGCTAATGACGTGTTACACCTTCATAACATTAAATATGAGCTAGATTCTATTTTAAAGAGTGAAAAAAGATATGACTTATTTCTATCTATACTTAAATTTTTACCGACTAGAGTAAAACTAGACTTATCAGGATGGGAAAGTACAGATATATTTGCACACTCTTAATATGCTCTTAAATAGATCAAAAAATATTATCAGAAAAGAAGCTGAAGCTCTGATGCTTTTATCAAAACACATTGATAATAACTTAACTAAAGTCTTGAAAGTTTTAAAGAATATTAAAGGAAATATTTTTCTTTCTGGTATTGGTAAATCGGGACATATAGCTAGAAAAATAGCCTCGACAATGACTTCTACTGGGTCTCCTGCATTTTTTATTCATCCTAGCGAAGCTAGTCACGGTGATATTGGTTTATTAAGAAAAAAAGATATTATTATAATTTTATCGAACTCCGGAAAATCAGAAGAACTTTTAGATTTAATTAATTATTCAAATAAAAAAAAAATTTCTTCTGTTCTTATTACCGCTCAACCAGATAGTAAGCTATCTAAAATATCTGAATATAAAATATTTATACCTAAACTAGATGAAGTTGGTAATAACCAAATAGCTCCCACTACTTCTACAACAATGATGCTAGCTTTAGGAGATGCTATAGCATTAACTTTATCTGAAGCTAAAAAATTTACAAAAACTAATTTTGGAGAGTTTCATCCTGGGGGTAATATAGGTTCTAAGTTTTTAAAAGTTGCTGATATTATGCATACAAATAATAATATTCCTCTGGCTCATGAAAATACGAACATGAAAGAAGTAATAATAAAAATTTCTCAAAAAAACTTTGGGTGTATTGGAATTACAAACAAAAATAGTAAAATATGTGGTATTATTACTGATGGAGATTTAAGAAGACATATGAAAGCTGGTCTACTAGAAAAAAAAGCTAAAGATATTATGAGTAAAAAGCCTAAAGTAATTTTAGAAAATAATTATGTATCGGATGCTTTAAAAACTATACAACGATTTAAAATTACATCTTTATTTGTAATCAAGAGCAAAACAACTATGAAACCAGTTGGAATTATACACTTACATGATTGTATGAGGTTTGAAAAGTAATGTTCTTAAGTAACTATGCTCCTAGAAATAAAAAAATAAAACAAAGAAAATACTATATAATTATAAAATATTGTGGAATATTTCTTTTTTTTTTAATTATTTTAGCAACAATATATATATCATCTTCAAATACTAATAAGTTTTTATTTGAGGAACAATTTTATGAGGATAAGTATCTAAATAATAAAAATTCATTGAAAATTGAAAATGCCAAACTTATTGGTAATGACAAAAAAAATAGACCTTACATGATCACAGCAGAGTCTGCTATTAAAAATAATATAAAAAAAAATATAATGTTATTATATTCAGTGGAAGCTGATATTGCCTTAAAAAATGGAGGATGGCTTATATTAAATACTAAACATGCATCCTATAATATTGAAAATAAAATACTATCTACTGGAAAAAAAGTTGAAATGTATTATGATAATGGAACTATTCTAGAAACCTCAAATTTAAGTTTCAATGTAATATCAGGTATTGGAAATGGGGATAATGGTGTTAAGATGTATGGAAGTTGGGGAATGATTGAGTCTGGTAGCTTCTCTTTCGATACTATAAATCATAAATTTTTATTCAATAATAAACCGACATTACTTATTAATTAAATGCTTATGAAAAAAATACTTCTACTACTAATATATTTTTCTTTCTATCAACTTTTGTTCAGTGAAAATAAAAATCCGATTGAAATTACTGCAGACGCTATGGAATGGGACAAAGAACAAGGTAAAGCGATAGCCATAGGAAATGCTAAAGCTATTAGAGGTGCTGCTGTAATAACTGCAAAAAAAATAACTGCTATATTAGATAGTACTTCAAATTCTCAGAAAATTAGCAAATTATATGCGATTGGAGATGTAAAATTTTATAAAGATGACGAAGAAGCTTCAGGAAAGGAAGCAACATACGATATTAAAGAAGATAAAGTTATAATTAAAGGAAACGTTGTCTTAAAAAGACAAACAAATATTATGTTAGGTGAAAAACTTATTATTGATTTTAAAACTGGATTAAGTAAATTAAGTGGTCTAAATACAAAAGATAAAGTTAAAATGAAATATAATTCTAATGTACAATAAATTATGAAAACAGTTTTAAAAAAGAAACCAAGAGTTATAATATCTAACCAAGGTTTAATAGTAAAAAATCTAGGAAAAAGCTTTAATAAAAAGCCTATTATTAGGGGTATTAGCCTAGAAATTAATAAGGGTGAAATAGTAGGTTTGCTTGGTCCTAATGGAGCAGGTAAAACAACCTGTTTTTACGTAATTATGGGCTTATTATCAGCTGATTATGGTAGCATTCTTTTAAATAATACAGATATAACTAATTTACCTGTATACTTAAGGGCTAAAAATGGGTTAGGTTATTTGCCACAAGAATCTTCTATTTTTAAAGGAATGACAGTTGAACAAAATATAAGATCAGTTTTAGAGATTGTAGAAACCGAAAACGAAAAAATAGAACATATGTTAGATGATTTATTAGCCGAGTTTTCCATCAGTCATTTAAGAAGAGCTTCATCAATTACCTTATCAGGAGGAGAAAGAAGAAGAGTAGAAATAGCAAGAGCACTTGCATCACAACCTGGATTTTTGTTACTTGATGAACCATTAGCAGGTATCGATCCCATATCAATTTCAGAAATTAGTGATTTAATAAGTCAAGTTAAAGAAAAAAATGTTGGAGTTTTAGTTACAGATCATAACGTTAGAGATACTTTAGATATAGTTGAAAGAGCTTATATAATCCATAATGGAGAAACTATTAAGTCAGGAACACCAAAAGAAATAGCAAAAGATTCAAGTGTCAAACAAGTATATTTAGGTGCTAAATTTAAATTTTAAAGTTATGAACACTTATTTATTAAAGAAAAAATTTTATTATATAAGTCTTAGTAAATCTAATTCTGAATTAAATTTTTTTGCTAGCAAAAAATCTTTTCTTGACCGTAACTTATCTTCTTTAAAGGATGTATTAATTGAAATTTCTAGTATTGGTAAAAATGAGTATGGCTTATCATCAAATGATTTATATCAATCTTTAAAACATGTTGATAATAATCAAATAATAGTTTTAGATAACGGCATTATGCTAATAAATAATTTGTATGAAAAAATTAAAAAAAATTGTATTATTTTTTTAAGATTAAAAAACCCTATTCAGTATAATGAAAATAAGTCGTTGGATATTATATTTACATTCATAGTTCCAAGAAACATAAATACTTCTAGCAAATTACAGATATTATCTAAATTATCAAGAATTTTAAATAAATCAAATATAAGAAAAAAAATTAGAGGAGCCGATAAAGCCGAAGACGTTTTAGCTTTGCTTATACCATCATAAAAAATAAAAAAGAGGTAAAAATGAAAGAAAATGATTATAAAGTAGCAAATATTAAACTTGCTGACTGGGGAAGAAAAGAAATCTATATAGCAGAAAAAGAAATGCCAGGATTAATGGCCTTAAGAGAAGAATATAAAGAAAGCAAGCCACTTGAAGGTGCTAATATTATAGGATGTTTACACATGACAATTCAAACAGCAGTATTGATAGAGACACTTATTTTACTAGGTGCTAAAGTCAGATGGTCATCTTGTAATATATTCTCAACACAAGATCATGCAGCTGCCGCGATAGCTGAGAAAAATATTCCTGTTTTTGCTTGGAAAGGAGAGACAGAGGAAGAGTTTTGGTGGTGTATTGAAAAAACTATTAATGCTGAAAATTGGAGTCCTAATTTAATACTTGATGACGGAGGTGACCTGACTAAAATAATGCACGAAAAGTATCCGTCATTAACAGAAAAGATATTAGGTATAAGTGAAGAAACTACTACTGGAGTTCAAAGACTTTATGAAATGGAAGAAAGTAAAACTTTAAAAATTCCAGCAATAAATGTTAATGATTCTGTAACTAAGTCAAAGTTTGATAACCTTTATGGTTGTAGAGAAAGCTTAGTCGATGGTATTAGAAGAGCTACAGATGTAATGCTTTCAGGGAAAGTAGCTTTAGTTGCAGGCTATGGAGATGTTGGTAAAGGTTCTGCAGCTAGCTTAAGAAACGCTGGAGCTCGTGTTATGATATCTGAAGTTGATCCTATCTGTGCTTTACAGGCATCTATGGAAGGATATGAAGTAGTAAATGTTGATGAAATAGCTAATGTACCAGACATATTCGTAACTGCTACTGGTAATGTAGATGTAATTACATTGGATCATATGAGAAAAATGAAAGATCAAGCAATTGTTTGTAATATAGGACACTTTGACTCAGAAATTCAGATAGATGAATTAAAAAATATGTTATGGGAAGAGGTTAAACCGCAAGTTGACCAAGTAACTTTTCCGGATGGGAAAAAGATTACAATATTAGCTAAAGGAAGATTAGTTAATCTTGGTTGTGCAACAGGACATCCTTCATTTGTTATGAGTGCTTCATTCACTAATCAAGTTTTAGCTCAGATAGAACTTTTTAAAAATAATAGCAAATATGAAAGAAAAGTTTATACACTACCCAAGTATTTAGATGAAAAAGTAGCAAGACTTCATTTAAATAAAGTTGGAGCTAAGCTAACTGAGCTTACTAATAAACAGGCTAAATATATAGGAGTAACTGAGAATGGCCCTTTTAAAGGTGATAACTATAGATATTAAAAATGTTTATAGGTACTGTAAATGTAGAAAATGAAAGTGATACTAAACTAATTGCTGAAAATCTTTCAAAGATATGTACAAAAGGTGATGTTATAGCTTTAGATGGAGAAATGGGATCAGGAAAAACTACATTTGCTAGATATTTTATTAAAAAATTTTCTTCTTGTAAAACTATTCCAAGCCCAACATATAATTTACTTTTTTCATACAAATCAAAGCATCTGACAATTTATCATTTAGATGCTTGGCGAATCAAATCAGAGGATGAATTTTTATCTTTAGGAATTGAAGAAATGTTTGAAGATTCAATTTTTATAATTGAATGGGCTAATAAAATTACTAATATATTACCTAAAGATTGCCTTTATATTGCTATTAAAATAAAAAATAAGTTTAGAGAATTGACTTTTAAAGGAAATAAAAACTGGAACAACAGATTAATTCAATTTTCTTTCAATGAATAAAGATAAAAAAAATATTTCTAATTCTCTAAAAAAGTTCATTGATAAAAATAACTTTCAGATAGAATACTTAATTGAGTTAAAAAGCGATGCTTCTAATAGAAAATACTATAGATTAAAACATGATTATAATAAAATATTAATTATGGACTCCTCTTTAGAAATACAGTCAGCTAATAATTTTTTAAAATTATCTAGGTGGTTATTAAAAAATAATTACTCTGTACCAAATATTTTTAAATCCGATAAGATTAATGGTATTCTTATAATTGAAGATTTTGGCGAATCAAAATTTAGCAATATACTTAATAATAATAAAAGCAAAGTTTTTTACTACAAGAAAGCGATTGATCTACTGATAGATTTATCAAATAAAAAACCTCCTTCTTTTTTAAATCAGTACAATAAGAATGTTTTAATGAAGGAATTAAAAATTTTTTTAGAATACTATATTTTTTATAAAAAGAAAAAAAAAAATAATAGTTTATTAGAATGGCGAAACATATGGAAAAAACTATTTAATTTCATAAACTTAGAAGATAGTTGTTTGGTTTTAAGAGACTATCATATTGATAATATTTTTTATCTAAAAAAAAGATCTAAAATAAAAAAAATAGGATTAATTGATTTTCAGGATGCTCTACTTGGACATTGCTGTTACGATTTAGTTTCTTTATTACAGGATGTTAGAACATTTATATCCTTTAAAGATCAAGACTTTTTATTAAATTATTATTTGAATAAAAGCGATGTATGTACAGAAAGTTTTAAAAGAGCCTATTTAATTCTTGGCACACAGAGACTAATAAAAATTATAGGGATATTTAATAGGTTAAAAAATAAAAAACAAAATAAAACCTATCTAAAATATTTACCCCGAACCTGGAAGTTATTAAATTATAATTTAAAAAATCCAATTTTAAATGAATTAAAAATTTGGATTAACAATAATAATTAATGTCTAATATAAATAAAAATAATTTTAAAGAAGCTATAATATTAGCTGCGGGAAGAGGTATCAGGATGCGTTATAAAACTAAATTTATAGCAAAGCCATTAGTTAAAATACAAAATAAACATATACTGGAAGTAAACCTCAATAAACTTAAGGCTAACGGTGTAAAAAACTGCACAATAAACACAAGTTATAAACATAAAACAATAAAGCAATTTATAAAAAATTTTAATTATAAAAATAAATTTCCACTAATTAATGCTACCTATGAAATTAATAGGCTGGAAACAGGAGGTGGGATTAAAAATGCATTGCCTTATTTTAGAGAAGATAAAATTCTAGTAATCAATGGAGATTCATTATTAATAAATGATAAAAACTCTTGTCCAATTAATAAGCTTTATTCCTATTTCGATGCAAAAAAAATGGATATATTACTTCTGTTATGTCCCATAAGATTCTCCATAGGCTATAATGGTTACGGAGATTATGATAGATGTAGTAATAGTCTTCCCTTTGAGATAAATAGAAGAAAAGAATCAAATAGAGTAAGTCTAGTTTTCACAGGCTGGCAAATCATTAAAAAAGAACTATTTGAGAAAATAAAAATACATAACTTTTCACTAAATCTTCTTTTTAATGAGGCAGAAAAAAAAAATAGATTATATGCTATAAATCATGTTGGTAGTTTCTTACATTTGAGTACTCCAAAATCGATATTACAGGTTGAAAGTTATTTAAAAAACTGTAACCATATTTTATAATGAAATATGTTTTTTATGATCTAGAGACTACGGGAAGATCTCCTTATTGGGATCAGATAATTCAAGTCGCTGCAATTTATACTGATGAAAAACTAAATGTATTAGATAAGCTCAATTATACTTGTAAGCTTAATAGTTGGTGTATTCCTGATCCAGAAGCCTTAATTGTAAATAAAATACCTATAAATACAATTTGTAACTCTAATATCAGTAATTATCAGCTAATGTTAAATTTATATGAAAAGTTTTCACATTGGTCTCCTGCAACATTTATAGGTTATAACTCTATTAGTTTTGATGAAGAAATTCTCAGAAATTCTTTTTTTAGAAACCTTTTAGATCCTTATCTTACAATAAAAAAATCTAATTCAAGATCAGACTTGCTAAATTTATCAAGGATTTCAAATTTTTTTTATCCTGAACTGCTTAAAAGTGAAGTTAGTGAAAAAGGAAACCCAATACTTAAGCTTGAGAGTATAGCTAAAGTTAATGGAGTCAATAATTTTACTGCTCATGATGCATTAGGTGATACATATGCTACTTTAGAATTAGCAAAAATAATAAAGAAAGAACTTCCTGACCTATGGATCAAAGGAACTAAAAGTTTAGATAAAACATCTTTAGGAAATAGTATAATTTCTAAGCCTTTTTGTTACTTAGAATCGTATTTTGGAAAGACTAAAGCCTTTTGTTTAAGCTATGTAGTAGATCATCCAGTTTATAATTGGGCATTATGTTTTGACCTTAGAGATAACCCTGAAAAAATTTTAACTATGAACAGTGAAGAAATTTCATTATACTTGGATAAGTCACCAAAAATTATTAGAAATATAAAATTAAATAAAAGTCCGATTTTTTTAGATATTAAGCTTAAAAAACTTATAGATAGCTACGATGAACAATCCTTAGACTTGCTTCATGAAAGACATAAATTCATAAGAGAAAACAAAGAGTTTAAAGATAAAATACTATATTATTTCAATAAAAAAGCTCACTACAATGATACAGATTTATCTCAAGAGGACCTTTATGCAGAAGAAACTATCTATAAGAAATTCATTAAAAAAGATGATGAAATATTATTTAGCAATTTTCATAAATCTAAATGGATTGAAAAAAAGAATTTAATTAAAAAATTTAAAGATTATAGACTCTCTTATTTTGCTAACCTTTTATTTTATGAAGAACAACCAGATTTATTAGCAAAAGATACCTATAACGAAATAAAAAAGTCCTTAGCTGATAAATTATTAAGTAAAAATAAAGAAAAGTGGATGACTGTGTATGAAGCGTATAAAAAAATTGATGATTTAAGAGAAAAATATGCTAATAATAATGATGATATATATGTTAAAATACTTAATGATATAAATATTTATATAGAAAATTTAGAAAATAAATTACAATAATTTAGGAGAAAATATGTCTGTTATAAATGTAGATGATAAAAGTTTTAATGAAAAAATTTTAAATAGTAAAGAACCAGTACTTTGTGATTTTTGGGCTGAGTGGTGTGGTCCGTGTAAACAAATAGCGCCAATTTTAAAAGAGTTAGCTGAGGAATATTCAGAAAAAATAAAAATAGCTAAAATTAATATTGATGAAAACCCTGAGATACCATCTAAATATGGTATTATGAGCATTCCTACTCTAATATTATTTAATAAAGGTCAAATGGTAGGAACACAAATAGGATTATTAGAAAAATCATTCCTAGCCTCTTGGATAGATGAAAATATATAAACTAAAAAATTAATTTTTAGATAAAAGCTCTCCTATTAACCCTATCGATCCAGAAACTATTACAGTTTTTCTAATAGAATCTTCTTCATTTAGCAGTTCTAAAGCACTTGAAATATCCTTTATTTGTAGCGCTTTTAAATTTAGCTTTTTAGAATAATCTATTAACTTTTTAGGTGAATAACTATTAAACTGCAATCTAGAAGGAAAATATAAAATACTAGGTTTTATTTTTTTAATTTCTTTTAAAATATTAATGTAATCTTTCTTTATTCCAAGCCCTAATATGAAAATCGGATTATTTATATTTTTTTTCTTAAGCCAATTACATAAAACTTTAAAACCGAGAACATTATGAGCTACATCCATCCATATCTCTATATTATTATATCTTTTACCTAATTTGCCTTCCAATAATTCAATTCTCCCTTTCCACTTAACATTTTTTAAAGCCTTATATAAATTATCTTTTTTTCCCTCTAATGCCTTTATTTTTAAAGATGCTACTATAGCACAACCTGCATTTATATATTGATGTTCTCCTTTCAGGGAAATATTTCTTAAATCTACTTTATTATTATCACAATAAAGAAATTTATTATTTATTATCCAATTGTCATTGTAAAAGAAATACTTACAATTTTTTTCTTTTATTTTTTTTATAATAACTCTTTTAGCTGCTTCTCTTTGATTACATATGATTACAGTAGAGTTATTTTTAATTATTCCCACCTTCTCGTAAGCTATATCTTTTATACTATTACCTAAAAACTCTTTGTGATCATAATCAATAGGCGCAATTATTGAAGCGATGTTTTTTTTTACTACATTTGTTGCATCTAATCTACCTCCTAAACCTACCTCCAGAATATTTATATCCGCACTACTTTCATAAAATGCTAAAAATGCAGCTGCAGTTATGATTTCAAAAAATGTTATAGGATTATTATTATTAACACTCTTAATCATTTCTAAAATATTTAAAAGATATTTATCTGATATTTGTTTATTTAGGATATGTATTCTTTCATTAAAATTAATTAAGTGTGGGGATCTATATACATTTACCTTCATTCCATTCGTCTTTAAAATTTGATATAAAACTGAAGCAATAGAGCCTTTACCATTAGTTCCGGCTATTTGAATTATATTTTTAATTTTATCTTGAGGATTATCTAATTTTTTGAGTAATTTTTTAATTCTGTTTAATGATAATTCAATATTTTCAGGATGTAATTCAAAAAATGATTTTAATATTCTCTCTATTTTTATATTTTTATGACTTATATATTTATAAACTTGCAACAAGATAGTTTAATTTTTTTTAATTAAATGCTTCAATATATTAGAAAATTTATTTTTAAAATCGTTTCTTGAGACAATTAAATCAATCATACCATGCTCTAATAAATATTCACTCTTCTGGAAACCATCTGGCAAATCTTCATTTACAGTTTTTTTTATTACTCTAGGGCCTGCAAAACCAATAAGGGCTCCTGGTTCTGCCATTAATATATCTCCTAACATAGTAAATGAAGCCGATACACCTCCAGTAGTGGGGTTTGTAAATAACACTGCATATGGCAATTTTTTTTCTCTAAATATTTCAATAGCTGCAACAGTTCTTGGCATTTGCATCAAAGAAAGTATTCCTTCTTGCATTCTTGCTCCTCCTGATGATGCAATTACCAATAATGAACTATTGGTCTCTTTTGCAATATTAGAAGCCTCTACTATTCCTTCACCAACTTGCATTCCCATAGAGCCTCCCATAAAACTAAAATCCATAGCAGCGGTAACTAAGTTAATATTATTAATCTTTCCTTTAACTACCATTATAGCATCATTACTAGAATTTTTTTTTCTAGCTAACTTAAGTCTTTCAGTATATTTTAGTTTATCTTTAAAAGACAATGGATCCTCTATAACTGATTTAATTTTAATCTCTTCAAATTTATTTTCATCATAAATACTTTCTAACCTTTGTTTGATAGGAAAAGCTAAATGCTCTTCACAGTTAGAACAAACATACATTTTTTCTTCTAAGTCTCTATGAAATATCATTTGATTACATGAACTACACTTGAACCACAAATTTTCTTTTTTAAGAATTTTAGACTTTATTGCCGTTAATTTTGGTTTTACAAAGTTGGTAAGCCAGTTCATTTTTTATTTTCTTTTATAGCTTTTGAATATTTTTTTACTAATTTTATAACATTATTGTAAATGTTACCATTATTTTTAATACCAAGTTCTATCTCTTTAACTAGATCACTACCAACCACAACTCCATCAGAATAACTAGAGATTTCTTTTGCTTTTTCAATAGAATTTATACCAAATCCAACTACAAAAGGTAATTTTATATTTTTTTTAAGGCTAATGTAACTTTTTTTTATATTACTTAATTTAGTTATATTAGAACCTGTTATTCCTGTTATGGATACATAATACAAGAATCCGGATGCTAACTCAGATATTTTTTTTATTCTATTTTTACTTGAAGTAGGAGTAACAAGCCGTATTAAGTCTACAGAGTTCTCCAAGAACTCTGTAGAAAGCTCATTTATAGATTCTGGAGGCAAATCTACTATTAGAATACCGTCAACACCAAAACTTTTTGCTTTTTTAAAAAATTTTTTCACTCCCATTTGATATATAGGATTGAAATATCCCATAAGTATTATAGGAGTATATTGATTATTTTCTCTAAAATATTTTACTAAATCTAATGTCTTCAATAGAGAACTACCAGATTTTAAAGCTCTTATATAGCTTCTTTGTATAATTGGACCGTCTGCCATAGGATCACTAAATGGCATTCCTAATTCTATGATATCAACTCCTGCTTTAGGCATGGCATTGATTAATTTTAAACTTGTAGTGTAATCTGGATCCCCAGCTGTCATAAAAGCAATAAGTGCTGACTTTTCATTTTTTTTTAAATTACTAAAACAATTTTTTATTCTATTTTTAATCATATATTTATATTTAAGTATTTAGCTATAGTATCTATATCTTTATCCCCTCTACCACACATGTTCATTACTAAAATATGTTTTTTATTAAGCTTAGAGGCATATTTAATAACAAATGATAATGCATGAGATGGTTCTAGTGCGGGAATAATACCCTCTAACCTGCAACATATTTTAAAAGCATTTATTGCTTCCTTATCAGTTACCGAAAAATACTTGACTCTTCCTGTATCTTTCAACCAGCTATGTTCAGGTCCTATACCAGGATAGTCTAACCCAGCAGATATAGAATGAGCTTCTTTTATTTGCCCATGATTATCTTGAATAAGGTATGTCTTATTACCGTGAAGAATACCTGGTCTCCCTGCGGTCAGAGAAGCGGCATGCTTGTTACTTTTAATACCTTTTCCTCCTGCTTCTATTCCAAATAAGTTTATTTTTTTTTCATCTAAAAATTCATAAAACAAACCCAAAGCATTCGAACCTCCACCAACACAAGCAACTAAAGTATCTGGTAACTTTTTTTCTTTAGCAATAATTTGTTTTTTTAATTCCTTTCCTATAATTGATTGGAAGTCTCTTACCATCATAGGGTAGGGATGAGGGCCTGCCGCTGTACCTATTATGTAAAATGTATTATCAACATTGCTCACCCAATCTCTTAAGGCTTCATTCATGGCATCTTTTAAACTTTCAGATCCACTTTCAACTGGAATAATACTAGCACCTAACAATTTCATCTTAAAAACATTTGATTTCTGCCTTTCTATATCTTTCTTGCCCATATATATAACGCATTCTAAACCAAATAGAGCACACACTGTGGCGGTTGCAACTCCATGCTGTCCTGCACCCGTTTCTGCTATTATTCTTTTTTTATTCATTCTTTTTGCTAATAAAATTTGCCCTAGACAATTATTAATTTTGTGTGCCCCAGTGTGGTTCAATTCATCTCTTTTAAAATATATTTTAGCACCACCTATATAATTAGTTAAATTTTCTGCAAAATATAATGGGCTCGGTCTTCCAATAAAATCTTTAGAAAGATTTGCCAATTCTGATTTAAATTTTTTATCTTTCTTATAGTACAAATATTTTTTTTCTAAATCTAATATAAGAGGCATAAGTGTCTCAGCAACAAACCTTCCTCCGTATTTTCCAAAGTTTCCATTATTATCAGGTTTGTTTTTAAAAGATATTTTTTTCATATTTTAAGAACTATAAAAATTATTTACTGTATTACAAAATTTTTGCATCAGTTTAATTGATTTTACTCCTCTTTTTTTCTCAACTCCCGAAGAAACATCTAATGCTTTTGCCCCAGTTACATTAATTGCATTTACTATATTAGTATAATGCAAACCTCCAGAAAGTATCCAGTTAAATTTTAATTTTTTATTGCTTAAAATGTTCCAATCAAAAGTTTTACCTAAACCTCCGAAACTAACTTCATCCTTATAATCAAAAAGTATCCAATCAACTATCGAACTATATTTTTCAGCTATATTTAAATCTTCAGCATTACTTAACTTTACAGCTTTAATTATATTAACTTTATATTTTTTTTTTATATCTTTACAAAAATTAATAGACTCATTACCGTGCAATTGAAAATCTTTAATACCTAAAGCAATTAAATCTTTGATATATTCTATTTTAGCATCAACAGTAACAGCGACAGGAGTCAATTTAGGTGGTGTTTTAGTTATCAATAATTTTGCTTTATTAATAGATATATATCTAGGCGTATTAGGAACAAAAATCATACCATACCAATTGACTCCATAATTAGCAGCACATAGAACTTCAGAAACTAACTTAAGTCCACATATTTTTATTTTTAAAGTACTATTTATGTTCATTTCTAATTTATTATACTATTGATTATATCATTTGGATTATTAGATCTTATTAAAGGACGTCCCATAACTATATAATCTGCTCCTTTATTAAAAGCTTCTATAGGAGTTAAAACTCTAGATTGATCATTATTACTATTTTTTTCTAATCTTATACCAGGAGTAATAATCTTAAGTTTATTTCTAAATTTAATTTTAATAAACTCAATTTCTAGAGGAGAACAGACTATACCATCTACACTAGCTTCTTTAGCGACTCGAGCATAGCTAGTAACATACTCTTTAATATCATTATTAAGGCTTAATTCAGATAGATCTTCTGATTTAAGGCTAGTTAAAATAGTAACTCCTAAAGTGATAGGTCTAGGAATATTTACAGAAGATGATGCATGATTTACGGCCTCTACTGCTGCACTGAGCATTTTTTTTCCTCCAGCAACATGTAAAGTTATCATATAAGGCTTAATTTTTTTTACTAATGGATAAATTGACCTGCTCACAGTGTTCGGTATATCATGTAATTTTAAATCTAAAAAAAACTTTAAACCTTTTCTATATTTTTTTAACTTATTAATTCCTTCATAGCCAAAGTTATAAAAAAATTCCATTCCAACTTTGTAAATTATATCGTATTCAATTTTTCCGATAAATTTAGTTGCTTTATCTAAATCATCAAAATCTAATGCACATATTATTTTATTTTCATTATTCAATCTTTTTTCCTTCTAAAGGAATAATAGCAACTAGATATTAAAATACCAAATATTAGTGATAAATAAAAAAGCAAATAGACTGGTATTTTAAGACTATACTGTATAGGCCAAATACTCAAACTGACTATCTCTTTATTTGATAATCCAAAAGATATCAGTAGCAATAATATAAAAAATAAAATAGTTTTTTTAATCAATTTTTAAACTATTTATTAATCTCTTCAAAGAAGTGCTTTGACATTTTAAATTGTAAAATTTGTTTTTCATTTACCATTATTTTTTCACCTGTCTTAGGATTTCTAGCAAATCTTTTTTTTCTGGACTTAGTGAAAAAAACACCAAAGCCTCTAAATTCAACCCTTTCTCCCAACGCTAGTGTATTAGATAATTCTTCTATTATTGTAGAAACTATGTCTTCAGCATCATCTACAGAAAGTTTTTTTTCTTCTGCTAAAAGTTTAATAATTTCAGCTTTGTTCAAAATTACCTCTTAATTTTTCTTAGTTTCTTTCTTTGCTTTTTTTGTACTTTCTTTTTCCTTAGTATTATCTGATTTTGCTTCTAATGCTGCTCCTAAAATATCTCCTAAAGACGCTCCTGAGTCAGTTGATCCATAATCCTTCATAGCTTTTTTCTCATCTGCTAATTCTAGTGCTTTTATAGATAAAAGTAATTTTCTATTTGATTTTTCTATATTGGAAATAATAGCATCAACTTTTTCACCTTTTGCAAATCTATTAGTTTTTTGTTCTTCTTTATCTCTAGACAGTTCTGATTTCTTAATAAAGCCAAATATTTTTTCATCCAGCTTAACATCCAAACCTGCTTCAGTAACATTTTCTATTATACAAGTAACAGCTGTACCTTTTTTAAATTTACCTTTGGTAGCCTCATCAAATGGATCAGAGTCTAATTGCTTAATACCCAGTGCAATCCTTTCTTTTTCGGGGTCAATTTCTATGACTTTACTTTTAACCATACTACCTTTTTTATACTTCTTAATTTCTTCTTCTGGTGTATTTTCCCATGATAGATCATTAAGATGAACTAACCCATCAATTTCTTCATTAATTTTAATAAATAAACCAAATTCAGTAATATTTGTAATTTCTCCCTCATGAATCTTATCAACTTTAAAATCTTTTTTAATATTTTCCCATGGATTATTTGTAACTTGTTTCATACCAAGACTTAATCTTCTTTTCTCTTCGTCGAAGTCTAAAATTACCACTTCAACTTCATTTCCTGAGGTTACTAATTTAAAAGGATTTGTATTTTTTTTATTCCAACTCATTTCAGATACATGAACAAGACCTTCTATTCCTTTATCTATTTCGACAAATGCTCCATAATCAGCAATATTTGTAACTACACCATTATATTTATTCCCTACCTTAAACCTTTCTCCAGCTCCCTTCCATGGGTCTTCTTTTAATTGTTTCATTCCTAAACTAAGTCTTTGTGAGTCTGTATTAAACTTAATTAGCTTTACCTGAACTTTTTGTCCTACACTCAAAACTTCAGAAGGATGACTAATTCTCTTCCATGATATATCTGTCACATGAAGCAATCCATCCATCTCTCCTAGATCAACAAAAGCACCATAATCAGTAATATTTTTAACAGTACCTTCCATTATTTGCCCTTCTTCTAATGTAGAAACCATCTCTTTTTTTGCCTCTGCTCTTCCTTCTTCTAAAACCGACCTACGTGAAACTACTATATTACCTCTTTTTCTATCCATTTTAAGAATATGAAATATCTGATTAGTACCTAATAAATAGGAATTGTCTTTTATTACTTTAACATCTACTTGACTTCCTGGTAAAAAGGCAATTGCATCATTTAAATCTACCGAAAAACCACCTTTGACCCTAGAAAAAATATTTCCCTTAACTTGTTGTTTGTTCTTTAATGCTTTTTCCATCACCGCCCAAGCTGTTTCTCTTTTTGCTCTTTCTCTAGATAAGACAGCATCTCCGTATTTATTTTCTGCATTTTCAAAAAAAACTTCTACCTCATCACCTAATTCTGGTTTTTTATCGGGTGGAGTAAATTCTCTGATAGGAACTCTTCCTTCAGATTTATATCCTATGTCAACGACTACTGAGTCTTTCTCAATTGCTACAACTTGTCCTTTAACTAAACTGCCTACTTTCTTTATTTCTTTACCAAATGATTCCTCTAATAATTCAGCAAAATTCTCATTAGTAACCTTCATTTGATTGGCTTTTTCGGCAGATATCCCTTTGTCCATTCTATCCTACTTTCAGTGTAATTTTTTACTTATTACAAATTAATTTTTTAAAGTAGGTATTTTACTAAAAATAATATTTTTTACAATATTAATCGTCTCTTTTAAATTATCTGTTGTGTTATTAATTTCCACAGCATCTTCGGCTTTTTTAAGAGGAGAAATAGATCTATTTTTATCTCTATTATCTCTTTCCGATAAATCTAGATAAACATCGTCAAAACTAATTTCTTTATTTTCTGCCTTATATTGATCATAACGTCTTTTTGCTCTAACGTTTAAGTCAGAGGTAATGTATATTTTTATATCGGCCTGCGGAGCTATAACAGTTCCACAATCTCTTCCTTCTAATAAGATTCCCTTATATTTTTTTGAAGAATTATTTATTAAATATCTCTGTCTTTCTAAAATAAACTCTCTAACAATTTTCTCTTTGGCTAAAAAAGAGGATAACTTAGAAATTTCTGGCTTATATAAATCTTCTCTATTTTTAATTGAAAAATCAAAATTATTTGTTTTTAAACTTAGAATATATTTCTTGTAATCACTTTTTTGTATTTTATTATTTTTAATCTTTCTGGCTAAAATACGGTAATAGATACCAGTTTCTAAATAATAAAAATTTAACTCTTTAGAAAGTATTTTAGATATTGCACCTTTTCCTGAGGCAGCTGGGCCATCAATAGTAATAATATAATTTTTACTCATTTATGACTATTTTTAAGTTTAAGCTTTTAAAGACTTCAAAGAAATTTGGAAAGCTAGTTATAATTGATTTATTATCTAAAATTTTAATCGGTTTATCAGTAACTAAATTTAATATATTAAAAGCCATTGCTATACGATGGTCATTATTTGAATTTATTATACAACCACCTTTAATTTTTTTTCTTCCTATAATTTCTAAATCTTCATCATTTCCATTTACTTCAACACCACATTTTATTAAACCATTTTTAATAGCCATAAATCTGTCACTTTCTTTATGTTTTAGTTCTCCTAAGTTTTTCATATACATCTTTCCATTACCACATGCTGCTGCAATTGCTAATATAGGAAATTCATCTATTAATGCTGTTACCTGATTTGGTTTAATATTAATATTTTTTAGTTTAGAACTTTCTACTTGGATATCGGAAATAGTATCATTTTTCTTAATAAATTTTATATTCCCTCCCATTTTTTTTAAAATATAAAAAACTTCTATTCTTAATTTATTATTAAAAACATTTTTAATATTAACTTTACTATTTTTAGAAATTAAAACAGCAACTGCAATAAAGACTGCCGAAGATGGATCACCTGGAACATCTATATCAAAATTTTTAAGACAGGAAACTCCATTTATTTTTACAATGTTTCGACCTAATTTTGTTATATTAGACTGAATTTTAACTCCACAATTTTTTAACATAACTTCAGTATTATCTCTGCTTTTATTAGGCTCGTTAACGGTAGTAATTCCTCTTGCCGTTAGTGCTGCTAATAATATAGCTGACTTTACCTGTGCAGATGCTACGGGTACCTTATAAGAAATAGGCATAGTAAAACTTTTTTTTCTAGCGCCAATTACAGTAATAGGAAGTTTTTTATGTTTATTGTAAACAAAACTAGCCCCCATTTTTTTTAATGGCTCTAGAATTCTATCCATTGGCCTTTTACTTAATGAGTTATCTCCATAAAAAGTAGCGATTGCATTTGATCCAGCTACTAATCCTATCAATAATCGTACCCCTGTACCACTATTGCCCATATAAATTGGCTTCCTGGGAGATTTTAAATTTCCTATACCTACTCCTAAAACTTTTACTATATCATTATCTACACTTACTTGTGCTCCTAATGCTTCTATTGCTTTTAGGGTATGAAAAACATCTTCACTGTCTAAAATATTCTTAATTTTTGTAATGCCAATGGATAATAAACCTATTATTAGGGCTCGATGAGATATTGATTTATCTCCTGGGACAACAACTGATCCATTAATTCTACCCTTAACTAGACAAGAGTTATTAAATATATCTAAATTGGTGAAAGGTTTTTTTTTTATTATAAACATTAAAAATTAGTTGCAAATTAATTATTTTAAAAATATTTTTAAATTATAATTTAGTAATTTAACATCCTAATTGAGGAGTGACAATATGGATATAGATGAAAGAGGAAAAAAATATGTTTGTTCAAACTGTAATACTAAGTTTTATGACTTAAATAAAATTGAAGTAAAATGTCCAAAGTGTGGCACATTGCAGGTTACTAAAAAAGAAACCTCTAAAATTAGATTTAGCCCTGATCCATCTGATATTAAAGAAGACAGTAAAAATAGGCAAGACTTAGAAAATTTAGAAGAAAATATCAGTTTTGAAGAAAACGTTGACTTAGATGATGAAGATATTATTGATGTAAAATAAATGCTTTAGGGGCCGTAGCTCAGCTGGGAGAGCGCTTGGATGGCATTCAAGAGGTCAGGGGTTCGATCCCCCTCGGCTCCACCATTTTTTTTTATAAAAGTATCCACTATTGTGTTATAAATTAAATTTATGAAAAACCATTTGTATTTTTTTTCTTTTATATTTTTCCTAGTTCTATTAGTGATAATAGCTTACTCGTGGAAAAATTATACTAACTATCAAACAACTGATAATGCTTATATTAGATCATCAATAACAAATATTTCGTCACGTATTGATGGCTATGTTAGTGAAGTGCCAGGTATTATAAATACAGAAGTTAAAAAAGGTCAGGTGTTAGTCAAATTTGATAAAGCGCCTTTTTTGTCAAAAGTAACTACTTCCAGAGCTGAATTAAAAGCAGCTGAAGCAAAAATTATTGAAATAGATGCTCTTAAATTAAGTGAAAAACTTAAAATAGAAGAACAAAAGTTAAATATTTCTTTAGCAAAATCAAAAATTGATAGTGAAAAATCAAAAAGAGATTCAGAGTTTTCTAATTTAAAAATGCTTGAAAAAGACAAAAACAGATTAAAAAAGTTATTGAAAAGTAATAACGTTACTAAATCTGATTATGATAAAATTTTAGCAAATTATAATTCAAGCTTATATAAAGTAAAACAGTATGATGCAGATATAGAATATGCCCAAACTTCATATAAAGTTATAAAAAAGGAAATAAAAAAATTAAATATAAATTTAAAAAAACTTACAGCAGAAGAATTAAGATATATAGCAAAAAAAGACTCACTTAAGAGTCAACTTGAGAGTAGTTTAATAGATCTTGATTCAACAATTATTAAATCACCAATTAGTGGTATTATAGCAAATAGAATAGTAGAGCCAGGAGTTTTTATGAAAAATGGATGGCCTCTAATGTCAATTGTTCCTGTAGATGATACTTGGGTAATTGCTAATTTTAAAGAAACACAATTAAAAAAAATTCAAGTAGGGCAAGAAGCAGAAATTCTTATTGATGCATATCCTAAGACTAAGATTATAGGGGAGGTGTTATCTCTTTCACCTGCATCAGCGTCCTCCTTTAGTCTGATACCTCCTCAAAATGCTTCAGGAAATTTTGTCAAAGTGGTACAAAGAGTACCTATTAAAATTACTTTTGATACTCCTGAAAAACTTAGAGGAAAAATAGTTCCGGGACTTTCTGTTTACGTAAAAATTATTACTAAATAATTATTTGATTTTATTTTTTAAGCTTTGAATTTCACTATCACATTGAGCCAACCGATAAGATAACTGTTTAGTTATAGATTTGATTACCGGTGGACATTGGTCTAACAAGTCATTAAGAATTTTCTGATCTATAGGTAATACTACAGATGGTTTTAAAACTCTTATGCTTGCAGATCTAGGTTTCTTTAAAATAAGAGACATTTCACCAAATATCTCCATTTCTGAAATCTCAGAAACTTTTTTATCATTAACTTCAATAGCAACTCTGCCATCTAAGAGCAAGTAAGCCTTATCGCCTTTATCTCCTTGTCTAAAAATATATTCATCGGGTAAAAATTTTTGTTTTAATTCTTTTGCCATATTTTTTATTATATGCCTTTTTTTTATACTTTAAAAGACATTCCTTCTCTAGCTACTGTATAATTTTTATTTACTTTTTTACATTGTGATTGAATATTATCCATTTTTTTATCATTATTTTCTGGATCGTGATGATATATAAATAAATTTTTTATTCTACAAAATTCAGCAAGCCTAACGGCCTCTTGCCAAGTAGAGTGACCCCACCCAATATAATTGAGAAAGTTTTTATCATCATATGTGGAATCATAGATTAACACATCGGCATCTTTCAAAAAATCTATTAATTTAAAATTTTTAGTTTTTGGTTCATGCTCGTGATCAGTTATATAACATATTGACTTTCCTTTACTTTCTACTCTGTAGCCAGTTGCCCCGTCAGGATGATTCAAATTCGTAGTTTTTACTTTGATATCTTTTCTAATTATGATGTCTTTTTCTATCTCAAAATCATCGTAATTAATATTAGCATTAAATTGTTCTAAGGTTAAAGGAAATGAAGGACTACTAATTTGTTTTCTCAAAATATCTTTAGTTTTTTTTCTAGTTTTTGTTATTCCTGATTTTATAGAAAAATTAAACTCAGGCATATATGCGGGTTTAAAAAAAGGAAGTCCGCACGTGTGATCATAATGGAAGTGAGAAACAAAAATATCAAATTTTTTAATGTCTCTATCCACAATACTTTCTCCTAAATTTTTAAGACCTGAACCCATATCAAATATAATTACTTTATCATCAATAATCAATTCCACGCATGATGTATTCCCTCCATATTTTACATAATCTCTTCCAGGAGTAGGTATACTACCTCTTACTCCCCAAAACTTAATTTCCATTATTTTTTTATCTTTTCTCATAATATAAATATTTCATTTTTATTATTCCTTTTTAATGTTTTTTAAAACCTCAGGAAAATCTTTTATTTGAGGTAATTTTAAATTTTCTTTAGCATTAGTCAAACTTTTTAAAAAACTTTTTGACGGCTCCAAATTTATAAATTGTTTAGGAGTTAATGCTACTAATCTTCTGTTAGGAATATCAGTATGATATAAATTAACATTATAGGATCTATCATAACCAACAACTGCTGTTAGAGCAGGTAAAACCGCAACACCCAAGCCTGCCTCTACCATAGATAAAGCAACTTCATAAGACCTAGTATGTGCAACGGCTTTAGTATTAACCATACTTTTTTTAAACCACTCTTCAATTCTCTTTTTATGCTGACTTCCAAACTCAAATATAATACTAGATGATAATATTTTTTTATTTTCGTCCTCTATATCATTTAAATTTTTTACATTTTCTAATGCAATATTTTTAGGAATAGCTAATACATATGGATCACTGTAAACCTCTTGACTATGAAATGATAAATTAGAGGCAGCTATAGAGTCTGCAGCTACAACTGCAACATTTAACTGTCTAGCATAAAGTAAATCAATTGCTTCTGCTGGTGCAACTTCTAAAACATTAATTTCAATATTTGGTTTTATTTTAGAAAAGTCTTTCATTGTTGATGGAAGTACATTCCTAGCTACAGATGATAACATTCCTACTTTAATTACACCTCTAGTATTTTCCGAAAACTGCTTAAGCCCTTCTTCAGTTTCTTCTAAACTAGCAATAATTTGTTCTGCTCTTGAGCTTAAGTATTCTCCAGCATCTGTTAATTGGATTTTATTAAATCCTCTATTAAAAAGTCTAGATCCAGCTTCTTCTTCAAGTTTAGATATTTGTTGTGATAAAGAAGGTTGCGCTAACCCTAACATTTTTGATGCTTTAGTATATGATTTAGCTTGGGCAACTGCCCAGAATATTTTTAATTGATGTAATGTCATTGCCATATTATTAATATTTAAGTTTTATTTATTTATTAAATTATATTATTATTTCAACACATGTTCAATTTACAACTAATATTGAGAAACAAAAACTTCCTTCATACTAGTAATTTAATTATTAAATTAATATCATATAGCTATTTTTTATATATTATAACTTTTACAAGGCTTTTTGAAGATAAAACTAAAATATATTGGTGTTATGGATCTTTTCCGAGTGACAATGATATTAAATGGCTTTTGATATCTATATGCTTAAGTTTTTTTCCTACTACTATATTCCTAGTATTGATATATATAAATTTATTTAAAATCAATTTCAGTTCTAATTACGAGTAGATTAACATCAAAGGTAATTTATCTTCATATATTAATGTAATTAAATTTTTTTCTTTGCTATCTATAAATAATTATTTAAATAAAAAATTCGAATATATTTCTTAAAAAAACTTATGTTAACAGTTTATTTTTATAAATATTATTATAAGTTTTTTTACTAAATTATAGTATAATTAGTAAAATATTTGCTCTAGTCCTCGTAGCTCAGCTGTATAGAGCAATCGCCTCCTAAGCGATAGGTCGCAGGTTAGAATCCTGCCGAGGACGCCATTATACAATTTGTAATTAGATAATATTAACAATAATATGAATGGTGCTCACTTTATTTTATTTCCTATGTGTTTTCCTTTATGTATAATAAATTTATGCAATATACATATAAAATTTTTTTCACTATAACTTTTAACTATAAAATTCATGAAAAAAAGTTTGTAACGAAGTCTTTTAAAAGTGATGTAGATGTTAATTCTACATTATTAAATAAAGAATTAAGTGATGCTAATATTTATAAATTATGGTCAAAATATGCGCTTGATAATAAATTAAAATATTTAAATCCCCCTGCTTCCTTTGATGATAATAATGTTAGTGATAAAAAGTTAATTATTCACAGAATAGTTAATTTAAATTTACTTACTGAAGTCTTTTAAAGTTTTTACTTTAGTAAACAATAAACTATATAAAATTATCGTTATAGCTATTATTGACATCCACCAAGATTGCCATACTCCAAAACTTAGCTGTCCTATAAAAAAGATTTGTATTAATGAAGCTAAAACTATTATTGAATAATTCCTGGAGATTTTAGAAAATGAATGTATTCTCTTCATTAAAATAAATATTAAATAATAAAATAATAAAACTCCTATGCCTCCTAACTCCAACCATATCTGTAAAATACCATTATGCGTATGAAGAGGTATTGCAGAAATTTTGTTATTATCTTTATCAATAATTTTATATTCTTCTCCTACAGATCTAGTTTTGAAAACTCCATATCCAAATATTGGTCTATCAAAAATTTTTTCTTTACTAAAACTCCAAATCATCAGCCTATGAATTATTTTATCTGATAAATGATAATATTGGTATTTTGAAAAATCTATAACTTTGCTCATAGACATTTTAGAAAATAAAAAGTTTTTAAAAATATATATATTTTTAATGCAATCTTTTTTTACAGAAGAATTTTTTTTATATTCAGCTTCAAATTTTTTTAAATCTCTATCTTTACAATTTATATATTTTTTTATTATTGCTTTTTTTTCTTCTTCTATTTTAGTTTCATATGCAGCAAAATTTTTATAATCAAGTTGTCCTAAAATTAATGGTGCTGTAATGAAATATATAGCAAAAAATAATAAAAAAAAATTAATATTTAAATTTCTTTTTAGTATAAGCAATAAACTAACTATGAATACTAATAAATAACCAATTACTACTGTTAAATTATAAAACGTGAGTGATGTAAGAAAACAAGTAAAAATTACTAAAATACCTAATATTCTGTAGTTATAAAAGAAACAAAAAGCTGAGATTGGTAGAGCTAATACTGATATAATAGCAATGCCTCTATCATAAGTATTATCAAAATAATTACTAATCTCATCAGCATTATTTAAAGAAAACTCTTTCAATGTAATCCAACTTTTTAAGGAGTAAAAATTATTAAAATTATTAAAATCAAGATTTTTTGATAACCAAAGTTTTAAACCTATATTCAAACCTACATCTAGTATTATTATTGTTGCACTAATGATCAAAGAAAAGGAAAAAATAATAATTATATTGTTAAAGTTTTTAGTCTTAATTATAGACCTTTCTAAAATGTACCCCGAAAGAAATATTAAGCTTAAATGAATTATTTTTTCTAGTGCCTCTAAGTTTAAGTTTAATATTATAAAGTTTACATAAATCCATGCGAAAAAAAAAAGTACTCCCAGATTAAATTTATTATTATGGATATCCTTAATATTAGAATTAATATTATGTAACAAAACAAACGATATAATCATCGAAGGAATCCAAGTTCCTAGAGGGGCAAGAACGGATATAGGACTGAGAATAGCAGCCAAAAATAAAAAGCTATAATAATTAATATTTTCTTTCATTTTTTGTGGTCTAGAAAATCATGCACTGCTTTAAAAAATTATATTATTTAAAAAAAAATAACTTCTTTTTAATCTAGTTTTGTTTTCTTTAAGCCTCTTATATTAGACCAACTGTTAGAGCACCTAAAAATTTGTCTATTTTTTCTTCTGAGTATGCTTTATTTCTGAATTCAAGATATTTTTTTCTAAATTCATTCAAATACACTATAATAAATATTTTAATAATACAAGGAGTAGATAAAGCAAAAAATGATTAACAAGAAAAAAAACGTAGGTGTTTTTATATTTGATCAAGTAGAAATTTTAGACTTTGCAGGACCTTATGAAGTTTTTACAAGTACTAGATTAGTAAAAAAAAGCACAGCAAATATTCACAATATTCCATGTCCATTTAATGTTTTTACTATTTCAGAAAAGAAAAAAAATATTATCACAACAGGAAACCTATCGATTAAGAGTGATTATTCTTTTAGTAATTTTCCTTATGTGGATATACTAATTATACCTGGGGGTATTGGTACGAGAAGTTTATTAAAAAACCGTAAAGTCTTAAAATGGATTAAAAATTTTGATGAAAAATCAACAATAGCCTCAGTTTGTACTGGAGCATTATTGCTTGCAAAAGCAGGATTATTATTAAATAGAAAAGCTACTACACACTGGGGAGCATTAAATTTATTAAAAAATATAAGTCCTACTACCACTATTATTGAAAATAAAAAATTTGTATTTGATAAATATTATTCATCTTCTGGTGTTTCTGCAGGTATTAATATGACGCTTCATATAATTGAAAAGTTTTGTGGAAAAATTATAGCTAAAAACACATCTAAATATATAGAGTTCGATAACTAAATTTCTTCTTCTTCTAAACCAATGTTCTGACCCTGTTTTAAATTATCATCGTCAAACCATTTAGAGCAACTTAATATTGAGCCATTAGTTGAAAACTCGCATGCCCTAAACAATTTACCTTTCTTTTGTATAAAGCCAGCGTAGGCTCCTTCAGTATTATAATATGAGCTAAACTTATTTGTATCTAAATTATTATAATATTGCATAGCTAAAACTATTAAAACTAATAGTATGGCTGTAGCAATAATATTTAATATATAAATCATGTTTTGAAATTATAATAAATTTGTTAAACTTTAAAGAAAAAAAAATGAAATATTTAATAAATTTTCAAATTATTATAACTTTTAAAAATGGGATTAAAAAAATATTTAGATCTACATACACCATTATGGAAAAAGAAGTAAAATTGAAGAAATTGAGCTTTTCTAACATTAATAATTGGTTTAATAATTTTTTTAATAATGTACCCTTAGATACTTTTATAGATACCTCATCTCTTTCTGGTGAAGTATATGAAGTGAAAATAAAAGTTGGAAGAATAACTGAAACTTTATCTGGTAAATATGAAACATTTAAGGAGAAATAAATGAGTAATGATAAAACAATAAAATATGAAATAATTGAAAATATTGGGATCATAAAAGGAGCAAACCCACCTGTAAATGCCCTTTCTCATTCCGTAAGAACAGGTCTTTTAGAATCTCTTACTGAACTAGATAACAATGATAAGGTAATCGCAATAGTGCTGCTAGGGGAAGGACGCACATTTTTTGCCGGAGCAGATATTTCTGAATTCGGAAAGCCTATGTTAAGCCCAGACCTAAATGAAGTTATTAATTTCTTTGAAAATTGTAAAAAGCCTATAGTTGCAGCACTTCATGGTACTCCATTAGGCGGAGGTTTAGAGTTAGCAATGGGATGTCATTATAGAGTTTCTTTAAATTCTACTAGGTTAGGCCTACCAGAAGTAAAACTAGGAATTATACCAGGAGCAGGGGGAACACAAAGACTTCCCCGTTTAGCTGGAATAGACAAAGCTTTGTCTATGATAACATCCGGAAATCCTATATCAGCAAAGGAAGCTCTAAAACATGGCATTGTTGAAGAAATTTATGATGACGCTTTGTTAGCTAATGCTATAAACTTTATTAAAAATAAGATTAATAATCATACACACCCAAGAACTAAAGATATAAATGATAAAATTTCAAATATTGATGATAGTATTTTTGAAAAACATATAGAAAAAACTAAAAACAAATATAGAGGTAGAAATTCTCCTTTATCTGCAATTGAAGCAATAAAAGAGACGACTAATTTAGATTTCGATAATGGTCTTAAAAAAGAAAGAGAACTTTTTAAATTTTGTCACGACTCTAAAGAAAGTTCATCTCTAATACATATGTTTTTCTCAGAAAGAAAAGCATTTAAAATACCAGATATTCCAAAAGATACAAAAAACCTACAAATTAACTCAGCAGCAATAATAGGTTGTGGAACTATGGGAGGAGGTATTGCTATGAACTTTGCTAACGTAGGAATACCGGTGACAATAATTGAAAATGGTCAAGATTCTTTAGATAAAGGTTTAAAAATAATAGAAAAAAATTATTTAAACTCAGTTTCTAAAGGAAAAATTAGTGATGAAAATTTTAAAAAAAGAATGAACTTCATTAAAGGAGATACCAACCTGGAAAGCATAAGAGGAGCAGATATTATTATAGAAGCTGTATTTGAAGATATGGATCTTAAAAAAGATATGTTTGGGAGAATAGATAAAATAGCTAAAAAAGACTGTGTATTAGCTACTAATACCTCAACTCTAGATATTGATGAGATAGCGAATGCAACTACAAGGCCTGATTTTGTGATAGGAACTCATTTTTTTAGTCCAGCTAATGTAATGAGACTTCTTGAAATAGTAAGAGGCGCCAATACCAGTAAAGAAGTAATTTCTACTACAATGAATCTTGCTAAAAAAATTAAAAAAGTTCCCGTATTAGCAGGAAATTGTGATGGCTTTATTGGAAATAGAATGTTTCATGAGTATATAAGGCAAGCTCATGCCTTAGCAGAGGAAGGAGCTAAAGTAGCTGATATTGATAAAGTTATTTATGAATTTGGTTGGGCTATGGGACCTTTTGCAGTTAATGACTTAGCCGGAAATGATGTTGGCTGGAGAATAAGAAAAAGGCATAAACAAGAAGGTAAATACGATAATTTAAGATATACTTCTACAGTAGCTGATAAATTATGCGAGTTGGGGAGATACGGACAGAAAACTAACAGAGGGTTTTATATTTACGACGAAGAGACTAGAAAAAAAACTATAGATCCTGAAGTAGACATGATGTTTGAGAAAGTTGCAGAAGAAAAAGGTATAAAAAGACGAAATATAAGTGATACTGAAATCTTAAATAGATTGAGTTGGGCCCTCGTAAATACTGGATGCATGATCTTAGAAGAAGGTTTTGCTCTTAGAGCTTCTGATATAGATGTTACTTATGCGTATGGCTACGGTTTTCCACTTTGGAGAGGAGGCCCTATGAAATATGCTGAAGACTATGGATTAGATAAAGTTTTAAAAGAAATTGATCAGTTTAGATCTCTTAATAGTGATATGTGGCCTAAATGTGATTATTTAGAAAATATAGTTAATAAAGGAAAAAAATTATTTAATAAATAGGAGATAAAAATGAGAGAAGCAGTAATATTATCAACAGCGAGAACTCCAATAGGAAAAGCTTATAAAGGAGCATTTAATAATACCCATGGAGCTACTCTAGCTGGACATGCTGTAAAAAAAGCAGTTGAAGAAGCTAAAATTGAACCTGCATTAGTAGAAGATTGCCTTTTAGGATGCGCTATGCCTGAAGGAGCTACAGGACACAATATAGCTAGACAAGTTGCAATAAGAAGTGGTCTTCCTGTAACAACTCCAGGAGCTACTATTAATAGATTTTGTTCCTCTGGTATGCAAGCTATTACCATGGCAGCGCAAAGAATTATTTCTGAAGAGATAGAGACATGCGTGGCAGGTGGCTTAGAGTCAATTAGCTTAGTACAAAATGAACATCAAAATAGCTTTATGGCTCAAGAAGGTTGGATAAATAAGCATAAACCTGAACTTTATTACAGTATGATTCAAACAGCTGAAGTAGTTTCAGAGAGATACAATATTTCTAGAGAAGCTCAAGATGAATATAGTCTTCAGAGCCAAAATAGAATGGCTAGAGCACAAAATGAAGGCTTTTTAGATAAAGAAATTTTTCCTCTTGAAACAGAAAAACTTGTTAAAAACAAAGAAACTGGTGAGATTTCTAAAGAAAAAGTTATATTGAAAAAAGATGAAGGTAATAGGCCTGATACTTCTATTGAAGGACTAAAGTCTTTATCTCCTGTAATGGGGGAAAAGGCTTTTATTACTGCTGGAAATGCAAGTCAATTATCAGATGGGGCTTCTGCTTGCATAGTAATGGATTCTAAAAAAGCAGAAAAACTTAATCTTGATCCCATAGGCATTTATAAAGGAATGGCTGTATCAGGTTTAGAACCAGATGAAATGGGAATTGGTCCTATTTTCGCTGTACCAAAACTTTTGAAAAAAAATAATCTCAAAATTGATGATATTGATCTTTGGGAATTAAATGAAGCTTTTGCTGTGCAAGTTCTTTATTGCAGAGATAAATTAGGTATCTCAAATGATATTTTAAATGTTAACGGTGGATCCATAGCAATAGGACACCCTTATGGTATGACTGGTTCCAGGTTAGTTGGGCATGCATTGATAGAAGGGAAAAGAAGAAAGGCCAAAAATGTAGTTGTAACTATGTGCATAGGAGGAGGGCAGGGTGCAGCTGGCTTGTTTGAGATATGCTGAAAACAATAATTTTAGCTAAACGTTATTAATTTTTTTTAGATATGGACAAAGAACTTAGATACTTTAAATTTTTAATACTAGTTAATACAGTAATATCCTTAATACTAACTTATAATATAATTCTATATAATATAGATTATATAAACTTAAAAATAATATTTATATTATTATATGCTTTAATTTGGTTTTTTTCTTTATATAAAATCTATTTTTTATCTAAATTTGGTTTAAGATTATATATATCGTTAGTAATTCTAGGTATTTTATTAAGTATTTTATCGAATTTAAAAATTTATGGTAAGTTATACTATATTTTAAGTTTACTCGAGCATATGATAATAGGCTCAATTATAGTATTTTCGTATTTTTCTAAAATTAAAGCTAAATTTAAATAATTAGGCATGAATTATGAATAGCTTATTTGTAGTTCCTCCTAAAAGAGAGGCTTTTAGCCTCTCTTTTTAAGAATCTTTTTGTGCGAAACATGTTTTCTTAGTATATTACTATTATGGAGTATATAGAACCTCTTATAAAACCATTTGTACTTTACTTTGTAGTTATCGATCCGATAGGAACAATTGCATTATTTCTAACGGTTTTACCAAATATTAAAGAAAAAAAAACCACAGTAGCATATGAAGGTACTTTTTATGCATTTTTAATTTTATTATTTTTTTTATTTTTTGGCAGATTTGTATTAAATCATCTTAATATTTCCATTTATTCTTTTAAAATAGCCGGAGGTATTATTCTTTTATTAATATCCATAGAGATGCTTTTTAATAAAAGAGCTCAAAGAAGAGAAAAGTTTATGAAAAACGAGAAAGTATTTAGTTCTATTTTTCCTTTAGCGATTCCTTTATTAGCAGGCCCAGCAGCTATAACATCAGTTATAGTATCTGCTAGCTCCATAAAAGAAAGTTATTTTACTACTATACTATATGATATAATTTCATTATTTCTTGTTTTATTAATCACATTAGTAATGTTTTTAATTACTATAAAATATGAAAAGTTTATAAATACTAAATTTTTGCAAGTATTCTCAAGAATTATAGGAATTTTGTTATGTGCGTTGTCCATACAATTTATTCTAGATGGCATTTTTATCTATTTTAATACCTTAAATTAAAACTTATTAATAATTATTTATTTATTTATTAAATTCTATTATGCTATTAATTTTATGAAAGGAGGTGGTCTATGTCTAAAATTTTAGATCTAGTCACTTTCTATATTCGTATAGAAAAGTGATAGAATAAAAATTATAGTAGGAGGACAAAAATATTCTCCTACTATTTACAAAAAGGAGTAAAATATGAAAAAATCTATGTTTATAATTATTATAAGTTTATTTTTAAGTTCCAACATTTACGCTGGATGCATGAAAAGTGAAATAAAACAGCTAGATGCAAAGCTCAACGAAAGTCAATTAAGCAATAAAGCTAAAGCTGAAGTAAGCAAGCTGAGAGATATAGTTGTGGCTAACGAACATAAAAATTCCGAACTCGCATTTGAAAGTTATGAAAAAGCAATAAGCCTTTTAAATTAGTTAATACATAAATTTAGAGTAGTTTTTACTACTCTAAATCTTACTAAATTCTTCAGATTTTATCTTTTCCGTTATACCCCGCTCAAATACCATACTGAATAAAATTACACATGTTAAGTTACCAATTATACCAATAAGCCCAGCGTGTAAGTCATACAAAGTTGAACTAGCAAAATATTGATAATAGATTGTAATTATAACTCCTACAACTAATCCTAAGATCACTGCTTTTGAATTTACTTTTTTAAAGAATAATGCACAATAAACTGATGGAGCTAACTGTGCTATTGGACCATACGCCCCTAATAAAAGTTGAATTAATCCTTCGCTTCCAAATATTGCTAATAAATAAGATACACCGCCTATTATAAAAACTGCAGCTCTCATTATCCAAAGTTCTATATTTTCCGGAATTTTAGAGTATATTGCTTTGCATATATCTCTACCGAAAGATACTGATGCTCCATGGGTAATTGCATCGGAAGATGACATAGCTGCAGCTAAAGCTCCTGCTCCAACAATACCATACAATATGCCTGATTCAGTTAAAAAATTAGTTATCAAATATGGAAGTATTTGTCCTGAAGAGTCAATCTCGTCTTTACCAACTATTCCATACCCTGAAAAACCAATAAATAAGACTGGTAAAAGAAACAAAGCAAAAATTGGGTAAACTGCAACTGTAGTCTTAATTCTTTTTTCAGTTGTAGTATATGATTTTGTAAATAAATGTGGCCACATTACAAAACCAATCATAGAAATAATTATATTACTACTATATCTTGCTTTTGTCATAGCTGATCCCTCTTCACCTATTATAAGAAAACTGCTATTACTGCTAGTAATACTTTCAAACATATTTCCTATTCCTCCATGTAACTTTTCTACAAAATATATTCCTAGAACCCATGCTATAATTAACATTAAAATAGCTTGAAAAACATCACTCCAGGCAGCACCTCTTACTCCACTAGTTGCAACATAAATTACTACAATACCAAATGAAATAAATGCACCTAACCAATAAGGTATATTTCCATAAGTTAATACATTAAAAATATAAGCCATGCCTTTTATTTGCAAAGTTAGATAAGGTATAAATGCTAATATGGCTACAATACCAACTATTACTGTTAATATTTTTGATTGGTATCTATCTCCAAGAAAATCGCCCATAGTTATGTAATTATTTTTTTTACCTATCTTTGAAACTTTTGGTCCTATAACATACCAAGGCATTAAACCTAAGGTACAGTAGACTAAAATATAAAATGAGGCGGCCCCCTTTGAATACGCCCAACCTGGTCCTCCTAAAAAAGCAAATGCTGAAAATATAGTTCCTCCCATTAGAAACCACATTACAAAAAAATTAAATGACCTATCCCCTACTGCATATTCCGAAAGAGAGAAAAAAGATTTTCCCTTTCCAGCCATAACACCTATTAAAAATGCTAATGTTAAATAAATAGAAATAGCCACCAGTGCTATATGCCATTTTTCCATATTAGTATTCCTTATTATCTATAAATAAAAAAATTATAATGCCAATAAATTGCACCAGAATACAGCAAATTATCCAAAATAAAGAAAATGGTATTCCTAAAAAAACTGGTTCTACTCTATTGCCTAAGTTATATAAAGGAAATACAAGCAAGAGTAAAATAAATAAGCTAAATAAAGAAAAAGCTAAATCTATTTTATTTCTTTTTTTCATATCAGTTTGAATTTTTTTCAATCATATCTGCCTGTAGTATTTCAATCCAATAACCATCTGGGTCTTGTATAAAAGCTAAACCTTTCATCTTTCCATCATCTGGTCTTTTTACAAATTTAACACCAAGCTTTTCAAACCTTTCAGAAGCTTTATATACATCAGGAACACTAAATCCTATGTGACCAAACCCTTGTGGATCAGAGTTTCCGTTGTGATAGGTAAAGTTTTCATCTTTCTCAGTTCCCCAATTATGGGTTAGTTCAAGCATAGCTCTTTGACTAAAAGTCCACGTAGTTCTTGCATTGTCATCTTCACCTGGTACGGAACTTGATTCCACATCTCCTTCCATGCCTAAAAAATATAGCGTAAAACTCATTTCTGGAAAATCTAGCTTTCTATACAAAGTCATACCCATTATCCTAGTGTAAAAATCTAAAGATATTTTAGGATCTTTTATTCTAAGCATTGTTTGATTAAAAACGAATTCTTTGGTTTCAGTTATTGTATCTTCACAAAGACCATCAGCTTTTTCAAAATGTTTACCCATTATATCACCTTATGTATTTACAGTTATATTATAAAGAAATTAAAAATAATAACAGAAAAAAAATTAATAAATAATCTTGAATATATTATAAAATAATAGAGGCCCTTAAAACTTTTTAAGGGCCCTATTTAAACGTATATTTTTCTAATTATATAGTTCCTTTTGCCATTTCTTTAGCTATATGCTCAGCTTGTCTAATAGCTAATGAAACTATTGTCAGAGTTGGGTTTTCTGCAGCACCTGTAGTAAATTGACTACCATCTGAGATGAATAGATTAGAAATATCATGAGATTTACCATTTTTATCACAAACTCCATCTCTTGCCTTTTCACTCATTCTACAAGTACCAAGGTTATGCGTTGAAGGATAGGGAGGTGTCTCAAAAATATCAACTGCACCCGCTGCTTTATACACGTCTGTACCTTTTCCAAATGCATGTTTTCTCATTTTAAGGTCATTTTCATGATCATCAAAATGTACATTTGGAACAGGCATACCATTTTGGTCTTTTTCATTCATATTCAAGCTTACTCTATTTGATTCTTGCGGCATATCTTCTCCCACAATCCACATTCCTGCCATATGATCAAAGTTTTCTAAAAACTTACCTACTTTGGGTCCATAACCGGTAGTTCCAGGTTTTAAAAAAGCTGCCATAAACGGTAACCCTAATGATAGAGTTTCCATCTCGTAACCACCTACAAAACCTCTGGATGGATCATTTCTTGACTCATCAGTAATAATTCCAGCCATAGTAGTACCTCTGTGCATATTAACTGGTTTATCCATTAACGCATATACTGAAGCAGTTAAATGCCTCATATAATTTTTTCCAACTTGACCAGCAGAATTAGACAAACCATCAGGATACATAGATGAATTTGACATCAATAGCAACCTTGGAGTTTCTATAGAGTTTCCAGCTACTGCGACTATTCGAGCTTTCTGCTTTTGCTGGTTACCCTCTTTGTCTACATAAACTACTCCATCAATTTTTCCACTTTTATTGTGCGTAATCTGAATAACATGCGCCTCGGTTCTTAATTCGAAGTTTCCTGTTTTTTCTGCTTTGGGTATTTCCGAATAACCAGCTGACCACTTAGCTCCTGATTTACAGCCTTGGAAACAAAATCCTAGTTGCAAACAAGCATTTCTTCCATCTCTAGGAACACTATTAATACCCATTCTTCCAGTGTGACAATCTTTATAACCCATTTTTTTAGCACCATCATATAAAACTTTAAAGTTATTATTACCTGGCAACCCTGGTATTCCATGAGTTCTTGTTACACCAATTTTATCTTCAGCCTTATCATAGTAAGGCTCCATTTCTTTTAAAGAGATAGGCCAATCTAATAAATTAGCTCCAGCTATATCTCCATATTCTGTTTTAACTTTAAACTCATGCTCTTGGAATCTAAGAGATGCACCAGCCCAATGTAGGGTTGACCCACCTACGCTTTTAACAATCCAAGCTGGTAGTCCTGAAAAGTCAGTTGCAACTCTCCAACTACCGGAAGTAGTTCTTTTATCTAGCCAAGCTGTCTGTAAAAATGCTCCCCACTCGTCATTAACAAAATCATCTGGTGTATATCTTTTACCTGCTTCTAAACATACTACCTTCACACCTTTCTGAGCTAACTCATTAGAAAGGGTACCTCCTCCTGCTCCAGAGCCTATAACTACTGCAACACTGTCGTCATTTAAATCAAATTTTTTTGCCATTTTTTAATTTCTCCCTATAGTTATTCCCACCAGCCCTTTGGACTAGCATCTTCTGGTGGTTGTGGCCAATCTGCATCCTGAAACCCTCTAAGGTAGTAGCCTCCTTTATCATAAGAAGCTCCTTCCCATCCAGCTGCATCCCATACCCTCTTATTATTAAAGAATACGTTTACCATTTCGCCTTTAACTGAATTAAATAAGCTTTTACCTTCCATTGATTTAAGAACACTCATTCTTTTTTTACTAGAAGAACTCATATATTTATCTCCAGAAGCTTTATCAAATTCTTCTACACCTTGGGTTAGTGCAGTTTTAAGTGATTCGTCTTTAGCTGCTTTAGCATCCAATGAGTCTACTGCTATCATATATAAATCATCAGAAAACCTCTTTCCAGGAAACATATCTTTCCCTACAAGAAGTATGGTTTTTGCAACATGATTATTTATAGCAGTTTTGTTTGCAGCCCAAGCATTAAAAGAGTTTAACTGAACAACTCCTCCTGCTAAAACTATAAAGCCTGAAGTCTTACCTGCTTTTTTAAGAAAAGATCTTCTACTTAAATTACTATTACTCATATTCTCCCCCCGTTCAATAATATTAATTTAATATAATGATAGTAGTTTAAAAATTTTTTACAAGGAATTAAGAGATTTTATAAAAACTTATACAAAAAAATTAATCAATACTGTAGCAATAGCCATGAGCTAAATGCAAATAATCAACTTCCTTACCTATACCATCTAACCAATAATCCGTTATTAAAATTTTTCTGTATCTCAAAGTATCTAATGATAAAACTATACTGTAAGTATTATTATTATCTGTAGGTTCACAATTTATTAGTTCTAATTTTTTTTTTTTATTACATTGAAATTGATATTTTGCTTCATATTTCTTTTCTTTATTGCTTTCCATTTCAGTTAATAAGGAATGGTTTTTACTAAAATTAAAAGTTGTTTTACTTGGAAAAAACTCTGTTTCTTTCAAAAATTTTCTTTTAGACTGAAAAAGTCCACTAACTCTAGTTTCAGTTAAACATTCATAATTGTTATCTAAATATAGATTATTTTGACCCATAGCAGTCTTTATTAAAATAAATAATAATAATAAAGTAATTAACTTCTTCAAATTTTTATCCTCTACCTGCTATAGTTACTCCACCATCCATTGTTATTACTTGTCCTGTAATAAAAGCTCCTGGTTTTGATGCTAATAATATTGCAGCCCCAGCTACTTCATCTGTGCTACCTATTCTTTTTAAAGGTGCATAACTTTCTACATCTTTTAATATTTTGGGATTTTCCCACAATGCTCTAGCAAAATCAGTTTTTATTATACCTGGACACAATCCATTAACCGTGATTTTATATTTTCCTAACTCTACTGCTAAACTTCTTATCAATCCTATATCTGCTGTTTTAGAAATGGAGTAGGCTCCTAAGTTTTGCACTCCTTGTAAACCTGCAATTGAAGAAACAATAAGAATAGAGCCACTTTTATTTTTCTTAAGTAAAGGAATCGAACTTTTGCATAACCACAAATTTGATTTTACATTATTATTCATTATCTTATCAAAACTTTCATCAGGAATTTCTGCTAGTTTACCATAGTAAGGATTACTTGCTGCATTACACACCAAAATATCTAATTTCCCATACTTTTGTTTTGCATAATTAATTAATTCCTCACATGCTGTCTTACTAGATATATTACATTCAAATGAACTAGCGATACCACCATTTTTTAAGATTTCATTTTCTACTGACTTACAAGAATCTATTTTTCTTGATGAGATGATAACTTTAGCCCCAAATTCAGAAAACCTTAAAGCAATAGCTTTTCCAATGCCTCTAGAAGAACCTGTAATAACAGCTACTTTATTTTTTAAATCAAAAAAATCACTCATGACCACCTGTATTTTTTAATAGATTATAATTATAAATGTTTTTACAAATTAAGTCGAATGTATTAATCTAATTATTATTTTGGAGTAAGTATGTCAGAATTAGATGCAAAGGTAAAAGCCAATCACCTAGAGATAGAGTCTTCGTGCATGAAAAATTATGAAGATTTGTCAGAAAAAGAACTTAGAATTCAATTAGCAGCTTCTTACAGATTGGTTGAAGAATTAGGATGGTCATTTCTAATTTTCGGTCATTTAACAGTTAGAATACCAGGACCAGATAAACATTTTTTAATAAATCCATATGGTTTAATGTATGATGAAGTAACTGCGTCAAATTTAGTAAAAATAGACTTAAAAGGTAATATTGTGGAGCCTACAGATTGGGAAATTAACCCTGCTGGGTTTATAATTCATTCAGCAGTTCATTCTTCAAAAAAAGATGCCCATTGTGTCATGCATACTCATACAAATGCTGGAATGGCTATGGCTTCTCTTAAACAGGGTTTAATTAATATAGATTTTAGTGGGTCTGCTTTTCATAATAGAGTTGCATATCATGATTTTGAAGGTGTAACGCTCAGAGAAGATGAATGTAAACGTATAGCCAATAATTTAGGTAATAAAAGCATTATGGTGCTTAGAAACCATGGTTTGCTTACTACTGGGCCTACTATAGCTGAAGCTTTTATGAGGCTCTACACTTTAGAGAGTGCCTGTCAAGTTCAACTATCAGCAAGAGCGTGCAAAGAGGATTTAGAGTTTGTGCCAGAGAAATATTTAGAAAGACATGCTCAGGGCTTAAAAGACGCTGGCAGTTATAAACTAGCCTTCAGAGCATTAGTAAGAAGAATGCTGCGAAAAGACCCTAGTTTTATTTTGTAATTTTTATTAAAGTTTAAGGAGATTTTAGGTGAAAAGAACTTTTCAACCAAGTAAGTTAGTTAGAAAAAGAAGACATGGTTTTAGAGCAAGAATGGCAACTAAATCAGGTAGATTGGTCTTATCAAGAAGAAGAGCAAAAGGTAGACAAAGACTCTCTGCATAATTACAGCGTTAAATGTCTTTAAATAAAATCAAAAAAAACAGCGATTATGCCTTAGTTTTTAAACATGGCAAACATTTGAATTTAGAAAGTTTTACAATACAATATTATAATAAAACATCTACAAATTTACACAAAAGCACTAGATTTGGTATAATAGCTAGTAGAAAAGTGGGAAATTCCATAAAAAGAAACCTTGCTAAAAGAAGGATTAGGGCTTTAATTGTTAGTTTACAATCACTATTTCAAAATGGTTATGATTATATTTTAATAGCTAAAAAAAAAGTTATAGATATGAAATTTGATTGTTTGAGCTTAGAATTAAGTAATGGACTAAAAAAAATTAAGTTAATAGAAAAATGAACGAACAAAAAAACTTATTATTAGCAATTATTGCATCATTGATAATACTTCTAATTTTTCAGTATTTATTTCCAAATCAGCAAAAAATTAATAATAATAATAAAGATTTTGCTGATAACAAAACTCAATCAGAATTAGAAACCTTAACTCCTCTTACCAGAGAAGAATTAATAAACAAACAAGATAGAATATTCTTAGCTGACAACTCAAGACTTAAAGGTTCAATACCATTAAAGGGAGCAAGATTTGATGACATAATTTTGAAAGATTATAAACAATCAATAAAAGAAGACTCACCCTTAGTTAAAATACTATCACCAAAAAATACAAAAAATCCTTATTTCATAGAGTTAGGATGGATGTCACAGCAAAATGTTGATCTCCCTCAATCAGACAGTATTTGGAAACTAATTGCTGGAAAAGAATTAGGCCCTAATAATCCAATAACATTAGAGTGGTCCTCTCCAGATAAAATTACTTTTACGAGAAAAATTTCGCTAGATGAAAACTTTTTGTTCACTATAGAGCAAAAAGTTATTAATAATTCAAAAAAAAAATATTCTATCACTCAATATGGTAGAGTTAATCGAACAGGAACTCCTAAAACTACAGGTTTTTATATATTACATGAAGGTCCTATAGCAGTATTAAATGAAAGACTTATAGAAACAGATTATGATGACCTATTAGAAGAAAAATCATCAAGTATTATTAGTAAAGGTGGTTGGATAGGTATAACAGACAAGTATTGGCTAACAGCTTTAATACCTAACCAAAGCAAAAATATTGAAGCTGGGTTCAAAGCTAGTCTTAAAAATATAGAAAGATATCAAGCGCAGTATACTAGCTCACAAATTGATTTAAAACCCAATGAGGAAACTATTATAATCTCTAATATCTTTGTTGGAGCAAAAGAAGTTGATTTATTAGATAAATATTCTGAAAAACTTTCTATAAAAATGTTTGATAGAGCTGTAGATTTTGGATGGTTTTATATTATAACAAAACCCCTATTTTTAATTTTACACAAGTTTTCTTCTATATTTGGAAATGTAGGATTATCAATATTAGCCTTAACGGTTTTAATTAGAGTTTTTCTATTTCCATTGGCTAATAAGTCTTTTAAATCAATGAGCAAAATGAAGATTTTAACTCCTAAAATGAAAGATATAAGAGAAAGATATAAAAGTGACAAATTAAAAATGCAACAAGAAATTATGAATCTTTATAAAACAGAAAAAGTTAATCCTTTATCTGGTTGCTTGCCTATATTAATTCAGATACCGATTTTTTTCGCCTTATACAAAGTTTTATTTGTAACCTTAGAAACAAGACATGCTCCTTTCTATGGATGGGTGAAGGATCTATCAGCACCAGATCCTACAACTTTATTTAATCTTTTTGGTATATTTAACTTTACTCCTCCTTCTTTTTTAATGATTGGAGCTTGGCCACTACTCATGGCTTTTACAATGTACTTACAACAAAAATTAAATCCTGCACCACCCGATCCATTACAGGCAAAAATAATGTCATTTCTTCCTTTGATGTTTTTATTTTTATTTGCTACATTTCCAGCAGGATTAGTAATATACTGGACCTGGAATAATGTTTTATCTATTGGTCAACAATGGATAATAATGAAAAAAATAAAGTAGTTCTATGAAAATATATAATTTTAAAGCTATAGAAGCAAAGAGTAGTTTTAAAAACTTCCAAGAAATGCAATTCAGTCATCTTCCAGAAATATGCTTTACAGGAAGATCTAACGTAGGAAAATCTTCTTTAATTAATGCTATTCTGAATAGGAAAACTATTGCTACTACATCTAATAAACCTGGCCATACGCAAAAAATTTTTCTTTTTACTATTGATAAACAGTTTATACTTGTTGACCTACCAGGATACGGATATGCACAGATTTCTAAAAATAAAAAGGAAAAAATTTCTGAATTATTAAATTCTTACTTGCTTAAAAGGCAAAATTTAAGAAAAGTTTTTTTATTACTTGATTCTAGAAGAGGTTTAAAAGAAATTGATATAAGTTTTTTAGAATTTTTAGCGGATAATAGAATTGATTTTAAAATTATTTTTACTAAAGCTGATAAAATTTCAAAAAAAAATGAAGAACTTTTAATAAGTAACTTTAGTTTAAATAAACTTACAGAAAATAGTATACCTTTTTTTACAAGTGCGAAGACTAAGCTAGGGATAAAAGATATTCGTAAAGAAATTATAAAAACTATTAATTAATATGAAAGAACTAATAAAAAAAATCTCTAATTTAGTTTATGCTTCTGAAAAAGAAATTAAAACTAATTTAAAAAAATATATTAATGAAATAATAGTAATTAAATATGGGGGTAGTGCAATGGTAGACCCTAAATTATCGTATAATTTTTCTAATAATATAAAAATGTTAGTAGATTTAGGAATACAACCTATTATTGTTCATGGGGGAGGACCTCAAATCAATAAAATGTTAGAAAACTTAAAAATTAAACATAAATTCTTTAATGGTATGAGAATAACAGATGAAAAAACATTTAAAATAGTTGAAATGGTTTTATCAGGATCTATAAATAAAAATATATCTTTTTTATTATCTAAAACTGGTCTCAATGCTATAGGACTGTCAGGAAGTGATGCTAATTTAATTAATGCAAAGAAATTTTCTAAAAAAAATAATAATGATCCTGATCTTGGTCTAGTAGGAAAACCAAAAAAAATTAATAAAGCTTTTCTTTCTAGCTTGATTTCCAATAATATTGTGCCAATTATTGCTCCAATTGGTTATGGAAGTCATCATACTAAATTAAATATTAATGCAGATTTAACAGCAGGTTTTATTGCATCAGAACTCAATGCCAGAAGACTTTTAATGCTGACAGATGTTAAAGGAGTAATTAATAAAAACAAAGAACTGATAAGTGAGTTAAAACTTAAACAAATTAATAAGCTAATATCAAATAATGTAATATATGGGGGAATGATACCCAAAGTAAATACATGTATAGAAGCTGTAAAAAAAGGTGTAAGGGCTTCAGTAATTATAGATGGAAGAGTAAAAAATGCAGTACTTATTGAGCTACTCAGCGATAAGGGATTAGGTACTTTATTTAGAAAATAAAAATATGTATGATTTATTAATAGACTTAGATAATACTGTTTATCCAGAAGATTCAAAAATATTTCATCAAATAGATGTACGCATGAAAAGTTTTATTGCTAAAGAGTTAAAGGTTACTCTAGAAGAAGCTTTTAAAATACAAAAAAAATATTTTTTAAATAATGGTACTACCTTAAGAGGCCTTATGCTATACCATAACATTGAACCGTCTCCTTTTTTAAATTTTGTACACGATATAGATTTAAATACTATAAAATTAAATAAAAAATTAATTAGTATTATTAAAAACTTTAAAGGAAGAAAAATTATTTTTACTAATGGCTCTTATAATCATGCTATTAAAGTATTAAAAAAAGTTGGTATTTTAAATTATATAGATAATATTTTTGATATTGTAGATGCTGAATATTTACCTAAACCAAATTTAATTACTTATAAAAAAGTCGTTAAAAAATTTGACTTAAACTGTGAGAATACAATAATGATAGACGATTTACCTAATAATCTAAAAACAGCAAAAAAATTAGGAATGATGACAGTTTTAATTAAAAAAGAATTTTACGAAACTAATAGTTATAGTTATATTGATATAGTAAAACCCAACTTAAGCCAAACTTTAGAACATATTTATAAAGGAATATTTGATGAATGAGAATAAATTGGAAAAAGAAATTAATAAACTTTGGGATTCCCAAAAACTAATAAGTCCAAAAACAAATAAAAAAAAAATTAAAGCTATTAAAGACACTATAAATTTAATTGATAATGGTAAAATACGTGTAGCAGAAAAAGATAAAAATCATTGGGTCGTAAATGAATGGATAAAAAAAGCTATACTTCTTTCATTTAAAATTAACGAACAAGAAATTATTGCAAATGGTCCAGGAAAAAGTAGTTGGTGGGATAAAGTTCCTTCAAAATTCCACAACTGGAAAAAAATAGATTTTAAGAAAGCAAACTTTCGAGTAGTTCCTAATGCTGTTGTAAGAAAAGGCTCCTATATCGATAAAAATGCTGTTTTAATGCCTTCTTTTGTAAATATTGGTGCATATGTAGGCGAAGCCACTATGATAGACACTTGGGCCACAGTAGGAAGCTGTGCTCAAATAGGTAAAAACTGTCACATATCAGGTGGAGCAGGTATAGGAGGAGTACTAGAACCCTTACAAGCCTCGCCTGTAATCATAGAAGATAATTGTTTTATAGGAGCGAGATCAGAAGTTGCTGAGGGAGTAATTGTAGAAGAAGGTAGTGTTCTTTCTATGGGTGTATATCTAGGAGCATCAACAAAAATAATTAATAGAGCTACAGGAAAAATTTCATATGGAAGAGTACCTAAATACTCTGTAGTAGTTCCTGGCTCTGTAAAATCTGAAAAAGGTAAAAATTTAAATCTTTATTGTGCCGTTATTGTGAAGACAGTTGACGCTAAAACTAGAATGAAAACTTCTATTAATGACTTATTAAGGAATTAGTTATTCAGTCTTAAGCGGTCTAGATAATAAATCTTTTACTGTTTTTTCTAAAGATCTTTTTTTGATTATAATTTTATATACAGCGTCTAATATAGGGGTATCTAAAAATAAATCCTTCTTTAAAATTTTTACAGCCTTAGAATTTTCTACTCCTTCAGTAATGCTTTTCTTTTTTTTCAATATTTCTGCTACAGAGTTACCCTGTCCTATTAATTTTCCTAAATAATAATTTCTCGAACTAACAGAAGTACATGTAAGTAAAATATCACCAAAACCTGATAACCCTGTAATAGTATTTTTCATTCCCCCCTGAGCAATGGAAATTTTTTCTATTTCAGATAACCCTCTGGCAATAACTGCTGCTCTAGCATTTTCTCCATAACCTAATCCATCTGTTAAACCAGCAGCAATAGCTAATACATTTTTAAGAGCTCCATTAATTTGAACGCCTATTATATCTTTGCTTAAATAAACTCTAAAAAAATTATTATGCAATAATTCTCTTATTTTTTGAATAGTTTTAAGATTTTTTCCTGCCAATGTAAGCGCAGTAGGTTTTTGCAATGCTACTAGTTTAGCAAATGAAGGTCCACTTAAAATAGAAATATTTTTAATTAGTACGTGATTTGCTATTACTTCACTCAAAAACTTTTTTCTCTTTAAATCAATTCCTTTGGAACAAATAATAACCTTTATTTCTGAAACTTTATCTTTTGGTATAAATTTTAGATAGTTTTTGATGGTTTTAAAAAAATACTGAGATGGAACTACTAAAAATAAATATTTTGCATAATGCTTTTTATAATTATTAATAGCAATCAGATTTGTATTTAACTTTACTTTAGGTAAGAATAAAGAATTTTTTTTAAATTTATTTATCTCTTCTTTAACCTGTTTTTCCTTTGCCCAAATATATACTTTTTCATTACTATTATAGGCTAATAAGTTTGCTATAGCAGTACCCCATGCTCCGGCTCCTAAAACTAAAATATTTTTTTCCATTAATTTATTCTTTTCTCTTCTAGTGGCCACCTAGGCCTTGCTTCAAAATTTAAATTACTTTTAATACCTTTTGTATATAATTCATACCCTGCCCAGGCAATCATTGCACCATTATCAGTACATAGATTAGTTGGTGGCAAGTAAATACTTTTATTATTTTTTTCAGCTTCCTCCTTTAATTTTTGTCTCAAAAAATTATTTGCCGCTACACCTCCTGCTATTACTATATTTTTAAAATTAAAAAATTTTTTTTCAGTTAACTCTATAGCCAAAGATAATTTTTTACATAAAATATCAGAAACAGTGTATTGAAAGCTTGCAGCGATATCCTCAGTCTTATATTTTTTTTTAGTTACCGATGTAGCATAAGAGTTTAAAACTGCTGTCTTTAAACCTGAGAATGAGAGATCTAAGTTCCTTTTATTTATTAATGGTTTAGGTAGTTTCACTAGATCTTTATTGCCTTTTTGAGATAATTTTTCAATTTTAGGCCCTCCTGGAAATCCAAGCTTAAGTATATTAGCTACTTTATCAAAAGCTTCTCCAAGAGCGTCGTCTAAAGTACCTCCTAAATTATAATAGTCATTAATATTTTTAATAAAATAAAAATTAGTATGTCCTCCTGATATGAGCAGTAGTAAGAAAGGATAATTTACATTATCTGATAACCTGGCAGTTAAAGCATGCCCTTCTAAATGATTTACAGCTACAAATGGTTTATTATTGACTTGAGCTAAAGTTTTTGCAAAACTTAATCCAACTAATAATCCTCCTATCAATCCTGGTCCCGCAGTTGCACTAATTAAATCTATTTGATTTATATTAATCTCAGTTTTACTAAGAATTTTACTTAAAATTTTATCTATAAATAATACATGATTTCTAGCTGCTAATTCAGGAACAATACCTTGAAAGTCTCTATGAATATTATCCTGCGATAAGACTTCATTAGCTATTATATTTTTATTACTATCTACAATAGCAATAGATGTGTCGTCACAGCTGCTCTCTATACCTAATATTTTCATATAATTATCTTATAATATAATTTACAATAGATTACATGATAAATAATAAAAAAATTATCATAGGCTCAAGAAAAAGTAATCTAGCAAAAGCTCAAGTAAGTTTAGTTATCGCACAACTTAAAAAAGCGGGGATAGAAGATGTAGAAATAAAATATCTTGAATCAAAAGGCGATAAATTGAAAGCGTCAAGCTTTAAAAAACTAGGAGGTAAAGGCCTATTTACAAAAGATATTGATTTATTAACTTCAAAAGGTATCATTGACCTAGGGGTTCATTCTGCAAAAGATATTACTGCTTTTTTAGATCCTAAACTAGATATTGGGGCTTGCCTTTCTAGAGAAAATCCAAGAGACGTTTTAATTACCAAAAAAAAAAATATTAAAAATATCGATAATCTTCCTGTAAATTCATTATTGGGTACATCGAGTCCGAGAAGAGCATCATATATATTAAATTATAGACCAGATATAAAAATAATACCTATTAGAGGTAATATAGAGACAAGGATAAAAAAAGTAATTACCGGTGAAATTTTTTCATTAATAATTGCAAAAGCATCTATCAATAGATTAAAATATCAAAACGCTTCTTTAGATATTAATACAATACCATTATACAAATTTTTACCTGCTCCTGGACAAGGAATAATAGCATTAGTTTATAAAAAAACAAATAGTCATATAAAAAAAATTATAGATTTAATTAATTGTGAGAATACATTATTATCTCTAATAACAGAAAGATCTTTAATTAAAAAAATTAATGGTGACTGTTTTACTCCTATAGCAGCCATGGCAAAAATTAAAAATAATAAAATTTCTCTTAAATCAAAACTTTTTAGCAATGATGGGAGATTATTTTCTAGTTTTTCAATCGAAGGTAAAATATCTGATGCGAAAGAAATAGGCAAGATTAGCGGTAAAGAATTATTAAAAAGTTTAAAATTAAAAATTAAAAATGAAAAAGATAGTAGTTTTTAGATCTAAAAGCCCAATCAATAACTCTCACTTTTTACAGAGGTTAAGTGCCTTAGAATATCAAATTATTAGCTATCCTATTTTAGAAGTAAAAAAAACTTGTTACAAAAAATTGAATATTAAAAAAAAGAGCACTATTTTTACTACCTCTTTTAACAGTATACATTTTCTTTCTGAATTAATGCAACAAAGAGATATACAATTATATACTATGGGTGAAGCTTCAAGTATATTGGCTAAAAAATTAAATTTTAAAAATATAATTGAATGTAATGGAGATAGTGCTAATATGGTAACTGTTTTTTTAGAAAAAAATAAAAAAAGTTTAACTAAAAAAAAGGGGGATATAATTTACGCAGGAGCAAAAGATATCTCATATGACGTTCCTAAAAGGTTGGAAGAATATGGATTTAATGTTAAAAGATATATTCTTTATGAAACAAAAAAAATTGAAGAACTAAGTAGTGATTTTATAGAGCTTGTAAGAAATAAAGAAGTCAAATGGATTGTACTCCTATCAAAGAAGGGAGCTGAAAATTTTTATAGTTTATCAAAAAAAATATTTAGTAACGAAGAAATTTCAAAAATAAAATTTGTTTGTTTTAGCAAAAAAATTTCAGATGTTTTTAAAAATAAGTCTTATAAAACCTTTTTCCCTTTGTTTCCAAATGTTAATAGTATAATTAAAATAATTTTAAATAGTGAGAAAAACTATGGCACCTAGAAAAAATAAAAGAAAATTAAAAAAAGTTGCAGTAAATGCTAAGAAAAATATTAAAAAAAATAATCAGACAAACATCAAACTAAAAAACTTATTAATTATGATTTTTAAATCTCCATTTTTACTTATTAATTTTATTATTTATAATTTAATAAATATATTTAAAAGTATCATATTACATCTATACACAACCATAAAAAATATTCTTTCTCTTTTTTCTGGGTTGAGAGAAGCATTATTTGGAATACTTTTTGGACTACTTTCTGGAGCAATTGGTGCTGTAATAATATTCTCTTATTTAGATTTTAAGAATGAACCAAAAATAAATAATAAAACCTTTTCTGATTTTCAAGAGAAAGTATCTAATTTAGAAAAAGAAATTATAGAAGCTAAACTCAATTTAACTCAAAAAAAAATGGTTGAAGAGTATATTAAAGAAACAAATATCAGATTAGAAGATCTAGAAAACATCAGCACTGATAATCAAAATAAATTAATAACTAATGATACTAATTTAAAAGATATGCTTAGTCAGTCTAGCTCAACAACAGAAAAATTGAATCAATTACAAATTCAATTAGATAATGCTTCCAAGCTTTTACTATCATCAAGTAAAAGTGAATTGTCTAATAAATTGTATCTTGCTCAGAGTGTAGTTGATAGACTAAAGTCTGGGGTTCCATACTCTCCTCAGCTAGTAGCTTTAGGACAGGAAGGTCTAGATCCAGCACTATTAAGGTTTGCTAAAGGAGGTGCTCCTACTCTGTCAGCATTAACAGCTAGGTTAAGTGTTAGGGCAGGAGAATTAAGAGATGCCTATATGACTAAGAGTGATACTTCTTGGAGAGACAATTTGAAAGATGAAATTTCAAAAATTGTAAAAATTAGGCCAGCTAATAGTAAAGATATTAAGGGGGTGGAGGGTGTCTTGCTTCGAGCAGAAGAATCCATATCTAGAGGAAATTTAGAAAAGGCTATCCTAGAAATAAACACTTTAGAGCCTGAAGCTAGAGGAGTACTGAACGCTTGGCTTACAGAAGCAAAAGCTAAGCAAAATGCTAATATTGCAGCAGAGAACTTATTAGCAAGGACTACAGCAGCTTTAAGGCAAAAAAACTAATTGATTAAATTAATTTTAATCATATTACTAATGGCTGTAATAAGCACATTAGCAATATGGATAGGTGATAATGATGGTAGTGTTGTCATAGAATGGTTTAGTTGGAAAATTATAACTACTCCAGGATTTTTTTTATTAGCCCTTATTTTTAGTATATTTGCAATTTATTTAATTTTAGCATCACTTATAATGGTTATAAGGTTTCCATATCAAATTAGAAGCAAAATACAAAAAAATAGGATTATAAAATCACAAATGGCTCTACAAGATGGCCTATTATCTTCTACGTACGGTAATAAAGAACAGGTAAATAAAAGTTTAACATATGCCAATAAATACTTAAAAGAAGACTCTTTATTACTACTTTTAAAACTACAAAGCTCTATTTTAAATAAAAATGAAAAAGATACATTTTTAATATTATCAAAAATGCTTAGTAAAAAAACAACCAAACCTTTAGCAATAAAAGGTTTAATTAATTATGCGCAAAATAAAGGAGATATTGAGCTTTTTAAAAATATGCTTAATAAAGCCCTTTCAGAAGAAATAAACTTTTATTGGATTATGCAAAATTCTATTAATTTTTGTATAGAATATAAAAGCTGGATTATTCTTTCTGAATTTTTGGAAAAGAAAATATCAATTAATGATAATAGGTTAAAGCACTTACTAAGTTTAATAAACTTTCAAGTTGCTAATAACTTTTACATTAGTGGTGATTATTACCAATCTAAGATTTATTGTAAGAAAGCAATTAAGCTTAATAAATACTTTCCACCTATTATCGAATTATACTGTAAATTAAAACTATTTATTAGTAACAAAGAATTAAATAATAAACTAAAGGATTATTGGAGACATAACCCCCATCCTGATATAGAAAAATGCTTTGATATTTGCTACCAAAATGAAAGTCATATCTTGAGATTAAAACGCTTTTCTAAGATACTTGTTAAAAATGACAAATATTATTTTAAATATTTGATTTTAGGAAAATTAAAATACAAAGCAAAAATATGGGGAAATTCAAAAGAAGATTTAATAAAATCTATAAATTTAAAACCAACTAAGGCTGCCTATTATCATTTATATAAAATAGAAAAAAAATTTTCTAATAATCAGTTGACTATTCAAAAATGGGAAAAACTTTATAATAATACAAGTAGCCAGGCCATTTGGAATTGTAATCACTGTAAAATTTCTTTTAAGGAGTGGAATATTTTTTGTATCAATTGTAAAAAATTTAATACAATTTTTTTCAATTACGACAAACACAAATCTCATAAATTTGATATATCTGGTAATTTTTTAGATTACTTAAATACTAGGTAAATATGAGACTACTAATATTAAAATTTATATTTATTTTATTTTTTTTAAGTAATTTATCGGCTAAAAATACCATAGAATTTATTATTGTAAACAAGGAGGCCAGAAATATAATTGTTTATAACAAAGGAAAAGTAATAAAAAAATTTAATATATCATTAGGTTTTGAACCCTTGGGAACTAAAGTAAAAAGAGGAGATGGTAAAACACCTGAAGGACTATATTTCGTAGAGGAAAAAATAAGAAATAGCTCCTTTTATTTAGCATTGAAAATATCTTATCCTAACCCCTGGGATATAAGAAGAGCACTTACATTAGATTATCATCCGGGCGGACAAATTATGATACATGGAACACCTAATCTAGACTATGATGAGAATTACCATAACCCAGAAAATGACTGGACAGAGGGATGCATTGCAGTATCAAATAAAAATATATCCTATTTATGGAAAAATATTTTAAAGGGAACTCCAGTACTTATTAGAAAATGATTTAAAACTCTTCTATTATATCTTTAAATATATTTAAAGGTATTGTTGATCCGTAAACATTTTTCATGCTTTTATCATCATCTCTGCCTACCCAAATACCTATTACATGGCCTTTTGCGCAGCCTATAAACCAAGCATCTCTATTGTTTTGAGTAGTACCTGTTTTACCTAAAATATCTATCGGTAACTTTGAAAGTTTACTTGCTGTTCCTTCTGATATAACTGCTTTAAGTAATTTCTTGATTTCTCTATGCGTCTTATTATTAATAATTTTTTTTCTTTGTGGACTGTTTCTTTTCCAATAACTATTACCATTTCTTAATATTATTTCATCTATCGCATAAGGTATAACTGCTATTCCTGAACCGCATATAGGACCATATGAACCTACTACTTCAAGTAATGACATTGAGGCTACACCAAGTGGCATTGAGGGCTCATTAGGAATTTTTGATGTTACTCCTAATTTTTTTATTTGATTTATAATAAATTCTCTTCCAATTTTTTCAGAAATTCTTACAGCTACAACATTTGATGATTTAGCAAAGGCCCTTTTTAGGGTAATCTCTCCTTCATAATTATTACCAAAATTTTTAGGCGTCCAATTATTTTTAGTAATAGGAGCATCTAAGACTTTATCCTTTACAGAATATCCCATGTCTAAAGCAGTAAGATATACATACGTTTTAAAAACTGATCCTAGTTGCCTTTTTGATTGAGTTGCTCTATTAAATTTACTCTTATTCCAATTTTTCCCTCCTTTAACTGCTTTTACAGCACCTTTATAATCCATTATTACTACTGCTATTTGAATATTATCATCTATTTTTAAGCTTTGTTTTTTTATTATTAAATTAATCATATTTTGTAAGCTTGCATTAAAAGTAGACTTTATTAATAAATCCTTTTTAGACCTTAGTATTTCATCCGGGGTTTGACTATAAATCCAATCTATGAAATATCTAGCTCCTACAGATAATTCAATATCATTTTGATTTTTTATCTTATTGAGCTCATTTTTAGCTTGTTCTAAATCTTTGTAATCTAAATAATTTTCTTTAAATAATAAATTTAAAACTATTTCAGCTCTTTTTACACTTAACTGTTTATCAACCAAAGGAGAAAGCCTACTCGGAGCTTTTAATAGGCCAGCCAATATGGATGACTCTGCTATAGATAATTCATTTGGAGTTTTAGAAAAGTATCTTCTAGAAGCTGATTTTACTCCATATAATCCGGAGCCAAGATAAACTCTATTAAGATACATCTCAAATATCTCTTCTTTACTAAATTTATATTCTATGTAGAAGGAAATTAATAGTTCCCTTAATTTCCTAGACAAATTTTTATCTTGATTTAAGAATATCATTTTGGATAATTGTTGAGTTATTGTGGATGCCCCTTGAGCATACCTTCCCTCTTTAATATTAAAAAAGATAGCCCTTAACAAACCTCTAATATCAACTCCATTATGTTGATAAAATCTTTTATCTTCAGTGACTATAATTGCATTAATAAGATTTTTAGATACCTGAGAAATTTGCAAACTTCCAGCATAAACATCTCCTAGTGAACCTACTATTTTATTTTGATCTGATAAAACACTTATAGATGGAAATCTTGTTTTATTTCCTAGCCCGGACAAATTTGGAAGTGTTAATAGGCAATATAGAATCCATCCTAATAAAAAAATAAAACTAAAAAAAAATATAGTTCTAAATATTTTCATATTTTAAATTTATGTATCTATATTTTGTACTTCAAGTGCATATTTTTGAATGAAATTTCTTCTAGGTTCAACATTTCCACCCATTAATTTTCCAAATAATTCATCTGCTGCCCATTCGTCTTTATATTGTACTTGTAACAATGTTCTAGAGTCTGGATCCAATGTAGTTTCCCATAGCTGGTCAGGGTTCATTTCCCCTAACCCCTTATATCTTTGAATAGTATAATTTTTTCGAGTAAATTGATAAATCAGCTGGTACAAATCATAAGGGCCGAAAATATCTGAATTTTTATCTCCTATCTTAATTAAAGCCTTTTTAAAATAGATATCTTTTAATTCACTAGAGTATTTTGCTAGCTTTTTCACTTCAATAAAGTTTAAAATGTCCTCTTTAATTAAATGTTCTTTTTCAACTTCATTTTTTAGAACTTTAATAGATATGTGTTTTAAGTTTTCATTAAATACGCATGTCCATCTTTCCTCACTATTATTTTTTAAATTTAAATATTTAGTAAGGTCTTCACAAGTTTTGTCTAATTCCTTTTTATTACTAAAACTTTCTAAGGAAAGTACTCCTGCAATTGCAAAGCCTTGTATAATATTTATATCAAAATCTTTACTTAATGACTGTATTAACTTTGCTTGCGCATATGCATTCTTGATTAATTTTAAAAGAGGATCTCCCATAACTTCTATCTCTTCTTTTCCGTAAAAAAATATAAAATCTTTTATAGAGCTTTCAATTAAAAATTGATCTAAACTACCTTCATCTTTTAAATAAACCTCACTTTTTCCTCTTTTTACCTTAAACAAAGGTGGTTGGGCTACATATAAATGTCCTTCTTTAATAATATCTTTCATATATTTGAAAAAAAAGGTCAGAATGAGAGTACGTATATGAGATCCATCAACATCAGCATCAGTCATTATGATAATTTTATGATACCTTAGCTTATCTAAATCAAAATCTTTATCGATACCTGTTCCCATAGCAGTTATCATTGATCCTATCTCGTTTGATGCCAGTACTGCAGATATTCTAGGTTGCCATGTATTTAGTATTTTTCCTCTCAAAGGAAGTATAGCTTGATTAATTCTATTCCTTGCTTGTTTAGCTGAACCACCAGCACTATCACCTTCAACAAGAAAAAGTTCAGATTTTTCCGGATCTTTTTCTTGGCAGTCTGAAAGTTTTCCTGGTAAATTTGAAAATTCTAATGCATTTTTTCTTCTGGATAAATCTCGAGCTTTTCTAGCCGCTTCTCTGGCAGAGGCTGCGTCTATTATTTTTCTACAAATTAATTTTGCATCTGATGGATTTTCCTCCATCCAATGAGAAAGTTGTTCACTAACTGTTCCTTCAATTGCAGGTCTAACTTCGGATGAAACAAGTTTATCTTTAGTTTGTGAAGAAAACTTTGGATCAGGAACTTTTATAGAAACTATTGCAAATAGTCCCTCTCTCATATCATCTCCAGTAAATGTTAATTTTTCTTTTTTTCCGTTATTGTTATCTTTTAAATACTTAGTTAGTACTCTAGTTAACGCAGCTCTAAAGCCAGCCAAATGTGTTCCCCCATCTCTTTGAGGAATATTATTAGTATAGCATTTTACATTTTCATGATAGGTATCAGTCCATCTCAATGAAAGTTCAATTTTTATAGAATCTTTTTCTCCATTAATATTGATTACTTTAGAGTGTAGCGGTTGATTTGCCTTTGAAAGCCAAATAATAAATTCTGATAAACCTCCTGTGTAAAAAAAACTTTTTTCTTTAGAAGGCTCTTTTCTGTTATCTATAAGAGAAATTTTGATGTTTGAGTTCAAAAAACCTAATTCTCTGAGCCTTCTTTCAAGTATATTAAAGTCAAATTCTACCTGAGAAAAAACTTTTAAAGAGGGATAAAATGTTACTTTAGTTCCTCTAAGTATATCAGATTTTCCCTTTTTCTTTAGTGAAGATACTGTATTACCATCAGCAAACTCAATTGCATAAACATCATTATTTCTAAAAATTTCTAAAACTAGCCTAGTAGATAATGCATTAACCACAGAAACTCCAACACCATGAAGTCCTCCTGATACTTTATAAGAGTTATCATCAAATTTTCCTCCAGCATGTAGCCTAGTCATTATAACTTCAGCTGCAGATACCCCTTCTTCGTGTTTATCTATTGGAATACCTCTTCCGTTGTCTTGCACGGTAGTAGATCCATCATTATTAAGTATGACTTTAATATCGTCACAATGCCCTGCTAAAGCTTCATCAATAGAGTTATCTACTACCTCGAATACCATATGATGTAGTCCACTTCCATCGTCTGTATCGCCTATATACATTCCAGGCCTTTTTCTAACGGCTTCTAACCCTTTTAAAACTTTTATAGATTCGGCGTTGTAATCTTTATTTATTTGTTTTTTCATATTAGCTATTATTTGTATTATTATTGTTTAAATAATGATAACAAAAATTTGAATTATTTTGAAAAAAACTTTCTTTTTCTGTAGCAGTAATCCAAATTTGAGATTTTAAATTAATTAACTTATTTAACAAACTATTTTTTTTTTCTAAATCTAAATGAGTAAAAATTTCATCTAATAAAATTATTGGAGACTTTTTTGTATACTCTCTGTAAGATATAGCAGTAGCTATAATTATTGAAATCAAAACTGATTTTTGTTCACCAGATGAACACATTGATGTAGATAAACCCCTATCTAGGTTTAAAACGTCGATATCTGATTTCTGACATCCCACACGACTTCCTCCTAATAATTTATCTAATGCTCTATTTTCATAGTAAGACTTTGTTAATTCACTCTCTACATCAATAGCTGCAGCTTTTTCTATTTTGTTTTCTATCGCATTAATAAATTTGATACTAACTTTAGGGAAATTTTCTATGGATGTTTCTAAGAAATCTGATATTTTTACTATTATCTCTAGTCTAGACGAACAAATGGCAACTGATAGCATTGATAATTGTTTTTCTAATGTTTCTATCCAATTAATATCTGAAGAGTCTTCTTTCAATAATTTAGTTCTCTGTTTTAAAATTTTTTCATATTCATTTAATCTCGCTGAGTGTCTTTCATCAAAAATGTTGACTAATCTATCTATAAAATGTCTTCTTAGACTTGAAGAACCTGTAAATATTTTCTCATTATAAGGAGCAATCCAGAGCATAGGAATACTTCTTCTGATATTACTAGCCAATGCTTCTTTTTCATTAATGTATGTTTTTCTAATTTTATTATCTATATTATAGAATGTTTTATATTCTAGGCTAAAATTTTTACTAATCTGTAAATCTAAATTAACCGCAAAACTTTTTTTATTAATATTAATCATTTCATTGAACTTGGCATTTCTTATTCCTTTACCATATGAAAATATAGATATTGCTTCTAAAAGGCTGGTTTTTCCTGCTCCATTAGCGCCTACTATTAATACTGATGCTTGTCCCGGACTAAGTCTAAAATCTTCATGACTTCTAAAAGATTCAACTCTTAAGCTATTTATATAATTAATCGATATTTCTTTTTCATTTTTTAACATCTAATGTAAAAAGCTTATATATGCATAGGCATAAGTAAATATAGAGCCTGCTTTTCATCATCATCAAAAATAAGGGTAGGTGATAATTTATCAGAAAGTAAAAATTTAATATTAGCCCCACTAATTTGCTTAGCAATATCCAATAAGTACCTTGAATTAAATCCTATTTCTAGATCATCTCCAGTATAATGAACATTAACATTTTCTTTAGCACTACCCTGATCTGGATTTTCAGCACTTATCTCTAACTGTTTGCTATTTAATGTAAATTTAATAGCTTTGGTTCTATCAGATGATAGTGTTGATACTCTATCTACTGCATCAATGAACTCCTTTGTATCAATTATCAATTCTTTTTTATTATTATTAGGTATAACTCTCTCATAATCTGGAAAAGCACCGTCCAGTAATTTTGATGTAATGATAATATTATCAATAATAAATTTAATTTTATTTTTAGAAATTTGAATTTTTACTGAATCTTCTTTATTTTCTAGAATTTTTCTTAATTCTATTACTGTTTTCCTGGGAATGATGACTCCTTCTAGATTATTGGCTTTTAAAGGTAATTCAGTACTAAGCCTAGATAACCTATGCCCATCAGTAGCTACGACTCTAAATACTTCTTCATCACCTTCTTTTACTGAGTGCAAATAAATACCATTCAAATAATATCTAGTTTCTTCAGTTGATACTGAAAATAATGTCTTATCAATTAGTCTAGAAAGTTTAGTTGCTTCTATCTCAAAACCCTCAGGAAAATCGCCGGAATGTACATCAGGAAAATCTTTTGGATTTAAACACATTAAAGAAAAAGAAATTTTATCAGTTTTTATATCTAATTTTTTTCCTTCTGAACTTTCTAATTCTATCAACGACGACTCAGGTAATTTTCTAACTATATCATATAAAACATGTGCAGGAGTAGTAATAGATCCCGACTGTTCAACTTTACAAGATATATTTTGTAGTTCTGCAATTTCCATATCAGTAGCAGCTAGCGATAGCGTGTTCTCTTTTGCTTCTATCAATACATTTGCTAGTATCGGTATCGTATTTCGTTTTTCTACTACTCCATGAAGATGTGATAAAGATTGCATCAATTTTTTTTTTTCTATAATTGCTTTCATTTTTAAATACCTAAGTTATCAACTACATTTATAGTATATAATAACATATAATACCATATGTAGTATAATAGCAGATTAATTAATAAAATCCAACACTAGCTTTAAACACCTAAAGACCTTTTTAAAACTTTCAGATGTTCGGAAAAAGCTGTATCTATATGACAAAGTTGCTCAATTTTTTTTACAGCGTGAATAACAGTTGTATGATCTCTTCCTCCAAATAAACGCCCTATCTCGGGAAGAGATTTAGGTGTACAAGTTTTAGATAAATACATTGCAACTTGCCTTGGTCTAGCTACCACTCTAGATCTTCTTGCAGAAACCATATCATTTAATCTAATATTAAAATATTCAGCAACTTTTTTCTGTATTTCTTCAACTGTAACTCTTCGCTCATTAGCTCTAAGTATATCATGTAATAATTGTTGCGCTGTTTCAATATTTATAGGTCTATTCACTAATTCAACATGGGCACATAGACGCCTATATGCTCCTTCTAATTCTCTTACATTAGAAGTAATCTTTTCCGCTAGTAGTTCTATTATTTTTTTATCTATCTTAGCTTCTTTTCTGTCTTCAGCCTTAGCTAATAAAATACTAAGCCTCAGTTCATAATCAGCTTTGTGTATCTCGCCTACCACTCCAAAACTTAACCTAGATCTCAAACGTTCTTCAACTCCATCTAAATCTGATGGAGCCCTATCACCACTAATAATTATCTGCTTATTTTGATCAACTAATGAGTTAAAAGTATGAAAAAATTCTTCTTGAGTACTTTCTTTACCGGCTATAAATTGTATATCATCTATCATAAGTACATCTACAGACCTAAATTTATCTTTAAAAGACATTGTATCTTTGTACCTCAGAGACTTGACAAATTCATACATAAACTTTTCTGCAGAGAGATAAACAACTTTTCTTTGGGGATTTCTTTCCTGTATATCCCATGCCACAGCGTGCATCAGATGAGTTTTTCCTAGCCCTACCCCTCCAAACAAAAATAATGGGTTAAAAAACACTTTATCACTTTCTGCTACTCTTTTAGCTGCTGCAAAGGCAAACTCATTTGATTTACCAACTACAAAATTATTAAAGTTAAACCTCGGATCGATAGAAGATGTATTGTTTTCTTGTAATATATTACTTTTTATACTGTTAAAATCTTCTAAATCATTGCCATTTAATAAATTTTTTGAACTATTAATAATAATTTTTGTTTTGAAAATACCTGACATATGTTTCCTGCATATAATATCAATTTTGTTTCCATAATGAGGTATCACCCAATCACTTAAAAAAGCAGATGGTAATGATAAATATAGTATTTTATTGTCTATTTTAGCTATAGAGAGACGAGACAACCAACTTTTAAAAGCTAACTCTCCTACTGCTAAAACTAAATCAGTTTGAATTTTTATCCAAGAGGCTCTTAGTTTATGTTCTGATTCAGAGGTTAATTTATTAACTTGTAAATTTGGCACACAAACCCTCCATATCAGAATAACTTATCCTGAAATAAATAAATTATAAAAAATAAATATATATATAGAAAGATATAGATTAAGAAAAAAGATTAAAAGACAAAATTTAAATTATTTTTTATTAATCTGTGCAATCCTTGAATTCAGTCTTTTTTGAATTCTTGAAACTTTTGCTTTTGACAATATTTTTTTATTTTTTGATGCTTGTAATTTTGGATCAATTTTTTTTAGTAGATCTGAAGCAGATTTCTGGTCTTTTTCAAATATTAATGATTCGACTTTTTTTATATAAGTTTTTATTTTACTTTTGTAAACTTCTCTTATTTTGGTTTTTCTCTCAATTACTCTTACTTTTTTCTTTGCTGAACTTGTATTTGCCATTTTTTACTCCTGAATTCTCATACATTATAGAATTTATTTATTTTTTCAATAATTAAATACAAACTATTGATTTTCAAATTTTGGCTTTCTTTTATTTAAAAATGCTTCCATACCTTCTTTTCTATCTTTTAAAGCAAATGTGGATTGGAAAAGCCTCCTTTCATTGACCATACCTTCAGATAAGGTACTTTCATAAGACCTTAAGATTGCTTCCTTAGCTAGAATAAGTACTGGTAAAGACTTTTCAGCAATTGCCTGAGCAATTAGTTGAGTTTCTTTATCTAATTCATTATTAGTTACAACTTTAGATATAAGTCCAAAATCCAAAGCCTCCTTCGCATTTATCATTTTACCTGTTAGCACCAGTTCCATAGCCTTGGATTTTCCAACACTTTTTATTAGTCTTTGTGTTCCACCTGCAGCAGGTATCGTGCCTAAATTTATTTCTGGTTGTCCAAACATAGCATTTTCTGCTGCGATAATTATATCACACATCATAGCTATCTCACATCCTCCGCCAAGAGCATATCCAGCAACTGAAGCTATTATGGGTTTTCTAAAGTTACTGATCTTTTCCCAAGGTTTAATAAAATCTTTTTGTATATGAGAAATTAAATTTTTATCTATCATTTGTCCAATGTCAGCTCCCGCAGCAAAAGACTTTTCATTTCCTTTAAGTATTACTACATGAATTTCGTTATTGCTTTCAATTTTTTGTAAAAGCTCACCTATCTCTTCCATTAATTCATCACATAAAGCATTAAGATACTTAGGTCTATATAACTCAATTGTTGCTATTTTATTTTCAACTTCATACTTAATATTTTTTAAATTCACAATATTATCCTTTATTATCCTTTATTTTTGACATTGCTTACAATAAAAACTGCTTCTGCCAGCTTGCTTTATTTTTATTATCAAATTTTTACAATCATAACAGAATTGTCCATCTCTATTGTATACTTTAAATTCAGTTTGAAAATACCCTAAATCCTGATTAGTTTTTTTATAGTTTTTTATACTTGATCCACCTTTCTTAATAGCCAAGTCTAAAATTAAAACAATGGATTCTATTAGTTTATTAAATTCACTAACTTTAAGTTTTTTTGTTTTTTTAAATGGAGAAATTTTGGATTCAAAAAGTATTTCGCTAGCATAAATATTTCCAATTCCACAAATATAGCTTTGATCTAACAAAACTTCCTTTAAAGCTCTTTGAGTCTTTTTAATTTTTATAAATAATTGATCTTTAAAAAAATTTAATAAAAAAGGCTCTGTTCCTATTTGGCTTATATTTATTATATCTAATGGTTTTTTTAATAAATTTATATATCCAAACTTTCTTACATCATTATAAATTAAAGTGATTTTTTTATTAAATTCAATCTTTAAGTGATCATGCTTACTCTTTACATGTTTTTTATCAGTTAAAATAAATTTTCCCGTCATTCCTAGATGAAAATGTAAACTATACCCAGCGTCTAACACGATAAATCCATTTTTTCCTCTCCGCAATACCATTTTAATTTTTTTATTTAATAAAATAGATTCTATTTTATTTGGAATATCGTATCGAAGTTTGGAGTTTAAAATATTTACATTCAAAACATATAATCCAGTTATTTTATTTGATAACTCTCTACAAACTGTTTCTACTTCTGGTAATTCTGGCATAATATATATAAATATATTAAATTAATAAAAATGAATAAAGTTTATTTTGGAAAAAAAAAAGTTAAATCAGAAGAAAAGAGACTGTTAATAAAAAATTTATTTAACGAAGTTTCTTCGAATTACGATTTAATGAATGATCTAATGAGTTTAGGTCTTCATAGAATATGGAAAAAAGATTTATTAAAAAATATTCAATGTGATCAGCCATCCATTATTTTAGACCTTGCGGGAGGTACTGGTGATATAGCATATTTATTGTCTAAAAAATTTCAAAAAAGCACAATATTAATACATGATCTTAGTTTAGAAATGATTAGAAAATCTAAAAAAAAATTAAACCAGAAAAATGTTCAGTTAATAAATGGTTCTGCTGAAATGTTACCTCTTCCTAATAAAAGTATAGATATTATAACTTTATCATTTGGATTAAGAAATTTCTCTAATATAGAAATTGCAATCAAGGAATGTTTTAGAGTTTTGAAGTATGGTGGAAAAATTTATTGTCTTGAATTTTCTCCATCAGTAAATAATCATATTAAACCTATATATGATTTTTATTCCTTTAAATTAATACCAAAAATTGGAAAAGTTTTTGCAAAAAATGAAAATGCTTATAAATATTTAATAGATTCTATAAGAAGCTTTCCTTATAACCCCGAACTGAAGAATATTTTTAACAATAACGGCTTTTTTTGTTATAATGAAAAAAGATATTTTGGAGGAATAGCTATTCTAAATATATTTAGTAAAATATAAAAATATGTTAAAAAATAAAAAAATACTCATAATAATTACTGGCAGTATAGCTGCATACAAAACTCTTTTTCTTATAAGGCTTTTAAAAGAAAATAAAGCAGAAGTTAATGTAGTGATAACTGATTCTGCCAAAAAATTTATAACTCCTTTATCTATTTCTGCACTATCAGGTAATAAAGTTTATGAAAATTTATTTAATTTAACTGATGAAAATGAAATGGGACATATTAGGCTAGCAAAAGAAAATGATTTAATTTTGGTGGCTCCTGCTTCTGCAAATTTTATTTCTAAAATTGCATGTGGAATGGCAGATGATCTTGCTAGTACTATTTTATTAGCCTCTTCTACTAAAACTATTATTATACCTGCAATGAATGTTAATATGTATAAAAATAATATTATACAAGAAAATATTAAATATCTTGAGAAAACTGGTTATAGTTTTATCTTTGGAGAAAGTGGAGATTTAGCATGTGGAGACTATGGGAAAGGTAGAATGGCTGAACCGGAACATATATTAGAATTAGTATCTAATAGTTTTTCAAATTTACTTTTGTTTAAAGGGATACACGCATTAGTAACTGCCGGTCCTACTCAAGAACCTATAGACCCTGTTAGATTTCTTAGCAATAATTCTTCTGGAATTCAAGGTTATTTAATAGCTGAAGAACTTGCTAAAAGTGGAGCCAGAGTTTCTTTAGTATCTGGACCAACTAACCTAAAAATACCAAATAAAATTCATGATTTTATTAAGGTAAAAACAGCTCAAGAAATGTATAAAGCCTGTATTAGTAAAATTCCAAGAGATTTATTCATCTCTGTAGCTGCAGTAACCGATTGGAAAGCGAAAGCAAATAATAATAAAATAAAAAAAACTGATAGTCCTCCTAAAATAAATTTTTTAAATAATCCTGATATACTCAAGGCTGTGTCTTTGCATAAAAAAAGACCTAGACTAGTAGTAGGATTTGCTGCTGAAACAGAGAATTTAATAAAAAATGCTATAAAAAAACTGAAACAAAAAAAATGTGACCTGATTATTGCTAATAATGTTAGAAAAAAAGATAATGTTTTTGGGGGCAAATATAATTCTGTGAATATTGTAAATGCTAAAGGATCATTCTTAAAACTTTCTAAGATGTCTAAATCAGATTTATCTAAAAAAATACTTAAAGAAGCTATTTATCCTTTATTAAATTAAATCTAGCGATGGAAGGACAATTAAAACTAAATATTCAACTATTGAAAAATGCTGTAAACAAGCCTAGCTACGGTTCAACACATGCCTCTGGTTTTGATTTAAATGCAGGTATTAATACAAATATTGTTATTCCCCCAAAAGAAATTAAGATTATACCAACAGGTATTGTTATAGAAATACCTTCTGGCTATGAAGGACAATTAAGATCACGTTCTGGTTTAGCATCCAAAAATGCTATATCAGTGTTAAATAGCCCCGGGACTATTGACTCTGATTATAGAGGTGAGATAAAAGTAATTTTAATAAATTTAAGTGCTATTAAATTTTTTGTATTACCTGGTATGAGAATAGCTCAACTAATTATAGCACCTACATTTAAAGTTAAATTTAATTATGTTAAAAAAATTTCAACCTTTACCAAAAGAGGTAAAAAAGGATTTGGATCCACTGGTTTATAAAAAAATATATGTTTAGAAAATGCCATTAAATGTAAATGATATAGAAAGATATTCAAGAAATATTCTTCTTCCTGAAATAGGAGGAGAAGGACAAAAAAAACTGTTGGAATCAAAAGTTTTAGTAGTAGGGGCTGGTGGACTTGGAAGTCCTTTGTTAATGTATTTAGCTGCAAGCGGAATAGGTAATTTAACTGTTATTGATAATGATAAAGTTGAATTATCAAATCTGCAAAGACAAATAATACATACTACTAAGTTTATAAACGAACAGAAAGTGAACAGTGCGAAAAATTATTTATATAATATAAATCCTAGCATAAATGTTATTGCAATTAACGATAGATTAAATAAAAAAAATATTAAGAGTCTTATTAAGGATCAGGACGTTATTGCGGATGGAAGTGATAACTTTGATACCAGATACCTAATAGCTGATAATTGCTTTTTATATAAAAAAATATTAGTTTCTGCCGCTATTAATAAATTTGAAGGTCAAATATCAACTTGGAAAAATGATCCATCAAATCTGCCTTGTTTTAGATGCTTATTCCCAAAAAAGCCTAATGATATTGATATACAAAATTGTTCTAATACTGGAGTACTTGGTAGTGTAGGAGGATTTTTAGGAAGCTTGCAAGCTACAGAAGTGATTAAAGAAATATTATGTATAGGAGAATCTCTAGCTGGTAATTTAAATATTTATGATTTACTGAACAATAATTTTAGAAAGATAAAAATAAATAAAGATCCAAATTGTATATTTTGTAATAATGCTAGCTAAAATGTTAAACGAGAATTATAAAAAAAAATTTCTTTTTATTATATTTAGTAAAGATTTCTATAAATTCCACTACTCTATAACAACAGCTATTACTTTAAGAGCACTAGAAAAAGATGTTTCTGTATTTGTAACCGGCTATGCCTGCAATTATATTAAAAAAAATTGGCAAGAATATGATATTGATAAAATCTATAAAAAAATTTCTCAAAAAAAAATGCCTTCTCTTGAACAATTGTATAAAGACTGTGCTGATCTAAATTTAAAATTCTATTATTGCGAAACAGCTATTGATTTTTTAGATATAAATGAATTAGATATTACTAATTTAATTAAAATACTTCCTGTAGGAATGTATTCAATTATGAGCAAACATAAAAATGATGATATTTTGTTTATATAATCCTGTTAGGAGGATTATGTCCATCTATATATGTTTTAATATTAACTATAACTTTTTCTCCCATTTCTATTCTTCCTTCTACTGTAGCAGAACCTAAATGAGGTATTAATATTGTATTTGGAGCATTTAAGAGTTCTAAGTTTCGCTTTCTTTCTCTAGTAAATACGTCTAGTCCAGCACCAGCAATTCTATTTTCTTTTAACAATTTAGCTAATTCCTCTTCATCAATAATTTCACTTCTTGACGAATTAATTAAATATGAATTTGGCGTCATCAAATTCAGTCTTTCAGCTGACATTAAGTTTCTGGTTTCAGAGTTTAGCGGACAATTTACAGAAATAATATCCATTCTTTTTATCATTTGATCTAAATTTTTCCAGTAAGTAGCCTCAAGTAACTCTTCTATTTCGGATGGCAATTGATTCCTATTATTATAATGTATAGAAATTCCAAATGCTCTTGCTCTTTTTGCAATTGCTTGTCCTATTCTTCCCATTCCAATTATTCCCAACCTTTTTCCATTTATCCTACCCCCTAACATATTAGTAGGACTCCAACCATTCCAATTTCCTTGTGCCACAACCTTAGAACCTTCATATAACCTTCTTGGTAATGCTAGTATTAATGCTAAGACTAAATCAGCTGTATCTTCAGCTAATAAACCTGGAGTATTTGTAACTATTATACCTTTATCCTTGGCAGAAACTAAATCAATATGATCACTTCCAGCACCAAAATTTGCGATTAGCTTAGTACTTTCACTAGCGCTATTAATTATTCTGTCAGATATATTATCAGCTATTGAGGGAACTATTATTTCATAATTTTTAAACACCTCAATTAATTGTTCTTCTGATAATAAAACATCCTTCTCATTCAAAGTAGTATCAAATAATTCCATCATTCTGGTTTCAATTTGATTAGGTAATCTTCTAGTAATAAAAACTTTAGGTTTCTTTCTTATCATTTTATTCTATTATAATTAAAAATTATACTTATACAATTATGCTTTATAAAATATTTTTATTTTCTATATATATATTTTTTTTCTTCATTAAGTTCAATTATGCAAAAGAATATATTAGCATAAAAGATATAACTACTAAAGCAAACCTTCGAGCTGGCCCTGGTAATTGGTATCCTGTAAAATGGGTTATTTCTAATCCGGGATTACCATTAAAATTCATAGAAAAAAGTGAGGGTTATTTTTATGTTCAATTACATGATGGAACAAAAGGTTGGTTGTATAAGACCTTAATCTCCTATAAAAATAATATTATAGTAATAAAAGACAGTACTATAAAAGATAGGAAAGGATTAATTAAAGCTAAAGTCTTAAAAGATGTAATTATTAAGGAACATAACTGTAATGACAAACGATTTCCATTATATTGTAAAATTAAAATTAACAAAGTTAATGGATACCTAAAAAAAACTTCTTTATGGGGATATAGATCTAATTAGAAAAATCCCCAGATAACTCACTTATATTTTCAGAAGACAAAAATGTAGAATGCTTATAGTTTCTATGGTTAATAGCTATCTGCACGTCGTTATCTAAACTTTTAAAAGCTTTAATTTGTTCTGAGTCAAATATAAAATGGACAAATTGAACTGATGACGCCTTACCATCATCTGTGGTTCTGTCTACATCCAGTTCTGCCTTTCCTAATATATTTAATTTTAATTTGTTGATAGTAATCTCAAGTGTTTGTTCAAATCCTCCCATTTTGCCCAAAAACTCTGATCTTTTTATTGGATTATCTATTTCTACCATAACCGTAGCCACTAATTCATTTCCTTCGGGCACTAAAGATTTATACGCATCTATTTCTTCTCTAATCTGGTTATCTCCACCATTTTCAATAAATACCATTTCATTAATCTGATGTATTATTGTGTCTCTATTTTCAAAATATAATGTAACACAAGGACCGATATCTATTCTTCTATTTTTTTTTCTTGATACCATCTTACTTCTTAGGTTTTTTCTTTTAGATTTATAATCTTCTCTATTATATATATCTTTTGCTTCTATGGTGTTAAGTTCTCTCATATTTTTATCCTATTTTGTTTCTAAGTATTTTAAAATATTTTCTAGACTTGATTCTCTATATGAATCTTCCGAAATATTACCTCTAATCATTCTGAATCTCGTTTTAAAATTTACAGAAAGTATTTTTTTCACTGCTTATCCATTAATCCGTAAGACTTAGCTATTAATTCTACAGGATGATATATTTTATCTCTGTAATTACTAATCTTTTTTTCTTCATTAATATCCTGTAAATGTAAACCTGCTAAAGGACAGGTTGAAGATATAATTGAATCTTCATTTTTAAAAACTTGTTTGGCTCCTGACAAACCAACTTTTCTGGCAGTTCTGTTCCATTTTTTTTTAATTCCCCAGGTTCCACCGTGACCTGAGCATTTCTCTACATTAATTGTTTTAGTGTGGGGAATTAACTTTAATATTTGCGCAGATTTAGGACCAATATTTTGAGCCCTACTATGACATGAGCTGTGTAATGTAATATTTTTCTTTATAGGTTTCATGCCCTCTACAAGTCCAATTCTATTGTTAAGATCCCAAATATATTCATCTATATCCATTGTATTTTTGGACAAATTAATAACATTATTATCATCTGAACATAAAAGAGGCCAATGAGATTTTAACATTAGGGCGCAAGAAGCTATTGGTGCTATAATTTTAAATCCACTATCTATTTTAGACTTTAGTGCTTCAGCTGTTTTCAGTGCTTCTGACTTTACTTCATGAATTTTACCCTGTTCAAGTTGAGGCATTTTACAGCAACCTGCATAATATTCCTCCATATACACTTTATTTTTATCCAAAACTTTAACTATAGCCTCACCTATTTTAGAGTCATTATAATTTACATAGCAGCTACTAAAAATTATTACTTTTTCGCTGTAAAATTTTTTATGCTTTATTTTTCTACTAAATTCTAAAAAGTATTTTTTAAATGTTCTTTTATTAAATTTTGGCAGTTTTGCGGTAAAATCTATACCTAATAAATAAGAAAAAATTTTTCTGAATAAAATATTTTTTTTAGAAAGTAGAATATTAAAAAATTTAGGAAATAATAATCCTAGTTTACCATTCCTATCTGTTTTAGCTAGCTGGGAATCTATAAATTTATTTTTATTTTTATTTTCAATTGCTTTGTATCTAATGAATAAAGATGGAATGTCTATAGCAAATTGATGAGGTGGTACATATGGGCAACTAACCATAAAACACATATCGCAAAGTGTACATGCATCAACTACACCTTTAAATGAATTAGAAACGACTGTATCTAATTCCATAGAATCAGATTCATCTATCATATCAAATAGTTTTGGAAAACTATCGCATAAATTGAAACATCTTCTACAGCTATGACAAACATCAAACTGTCTTCTCAATTCTGAATCTAAACCATCTTCATCCCAATAGCTTTTACTATCTAAATCTACTGTATTTCTCTCAGGCTTTCTTAAACCACCTTCTACAATCATTTTTTTTCCACGGAAATATTGTTATATATCGCAGTATCTATAAAGATACTGCGATTAAAATTAACTATTCAGCTAAAGTATCTAATGCCTTTTGAAATCTACCAGCATGACTTCTTTCAGCTTTTGCTAAAGTTTCAAACCAGTCTGCGATTTCATCAAAACCTTCTTCTCTTGCAGTCCTAGCCATCCCTGGATACATATCTGTGTATTCATGCGTCTCTCCTGCAATTGCGGCTTTTAAATTGTCAGTAGTTGACCCTATAGGCTCACCAGTTGCAGGGTCTCCTACTTCTGCTAAAAATTCTAGATGCCCAAATGCATGACCAGTTTCCCCTTCTGCGGTAGATCTAAAAACTGCTGCTGCATCATTAAAACCTTCCACATCTGCTTTAGATGCAAAATATAAGTATCTTCTATTTGCTTGCGATTCACCCGCAAAAGCGTCTTTTAAATTTTCTATTGTTTTACTATCAGATAGTGACATATTAAACCTCATAATTTATATTAATAATTTTTATACGACGATCTTTTAAAATAGATCATTTTTTATTATCTTAATTAATAAGTATTTATTCTATCTATATCGTTAATAGAAAAATGTAATAGTTTAGAATGATTCTAATCTATATTTTTTTCACTTTTATTAAAACATCTACTGATTCTAACTTTTTTCCTTTTGGAATTTTTGGAAATTTTGAAAAATTGATACTATTATTATCTATATCTATTAAGCGGTCTTCTTCCTCATCGTAAAAATGGTGGTGTGCTTTTAAATTTGTATCAAACCACATTTTATTTTTTTCAACTACAACTTTTTTTAAAAAACCTTTATCTGATAAATCGTTTAAATTATTATAAATGGTTGCAGTAGAAATGTTATATTTTTTTTTTTTTAATAATTTACCTAATGATTGAGCTGTAACGTGAAAGTTACCATTTTTTAATAAAATGTTTAAAATAGCTTTTCTTTGCAGTGTTGGTCTTAAATTAAGATATTTTAATATTTCCGTAATTTTATACATCAAAATTTTTATAAACCTGTTAATATTCTATCAATTAATTCTTTAACGGACGGTATAAACTTATTAGAATAAAAAGGATCTTTAGAGAATCTCCATGCATTATGGCCAGCGAACATCAGCTGGTTTTCTACTTCATTTTCGTGAGCAATATCCTGAAGGGTTTTTTGTATGCAAAAACTTCTAGGATCTACTAATTTTCCGGTAGAAAATTTATCACTATCTTTCCAACTAGAAAATTTACATTGGCTTAAACACCCCATGCAATCTGTTTGATCTTTTTTTATTTCTTCCGCTTTAGTTTTTGAAACCATGACGAAGGTACTGTCAGGTGTCTTTAAAGGTTCTGTAAAACCTTGTTCAATAAAATTTTCTATATTTGGGAGATTATCCTTATTAATAAAATAAGTTTTTTCTTTCTCACCTAAATTAATTTTAAAATCATGTTTTTTTTCTTCTTCTATATTAGTTTTAGAAGAAAATGAAAACTCTCTATCTAATCTAGACATCAGTTCATAGATAAATTTATTCTTTACTGCAGAAGAATAAAACCCAGTAGGGCTAAATCTATGTAACTTTATTTCTCCTTTCTTTAATGTAAAAAGTCTTTCTTTCCAAGCCTTGGGTATAGGACTTTCTTTTGTAAGTAATGGCCTAGTTCCAAATTGGAAAACTACAGGACCTAATTCTGGATTATCAATCCAATCGCTCCATTCTGATAAGTGCCAAACTCCTCCTGCCATAACAATGGGAATATTATCTAAACCAACACTCCTCATAAACTTACGCAAAAGGCTGACTCTTTGATAAGGATCTTCTGGCCTATTAGGATCTTCAACATTTGATAAACCATTATGTCCTCCAGCTAACCACGGATCTTCATAAACTACTCCGCCTAATTTGGGTAAAAAGTTTTTGTATGCTCTTAAAAATAAAATTTTAAAAGCTCTGGCTGATGACACTATAGGATAATAGAAAACATTAAATTTTGATGCTATTTCAGCAAGTTTATATGGCATTCCTGCTCCACATGTAACTCCATGAACCAGTCCTTTTGTCTTTTCTAAAATACTTTCTAAAATTTTTTGTGCTCCTCCCATTTCCCATAAAATATTTATGTGAATTCTACCACTTCCTGAAGCTACCTCATGAGCTATCTGTGCCTGCTTTATGCCTCCCTTGATACCATAATCTATTAGCTCTTGATGTCTTTCTTTTCTATTTTTTCCCTTATAAATTTGTCTGATAATACTTCCGTCTTTTCTGTAATCATCAGCATTGACACCCGAAAAAGTTCCTACTCCTCCAGCTAAAGCCCAACTGCCTGAGGATATACCATTTGACACTGCTACTCCTTTTCCTCCTTCTATCAAAGGAAGTACCTCTTTTCCAGATATTAGAACAGAATTGAGATTTTTTAACATATAAGTTAAATAGCCTTTCCTGTTTTTTGGTCAACATCTTTCATGCTAAGTCTAACTTTTCCTCTCTTATCAAAACCAATAACCTTTACTTTAACCAAATCACCTTCATTAACAACATCAGAAACTTTTTCTACTCTTTCATCAGATATTGCACTTATATGAACTAGTCCATCTTTTTTCCCTAAAAAGTTAACAAAAGCACCAAATTCCATTATTTTTACTACTTTACCTTCATATATTTTTCCATTTTCTGGTTCATCTACAATATCATGAACTAATTGTACAGCTTTATCAATGCTATCTTGTTCACTGGAAGCAATTTTTATAGTCCCTGTGTCATCGATATCTACTTTTGCTCCTGATACTTCTACAATTTCTCTAATTACTTTACCTCCTGAACCTATAACCTCTCTAATTTTATCAGTATGAATATTCATAATCTTCATTTTAGGAGCATATCTATTCATTTTTTTATTAGGCTTATTAATTTCTTTATCCATTTCTTTAAGAATTTCTATTCTTCCTTTTTTTGCTTGTTTAAGAGCATCTGACATTATTTTTTTTGTTATGGAGTCTATTTTTATATCCATTTGCAAAGATGTAATTCCGTCTTTTGTTCCAGCAACTTTAAAATCCATATCTCCTAAATGATCTTCATCACCTAAAATATCAGAAAGTACTAAAAATTTATCACCCTCTTTTATTAATCCCATAGCAATTCCTGCAACTTGCTTTTTAACTGGAACTCCAGCATTCATCATTGCCAAAGAACCGCCGCAAACAGTAGCCATTGACGATGAGCCATTAGATTCAGTTATTTCAGATACTATACGAAACGTGTAAGGAAATTTTTCAGGTTCAGGTAACACTGGGTTTAATGCTCTCCACGCTAATTTTCCATGTCCAATTTCTCTTCTTCCAGTTCCACCCATACGTCCAGCCTCTCCTACTGAGAAAGGAGGAAAGTTATAATGCAGCATAAACCTCTCTTTATGTAATCCATCTAGAGAATCAACCATCTGCTCATCATCAGAGGTACCTAAAGTTAGTGTAACTAAAGCTTGAGTTTCCCCTCTTGTAAATAATGCTGAACCATGCGTTCTGGATAATAAACCTGTTTCACAATCTATATTTCTTACTTCATCAACTTTTCTTCCATCAATTCTTTTTTTTGTTTCAAGTAACTGATTCCTAACAAAATTCTTTTGAAACTTGGCGTATGCTTGGTTTAACAAATTAGAATCTATGTCTTTTTCTTCGGCAAGCTCTTCAATTTTTTTATTTATATTTTTTAATTTTTCAGATCTTTTTGATTTTTCTTTTATTGTGTAAGCCTCTTTAATGTCATTATTTATCTCTTCTTTAATAACTTTTTCTTCGTTTGATAAATCTATTGTATCTAATATCCAAGGATCTTTTGCTGTTTCTTTTGCTATTTCAATGATTAGATCTAAAACTTTTTTGTATGATTCTTTTCCAAATTCTACAGCTTCTAACATGATATCTTCACTCAATTCATTAGCTTCAGACTCAACCATCAAAACACCTTTTTTTGTTCCAGATACTACTAAATCTAGACTAGTTTCTTTTAATTCTTCAATTGTTGGATTTAAAACAAGCTTATCATTAATTCTTGCTACTCTTGTTGCTGCTATAGGCCCAAGAAAAGGTATACCGGAAATAGTAAGCGCTGCTGAAGCACCAATAATAGCAGGAATATCTGGATTATTCTCTTTATCATAATTTATAACCTGACAAATTACCTGTACTTCATTTTTAAAACCGTTAGGAAATAATGGTCTTATAGGCCTATCAATAAGTCTCGACGTTAGTGTCTCCTTGTCGCTGGGTCTGCCTTCCCTCTTTAAATAACCACCTGGAATTTTTCCTGCAGCATAAAATTTCTCAATATAATGAACAGTAAGTGGAAAAAAATCATAAGAGGCTCCTCCATCCTTAACCCCAACTACTGTTGCTAAAACTTTAGTTTCTCCATAAGTAACAATTACTGCTCCATCTGCTTGTCTTGCCATCTTTCCAGTTTCAATAGTAAGATTTCTTCCACCCCAGTTTAGGGTTTTTTTAGTAATTTTAAACATTTAGTTTCCTTAATTTATAAATATTATTTTCTAAGACCGAGTTTTTTAATAAGTGACAAATATCCAGACTCGTCTTTACCCTTTAAGTATTTTAGTAATTTTCTTCTATTATTAATCATACCTAATAAACCTCTTCTTGAGTGATGGTCTTTTTTATTGATTTTAAAATGCTCACTTAATTGATTAATTTTGCTAGTAAGAAGAGCTACTTGCACTTCAGTTGAACCAGTATTATTTTCTTTTTTTCCATATTCTTTTATTATTTCTTTTTTTTCATTGACGTTCATCGTCACTATTCCTCCAAACCTAATTAATAAAGTTACGTCGTGGTATGATATACCCTTTTTCTAAATTAGCAATAGAAACAAGTTTTTTATTACTCTTTACTAAGAAAAAATCTGATATATTATCACCTATCTCTTTATACCTTTTAATATATACCACATTACCAGCTTTTAATATATCTGAATATTTTTTTTCTAAATTAATTGAAGGATAATTTTTAATAGCAAAATCTACTGGTAGTAAAAATTTATTTAAATCATTAATATCTGCATCTAATATATCATTTAGGTTAATAGAATTTTGAGTGGTAAAAAAAGAGTTTTCCTCTCTTATTATATTCTCAGCATAACCAAAGGTATCTAATTTGTTAGATAAATCACGAGCTATAGATCTTATATAAGTGCCCGAACTACATTTTATTCTAAATTTAGTATGATTATTAACAATATTTTCTCTTAAATTAAAATCTATTATATTAATTTTTTTAGGTTTTGTTTCAAATTTAATATTTTTTCTAGCTAATTTATAGGCTCTTACACCATTAATTTTTACAGCTGAGAAGATAGGAGGTTTTTGATTAATAATACCTGTGAAATGTTGATTAATTACCAACTTTATATCTTTCACTTTAGGTCTTACAGACGATTTTTTTATGACTTTTCCCTCTGCGTCGCAAGTATCTGTTTCTTTTCCCCATATAATCGTAAATGAATATTTCTTAAAATTGTTATTAATAAAGTTTATTGTTTTTGTAGCTTCTCCAATTGCTATAGGTAAAACTCCTGAGGCTAAAGGATCTAGAGTTCCATAATGCCCAAGCTTTTTCAATGAGAATTTCCTTTTTAGTTTTTTTAAAACATCATTTGAACTTATTCCTCTATCTTTATAAATATTTAACCATCCATTATTTATATGAGATGAAGTGCAAAGACTCATTACTTCTGATTAATTAGTGTATTTATTTTGCTCGCTGTTTGAAAAGATAAATCAGGGAAAAATGATATTTTTGGAGAGTACTTAGTTTCTATTTGTTTTGCTACTAATTTAGAAAATACATTAGAATAATTATTAAGAATTTCTGATACTTTTTTCTCATCTTCCCCTAAAGAACTTACATAAGCTTTTGCATATCTAAGATCTTTTGAAGGTTGAACCTCTGTTATAGTAATTATAACATCATCGCTAAGTTCTTGAATATTTATGTCATTTGATAATAAGTTTTCTGACAATATCGCTCTGATATTTTCACCTACTCTAAGCAATCTATTATTTTTTGTTTGCACATAACATTCCTTAAAAAACCTATTCTTCTAAAGTTCTTGCTGTCTTTTCAATTTCAAAACATTCTATAACATCATCAACTTGAATATCATTATAATTCTGAATAGAAATACCACATTCCAATCCCTGCTTTACCTCTTTAGTATCATCATTATGTCTTTTTAAATTATCTAAATCACCAGAGTGTATTACTACATTATCTCTTAGAATTCTTAATTTAGTATTTCTTTTTATTATACCTTCTGAAACGAGACATCCAGCAATTTTTCCAATTTTAGATATTTTAAAAATTTGTTTTATAGTTGCATAACCCAAAAATTTTTCTTTTTCTGTCGGTGCTAAGAGACCTGATAATAAATCTCTAATTTCATCAAATATTTCATAAATAATTGAATAATACTTAATACTAACTCCTTGCTGCTTTGCCATTTTTTTAGCTTGAATATCTGCCCTTACATTAAAACCCAAAATCAAAGCTTCATTTGAAGAAGCTAGAGCTACATCTGTTTCGTTAATTCCTCCAACTCCCGATAATAAAATTTGAACGTTTACTTCATCATTTCCTATTTTTTCTAAAGTATTAACTATTGCTTCCTTTGATCCTAATGCATCAGTTTTAAGTACAATGTTTAGTAATTTTTTTTCACCAGATTTTATATTTTTAAAAATATTTTCCATTGAATTTGCTCTAGACAAATTTGTCTTTTCTTTCAAAATAACTGCTTTTCTGTATTCACTTACTTCTCTAGCTCTAGCTTCATTATCCACTACAATAATATCATCCCCCGCTAAGGGAATATCGTTTAAACCTAATATTTCGGCTGGCGAAGATGGAGGTAAATTATTCAAAGTTTTTCCTTTATCATCAATTATTGCTCTAATTTTTCCCCATTGAGAACCTGCAACAATAATATCACCCTTTTTTAAAACACCTCTTTGTTGAACTATAGAAGCAACCACTCCTCTACCTTGTTCTCTTTTAGCTTCCAATACTGTTCCTTCTGACCTTTGGGTAATACTTGCTTTTATTTCAATTATTTCTGCTACTACTATAATATTATCTATTAAACTATCTAAATTCTTTTTTTTAAGAGCAGATATCTCTACTAATGGAACTTCTCCTCCTAATTTTTCTACAACTATGTCATGCTTTAAAAGTTCATTTATTACCTTATCGGTATCTGCTCCTGTAGCATCTATTTTATTGACTGCGACAATTATAGGTACCTTAGCTGCTTTCGAATGCTGAATAGCTTCTATTGTTTGGGGCATGATCCCATCATCAGCGGCTACAACTAAAATAACAATATCAGTTAACTTTGCCCCTCTAGCCCTCATGCCACTGAAAGCTGAATGGCCCGGAGTGTCGATAAATGTTATTTTCTTACCAGCTTTTGTATTAATTTGGTAAGAGCCTATATGCTGCGTGATCCCTCCTTGCTCTTTAGATACTAAATCAGTATTTCTCAAAGCATCTAATAAAGTGGTTTTACCATGATCAACATGTCCCATAACAGTAACTATAGGAGGTCTTATAATAGCATCTTCTTTTTCTTCCACTGTAGTATCTAAGCCAAGTTCAATATCTGACTCAGATACTCTTTTAGGCTTATGGCCAAATTCTAAAACTACTAACTCTGCTGTATCTGAGTCTATTGTCTGAGTTGCTGTAGCAGCTATATCATTTTTTATTAAAACTTTAATTACTTCTGCTACTCTCGAAGCCATTCTATTTGCTAGTTCCTGTACTGAAATGAACTCTGGTATTTTTACTTCTCTTACTATTGGTTTGATGTTGCTTTCTGTGAGAACTTTTCCTTCAGCTGCTTTTTTTTCTTTTTCTCTGGCCCTTCTAATTGAGGCTAAACTTCTTTGTCTTTCTTCATCATCATAAGCCTGCTGAATGGTCATTTTTCCTGCCTGCCTTCTGATATTTACTTTACCAAGAGATAATTGTTTTTTAAGATCGGCTCTATTTTTTTTGCTACTCAATTTTTTAACATTGTCTTCTTCTTTTTGTTGAGTTCTTTTCTTTGCATCATCGGTAACAACTGAAGACCCCAAACCTTGTTTACCAACTTTCTTATCTATAATAGAGCTATTTTTTTTATCTTTTAAAAACTTTTCTTTTTTATTTTTCTCTTCAGTTGAAGAAATTTGATTTTCTCTAGCTATACGATCTGTTTGTGCATTGTCTTTTAACTCTTGAAGACGTACTTTATTATTGTCATTGTTACTTTCTTTAATATCACTAGAAACCTCTTTAGGTTTTAGCTTTGCATCATTGAATTCTTTGTTGATTAAATCATTATTATTTGAACCTTTTATTTCTTTTTCGGTGCCATTTTTTCTAAAGGTTCTTACTTTTTTAACTTCTACCGCTACTGATTTAACTCTTCCATGGCTAAAAGATTGTTTTACAGTTCCTCCTCCAACTGTTTTACTTAATTCTAACTTTGATTTGTCAGATAATCCTAATTTTTTTTTTTCCATAATTATACCACTATATCACATGCAAATTAATTAATCTTTAAACCAATCTTCTCTAGCTTTCATAATAATCTTATTCGCATCTTCTATATTCTGCAATTTGTCTCCTAAAATATCAACCAGTTCTTCTGACGATAAATCAGCCAGGTCATTTTTAGTTAATATTTTATTTTTTCCTAATATGACTAACATCTCTAAATCAAGAAGAGTTAAATCTTTTAAGCCGTCTTCAATTCCTAAATTTTTAATTTCTTTATTATACTCTTCTTCTTTTTCATCTATATAAGCTATTGCTCTATTTTTTAATTCCTCAGCTAAGTTTTCATCAAACCCCTCTATAGACTTTAATTCTTCTATAGGGACATAAGCTACAGTTTCTATTGTTTTAAATCCTTCTGATACCAATAAATGAGCAATTACTTCATCAATAACTAAAGCCTCTATAAGAATTTGTGTCTCTTTTTTTAATTCATTTTGTCTTCTTTCAGACTCAGCACCCTCAGTTAATATTGATATTTCCCATTTAGAGACATGCGAAGCTAATCTTACATTTTGTCCTTTTCTTCCTATAGCCAAACTTAGCTGATCATCAGGAACTATTACTTCGACTTTTTTGTGCTCTTCATCTAAAACTACCTTTGTTACTTCTGCAGGAGATAATGTGTTTACTATAAATGAAGCGGGATCTTCAGACCAAGGAATTATATCAATTTTTTCTCCTTGAAGTTCATTAACTATAGCTTGAACTCTACTTCCACGCATTCCTACACATGCTCCAACAGGATCAATCGTTTTATCATTAGAAAAAACTGCTATTTTTGCTCTACTACCTGGATCTCTCGCAACAGAATTAATTTTTATAATTCCATCATATATTTCTGGAACTTCTTGAGTAAATAAGGCCGCCATAAATTCATTAGAAGTTCTAGACAGAAATATTTGAGGACTATTTAAATCTTGTTTTACTTCAGTAATATATGCTCTAGTTCTATCCCCTGGTCTAAATATTTCTCTTGGGATGGTGTCATCTTTTCTCATATAAGCTTCGGCTTTTCCCAAGTCTAAAAATATATTTCCATACTCTACTCTTTTTACTATGCCATTGATAATTTCACCTGTTTTATCTTTAAATTCTAAATATTGTCTTTCTTTATCTGCCTCTTTAACCTTTTGAACTATCACTTGCTTTGCCGCTTGTGCAGAAACTCTGCCAAAATCTATAGGTGGAAGAGGATCATATATAAATTCACCAACTTTAGCATTTTTATCTATAAACTTTCCTTGTTCTAGAGTTATTTGAAGTGATGAATTTTCAATAACCTCAACTACTTCTAAAACTCTGCTAATTTTTATTTCACCTGAACTCCTATCAATAACTGCCTTGACTTCTAATTCCTGTCCATATTTTTTCTTTGCAGCTGACTGAATTGCTTGTTCCATAGCTTCAACAACTAATTCCTGTTCAATAGATTTATCTCTCGCAACTGCTTCTGCTATTTGTAAAAGCTCCGGCCTTACTACTGATAGCCCATCTGTATCGTTCATACATTCCTCTCGATAATTACTTATTCTAACTTGATTAAGGAAAAATCCCTACAATAAGAAAAAGTAGTATAATAGTAATATTATATCAAATTGTTAATTTATTCAAAAATATACGTTATACTAGTAAACTATAAAATAAAATACTTTTGGTTATTAATCCAGATATTTTTTTACCTCTAAAAAAAAAGTTTTTTTATTTTTATCTAAAGCTTTTTTTTCATATCTAGTAATTGAAAAAAAATCTTTTTTTATGCAAAATTTATTTCTATAAATTATCTTTAGTTTTTTAGAATTATTAAACACTTTAATCATCCAATTAAAGTAATCTTCAACATCTGTTGCTGTATAAATTTTTCCTTCCTTTTTTAAACAAGCTGTCATTAATTCGATATTTTTTTCATTTACTATTCTTCTTTTTTTATGTTTATTTTTAGGCCAAGGATCTGGAAAAAATATTATTATATTGCTTAAAAAATTTTTTGGAAAACATGTTATCAATTCTCGTACATCCTGCTTAAAAACCTTTACTCTTTCAATATTAATTTTTTCTAAATCTAACAGGAAACTTGCCAATCCATTAAGATATGGCTCACAGCCTATAAAGTAAGAATCTTTATTAGTTCTAATCATATGATTTAAGTTCTCACCTGAACCAAAACCCACTTCTAAATTAATTTTCTTATTATTACTTAAAGAACTATTAATATAATTATCTATATTTTTATTAGTCAATTCAATTTTAGGTAAAATATTTTCTAAAACTAACTTTTTTTTTTTACTTAACTTAAATCCTATTCTTCTTCCATAGTAATGATAATCTTTTTTAATTATATTAAACCCTTTAATTCATCAATTTTATCTAATTTTTCCCATGTAAAATAATCACCTGCTGCTTCTCTTCCAAAATGACCGAATGAAGCCGTTTTCTGATAAATAGGATTTGCAAGTCTAAGCATTTTTCTTATGCCTGCTGGCTTTAATTCAAATATTTCTCTTATATTTTTAATAAGTTTTGAATTATTAATTTTTCCTGTGTTATGTGTATCAACGTATATTGATATTGGTTCAGATACACCAATTATATAAGCTAATTGTATTGTGCATTTCTCAGCTATTCCTGCTGCAACTATATTTTTTGCAATATACCTAGCCGCATAAGCTCCAGATCTATCAACTTTTGATGGATCTTTCCCAGAAAATGCGCCTCCACCGTGAGGGCATACTCCCCCATAAGTATCAACTACTATTTTTCTGCCTGTTAGACCCGCATCACCATGAGGCCCACCAATTTCAAATTTACCAGTAGGGTTAATAAATATATTTTCTTCAGGCACATCCCATCCTCTAGGAATTATATTTTCAATTATAGGAAAAGTCATATTTTTTATATCATCTTTTGTTATATTTGCTTGATGCTGTATTGATAATACAATTGAATGAATTTTATCGGGCTTATTATCTTTATATTCAATTGAAAACTGAGATTTTGCATCTGGGCCTAAACCTATTATTTCCTTATTTTGTCTTTTATTTCTGATTTCCTGCAATAAAGAATGACTTAATTTTATTGGTAGAGGCATGTAAGCTTCGGTTTCATTAGAAGCATAACCAAACATAATTCCTTGATCACCTGCTCCTTCTTCATTTTTTTCAACTGCATCTACACCTCTGCTAATATCAGGTGATTGTGAGTGAAGGTTTATTAAAACTTCTAATTTCTCCCAATGGAAAGTCTCTTGTTCATAACCAATTGATTTTATTACATCTCTAACACGGTTTTCTATTTCAGCTTGATTGACATTTATTAGCTCTCCATCGCCTCTTACTTCTCCAGCTATAAAAACCTTATTAGTAGTTACCATAGTTTCACATGCTACTCTTGCAAGATCTGGGGCTTTACATTTTGATAAATAGTAATCAACTATTGCGTCAGATATTTGATCACAAACCTTATCTGGATGGCCTTCAGAAACACTTTCACTAGTGAATATATATTTATTACTATTCATGTTTATTACCTGATCTCCTATTCAAATTAAATATTATTATCAAAAACGATAATAGTAGAGCACTAAAAAAAAAAGTCTCTCCTAATTTACTATACAAAGTATTTTTCTTTGTCAAAACTAATTCTTTATCTATAATTCCACTTTGTGTTAATTTTAAATGATTTTCAACTGTTCCATTATGGTTTATGATAGCAGAAATACCGGTATTAGCTACTCTAATTAAATATTTTCCTTCTAAAACAGCTCTTATTTTAGATAGTTCTAAATGTTGATAAGGGCCTCGTGACTTCCCATACCATGCATCATTGGTGATATTAACTAAAATATTATAATTATTGCTTTTTTTCCTAGATATATTAGGAAAAATAACTTCATAGCAAATTAATGGTAATATTTTCACTTTATCATTTAATTTTAATATTTTTATTTTATCTCCTACCGTAAAATCTAAACCTCCTAAAGTTAATTGCCTTTTATTTAAAAATCCTCTAAAGGGTATATACTCTCCAAAGGGAACTAACTTTAATTTGTCATGATGCTGTATTCTTTTAAATTTATCCTGTATTAAAAATAAGGAATTATAAATTAAATTTTGTTCATCTTTAAAATCTCTTCTGATGGAGCCTAATATCAGATTATTAAAATTATTTAGTTTAGATATTAAAAAATCATTCTTTTTTTTACTTTTTTCTATGTTATAAGCAACAGCAGTTTCTGGCCATATTATTAAATCAATTTCTTTATCACTACTTTTATTAGATAAGTTTATTAAAGTACTTAAATTTTTTTCTGTTTTTTCTATATCCCATTTATCTTCCTGCTTAATATTGGGTTGTACTAATCTGATAAGTAAATCATCTATCTCTTTTATCTCCGGCTTTAAAATAAAATTTGCTAAACAAAAAAAGAAAATAAATGGTGAGAAAAAAAATATACTTATTTTATAATTATACTTTATAGAATAAATTCCTAATATTAATGAATAAGTTACAAAAGAGTATCCCCATATTCCTATAATTGAAAAAATAGAAATGGTTGACTCATCAAATGTCCAAATTGAAGATATTGGTATCCAAGGAAAACCCCAAAGTATATTTCCTTTAATCCAATCAAATAAAGAAAAAATAGTAACTACAGATAATACTCCTAAATAATTGTTAAACTGAAAGTTGAAGTATTTAATTAGAAAAAAAGATATGGCAGTAAATAAAGATAAAAAAATACTCAAAATTATAACAGCAAATAAACCAAAATATATACCGCCTACGTTTGCTGTTTCAAAAGAAATGGCTATCCAATATAAAATAGATATATGAAAACTAAATCCAAATACGAAACCTTTTTTGAAAGCATCTTTTTTAAAAAAAGTTTTTTCTAATATAATAAGTGAAAAGAGTAATGATATTATAGTTAAGAAGTATAAGTTATAAGGGGCATAACCTAAACTAGAAAAAAAACCTAATAATAATAAAACTACAATCTCATATTTTTTTTTAAGAGCTCTAATTATTTTTTACCCCTAAATTCTCACCCCTAGATACAACAACTTTATAAATCTTTCTGTGGTCTGCTTCCAATATTTTAAAGCTAATGCCTAATCTGGCTTCAGGAATATGATCATTAACTTTAGGAATTTTTCCACAGATTGTAAATATTAATCCTCCTACTGTTTCAATTTCTTCATATGCCTTAACATCAGTAAACTTGAGCCCTAAAGCTCTTTCTAAATCTATCACATTCGTACGACCCTCAACCAATAAAGCTCCATTTTCTAGAGTAGTAATTGACGGTTCTTCCTTAGAATCATGTTCATCTTCAATTTCACCAACTATCTCTTCAACTAAATCCTCAATAGTAACTATTCCATCGGTGCCTCCTTGCTCATCAACTATTATTGCTAAGTGTGTTCTAGTTGCTCTCATTTGCCCAAGCAGATCTATAACTAACATAGAAGGCGATGAAAATAATACATTTCTTTTAACTTTACTTATTGAAAATTCTATATTTTTATTCCAATAAGGTAATAAATCTTTTACGTGTATCATACCAACTATGTTATCTAACTGGTCTTTGTAAACTGGAAGTCTACTGTGTGCTGCTTCAATAAATAATTTTAACGTATCTTCAAAGCTTTTATTTATTTCTATTGATACTATATCTGCTCTAGGAACCATAACATCACTTATTTGTACATTTCCCAATTGCAATAAGTTTCCTAACATGTTTGTTTGATCATTTGATAAATCTGAGTTTTCTCTTAAATTATCAACTAATTCAGTAGTTTCTTTCTTTGAAACTAATAACTTTTTAAAAAATTTTATTGGACTGTTCACTAAATTTATAACTTATATGGATTTTTAATTTTTAGATTTTTTAGTATTCTAATTTCTTCATTTTGCATCGATTTGGTATCTTCAATTTTATTATGAGTGTATCCTTTTAAATGTAAAATTCCATGAATTAAAATATGAGAAAGATGTTTTTGTAAATTAATATTTTTTATTTTAGTTTCTTTTTTTTAATGTTTCATATGCTAAAACAATATCACCTAAGTATACAGTATTTTTTCTAATATTACATGTTTTTTCTTCATTAGGGAAACTTAATATATTAGTTGGCCTGTTAATGCCTTTCCATTTATAGTTAATTTCTTTTACGTATTTATCATTTGATAATTTTATAGACAGTCCTTTTTTTTTTAAATCACTAACTTTTAAAACTTTTCTTATAGTACTTATATCTTTAACTTTCCACATTGCTTCATTTTGAATAATATTTATATTAGAATTATAGAAAAAAAATTTCATTATATTATTTAATAATTTTATTTCTTTCGTAACTTTTTACTATATCAGAGACCAAAGAGTGTCTTATGACATCACTTTCTTGAAAAAAAACTTGCTTTATAGCTTTTATATTTTTTGTTACATCAATAGCTTCGAGCAATCCTGACTTTGTTGATTTGGGTAAATCTATTTGAGTTAAATCACCTGTTATAACCATTTTCGATTCTTTACCCAATCTAGTCAAAAACATTTTCATTTGCATAGGTGAAGTATTTTGTGCTTCATCTAATATAATGTAGGAATAAGATAAAGTTCGACCTCTCATGAATGCCAACGGGGCAATTTCTATTTTACCCTTTTCAATCATTTTCGTTATTTTGTCTTTGCTAATACAATCTCCTAATGCATCATAAAGGGGTCTCAAATAGGGGTCTATTTTCTCTTTTAAATCTCCAGGTAAAAACCCTAATTGCTCGCCTGCTTCAACAGCAGGTCTTGATAAAATAATTCTATCAACTTCTCCTGAACTTATCTTTTCTACAGCATCTGCAACGGCTAAATAAGTCTTTCCAGTTCCTGCTGGTCCTATACCAAAAGTTAAAGTGCTGGTTTTAAGTGATTTAATATACCTTTGTTGTGAAATAGACCTAGGAGATATTTTTCTTTTAGGCGTCTTTATAAATAGATCATCTGTTTTTCTTATAGTTTCTTTTGACAGCCTTATTGCAGCATCTATTTCCTCATTATCTACTACTCTTTTTTCTTTTACTACCTCTATAAGATTTTCTAATATACTTTTAGCTCTTTTTGCATTATTTCCTATTATATAAAGAATATTGCCCCTAGCATTGATTTTTAAATTTAGGGACTCTTCAATATGTTTTATATTTTTATCTCTTTCTCCAAATAATATGGCAGCAATTGTATTATCATCTACATCTAATATTATCTGATTATTTTTAATATTTTTTATTAAATTTCTCCTAATAAGCTATTATTATTTACTTTTTTAATATTAACCTTTACAAAATCATTAGTTAATCTTTTTGCTTTAAAGTTTACCGTTTGCATCCATTTAGTAGTTCCTCTGTATTGGTTCTCAATCTTACCTTTTCCTTTTACTAAAACATTTAGATTTTTAGAAATAAAACTACTATTAAACTTTTTTTGCTGAATATTTAATAATTCCTGCAGTTCAGCTAATCTAGCCTTATTTTCTTCGCGGCTTATTAAATTATCTAATCTTGAAGATTTAGTTCCTGGCCTACTGCTGTATATAAAAGAATAAGACTGCGAAAAATTTATTTCTTTAACTAAATTTAATGTACTCTTAAAGTCTTCTTTTGTCTCTCCAGGGTAACCTATAATAAAATCAGATGAGATCGCTATATTCGTACAATTACTTCTTACTCTATCTATAATTTTATAATAATCTTCTACTGTATATTTTCTGTTCATTGCCTTTAATATTTTATTTGAGCCTGATTGTACTGGTAAGTGTAGATAGGGGTTGAGCTTAGTAGAAGCACCATGTAATTCAATTAATTCATCATCCATATCTATAGGATGTGATGTTGTATAACTTATTCTTTCAAGGCCATCTATTTTTTCTAAATTTTTAATTAATTTAGCCAAATTTATCTCTTTATCAGCTATGTTGCTGCCATGATAAGCATTTACATTTTGCCCTAAAAGTATTATTTCTCTAGTTCCTTTTTCAACTAGATCAATCACTTCATTTTTTATATCAATTAAATTTCTTGAATACTCCGAACCTCTGGTATAGGGAACTACACAAAAACTACAAAATTTATCACAACCTTCTTGAATAGTAACAAATGATGATTTGCTAGAAATTATTCTTTTTTCCTTTAGCTTTTCGAATTTTTTATCATTTTCAAATTCTAATTCTACTATTTTATTATTTTTTATTTTTTTAATTATTGATGGAAACCTATGATACATTTGTGGGCCAAGTACCGCATCTATTAAAGGTTGTCTTCTTATCATTGCTTTACCTTCAGCTTGCGCTACACAACCTGTAATAACTAATTTTAACTTTTTATTTGCTTTCTTTAAGTCTTTTATTTTACCTACCTCTGAATAGATTTTTTCAGCTGCTTTTTCTCTTATATGACAAGTATTAAATACTATTATATCAGCATCTTCCGGCATATATACTTGTCTATAAGTATCATTAACACTCTCTAAAAGTCTATCACTATCATAGTTATTCATTTGACAGCCAAAAGTTTTAATATAAATATTATTTTTCAATATATCCTACAAGTTAAATACTATATTTTAATTACCTAGTGCTGTATCTATACCCTTTTTTATTTGCACATGAGAAAATTTTGAAATTTCTTTTCTATTTAAGTTTTTTGTAGAAAAAACAGGATGCATAACAACAGTAACGTTTATACAGCTTAGTTTTAAAAGATTAGTTAAGTGGCTAATCATATTCATATCACCGTACCATGAAATTTGTGGCCTTACTCTATTATCTATTGGCATAGTATTTACATGTGTATAACAAAGAGAAAAATTTTGCAATCTTAATGTACTATCGCCTTCAAACAAGTTAAAAAGACTAGTTTTAAAATTCAATATTTTTTTTCCAGAACTAGTTGTTCCTTCAGGGAATAAGACTAATGCAAAATTATTGTTTATATTTTCATTAATTTTAACAATACTCTCTAAAGTTTTATAATTTTTTCTTTTGATAAAAATAGTATTCTGCATTTTAGCTAAAAAACCAAAAAGAAACCAACCTCTGATTTCCTCTTTTGCTACAAATGAGATAGGCATTAAGGATCCTAAAACAATTATATCTAAATAAGATGTGTGGTTACCAATTAATACAAGAGGTCTTAATCTAGTGATTTCTCCAATTATATTAACTTTTATACCGAGAACTAATAATACAAATTTATGAAATATTTTAGGTATATAAAGCCTTAGTTTAAGGTTAAATAATACTAAAGTAATTTGAAAAGGGACAATGATTAATATTATTAAAAAAATTAAAAAAATTTTTATTAGAAACATTCAATCAATCTAATTTACTATTTTCTTTCATAATGTTCCATATACCTTGATGCAATTTTCTCAGTGGGCAAAACTATACAAACATCTATAGTATTAAAATCATGATCAATCACTGCTCCATCACCTACAAAAGCGCCGAGTCTTATATATCCTTTAATTAAGGGAGGAATAGATTTAATAAAGTTTCTAAAATTTGCATCAAAAGCACTTTTATCTTCCATATTTATATACCTACCTTGTATTGCTACAGGTCTTAAGCTTTTGGGAGCTAAATATTTTTTATACATATAAGATAAGGCAGGTTTGTGAGTACTTACATTGATTCCAGGAAATGATGCACAGCCAAACATAATTTTGATATCGTATTTTAGAACATATTGTGCAATAAAAGTCCACAATAACTGCATTGTCTTACCATTTCTATAATTTTTATCAACACAACTCCTTCCGAGCTCTAGAATATTACCATTATAGTTAATAAGCTTGTCTAAATTAAATTCATCAGAAGTATAGAAAAAGTTTTCTTTTCCTTTGTAGTTGCCTCTATTTAACCTATAAGTGCCAATAACCTTATCAGAGATTTTTCCTGGCTTTTTATGATCAATTACTAATATATGGTCAAAATAATAATCAAAATCATCAAAGTCTCTTTTAAGTTTTTTTTGTTTTTTATTAGGTTGGGCTTTCATCTCTTCAAAAAAAACTTTATATCTTAAAGCTTGAGCTGCATCTATTTCTAAGTTATTTTCAGCTAACCTAACTTCGAGATCACCTACGCTGATATTAATAGTATTAAAATTAAAGTCTTCTGCTATTGCCATATAATTTTATTTAGTAACCTTCTTACCAAATAACTCCATTCTATGATCAACTAAATTGTATCCTAACTTTTTAGCTACCTTCATTTGCAATCTTTCTATTTCATCATCGACAAATTCTATTATTTCCCCAGTGTCGACATCAATTAAGTGATCATGGTGCGAATCAGCTTTATGTTCTTCATACCTAGCTCTTTTTCCACCAAGATCTATTCTATTTAATACGTTATTTTCTTCAAATAGTTTAATTGTTCTATAAACTGTTGCTAAACTTATTCTTGGATCAATTTTATTAGATCTAAGAAAAACCTCATTTGCATCAGGATGATCTTTAGATTTAGAGATTACCTCAGCTATTATTCTCCTTTGATGCGTAATTTTAACACCATTTTTAGCGCATAACTCTTCTATTCTAGATGTTATAGTTTGTTTTTTCACATTTTACCTATATATATTAATATATTAATATTTTATAGAATGCGTAATAAAAATAAAGAGAAAATATTCTTAGATGTTTTAAATGACAAGTGTCCTATGCCATTTGTTAAAACTAAAATAGCTTTAGAAGCTTTAGATAAAAACCAAAATTTAATTGTTCATATCAGTGATGGAGAATCATTAAAAGGGATGCCTAGCGCATTACAAGAATTAGGCTATAAAGTTATAAATAAAAAAAAATTAGAAAAAGGTATATATAGTTTAGAAATTAAGGCTAAATAGAGTAACTCATAATTTTAGCATCAATTAATTTATTTTTTTTTTTGTAGTAATTTTTCCGGATACCAACTTCGATAAAACCAAATCTTTTGTATAAAACCATTGCGATATTATTTTCTACTGAAACCTCTAAAACTATTCTTAAAATTTTATTTTTTATTGCAAACTCCTTCACCTGTTCTAATAAGGTACTAGCTATCCCCAATCGTCTATATTTAAAGTTTATAAAAATTGAAACTATTTCAATTTCAAAACGAGTGTAACTAAAAATTATGTATCCTTTATTAGTAGGTTCAGAAAAATATAATCTAGTATTTTTGAGGTTTATAAATTTAGCAAAAAAACTTTTACTCCAATATTTCGTAAAGTCAGGATCTATTTTTGATAATACGCAATATAAGCTATTGTCAACTTTTAGCATAATGACCTCTAGGATAATAAGGCTTTAGGTCATTAATTTTATTTATATTAATATATATTTTTTTTTTATTAAATGTATTGTATATTGCTTGCTTAGAAGGCTCACAAAAAATATATTTTTTTGAAATATTATTATCTTTAAAATTTCCTAAAAGAGGCTCTGGTAAATTGTTTTTTTTATAAATTAAATCTCTACTTATAACTTGTATTTTGCTTTTTTCTTCATTATCTATTCTTTGAAAATAGAACTCATATTTATTAGCTTTTATAATAATTCCTATTTCATTATTGGTATTTAATAAACCATTAATTACGCCTTGCTGATAAATACTTTCGAAGTTTGAATATCCTAGTATAGGCTTACCAATGGATATACTTATGGCCTTAGCTGTGGCCAAACCTACTCTAGTACCTGTATATGATCCGGGGCCTAAAGACACTAAAATAAAAGACAAATCTGTAAAAATTGCTTTATTTGTTTCCAAAATTTCTTTCATCATTAAGTTAAGTACAATTTCTATACTACTTTTAATTTTTCTCTCTAAATGAAATAGTTTATTTTTTATAAATAATACTAAAAAAACTCTATCTAAAGATGTTTCAATTGATAAGAAATTATTATTTTTCATAAGACTAAATTTATTGTATTAATATATCATGAAATTAATTGAAATTGATAAAGATAGTTTTGATGTAGAAATAGAATTAAGGTATTCAAGTACTAACAATATTACAGGAAAAAAAATATTTTTAGAAAATAAATGTTTTTTAATCGCTGAAGCAGCTGAAAAATTAAAGGCTGCTTCTAAAATAGCTCAAGAATTAAATTATAAATTAAAAATATTTGATGCCTTTAGGCCTAGTTATGTTCAGAAAGCATTATGGGATTTTGATCCTAATCCTAATTTTTTATCTGACCCTTCTAAAGGTTCTCCGCATACAAAAGGAATAGCGGTAGACCTGACATTGCTTAATTCTAAGGGGAAAGAAATAAATATGGGTACTGATTTTGATGATTTTTCAGAAAAAGCTTTTCATTTATCAGACAAAGTAGACAAAAGTGTAAGATTCAATAGATACTTACTTCTATCCATAATGACTTTAGCAGGATTTGATCATTATCTGAATGAGTGGTGGCATTACCAACTTTTTAAACCAAGAAAATACTCATTAATAAAATTAGATAAATTATAATTAACTATTAACTTCTACTACTTCTTTTATTTCAGGATGATAATGTTTAAGCATATTTTCTATGCCCATTTTTAAAGTTGCAGTAGAAGAAGGGCAGCCTGAACAACTTCCTTTTAATTCCAAATAAACCGTTCCCTTTTCAAAACTATGGAAGGAAATTTCTCCTCCATGGCTTGCCACAACTGGCTTAACTTTAGATTCTAAAAGCTCACAAATTTTTATTTCAATAGGGGCCAATTTTTTTTTATTTATCTCATTATTAGATGTTTTATCAATAAATATAACATTGTCATTTTTATCTAAGTAAGTACCTATAGATGAGGTTAGAATCGTTTTAAGTATATCCCATGATATTTCTTTGTTTTTTGTAATAGATATAAATGCTCTATCTATTAAAATACTTTCAACTCCTTCCACTTCAAAAAGTTGATTTACTAACTCTGCACTTTCTATTTGATCACCTTTTTTAAAAATGTATGATTTATCCACTTTAATTTCACACTCAGGTATAAATTTTAATGTTTCAGGATTAGGTGTATTTTCAACATTTATAAACATAACTATATATTACCTGGGACAATCGTTATTGGCAAGGTTAACTTTTTTCTTAAATTGCTGGTCAAAGAAGAAATGATCTTATTATTTTCTGGATCATCCATTGCTAAACCTAAAATAAGATTTTTTATGTTAAGTTTCTTATTATTTAGAACTTTCAATATCATTTCTAATTTTTCTCCTCTTTTTATCTGGGATGTAGTATTTAATGAATAGTTTTCACTTATATATTTTAAGTGTTTATCTAAAACCTCTTTAGCCTGACTTTTCTGCTCTTCTCTCATAATACTTTCAACGCCTTTCCAGTGTCTAAAATTTTCTTCTTCTATAACATACAACAATATTAACCCATAATTATTTTCTTCTGCATTATTACAAGCGTAGTCTATCGCAGCAGGTAACTCTTTAGATTCATCAATACATAGGAGTAAATGATTCCTCTTTGCCTCTAATTTTTTACGCATTAAATCTCCTTATGGTTTCATGAATAATAAATCCAAAAAAAAGAGCTGACAGTACGGCTAATATTCCGTAAGTTAAACCTCTTTCCGATGCAGTTTTAAAAATTTTTTCTCCAAAACCTGATTTAGATACTAAAACGAATGACCTTCTTGCTGCAGTTACATTTCCATTATTTAATAATAATGTATCAACTAAGTATTCACCATCAATTATTTCTGAAGAAAAATTAAGCTCTGTTTTAAATAGTTTATTGTTTGATACATGTACTTTACCCTGTTCTAGAAAGTATCTTTCTAGCTTTACCATTGATTCAATAATTCCATCTTTCCATGACTCTCTTTCTGCTTTAGTTTTCTCTTCCCCTCCTTCAAATCTAAGGTTTTTTATTCCAATTTGGTTTATAATAAAAATATTATCAGCATCAAGATTATTTAATTCTTTAGTTGCTGCCACATAATAATAACTTGGAACATCATAAAAAACTTTAGAATCTGTATTAATCCAAAAACCCATTTTTTTTTCTTTTCTTCTTACTTTAATAGTCTTTCTTGGTCCTGTAACAGACACTACGACATCTCCTTCACCATCTATTACACCAAAAAAAAGTAGCTTTGTACCATTAAATCCAACATCTATATTTATTTTATTATTTGAAAAATCTGCAATTATGATATCTTTAGCATAAACCTGATAGCTTAAAGTAAAAGTAATTATAAATTTAATAATTGTTTTAATCATTTTATAAAGTCTATTAAGTAAATGAAACTTGGATCTATTATTAATTTTGTTAATAAAAAAAGACATAAGCAAATAATAATTATACCTAAAAGCATCCTTAAGACTTCTCCTGATATCTTTTGAACAATTACAGCTCCCATTTGTACTCCAAAAACTCCACCTAACAAAAGTAAGCCTGATAATATAACATCAACTGTTTGATTGACGTAAGCATGCATAATAGTAGAAGCTATAGAAACAAATAATACTTGCATTAATGATGTTCCTATTACTACCTGTGTAGACATACCTAATAAATAGATCATAGCTGGAACTAATATAAAACCTCCGCCTACTCCCATAATTGAAGCCAATATTCCTATTAAATAACTAATTATTAAAGGAGGAAAAATACTTATATAAAGTTTAGATCTTCTAAACTTTATTCTTAAAGGGAGACCGTGTATCCAGCTATGTACATGCATTTTCATTAAGTTTCCAGATTTTTTCTTCTTTCTGGTCTTTAAGCTTTCAAATAGCATGTATAAACCTACCACAGCCAAAAATAGAATATAAGTAAATGCTATTACCTCTTCTATTTTTCCTCTTATAAAAAGAAATCTAAAAAGATAAACTCCTGTTACTGAACCAATCACACCGCCAACTAACAATATAGCTCCCATTAAAATATCTACATTTTTTCTTCTGAAATAATTTAAGAACCCTGTTAATGAAGATCCTACTATGTGATTTGCTTCACTACCAACTGCTACCGCTGGAGGCACTCCACCTAGAATTAGAATAGGAGTAGTTAAAAAACCTCCACCTACTCCAAACATTCCAGAAAGCATACCAGCAACAAAACCTATACTTAATAAGAAAAAAATATTCTGCGAAATTTCTGCTATAGGTAAATAAATGTCCAATTTTCTATTCTATTATATAAATCCAATTATCTGCTTTATTTCTTTTAAGTTTTTTCTTGCTTCTACCCTAGCTTCTTCTGCTCCTTTTTCAAGAATATCAGTAAGATAACTTTCGTCCTTTAGTAATGCTCTAACTTTATTTCCTACAGGAGTTATATTTTCTATAACTATATCTGCTAGCTTTTCTTTAAAAACTTTAAAATTTTTTCCAGAAAATAAGTCTAATGTTTTTTTTATTTCTAAACCAGAAAATGCAGAAAAAATCTCAATTAAGTTTACAGCTTCCGGCCTATCAGCAATAACTGTACTTTTAAATTTACCATTCTCATCTAATGCTTCTGTCCCCATTATTTCTAAGCTATCTGTTTTAGCCTTTTTTATCTTATTGTTAATATCATCTGATCTGTCTAACAAATTAATTCTAGAATAGTCAGAAATATCAGACTTAGACATTTTTTTTTTCCCATCCCTTAAACTCATTACTCTAGTAGCATTTCCAAAAATTAAAGGCTTTACTTCGGGGAAAAAGTTTACTTCAAAATCATGATTAAATTTTTTAGCTATATCTCTAGCTAATTCTAAATGTTGTTTTTGGTCTTCCCCTACAGGAACTAAATTAGATTTATAACTTAAGATATCTGCTGCCATTAAAACTGGATAACTGTATAAACCTAAAGAAACATTTTCCTTATTTTTACCTGCCTTTTCTTTAAATTGTGTCATTCTATTTAGCCATCCTATTCTACAAATACAATTTAATATCCAAGAAAGCTCAGCGTGACATTCTACTTTTGACTGATTAAAAATTATACTTTTTTTGGGATCAAGTCCTGCAGCTAAAAAAATAGCAGTAGTTTCTAAAATTTCTTTTCTTAACTTTTTAGGATCTTGCCAAACAGTAATAGCATGTAAATCTACTACGCAATAATAAGTAAATAGTTTTTTATCATTGTTTTGCAGAGAAACAAAGTTTTTTATAGCTCCTAAATAATTACCAATATGTAAGTTTCCAGTGGGTTGAACACCTGAAAAAATTCTATCCACTTTGTTAATGCTCCTTCAAAATATTTTTAATATTTTTTTTTCTAAAATCCTTTAAACTCATTATACCGAAAACAAAAAATAGAAGAAAAAATATTATTCCGGCCAGTAATATCAATAAGCTTAGTACCATAGTTTTTGAAAGTAAATTATTTAAATTAAAATAATCAGTATATAGTATGATCATGTTCACCATAACTACTATTATAAAAGTTATAAAAGAGCATATAATCACTTTTAAAAACTTAATTAATAAATTTTTATCAATCTTCCAAAAATTATTTAATCTTAAATAAATATATAAAATAACTGCATTAAACCAACTAGAAATACTTAGCGCCAAAGCTATTCCTAAGTGTCCTATTTTATTAACTAATATGTATATTAGTATAAAATTTATAACCATGGCTAAAGCAGAAACTTTAAAAGGTATAAGAGTATTTTGTTTTGAAAAAAAAATTACTGAAAATATTTTTATAAAACCAAAAGCAGGAAGACCTAAGGCATACATTTTTATAGCATCGCTTGTAGCTAATACATCCCCGTATCCAAACTTACCTCTCCTGAATAAAATATCTATAATTAGGTCGGATAAGATCAATAAACCAACCATAGAAATCATGGTAAAAGAAAGCATAAGTAAACAAGATATATCCACTTGATTTTTAATTTTTCTTATATTGTTATTTGCCTCATTTTTAGATAATAAAGTTAGTAAAATAGTTGATATAGAAATCACAAATATTCCTAAAGGCAACTGTGTTATTCTATCAGCATAATATAACCAAGAAATAGCTCCTGGTATACTGGAAGCAAATATAACTCCAATAAACTGATTTATTTGAATAATTCCTCCTGCTAGAATATTAGGAAATATCAATTTCAAAAGTTTCTTTATATTTCTAGTTATTTTAGGTTTAACAAATTTGACCTTTATATTTTTTTTTCTTATCCAAATAAATAAGATTATTATTTGAATTAGTCCTGAAAGTAATACAGACCAAGAAAGCAATATCTCTGTAATTAATAATTTATAATAACTTAAAATCATTGCTAAAATCATAAAAATATTCAGTATAATTGGGCAAAAAGCCCATAGAAGATATCTCCCATTTGCATTGAGCAATGCAGCAAAAAACGAACTTAGTGAGATAAGGATAAGGTATGGAAACATAATTGCAGCCAGATAAGAAGTTTTAATTATATTGTCTTCTGAAAAGCCGGGAGCCAGTAAAGTTATTATTGGTTTCATAAAAAATAAGCTGATAACTGTTACTACTGCTAGAATTATAAATATAAGACCTAAGGAATTACTTGAAAAGAGTATTGCTCTTTCAGAGGATATTTTCTTTACATCTAAATATATTGGTATAAACGCATTATTAATAGCTCCTTCTCCAAACAACCTTCTGAATAAATTTGGCAACCTAAAAGCAAGCAGAAAATTATCTGCGCTACTAGATGCTCCAAAAATAAAAGCAAAAAATAAATCTCTAATGTATCCAAATATTCTACTCATAAAAGTAAGAAAACTCATCAAACTAAAAGATTTTATAATATTCACTACAAATTATCCTTATTTAAGTTCTTCAAAAATTGTTTCTTAATTTTTTCTAAAACATTTAATGCTTCTATTGGTGTAATATTATTTAGATTTATAGAGCTTATATTTTCTTTTAAATCTTTAACAAAAGTATCATTTTGCTTTAACTCAAAGTCTATCAAGGTTTGATTGTTTTTTTTATTAGAAGCAACCGTTTTATTTTCTAAATTTTTTAAAATTTTCTTTGCTTCTAAAGTAACTTGATTTGGAATTCCTGCCATCTTTGCGACTTGGATGCCATAAGAACTTTCTGCCACTCCCTCTATTAGTTCGTGTAAAAAAATTAATTCATTTTCCCATTCTTTAACTTTAAAAGTATTTAATTTTATTTGATTATATTTTTTCTTGAGTTGAGATAACTCATTATAATGTGTTGCAAACAAAGTTTTACATTTTATTTTTTCAATCAAGTATTCAATAATTGCCCATGCTAATGACATACCATCAAAAGTTGAGGTTCCCCTTCCTATTTCATCTAAAACTACTAATGATCTATCACTAGCAGAATTTAAAATATTTGCAGTTTCTATCATTTCTACCATAAAAGTAGAATTTCCCTTAGCTAATTCATCTCCCGAACCTAATCTGCAGAAAAGCTTATCACAAATTCCAATGTTAACTGATTCTGCTGGACAATAACCACCAGATTGAGCCATTACTAAAATTAATGCATTTTGTCTTAAATAAGTAGATTTTCCAGACATGTTAGGACCTGTAATTAATTTAAAAATATTATTTTCTTTCTCATTTAATATACAACTGTTTGATATGAAGCTCTCCATGTGAGTCTTTTCCACTGATGGATGTCTGCCATTTACAATTTTAAAAATATTAGTATTGTCAATTTTTGGTTCAACAGCATTATATTTTTTTGCATATCTTACCCAGCTTATTGAAACATCGATTCTGGCAATCATATCAGAAAGCATCAAAATTACATTTGAAATACTTGTTATGTTCTCTACTAACCTGGCATATATTTTGTTTTCTATTTCCTGTAATTTATGATTTGCGTTTAAAATATTTTCTGATACCTCTACTAATTTTTTAGTAGTATATCTATATGAATTTTTTAACGTTTGTCTATGAATATAGCGACTCTCTATTGCTTTCACCTTTTTATTATTACTTGAACTAACATCAAGAAAATAACCTAAAAAATTATTATATTTTATTTTAAGATTAGAAATTCCCGTTATTTTTTTTTCTTCTTCTTCTTGAGATAATATTAATTTTCTTGCATTGTCTCTATAAGATCTTATTTCATCTAACTCTGCATCAAAGCCACTTCTTATAAAGTTTCCTTCTTTAGAAGAAATAGGTAATTTTTCATTCAATGATTTTTCTAATAATTCTATTAACTTAATAACCTTGGAATTCTTATCTATTAAACTTAAAAACTCATTAAAAGGATTATGTAATTTATTGTTTTTATTTAGAATGTCGTAAATTTTTAAAGCTTTTTGAAGACCCTTATAAATACTATACAAATCTCTGGGACCTCCTCTTCCGAAATTTAATCTATTTAAAGATCTAGAAATATCTGGAAAATTAGAAATACTATCTATTATATCTTCTTTAAAAAAATCAAAATTAACATAAAAAAATTTTACATATTCTAATCTTTTATTTATTTTTTTATGGCATTTAAGAGGATTAGATATATCACTCAACAACTTTCTTGAACCATTTGAAGTAAATGTAAAATCTAAAGAGTTAAATAAACTACCTTCTTTTTCGCCATTTAAAGTTTTCTTAATTTCTAAGTTTCTTTTAGTTGCATTATCAATTTCTAGATAATCACTATTTTCTTTTGAGTTAGGTAAGCTCAAAACTGGAAGTCTTCCGTTTTGAGTAAACATTATATAACTTATTAGTGTGCCAAGTGCAATAATATCTTCTTTTGCAAAGTTTAATATATTAAATTTTTTATTAGATGAATAAGTTTTAATAAGGCACTCTTTAGCATAATTAAAGTCCATAAAACTTTTTTTGAAATGCGTTACATTATTAAATTTATTTTCTTTCTTAAATATAAATTCATAACTTGAATTATTTGGAATTAAAATTTCAGAAGGGGATATGTCTTCTATAAAAGATAATACTTCATTTTCATTAAAGCATTTTTTTAAATTAACCTCTCCTGTGGATATATCTGAATAAACTATATTATAATTATTTTCATATAATAAGACGCCCATTAAAAAATTGTTATCAGATAAAGTTAATTCTTTTTCTTCAGTAAGCGTTCCTGGCGAAGCAATTCTTACAACTTTTCTTTTTATTATTTCTTTGTATCCTCTTTTCTTGCTTTCCTCTGGGGTCTCTATTTGTTCGCATATAGCAACCTTAAAGCCATTTCTTATTAATCTAGTTAGGTAATTTTCACCTTGATGATGTGGAACTCCACACATAGGTATATCAGTTCCATCGATTTGTCCTCTTTTTGTTAATGTAATATTTAAACATTTGGCAGCCACTTTAGCATCTTCAAAAAAAAGTTCGTAAAAGTCTCCCAGTCTAAAAAATATTAAACAATCATTATGCTTTTCTTTTATTTCTAAATATTGTCTAAGCAGTGGTGTTAATTTACTTTTTAACATAACATTAAATATTACTTTACTGAGTTTTAAAAACTATTTATATTATTAAGGAAATTAATAGAAATGCCAGAAATAACTTCAAAATCTAACATTACTCCAAAAGATGCTTTGGATTTTCATAAAAATGGGAAACCAGGAAAACTTCAAATTTCAGCTACAAAACCATTAAGTACGGCTAGAGATTTATCTTTAGCTTATTCTCCTGGAGTAGCATATCCATGTCTAGAAATAGAAAAAAACCCTGATGCCGCTTATGATTACACCGCAAAAGGGAATATGGTTGCTATTATATCTAATGGGACAGCTGTTTTAGGGTTAGGAAAACTAGGAGCACTAGCCTCTAAACCAGTTATGGAAGGAAAAGCCGTTTTATTTAAAAGATTTGCAGATATAGATGGGATAGATATAGAAGTAGATACGGCCGACGCAGATGAGTTTATTAACTGTGTAAAATATTTAGGTAAATCTTGGGGTGGAATAAATCTAGAGGACATTGCAGCACCCGAATGTTTCATTATAGAACAGAAATTGTCTGAAAAATTAGATATTCCTGTATTTCATGATGATCAACACGGGACAGCTATTGTTGCAACTGCCGGTGTATTAAATGCTCTAACAATAACAGGGAGAGACATAAAAGATTTTAAAATGGTAGTTAATGGTGCTGGTGCAGCTGGAATAGCCTGTGTTGAATTATTAAAAGCTATGGGAATGCCCTCTAATAACGTAATTATGTGTGATAGAAAAGGTGTAATATCAAAAAATAGAAACGACTTAGATCAATGGAAATCAGCTCACGCAGTTGACACTCCTCATAAGACACTAAAAGATGCTCTTAAAGCCGCAGACATAGCCTTTGGTTTATCTGCAAAAGGAGCTTTTACTAATGAGATGATGCTTTCCATGAATGATAAGCCAATAGTTTTTGCAATGGCAAACCCTGATCCTGAAATTAATCCTGATGAGCTTCGAAAAATAAGACCTGATGCAATTATTGCTACAGGTAGATCTGACTATCCTAATCAAGTAAATAATGTACTTGGCTTTCCCTATATTTTTAGAGGTGCCCTTGATGTTAGAGCGTCTGCTATAAACATTGATATGAAAGTTGCCGCAACAAAAGCATTAGCTGACTTAGCAAAACAAGATGTTCCAGATGAAGTTTCTAATGCATATTCTGGTAAGCACCTGCAATTTGGTCCAGAATATATTATTCCCAAGCCATTCGATGCAAGATTGCTTACAACAATACCTCCAGCAGTTGCTAAAGCTGCAGAGGAGTCTGGTGTAGCAAGAAAACCTATAAAAGATGAATTAGGCTATAGAAGGAAACTTGCTGCGAGACTGGATAAAACTGCAACATTAATACAAAGTGTTGCGGATAGCGTAAAGGCAACTCCAAAGAAAATAGTTTTTGCAGAAGGAGAACAAGAATCTGTAATTAGAGCAGCTGTCCAATTTTATAAAGAAGGTTATGGTAAACCTATATTAATAGGAAGAGAAGAAACAGTATTAAAAACAATAGAAAGAATTGGACTTAAAGAAGCTAAAGGTATTGAAATATTAAATGCTAGTAAATCAAATAAAAATCATGATTACTTTGAATTTTTATATAAAAAACTTAAAAGGAAAGGTTTCCTTGAAAGAGATTGTCAAAGATTAGTTAATCAAGATAGAAATATATTTGCATCTTGCATGGTAGCTAATGGCGATGCCGATGGGCTAGTTACAGGTTCAACTAGAAATTATTTTGTCGCTTATGATGATATTACCAGAGTTATAGATCCTGCTCCAAAATCAAGAATTTTTGGTATGTCTATTATTATGGTTGAAGGAAGAACTCTATTCGTTGCAGATACAACAGTTCACCATCTTCCAAGTAGTGAAGAGCTTGCTGATATTGCATGCCAAACTGCTGAAATAGCAAAAAAATTAGGATATAATCCAAGAGTGGCAATGTTATCTTTCGCTAATTTTGGTAATCCAGCCATAGAAGGTACTGAACAAGTTCATGGAGCTATAGAAGTTTTGGATTCAAGAAAAGTAGACTTTGAATATGATGGGGAAATGACAGTTGATGTAGCACTTAACCCTAAGTCACTTGCTTTCTATCCCTTTTGTAGATTATCTAGACCAGCTAATATATTAATCATGCCTGGTCTGCACTCCGCAAATATTGCCTCTAGATTAATTGACTCAGTTGGAGCAGGAAAAACAATAGGACCTCTTTTAACAGGATTAAAAAACTCAGCACAAATTGTTAAAGTAGGTGCAAGTGTATCAGAGATTGTTACCTTGGCTTTATTTGCAGCTTATGATTCCTCTAAACCTAACACTTTTTCCAGTTCTGATAATAATAAATTAATATCTAAAAAAGCTTAGTTTGTTAAAAACGAGATATATTTTCTTATCAATATTTTTTTCTCTAGTTTTTTTTTCTTCCTTATTACTTTTTCATTTAAACTTTTTTTTTGAAGCTGTTTTTATATTAAGCTTATTAAGCATAATACTTTTTATTTTAATACTAAAATTTTATAAGTTTTATCATGACAGCCTTAACTTACTTAAAAAGGAGAATATCTATATTAATGACAATGTAATAAATTTTTTCTTCCACTCTACTGATGAATACTTAAGATATAAAGCAGCATTTGAAAAAAAAATACAAGTTTATGATAAAAAGTTATTAGAAGAAAAAAGTAAATATTCTCAATTACTAAACTCAATTCCCCTTCCATTGGTTTTAATAAATGAACAAAGGTTTATCTTATTTGCTAATAATTTTACTAAGGATATATTTCCTTCAAATTTTGAAGGTAGTTATTTGCATCAGTATTTTAGAGATCCTATTTTAAAAAATACTATAGAAAAAGTTAAAAATAATTTAAATGATTATTCTTTAAATTTACAAATAGATTTAAATAATAAAAACGTATTATTTAATGTAAAAATACAACCGGTAATTTCTGAAAAAAAAGAAATATTATATTATTTGATTATATTTATTGATCAAGATTCAATTTCAAAATCTATTCAAGAAAGAAATGATTTTTTAGCTAATGCAAGCCATGAATTAAAAACTCCCCTTACTAATATCATAGGAATTTCAGAAATCATCTCTAATGAGCCTGGTGCAATAATTGAAAATAAAAATTTTAGTAAAAACTTATTAGTTAATGTAAAGCGTATGCAAAATTTAATTTATTCTTTATTAGAC